>Ga0105055_10000798_pt1 | contig 51295 bp, 50 predicted proteins | sample BON03_FD_78090 | JGI IMG/M metagenome (GOLD analysis project Ga0105055, IMG submission 78090) | Freshwater microbial communities from Lake Bonney liftoff mats and glacier meltwater in Antarctica - BON-03 | ecosystem: Environmental > Aquatic > Freshwater > Ice > Glacier meltwater | place: Lake... | reverse complement strand
TCCCCTCCATCCTTCCCCCTCCACAACCGAACAGACCTAGCCGCAGTGAGGTTCAGAACAACCCGACTATAGCACATCGCCAAGCAACAAGGGCGGGGATTCCGCTCCCCGCCATCGAATATCCAAAGATCTCCAAGGTAGGGAACGGAATCCCTGCCCTACATGAGATCAAACAGCGGTTGGTGGGCCGCCCGCTTGCGGGCACATCCGGAATGAACGAGCGCGAGTGAGCTCACGGCCTAATGGGTTAGGGGGATTAGAGACACTCATCTACCACCAGCTCAGCCGAACCGATTGTGAGTGAGCCTTCGCGCAAGATCTTTGCGCGGAGACCACCGCGACCTTTCAGCCACTCCTCCGCCCCAGGCGCGACCGCCTGTTCCATCCAGTAGCACGGCTTGGCTTCGCCCGTGCCCTCAAACAGAACGCCCTGCAATTCGAAGCGTTTTCCAACCAGCGCGGGCCAATCCATTCCGACCACCAGCACGTTGCGACGAAACGCTCCGGCCGAGAGCTTGGGCACGTTCAGCGCGACCTTTAGCGCCTCGTAATCTTCCCACGCAAAAAACGTGATCTGGCCCTTATAGTCTTCTTTGAAATCGAAGAATCGATCCCCCTCGATCCCGCGACCAGCCACGCATTTGATCGTATTGACTTCCACCGTCGGGTCCTCGCCGGCAGGCTTCCCGTGGTGACCAAAATAATTATGGGCCGGCGAAATAAAAATTTGGCTGATGTTCGCGTTCACGATGCGAACCCTAGTTCTCCTATTCACAACAACTCAAGATCCACGTAAGCTATGAAGCCCCCTCTCATTCGCGCGTTCCAATGGGATATCGCCCGCCAGATCGAGCGCTTCTCCTGGTTAATGGAGCAGCTACCCCGTTATGCCGACTGGGGCTATCAGGAACTCTATCTGCATCTCGAAGATGCCGTGGAGTTTCCCAGTCTTCCCCAGATCGCGCGCCACGATGCTTACTCGTATCGACAGATGGAGAAGCTGGTAGCCAAAGCGGAGAAACTCGGGATCAAAACAGTGCCGATTATCAACCTGCTCGGGCACACGCAGTATATCGTCAAAGTCCCTTAGCTGCGTGATCTCAACGAATGCCGCAATCCCGACGGCAGTCCCAAAGCCATCGGCCAGATTTGCCCACTGCATCCCCGCACGCTGGAGATCGCCGAGAAACTGATCAGCGACATGCGGCCTTTCTGCACGGTGGGCAAAGTTCATGTCGGTCTCGACGAATCGTTTAGCCTCGGGCAGCACCCGTTGAGCCAACGCGAGATCAAGCGAATAGGTCGCGCCGCCCATTTCGCCCGCCACGTGCAACGTCTGCGCAAGCTCACCAAGTCTCTCGATCTCGAAATGGGGATGTGGGCCGATATGCTTTATTTCCTCCCCGATGCCATACCACTGCTACCCAAGGATATCACCGCCTACGATTGGTATTACTATCCGTTTAAAAAGCATCCGCAGGTGGAGTTCTTCAATTACATCGAGCGCGACCTCGCCACCCCGCTAAGGAAACACGGTATCAAATACTGGGGCTGCCCCATGAATGGAGCATTTCGCTACGAACCGCTGCCGCATTTTCATGATCGCCTGACCAACATCAAAACATGGTGGAAACGCGGCCGGGAAACTCAGGCCGAGGGCATGCTGATCACTTCATGGGAGCCTGACCGACTCGCGATGGAAACCACTACCCTCGTCGATGCCGCCTCGGCCCAATTGTGGCTCAAGCCTGAAGACACGTCTCACGAGTCCATGCTCGCCGCCGGATTAAAACGCACCTTCGACGTCAAAAATTCAAAAGCAATAGCCCGCGCTCTGCTCGATACCGATGACCATGCATTCACGGGCTACCCACGCTGGGAGATCAACAAAGGCTGGGCGCTCGCATCCGGCGGGAACGGCGAGCTCCAACTCTTCCGAGATTCATCGCGATTTGTAGCGAAGCTGAAGCAGCGAGCAGCGAAATGGCCCACAGTTTTGCGCAGTAGTATCGATTACCGCTACTATCTGGCTCAGCGCGATCTATTCGTGCGCGAAGGCCAATCTCTGGTCAGGCAGTTGCGTCAGCAAATCGCCGCCAGAAAATCGACCAAGACGACATTGACAAAACTTCATCGATTGGGCGATCAGCTCGGCCCCGTCTTGAAGCAGGGTCTCAAAGCGGCTCGGGAAATGTGGAAATGCAGTCGTTACCCGAAACCAGTCGGCCCCAACGAAGCGATTCTCGCTCATGATATGAAACAGTTGCAGCAGCTCCGTGAATGGATTCTCGCGGTCGATGAGGATGAGCAAAGCGCGTTTACGGCCAATCCGTTGATGGGTTGCTGGCAGTGCTCGTATGAAGTTCGCAATACCCACCCCGGAGTGCTGCGAATCGATCTCTCCCAAAAAGTCGGCTCGAAATGGGAGGTGATTAAATCGTGTCACACAATTGAGTTTATCAGCACTGCCGCACGACGGCGTAATGGGCCCACCCACATCTATGCGGCTCCTATTGGCTGTGATCCGACCCGTGGTCCCATTGAGCTAAAGCTATCCACTCATGGGACAGGTATCGTCACTATTGCCGACCTAACCCTGACAAACGGTGTGACCACTCATAATCTATCAGGCAGGAAATTGCTCTCATTGGGTGGGCTCCAGACTCCTGATCAATGGGCCATTATCGATGCGACCACCGAGTTTACTTTCTCAGTGGGTTGATTTGGAAAACAAGATTCAAGACCCAGGTAGCCCCTCTGCCCTGACAATAAAATGGCGGCCGGATATAACCGGCCGCCATGGGAGGAATAGATTAACTATATTTCTAAATTAGAAACCGTAGCTAGCGCTGATCTGAATACGCCGAGGAGTCTGCCAAGCAGTTGGGAGCCTGTAGGTCGCATCCGGAGTGCCGGACAAATCGATCTCGGCAACCTCAGCTACTTCTGTCACAGCTTGAAAATTGAGCACATTGAAGATGTCCAGTTGGACTGAAAACTTATTATTAGCCCACTTCGGAGTGTAGCGGAAACTTAAGTCACCTTCGAATACCCAATCAAGGCGGCCTGCTTTACCACGAGGAACCAAGTAATAGTTACCTTCATAGCCCGTGCCAGTCACCGAGTCATTATACCAACCGATCTTATTGATTCCGCGACCAGAAGTATAACGACCATTGACGCCCAGCAGTAATTCTTCGGTCAACGCGTATGAACCAAAGAATTTAAAGGCATGACGACGGTCATTAGCCAAGGAGCCATTCGAATTGCGCTGGATATCCGGGGTGTCGAATTGCAGCGTAATTCCAGCGTCATCTTGGTCATTATCTGAAAGAACCCAGCCTTCTGTATTTCCGTAACTCTGCGACCAAGTATAAGAAAATTGGGCAGACCACTTACCGTCCCAAACTTTCTCAAAGAAGAGTTCAACCGCAGCATACTTACGCACAGCTTCTTCATAACCAAGCTGCGCAGCGGTCAAGGTGACCGGGACGACACCGTTGCCATCTTCAAAATCCCAGGCCGTCTGCATACCAGCTCCGGGATTGCCCAGAACATAATGATAATAATCAGTGAAATCAGCGCCGACAATACCCAGATTATTACGTGCATAATCAGTTAGAGCATGGTCGATGATCATATCGTCCATGGTGCTTTTCAGTTCGCGATAGGTGCCACGAGCGCCGACGCGCAACTCCGAGTTGATCGCGTGATCAACACCAAGGATGATCTCATCTTGATACATGGGCTTGATGTCACTATCCACAATGGTGTCCTTGTCAGGAATACTACCATCGGAGTAGAATTTCAGATCGCCAATTGCAGCTCCTTTACTCGGAGTTCCATCAGCATTAACGCTATCCAAGACGAAATATTGCTGAGTGAAGAGCTCTCCACCGGAAAGGCGGACATTGGTATTCGAGGCAACCGGCATATGATATCGACCATAGTTAGCATAGATCTTGGTCTTCTTGTCCCCATAAAGATCGAAGGAAGCTCCTAAACGAGGAGCGAGCTGATCCTTAATTTCAATGAAGATATCACCATCTTTATTCAGATTGGTGAAGGATTCATTACGCGCGCCAAGACGCAGCCGTAGACGGCCCTCCATCAAAGACCAGTTGTCTTCAATGTAATATGCATCTGTCTGCACTTCAAAGGCACCAGCAACTGAGTAAACACGATCACGCACAACTTGAGTTACCCCAGCTGGAACCGTGCCCCCACCGAGTGAGGCGCCAGGTGTAACGGCAATATAACGGTGATAGAGCCCACCGGAATACGCGGAATTATCCGCAGAGGTATTTTTCTCGCGGTCAAATCCAACCCGCAATTGATGCTCTCCCATCAAGGAGAAGTGGTAGCCCACATCAAAACGCATAGCTTTACGAGTATCCAAGCCAGTTTGCACAATGCTAGTTGAACCAGAAAGACGTTGGGAAGATCCACTACGAGCATCTAGCACCAGGGGTTGGGTATCGACATCGCTTAAAGTCGAGAGTGCGTTTTCACCTTCGCCATACATGGCGGAAACCGTGAGATTATCCGTAATGCTGCCTACATAACGACCGATCTTAACTTCACCACCGAGAGTAGAAGTGATTGTGCTGGGGCTGGTGCCCAAATCATTTCGAGCAACTGAATCATAGTCTGAATCACTGTTGATGGTAATTCTTTCCGCCTTCATGTAAGTCACATCCAAGGTGTGACCAGAAAATGGAATCGCGGTAATTTTGCCCAGATAAAATGGGTCATCGCTTTTTTGACGACGAATACGGGTGCCACCGGAGATAATATCCGTGCTTTGTATATCGCGGGCATTGTAGAGACCATAAAAGAAGAGCTTATCTTTTATGATCGGGCCACTAGCATAGATATTAGCATCTAGTATCTCACGCTCATCTTCGCTATTGATCCGCCAAACTTCACCGGGATTACCATCTTGGTCAGTGAAAAATTTATCAGGACGATCCTCATACCCAGCATCAGGAGTGTAATACACATTGGCACCCGCTTTATAAGTATTGGTGCCAGATTTCGTGGTGGCGTTAACCACACCACCTAGCGAACGGCCAAACTCAGCAGAATACCCACCCGTCTTGATCTCAAACTGGTCATAGGCTTCATAAGGCACCTGCATGGGCTTTGTGCCAGTGCGGAAATCGCTTAAATTGAAGCCATCCACGAAATAAGCATTTTCAGCCACCGAAGCTCCACCAAAGGAAACCAGATTACCAAAACCAGGATCAGATTGGACGGTGCCCGGAGCCATCAGTGCGATGGCCGTCGTATTACGTGCGACAGGAAGCTTCTTGAGCTGAGCGGCGTTAAAGACCGTAACCGATTCTGTGCGTCCAAAATCAATTGGATTGAACGAAGCTCCGGAAACTTGGAATTTTTCCAGCAGAATGATATCGCTGGCGACAAATGATACGTTCGAAGTAGAACCCAAAGCCACATCAACAGTAGCTTGAGCTTCTTCACCCTCCGCAGTCACCGTATACCGACCAGGAGGCAGGGAGGTAATAGCAAATGAGCCGTTAGCGGAAGCGGTGATATTACGGGTATATCCGGTATCAATGCTAACAGCAGTCACCATGCTACCGGCATCGACATTACCGGAAATTGATCCAGTAGTATTAGTTTGAGCAAAGCCAGTGCTGCTTACGACCAATGTCGTCAACAAGGCTAAAGCAGCGCACGCAGCAAATCGTTTAGCTTGAATGCCAAGCAAAGCGACGCGATCCAACAAGACGTGGGAATTCCACGTCTTCCAGTCGGGAAGTGTATTCATAGTTCAGTTGTGTGTGTGTTGTGGGTGTTAGGGGAAGAGGACGACGCTAAGGTCATCATACTCTCTTGTTTATGACATAGCCCTTTCCTCAACTCCGAATCAAACAAATTACGTTACAGATACGTTACGCTAGATGGAGTATAGCCCTAGCCGAAACAGGACGAGAACAACACCTTCCACTCTATCCAATCCAACCGGAGAACTCGCACAGGAAATCAGATTAGAGCCTTAGCCGCTCGCGCCTGATAGAGCGCCTCATCAGCAGTTGATGCTGTGAGATTAAAGTGGCCCATCTTGCGTCCCATCCGGGGCGCCGCTTTGCCATAAAGGTGAAGTTTGACTGATGACTCCGCGAGCAAGGCCTCCCAGGCAGGTGTCTTGGATTCCGTCGTGGTTTTATCGAACCACGCATCGCCCAAGATATTCACCATTACGACAGGACTGCACAAACTAGGATCACCTAAGGGCAAATTGCAGACGGCGCGGATATGCTGTTCGAACTGCGAAGTCACACAGGCATCCATCGTGTAGTGCCCGGAATTGTGCGGGCGAGGAGCCATCTCATTGACGACTAGCTGATCCGTGTCGGTCAAAAATATCTCAACCGCAATCAAGCCCACCACGTCCAGCTTCTCCGCAATCGATAGTCCCAACTGCTCTGCCTCCAACTTGATTCTTTCATCAACGCGAGCAGGCACGATGGAGAAATCCAGGATGTGATTCGTATGGATATTTTCGGCGATCGGAAATGCCTTGGCTTCGCCGCCGGGCGAACGTGCGACCACAACCGAAAGCTCGCATTTGAAATTAATGTAGCGCTCCACCACGGCACGCTGGTCGGCAAATTGCTCGGTCGCGCGGGCGATACCTTCATCATCAGTCACCTTTAACTGCCCTTTCCCATCGTAGCCGAAATCCGCGGTTTTCACGACGCAGGGAATACCCACGCTGTTAATCGCCGCCGCGATGTCACCGCCCTCCTCCACTTCCGCAAAGTTTACATGCGGAATCGCATTACTCCGCAACCAGCGCTTTTCGCGAAGCCGGTTCTGGCAGATCGCCAACACCGACCACTGCGGGTGCAATTGGGTTAGCGATTCGATCTCTCTCAACGGCTCAGCGGGGATATTCTCAAACTCGTAGGTCACTACATCACAACTGCGCGCAAACTCGCGCAACTGTTCCAGATCTGTGTAGGAAGCATTATACTCCTTGTTGGCCACCGCCCCTGCAGGGCAATTCGTCTGCGGCTCATAGATATGCACACGATAGCCCAAAGTCTGCGCCGCCTGCGCCAACATGCGGCCAAGTTGACCACCGCCAAGAATACCAATTGTGCTACCGGGAAGAATCATAGACATGAAGGAACTCCTAAACTGAAAGGCGGCAAGCGAAACGGGCGCGGACAAGCCACGCCCCTACCAAGCTCGACGTCGGCGAGCACCCTGTGTGCGCCTAGTTTGGGTTCGTTTTTTAAAAACCCCATGAATCAAAACCAAGGCGAACACGCCCAGAAGGGAGAAAAAAGTTCCATCACGCCGAAGGTAATCTCGATTTCAACACGGTCGCTGTCTGCGTCTCACGATGAGTTTCGACCGCCTTCTTAACCCGTTTATCACTCTGTGAAATAATCTGCGCGGCAAACAACGCCGCATTCGTCGCGCCCGCTTTACCTATCGCAAACGTGGCGACCGGCACGCCTCCCGGCATTTGCACAATCGAAAGCAAAGAATCCATTCCCTTGAGCGCCGCCGATTGCACGGGCACTCCTAGCACTGGCAAAGTCGTCATCGAGGCCGTCATTCCGGGTAGATGCGCTGCCCCACCCGCTCCGGCGATGATCACCTTCAAGCCACGCTTCTCGGCATTGCCTGCATAAGTGACCATCAACTTCGGCGTGCGATGCGCACTCACCACCTTCTTTTCGTAAGGCACTCCCAACTGATCCAACATCGCCGCGGCGTGCTGCATCGTTTCCCAATCGGAAGTGCTGCCCATGATGATTCCAACCACTGGTTTTGCCATGGGACTTACCATTGGGCCGAGCGCCGCGCTGTCAGTATCGAAAATCGGATATTGATATCAGTCTGTCATGGCGAGGAGCGCAGCGACGTGGCCATCCACGAATTACATGTCGACCACGTCTACCCACTCGTGGATTGCCGCGGTCGGCTCCACCTCTCTCGCAATGACAAACCAGGGAGTTCATTAGCAGGAATCCGCTCAACGGATGACGCGGCAAACTATCGGCGTGGATCGCGAAGACAAGGCATGCGATACCACTATCGAAAATCACTGAACTCAGAGAGGACGATATCCCAGCCACCGCGACGGCAGCAGAAGCACGGTCCGCACAAAGATAAACGCCGACGAAACCACCACTCCCACTAACCGAAACGGCAAGGCGATCAACCAGAGCAACGGCAGCATGACCAGGGCCAGCAAGGCGATCGGCCAAGCCAGAACCGCGAGAGCACACCAGATGGTAAAAAGGATCAGTATATTCATTGTTAGCGTGTTAGACGAGTGAACCACCACGAGGCGTGCGGACCACAATCGTGCCCGCGATCTTATCGTGCCATGATTGTTTCTCAGGATCAAACGCGACCCAGATAAATCCAAGCCCGGCGACCACTAAGGACAGGAAGCCTGCCAGCACACGCACAATTGATACTGACCAATCCACCGGACCTTCATCCAAACGCACGATCTTCAAACCGAAGACAATTCCGCCGATCGTGGTGCCTTTGGTTACCCAAAGCACCGCGCAATACACTGCGAAAAGTAGCAGGAACCATTCGGAAAGAAATAGGATCGAGCCCACAATACCGACCACGATCACATCAATCAGAGTCGCCGCGATCCGCATCCAGAAACCAACTCGTGGCAGCGAGGTTAACGGAAGCTCAGGTGGTTGCGGTTTATCAGTATTTGCAACCCCTACCCCGGCCACAGCGGTAGAACTGCTGGGCGGCGCAGGAATCGGGCGATTCTTCCGCATCTCAAGGATCAAGGTGTAAATCACTACGCCCCATCCAATAACCCCAAAGACCTTCCAAATGAAGAATCCCAGAAACGGCACGGTATAGAGAAGCAGCACAAGTATTCCGCCTAGAAGCGTGGCCACCGCAGCATGGTTGAGAGCGCCATCACCGAAGTGGCGCGTGAAGCGTCGGCCCAACCATGCGCTCATGACCACTTTACCAAAGACAGTGCCGAAGAACACTCCCATGAAAATAAATGGGAGGAGGAGGACCCCCACGCCGGTTACGGCCAACAAGATGGTCAGAATAGGTATAGCGAGGACAGATAACAGCACCGCCAACATCGAATATCCCGGGCGTTCCTCGAGAGTTGCCACGCACTGATTGATCCCCTTTGGAAACATCAGAGCCAGCAGGACATAGAATGCCAATGCACCCCCTGCTAAAACCCATGCCCACTGCAGACCGCTGTTAAATGCGAGTGGTCGTCCATACAACAGGCACTCATGGATCCACAAGCGCAACGCATCCAGATTTGCCTGATCACCCATGAAGTGAATTTCCTGCACGCCTCCATGCACGATGGCGTTATCATCGCGAAGTAGCTGACCACCAATTACCACAACTTCACCATTCACAACCGCCTTTGATCCCAGGGTAACACTCCCAAAAACCGCGATCACTTCCCCTCCTACTTCTCCATCGATATAGACATCTCCGAAGATAGCCAACACCTCGCCACCCGCTTTACCCGTGACTGTCGTATCTCCGAAAATCGACACGACCTCGGATACACTTTCCCCCTTGAGCACCGTATTGCCCATAAACGTCACGACTTCCGACGCCACCGCGCCGCTTGGAACAGTGGTGTCGCCAAATGAAAGCCACTCCTGACCCCGGTTATTTTCATACCGTTCGTCATCATCCAACTCTTCGATAACTGTATCCAAATCTGCAACGACGCCCGTTTCATCGTCACTAAGATCGATGACCACGGCTACCGTCTTTGTCGTTTCGACATCTATCGAGTCAGCTGTGGCTAACGCTGCAGAATCATCTATCCGCCGAAGCTCGGGAGTAGCCGCCTGATCCTTCTCTGCGGTTTCCATCGGTGTCGGTTTAGATGGAGCTGGTGCCGCTGCAGGTCCTGTGGCGTCAACCGGCGCGGGCGATTCAGCCGTGGTTTGAGCACGTGCGACTAACGCCAGTGCAAACGCGAAGCTGAGGACAATCATCACGCTAACGAATACGTTTTTGGAGCGGGTTTTCATATTAGGAGGGAAATTAACGTTTAGAAATTAGGGTGCGGTAAGCGGTCGCACTGACCCCGATGAGGGTCACATACATTACCGCGATGAAAGCGAGTCCACCATACAGCCAGACGGCTGGGATGGCGCGAAGCACCAAGGCCCAGATACGATGTAAGGCGGAGCCAAATCCTGTTATTTTCGCTAAGATCATCTCCGGACCGGACAAGGCCGACGCCGTATCGACCTGACCACCCCAGTGGATTATCGAAGCGATCAAGGTAGCCGCAAGGAGTCCGGTGAACGCGAGGAACCCCGCGCGGACCGCCATCGGCCAATGGCCGAAAGATTGTCGCCACCAAGGCTGTGCCTGCTGCGCTTGGATCGCCGCCCAGACATTATCCTCAAGCGAACGCGGCGCGCGGCGCTCTGGCAATGAACGCAGACTATCATGGATGAGTTTCTCGAGATCCTCTGGATTAGGTTTCATCATGGTATTAGTTGGTAAAGGTTTCGTGGGTGGCTCCGCTTCGGGTTAACACCTGGGCTAAGGCGGCGCGGGCGCGCAGAATATCGGTTTTTACTTTGCTGAGAGAGACCCGAAGTTTTTTCGCAATCTCATCGTAAGGCATATCTTCAAAATGGTAGAGCACGAGCGGCACACGTTGGTGATCAGGCAATTCCTCGAGCGCCTCCGCGAGCCAGACTTTTCTTTCTTCACTATCGATACCACTTAAAAAGTGAGCCTGATCTGCAAACTCGATTTCAGTCTCAGAAGTCGCATCTTGATCAGACCCCGTGCGCTTGAATTCGGAAAAGAAACGCCAGCGATTACGATAGCGGGTAAGATGATTGAGCGATAGATTGGTCGCCACCTTCTTTAGCCAGCCACCCGCCTTCGGGCTGGTTTCCAATTGGTCAAAATGTTGATAGGCTTTTAGAAAGACTTCCTGGGAAATATCCTGCGCCTGCGCTTCGTTGCCAACGAGGCGGACGGCGGTAGAAAAGACCATATTTTGGTAGTTGCGCATGAACGTAGTAAAATCGATCGGGGTGATCATTCCCTCTGGGTTGGTTCGCACTGAAGTTTCATCTTTCATACCCAGAACACGGCTCATGCGGATAAGTCGCAGATCTTTTCATGTCAGCCTGCCCCCTCTGAGCCAAGCATGATACGCGAACGGCTAACCCACTCACCCAAAGAGACTATTGTTTCCCCCTTTTGGCTCAAACAGGAGCCAGTGATGGGAAATGAATCGCGATTGTCTATTGGTGTAGCCCGCATGCCCTAAATTTAACCTAACAGGCGCCGACGCTGGCCTGATGGAGTGGTCGATGAAAGACTCGATGTTCAAGACGCATCTTTTTCGTTTCGTCGATGTGCTCCCGACCCTCAAATCTTAATCAGAAATCGTCCGGCATCTGCAGGAATATTTGGGTGATCAGGCCGTCGCGCTCAATCCCGCCATGAAGGCAGGGCTCAGTTAAATCCCATCTCGCCTGGCAAGGAGCCACCCCGACAGAAGATTATTTCGTGCCGCCTGCTGTTTTCACCAATATGAAGCCAGATCATGTCATCGCTCGTGAGGAAATTTTTGGTTCCGTCGTGTCTATTCTTAGCGCCAAAGATCTGGACGAAGCTTTCGCCCAAGTAAACGGCACCGATTACGCGCTTGCTGGCGGGCTTTTCTCCCGCAGCCCATCCGTATCTTATGGTGCGATTGTCGAACGCCATCCATTCGGATGGCGTTAAGATGTCGGGTTGCGGCACCTAGGCGGGCGGAAAAGAATAACTCCAGCATTCCCTCTTTCCGCAAGTGACGATCGAAAACGTGATGCGACACGGTTTCACACCCCCTCAAAACATGTAAGCATCTCACCTAGGAGGTGTGATTTGTTTGCAACCTAGGCGGGTTCTCACGTGTCCTGTGAATGTGGATTACCTGATCTGGAGCATGGTTGGATTTTTGATGATGGTCGGCCTCATTGGCACTATCGTGCCGATGCTGCCCGGAACTACGTTTATTCTGCTCGGCGTATTTCTGGCTAAATTCTTTATCCCCGAGTCCATTGTCTGGGCCGGGATCGGTTGGATTGGTCTGTTTTGGTTTCTCTCCGTGCTCGCAGATATTGCAGGAGTAATTATCGGCACGCGTCTTTTCGGCGGATCTAAATGGGGCATGACTGGAGCCAGTGGCGGCGCTTTGATCGGGATGTTTTTTTCGCTCCCCGCTTTACTGCTCGGCACTTTTTTGGGTGCATTCGCCGCCGAAAAGTTCGGCGCCAAAAAAGGTGATCGTGACTCACTCCGAGCAGGCGTCGGCGCGACCGCGGGGTTTCTACTTTCAACCGTGGCTCGGTTTGGCTGCGCTGTGGCGATGATTGCGCTGTTCCTGATTGCAGTGCTTAGCTGGGCCAACATACCGCAGCCGGTGAGTTAGCTTACGTTGCCGGAGACGGGGTCGAAGATCAGGAGCTTATCCGCACTTTGGGCATCAAGAATGAGCCGTATAGCCACGACCTCGAAACTATTATTGTTTCGTCCGCTCCGGCACAGGCATGTAGCGGCGCAAGAGGGCATAATTCAGCTCCAGTGGAAGTGGATTCAAACTAGGCAAAAGTCTCTCGATACGAGTCGAGGCGCTCTTACCCATGAAAAACGCTTCCAGTTTTGTCAGCCCCAAGGGAACCGTCGAAAAAGTGTCGGCGATCAATTTTCGAGCCTGCGCCATTTGCTCTTCATCGCCTTCGACACCCGCCGCACAGAAAACCGCAATGATTGCTTCCAAACGCGCTTCCGCAGGATCCAGCGGCAAACGAACCAGCGCCCTACCCACCATAGTCAATAAGATCGGATCAGGGTAATCGACTAAGTGCACCGCTAAGAGAACAATTTCTGTCGGCGTAATTTTTCGCTCAACCCCGAGAAGCGAGGAAACCTCGCGGTGCAAGCGGTCGCGATCCCTCATGGTCGCATAGGCGGCAAATACCAAACGTGCGAAATCGCGGCTAGCCATCTCGTCCCGCACGATTTGCAAAAGCGCTAGCGCTTCACGTGGATACCCTAGCTGGATTAATCTCTCCACGCGATGAGCTTTCTCGTAAGCAAACCCTTTCAGCATCGGGGTCTTCAGCAAAAGCCGAGCGGCCTCTTCGTTCGAGAGCCTGCGTGTCTGAATGGTCAAGCTGACCAGCTCGCGCACCGGTTGCGGCACTGTGCTCGTGGACCGGATACTCTCAAGCAACGTATCATCGGGAAAATACTGGGTCGAAAACAAGAGCGCATGCGTCCAAGCTGAAACTTGCGAGGGCTCAACTGAAAGCTGCCGTTGCGCAAGCTGGGCAATCTGATCCATTTGCCCACGCGCCAACAAGCTCTGAAACCACACGCGGGCCGTCTCGCTACGACGATCAGGCTGCTCGCGCAGAAATGCGCCGTATAGCTTGTCGGCCTGAGCCGGATTTCCGGCTTGGAAAAATCGTGCCAACATCATCCCCACCTGATAATTTTCCGGATTGAGATTGTAGGCGACCGTCAGCGATTGAATCGCCTCGCGCACCTCGCCATCCGCATAATGCCGTCTCGCCTGGTCGATAAATAATTCGGCTCGGACCCCGCGCAACTCGCCCCAAGCCGGAGGCCAAATGACTTGCCGCAACGAAACTTCGTAACCGATCTGGCGCATGCCGCCATACACCAGCCCTGCGGCCAGTGCGATGCTCAACCCCAAAAATGATCCGACGTAGGCGAACGCCCGTCCCCAGAAAGGACGCACCTCTTCGGCCGCCACACTACAGACCAAGGCGCCCTGATCATTGCGCTGCAACAAAGGGCACACGCGTTGGAGACGATCCGGTCGAGCCCAATGATTAATGACATCGCAACCCGTCTCCATCGCGAGACCAGAATCGCTCGGATTTTGACAGGGGCATTGGCCTCGCCGTTTCCGCGCCACGTAAATCGTCTTGCGCGCGTTCAAAAAGAACAACGCCCAAACGGTGCGGAACATATCGAATAGCCAACCCTTCACACAGAGTTGGATAGCCATTAATTGCGTCGGCGGCAAGCCTATGCTGCTAAACCATCTGTCGTTTACATCCGACAGATCAACAGCTGGCGCTCGTAAATCATTTCCTTAGGTAAGTGATCATGCAGAGACAGAAAGAGCTCTTCATGGCCCATGATTTCCTGACGCCATGCATCACGGTCGACTTTCTGAAGCTCATTGAATTGCTCTTCGGAGAAATCGAGGTCCGTCCAGTCAATGTCTTCATATTTCGGTTGCCATCCGATCGCTGTTTCCTTGCCGACTGAACGCCCCCGGGTGCGATCAACAATCCATTGCAGGATGCGCATATTGTCGCCAAATCCCGGCCAGATGAACTTGCCGTTCTCGTCCTTGCGGAACCAGTTCACGTTGAAGACTCGAGGGGTCTCACTAAGAGAGCGCTGCATCTTAATCCAGTGGCGGAAGTAATCGCCCATGTGGTAGCCACAGAAAGGGAGCATCGCGAATGGATCGCGGCGCACCTTGCCGATCGTGCCGGCTGCTGCCGCCGTCATCTCACTGCCCATCGTCGCGCCCATGTAGACGCCACCGGACCAATTGAAGGCCTGATAAACCAGAGGCATGGTCGTAGCACGGCGACCGCCGAATATGATGGCCGATATCGGCACGCCAGCAGGATCTTCCCAGGCTTTATCAATGGTGGGGCATTGTGATGCCGGAGCGGTGAAACGCGCATTCGGATGCGCAGCCGTTGTCTTACTTTCCGGAGTCCAGTGATTGCCCTTCCAGTCGGTCAACTTTGCCGGTGCCTCCTGGGTCATACCTTCCCACCAAACGCCACCTTCGGGAGTAAGTCCGACGTTGGTAAAAATCGCATTCTTAGCGAGCGACTTCATTGCATTCGGATTGGTCTGGTCAGACGTGCCTGGAGCGACGCCAAAGAAACCAGCCTCTGGATTGATAGCGCGTAGACGACCGTTCTCGTCGGCTTTGATCCACGCAATATCGTCGCCCACAGTGGTGACCCTCCAACCCTTCTCTGCCAGAGGTTTTGGCGGGATAAGCATGGCGAAGTTGGTCTTGCCACAAGCACTCGGAAACGCAGCCGCCACATAAGTTTTTTCACCCTGCGGATCTTCGACTCCGAGAATCAACATGTGCTCGGCCATCCATCCTTCGTCGCGCGCCATGTTGGAAGCGATCCGCAGCGCAAAACATTTCTTGCCGAGTAGCGCATTGCCTCCGTAGCCCGATCCGTAGGACCAGATCTCGCGAGCTTCCGGAAAGTGCACGATATACTTTTCCTTGTTGCATGGCCAAGCGACGTCTTTTTGTCCCGTTTCGAGCGGAGCACCTACCGTGTGCATGCAAGGGACGACTCGCTTCTCTCCCTTATCGATCTCCTTGATTACCTGAAGTCCAATCCGGGCCATGATCCGCATGTTCACAACCACGTATGGCGAATCCGTGAGTTCTACCCCAATCTGGGAAATTGGAGAACCGATCGGTCCCATACTATAAGGCAGCACATACATCGTGCGGCCCTTCATGCAGCCATTGAAAAGCCCCTTGAGGCGACGACGCATTTTATATGGATCTTCCCAGTTGTTAGTCGGGCCGGCGTTATCCTTGGATAGCGAACAAATGTAGGTGCGATCCTCGACGCGAGCGACATCAGAGGGGTCGGAGCGGGCATAATAGCATCCCGGCCAGAGATCTTCGTTCAACTTGGTAAACGTGCCTGTTTCGACCATCTCCGCACAGAGTGAATCATATTCTTCCTGCGAACCATCCACCCAGTAGATGGAGTCTGGTTGGCAGAGATCGGCCATTTTCTTCACCCACTTTTTAAGGGGCGAGTTCTTGCTGAGGGGTTCAGATGTATCTCGGGGTTCCATGTCCTTAAGCCTATTTCTTGATCTGATCAGGTAAATCACAAACCCAATGGCTATAATTAAATTTAATGGGGTTTCGTGTAGGATTAAATCCTAAGGAGACGCTGATTAAAGAAGAGGAGGTCGGAAAGATTGCCGAGTGAGTGAGGAGAGAGTAAAAATGAGGGATATTTTATAATATTTCAAACCTCAGAAAAGTTAGGCTGCTCGCTTGCGAGCGCAGGGAGGGTTCCAGCAGCGAGCACGCACGCTGCCTACGAATCAAAGAGAAACATAAAATGATTACTGCACCCTGCCGCGCGCATCCACCGTCCATTGATCAACAACCTGATCGCCTTCGACGATGGTCACAGAATCGGTGAGGTTGATCACCGTGCAAACATGCGGAGGCATGATTTTGATCCGGTCGCCGATCTTGAGCGAATCCACGTCGCCCCCGCGCAAATAACCATGCTCTTCGTTCAACCCGACGGCTTGGATGTCGCGTCCATCGGCCGCGATTCCGTTGAGTCCAGAGCTAGATTTGTCGGAGGAGAAAACTTTGGAGCCGGCATCGATCAGCGCGAGACCGGGCTCGGGCCGATCCACCACCGTCGCGAGAATATGCACCGCCACGTCGGCGCGATCCATCACTTGAGAACTCACGGACAAAGACATATCGCCAAACATATACGCACCGGGACGCACGACTTGCACCTTACCCGATTCTGCCATGATTTTAGCGGACACACTGCAGCCGGGCCAGAGCGGTAATGATGGATCGACGGCGTCGCGAACCTCGATTATACGGTTGAGAACCGCTTGAGTTTTCTCCGCCTGCTCTTCAACCGAAGCGCCATACATTTGCCCTTCGTGAGTATAGATAGCCGCGAGTTCGAGTTGCGGACAAGCTGCCACGATCTCCGCGACTTTTTTAGCACTTTCGATGTCACGCACGCCCTCCCGATGCAGTCCAGTGTCTACCGCCATCACCACCTTGAGAGGTCGATCCGTAGACTCAGCCACCCGGGCCAATGCTTCGGCCTGCCCTACACTAGTAGCGGCGACATAAAGTTCCTCGAGTTGATCAGCCAATGCCGCCAAACGCGGCGCGACACGCACATCGACCAACGAATGCGCGATAAAGATACGCTTCACTCCCGATGCGATCATCACTTCAGCTTCACCGACTTTTGCGCAAGTAAGTCCCTGCGCACCCGCCGCGAGCTGCCGCTTCGCTACTTCGACCATCTTATGCGTTTTGATATGCGGCCAAAGTTGGACGCCGTTGGCGTTGCAGACATTCTGCATGGCTTGGATATTTTTATCCAGGCGGTTGCGGTCGAGTAAGACCACGGGGGTGATGAGATCGTCGATGGTTTTCATATTCATGGTATGTTAAAATAAAGGGATTCTAATGAATTGGCCATGTCATCCTGAACAAAGTAGAGGTTTCAAAAGCCAAAGGTATTCGTGGATTCTTCGCTTCACTCAGAATGACAATTGTAGCGAGGGATCGCCATTTCCAGCCTCGCGCGCATTACAGTCTCCCGATCTGCCCCACCGTCAATCCACCGTCCACGACGAGGATTTGCCCGGTGATATATTTCGCGGCCGACGAGAGCAAAAACACCACGGCTCCCGCACAATCATCAGGCTCACCGAGGCGACCTAGCAGGATCTTCTTATGGTAGTGCGCCTCGATCTCGTCCGTCCGCATGTTTGCGTTGAGAGTCGTGCGAATCAGGCCGGGGGCGATCCCGTTGACGCGAATTCCTTGCGGAGCCAAGGCTTGCGCGAGCGTCCGCGTCATCATGACAAGCGCACCCTTAGACGTGTCGTAAACCGACGTATCATCTTCGGATTGAAATCCATTGGTCGAGCTTGTCATCACAATCGAACCTGAACGACCTCGCGCGACCAGCTCGCGGGCAAAGGCCTGGGCCACAAAATAGTTGGCCTTCACATTGAGATTCATCGTCCGATCCCAAACCTCCGGGCTCACTTCGAGGAAAGGCACATCAAAGAAACCACCTGCATTACAGACCAACAGATCAAGCTCTGGTTGAGCTTCAAAGGCCGCCTGGATCAAACGTTCCGCCCCGGCAGGATCGAGCAGATCTTCGACCAGCCAATCGGACCCTGTAGGCATTTCAGGCGCGGGCCCTTCCTTCCCATGAAAGATCACCTGCGATCCCGAGGCATGGATCGCCTGCGCTATCGCCAGACCAATTCCCTGCGAAGATCCCGTGACTAATGCCGTATGATTCTGGAGCAAAAACGTTTCCATCACAGGCTGTGATTACATCTTACCAATCTGGCCGGTGGTCAGCCCACCATCTACCACCAGCACTTGGCCAGTGATGTAACCGGCTGCCGGCGACAGCAAGAAAGTCGTAGCACCCGCGCAGTCCTCGGAGTCGCCGATCCGGCCGAGGAGAATCTTCTTCTCGTAATGGTGGCGCTTATCGTCCTGTGAATCGATCCAAGGCGCGGTGAGCGGCGTGCGAATCAAGCCGGGAGCCATCCCATTCACTCGAATTTTGTGCGGCGCGAGGGCCTGGGCCAGCGTGCGCGTCATCATGACGAGTGCGCCTTTCGACGTATCGTAAGCGGTCGAATCTTCCTCGGCCATAAAGCCATTCGTCGATGAAACGATTACGACAGAGCCGGCCCGCTTGCGAGCGACCATCTCGCGAGCAAAAGCCTGCACGGTGAAGTAAGCCGAACGCACATTCAGGTTTTGAGTGCGATCCCAATTCTCCGCCTCCATCTCAAGAAACGGCACGTCGAAAAAGCTACCTGCGTTGCAAACGAGCAGGTTGAGCTCGGACTGTTGCGCAAACGCATCGGCGATCATCTGCTTCGGCGCCTCGGGATCGAGAAGGTTGCCCTGCACGAATCCGCTGCCCTCGGGCATATTATCGGGTTTCGACGTGTTGCCGTGGAAGACCACTTTGGCGCCAGCGTCATACAGACCGTGAGCAATGGCCTGCCCGATGCCTTTGGAAGAGCCGGTAACCAGGGCGGCGTTATTATCTAGAGAGAATGTTTTCATCTTTGAGTTGAAGGAGTGAGAGTAAATTATCCTGCGCGACCGCCTGTTTGAGGTTTTCCGGCAAATTGTGCACGCAAGCCGCCTCGGCCTCGACTGTGCTGCGCAACGAAACCACCTCATCACCAAGCTGCGCGACGTAACTTTGAAACGGTGAATCGGAGCCCCAAATCAACTTGGTCGGATAGGCCTCCGCCATCGCCAACAACACCGCCGATGGATCGTGATAATTGGCCGGGAATCGGCGTTCGGGTGGTGCAATAAACGCCATATCCTTCGTCGCACCCAAAGAATGAATACAGTGCGCCGAGCAATCAAACCACGTGTTGGGCAACTCCGCTACCCGATCCAGGCACTCGTGATCGTAGCGACACGAATGCGCCAAACAGAAACGCCCCTCGGGAGTCGCTTCCGCCACGCGTAAAATATCCTTCGCCTGCGACCAAGGATCGTCCCCCACGCTCGAATGGATCAGGAATGGCACATTCAACTCTGCCGCCAATTCGAGAAAACAGCGCCCCACGGTGAGCAATGAATCCACCTTCGCCTCGATCATGGTCGCTTGAATCTTAAGCCCATAAAACGGAAACTTCTGGTAAAGCTCGCGTAAGCGGGCGACCTGCTCTTCGGGCTTGCGCATCGGATCGAGAATCACAAACGGCAGCGTCAAGCGCCCCATGTCTGGATAGAGCTCGTAGATCTCGCGCAGCATGCGCTCGTTTTCAAACGCATAAGGCACGCTCTCAATCGTGCCTGGTGCGAGCTTGGTCTGCCGCATCGCGCCCACATCAAAAGTCAGGTTGGAGACCATCGGAAAAACGACCCAGCGATCAATCCCGTGACGCCCTCCCTCGGTCACCATCGTCGGCAAATCCTGGGCGTAGGGGCTATATCCGTTGAGGTAGAAAAATAAATCCGCGCCGATGTGGTTGTGGCAATCGATGATCATGGGGTATTTTGTTTGACGGAACTAACGTTCCACATTGTGAAATTACATGTAAAGTAAATTTCAGGAAATTTGCCGCGTCAAATCCCACCCCATGATTCGATAGGTTTCTTCAAGGCGGCTCACTACCTCATCCCACCTGTGCACGCGACTAACTCTGGCCATTCCTGCTGTCCCTGGCGCCCTCTTGCCGTTTGGGGGTTTATGCTGACAACCCTCGTGTCTCCAGTTGCCGCGGTCGAGGCTTCTGCAAAATCTTCCACTCAGGGATGGACCCTCACCCAACAGTATCAATTTGCGCAGGCCCAGCAGGTCTTCGCTGATGAGCTCATCACCAATCCTAGCATTGCTAACCGTAACACGCGTCTCGGTGCGGCGATGGCGATGCTCAACCACCCGGCGCTTAAATCAAAGGATCGCGAAGCTTCCCTTGATGAGCTTCAGCAGCTGTGGGATAGCCGCGGAAAGACTCCTGATCGCGTTGGCTTTTGGGCTGGCTACTCACTGGGACGCTGGAGCCAAAACTATGATTCCCCACCTGATTTCGATCTGTCTAACACTTGGTATGAACGCACGGCCTCTGCTGGTGACGACCACTACATCGCTCAACTCGCACGACTTAAATCCGTCGGACTGTGGCTCTATGCTCCCTTGAAATCTAATCCGAATCCCGCCACCAGAGTGTCGGAGGCACTCGCCATGGATTCGAAAATCACCGACCGCGGTTTGCGTATCAGCTACTTAATTTTGCTGATCGACGGCATGCTGCTGCATCAGAGCGATCACCAGGATGTGCTCACGCGATTGCAAGAAATCTGGGCTCTCAACATCCCCGCCTCGGACACACGTGCCAAAACGCTCTGCCAGCTCGGAACCTTATCGGCGATGGTGGGATATCAGGAACAGGCTATAGCCTACTACCGGCAGTTCCTGGTGGAATTCCCCGCTGATATCAGAACCCAACTCGTGCGCGACAGACTCGCGGAACTCGTCAGCACATCGAAAGGCGGACAACCATGAAGTGGATCCAACTGATCATCCTGACCGCTATTTTTGGGCTGTGCGCTTTCATCGTCATTTCCCGACAATCCGAAACGAGCGACAGCAAAATCGTGCTACGGGTTTCTCATCTTTTCAGAGAACCGGCCGCGGAAGCGGCGATGGAGGCTATCGGCAAGGAGTATAGCCAGTTACACCCAAGAGTAACCGTGAAGTTTCTCAAAGTGCCACCGAGTATCTTTCTCCAATGGTTTCGCATCCAGCTCGTTTCGGATGCACCACCAGATATTGTTCAATACCAGCTTTGGCATCGTGACCTAAGACAGATGGTAGCTCAAGGCTTCGAACCAATCAACGAACTCGTCGAACAGCCCAATCCCTATAATCGCGGGACCTCGCTGGAAGGGATCCCGTTGCGAGAGACTTATATCGATGGTTTACAGGGCGAAGAGGCCTTCTTTCCCGAAATGGGTGCTTACTTCGGATTGCCTTATCGCGGAGTCACTTTACGAGTGGTCTACAATCGCGACCTGATGGCGAAAATCCGGGGTGATCCCGATTGGACTCCCGAAAATTGGCGCGAATTCATCGCATTGTGTGAGCAAACAGTGGCCTATGCTCAGGAAAACAATCTCAAGCTGTTCCCCATTGCGGCCGACAAATTCGGTATCTATCTGATGGGAAATGAAGCCTCCATCGGAGTAAGCCAGAAACTCGCGCTGCGCACAAACTACGACTACGACTTCACTTTAAGAACGGCCAACCTCTACCCCTCTCTGCGCTTTCTGCGGGGTGAATGGAGCCTTCGTAGTCCGGAGGTCCTCGCCGGTCTCGATATCTACCGAGAGGTCGCACGTTACATGCAGCCCGGATTTCTCCAATTCGATGTCAGCGACGTTAATTTTCAATTCCTGCAGGGTCACGCGCTCATGACAATCGCAGGGGGACCTTCATTCAGCGATCAGGCCAATTTTTCGCTGGGTGCATTTCGGATACCGGGATTGAAGCCCGACGATCAGGAATACGGGGACTATGTTTTGGGCCCCTATTCGGAAGCGACCCATGCCACCACCTACGCTTTCGGAATTCCCCGCGATACGGAGCAAAAGGAGATCGCTCGTGATTTTCTTCAGTTTCTCACCAGCCAACAGACCAATCAGAAGTTCACGCAAAGTAGCGGCGAGGTGCCGGTAATTCGCGACGTTCAAGCCACCCCATTGGCCAGTAAATTTCTGCCCCATTTGGACGGCTATATTTATGGAATCCTCCCACGTGGACTGGGCAATACCAGCACCCGCCAGCTCTTCAGCGAAAACCTCTATCGGCTGTTTCAGGGCGAAGACGGAGTTGAAAAATTTGTGACCGAGCTGGAGGAGAAAAACATTATGAAAGTCACCGCCCGTGACATCAGGACCTTGGCGCAAAACTACCAACGTAATCTGCGGGAAACCGATGCTGCTTTTATGGCGAAAATTTATCAGTCCGAACACCCTACTGAGCTGCTTGATGCGCATATTCTAAGTCAAACCGTGTTCGAATTGGATTTCCTGCGGATTGTCTATTCTCTCGATCAGGCCGATAAACTAGAGTCCAGTCTCAGTAGAACCCCGTAAATTCTATTTTGTTTGACGAAATTATCATTCCACATTGTGAAACTTAATCGCAGTCTATCCGCATGAGCATCGCCGTCCTCGACAAAGCCTTCACTATCCTCGAAGTGCTCGCCCGCACCGGGCGCGCCTTGAGTCTGGCGGAGCTGTCTGAGGAAAGTCGTCTGCCTAAACCCACCGTGCATCGCATTCTCCGCAGTCTGCGCGATCTGGGTTACGTAACGCCGGCTGAAGCGCGCGGGAGTTATGCGCTATCCGAGCGATTATCGTCGCTCAAAGCCCACGGTCGCGACGCGTTGCTCCGCAACACCGCGCAGCCCTTAATGAGCGAGCTGCACGAGCGATTCGACGAGACGGTAAATCTTGGCGTGCTCGAAGGCATCTATGTTCGCTACGCCCACGTCGCCGAGACCGCACAGGCCTTGCGCTGGATCGTCAAACCCGGTGCGCGCGATCTCTTTCACACTACGGCACTCGGTCGCGCCATCGTCTCGCAGCTCCCTGATGAACAGCAGGCGCGTTTGGTCACCAAAGTCTGTGCGGAGATTCCTGTCCGTAAACGCAAAGCCGCTCGTCAACGGCTCGAAGCTGAACTCGCCGCCACCCGCGATCGTGGGTGCGCAATGGAAGAGGAAGAAACCGTCGCTGGGGTCGCCTGTATCGCCATCTCACTTTCCTCTCAGGAGGAACCTCTGGCCGGGATCAGCGTATCCGTGCCCGTGAACCGCTTTCCCGCTCAACGCCGTCGCGCATTGATCAATGCGATGCAACTCCTCGGCCAAGAACCAAGCGCCTTACCCAATCTAAAATCCGCAATCTAAAATCCAAAATCAATCATGCCTGCCACATTCGATAAATCCCGAGAACTCTTCAAACGCGCCCAGAATACCATCGCCGGTGGCGTCAACAGCGGCATCCGCAAGCTGGAGCAACCCGTGCCCATCTATTTCGAGAAAGGCATCGGCCCCCGCGTCTGGGATGTCGATGGCAATGAAACCATCGATTACCAACTCGGCCAAGGTGCCCTCCTCTACGGACACGCTCCGGCCGGACTGGCTGATGCGATCGGCGCACAAGCAAAACTAGGCATCCACTGGGCTGCCCAATGCGAACTCGAAATCGAAGTCGCCGAACGCATCACCTCGATGATTCCTTCGGTCGAGCTCGTGCGCTTCAACAACTGCGCCACCGAATCCGTCATGGCCGCATTCCGTCTCGTGCGCGCTTCCACCGGACGCACCAAGATCCTCCGCTTTGAAGGTCACTACCACGGTTGGGGCGACGAAGGCCTCGCTGGATTCGCCAATCCTCCGAGCACCTGGGGCGATCCTGAACACCCCGCGAGCACGCACCCAAGTAAGGGCGTGATTCCCGAAGTCATGGAGCACTTCGTCGTCGCGCGTTGGAATGATCCTGATCACCTCCGCCGTCTCGTCGATGAGCACAAGGGCGAGCTCGCCGCGATCATCTTCGAACCCGCGGTCTGCAACACCTGCTGCATCGAACCCGTCGAAGGTTTGATGTCCACCATCCGCGAGCTTTGCGATCGCGACGGCATGATGATGATCTCCGACGAGACGATTACCGGTTTCCGTTTCGGCGCTTCCTGTGCGCAAGGTTACTACGATTTCAAACCTGATCTCACGATCTTAGGCAAAGCAATCGGCGGCGGCACTCCCTTCGCCGCTCTCGGTGGCACCAAGGAATCCATGGCCAAGATCATCTCTGGCGAAGCCATCCACGCCGGCACGCTCAACGCCAATCCACTTTGTCTCGCCGCCAGCAAATGGTGCCTCGATGAGATCATCAATCGCGGCGATTCTCATCCCGCCGGCACGATCGCTCTCGGTAAACGCCTGATGGCCGGCCTCTCCGAAATCGCCGCCAAGAACGGTATCCCTATGCGTCCGCAAGGTCCGGGTCTCGCGTTCCATACCGTGATTCTCAAAGACGGCGTGGCCGAAGGCCCGATCAACGACTACCGCGATTACGCGACCCGTCACGATGCACCGCGTTGGGGGCATATCCGTCTCATGCTGCTTGAGGAAGGCGTCCGCGCCATCGAGCGTGGTCTCTGGTCGATCAGCACAGTGCACACCGATAAAGAGATCGACGACACCTTGGCTCGTGCCGAAACCGCCTTCGCCCGCCACGCGGCCGAATATCAACCAACCAGTTAATTCATTTGTAGGGCGGGGCCTCCAAACCCCGCCTTATAAGTCTTTGGATAATCGATGCGGGGTTCGGAGACCCCGCCCTACAACAATCCCCACCACCCTATGAAACCACGCATTCTTTTTGGCGGCATCTTTCACGAAACTCACACGTTTTTGGAAGGCACTACTGCTTGGTCTGATTTCATCGTCACGAGCGATGATGAGATTTTGAAAAAACTCGGCGACGGTTCGCCCACGGATGGTTTTCTGCAAGCCGCGCAGGACGCCGATCTTGAAGTCATCCCCACGGTTGATGCCCGGGCGCTCCCCAGCGCGATCATGGAAGACGACGCGTTTGAACAATTCTGGAGCGAGTTCGCCCCACGGGCGACCACCGCCCTCGCCAACGGTATCGACGCCATCTATCTCGTCCTCCACGGCGCGATGTGCACCCAGACCATTCGCGATCCTGAAGGCGAATTGCTCACGCGGATTCGCGCCCTGCCAGGAGCGGCCGAGCTACCAATCTTTGGCGTCTTCGATCTCCACGCCAATCTGGCCCTGCGCACTTTCAATCTGGCTCAGGGACTCGTTTCCTATCGCAACAATCCGCATAATGATTCCCGAGAATCTGCTATGCGGTCGGCGAAAATCATGGTCCATGCGCTCCGGGAAAACCGGATCCCCTCCATGCTCGGTTGCCAGTTACCTCTCCTCTGGCCCCCACCGGCCACCGGCACAGGCGACGATCCGATGAAGGCGCTGGAAACACGCGCCCGTGAGTTGGAAGCCACGCATGATGACATTCTGAACATTAACATCGTGCCTGGCTTCGCGTTCGCCGACACGGCTGATACCTGCGTGGGATTGAGTGTTGTCCATCAAGACAATCAAGACCTGGCCAGAACGGTGCTGACTGAACTCGCCGAGCTCGCGTGGTCAATGCGCGCTAAAGGTGAGATCACTTACCCCACCGCCGACGAGCTACTGTCGAAGATCACAGCCGCCCCCAAGGGCCCGATCCTTCTCGTCGAACCGTCCGACAATATCGGTGGCGGCGCTCCGGGCGATTGCACGGGTGTGCTCCGCTCCTTCCTGAAGCACGGCACGCAAAATGCCCTCCTCGCTCTCGCCGACCCCGAAGCGGTCGCGGCACTCGCGGACGCCACTCCCGGTGACGTGCTCACCTTGAACCTCGGGGGTAAAGGTTCTAGCCTCGACCCCGGTCCGGTGAAATTGGAAGTCACCTTTGTTTCGCGCAGCGACGGAAAATTTACGCTCGTCGATCGCCACAGCCACCTCGCCTCGATGGGTGGCGTGAATATCGACATGCAAAACTCGGCGGTCGTGCGCACGGACAACCTCACTATTTTGCTGACCAGCCGGAAGACGCCCCCGTTTGATCTCGGCCAATACCGGAGTCAGGGCATCGAACCCAAAGACTTCGCGTTTATCGGCGTAAAGGCCGCCGTCGCGCATCGCCAAGGTTACGATCCGATCACCGCCCAATCCTATTGGGTGGATACACCCGGCCCTTGTCGCAGTGAACTCACTAGTTTTCCATGGAAGGAACTCCGTCGCCCGATCTACCCACTCGATCCTATCACCAAACCTGAATTCAATTTCTCATGAACAATCCAATCGTATCCTATCCTCGCGACGAATCGACTCCGGTCTCGCACCTTCCCTTCAGCCCCGCCGTGCGCGTGGGTGACCTAATCTTCGTATCTGGCCAAGCTTCGGTCGATAAGACCGGCAAGATCATCTCCAGCACCTTCGAAGATGAATTCCGTCGCTCAGTGGAAAACCTCCGCTCTGTGCTTGAAGGCGCGGGCAGCGATCTCGCCCACGTGGTGCAGACTCGGAATTACATCCGTGATTCCGCCAACTCGCCGCTCTTCAATAAACTCTACGCCGAGTATTTCTCCGCACCTCTTCCCGCTCGCACGACCATCTCCGGCTGTCTCCCAGAGAGCCTCCATTTCGAAATGGACTGCGTGGCCGTGCCCAAGGTCGACTAAACCGGCCCTCGGTTAGAAACCGTGAAGGCATCGCCCATCATTCTGCAGATTTGTGTCAATGACATGAATCCGTGCTTGGGCTGCCTTCGCGATCTGCCGTTTCCCATCGATAGAAGTCGTTCCAGAGAAACCTAATTGACACTGCTGCTCCCGATAAAATACAAGTGTATACAGCAAATTGCACTGTAGTTCTTCGAGCATAACCTTTTGCGCAACACCAGAATAGCCCCTTCTGGTTACCCCACTGATCAGGGCCTGTGAGACGTCTTCTAAGGACACCTTTATCTGCTATCCCACCTCCATTCCTCGTATGAAATTCCCTTCACTTACTCGTGTCAGCAAACGGGGTAGCCTCCTCTTGATGGCTGGTCTCGCTCCAAACCTAGCTTTCGCTGCCACCGCAGGTGACGCGCCCGCCCGTGGGTTTGGTATCGTCGATTGGGGAGTGGTGCTGATCTACGCGTTGGCTCTGATCGGCATTGGCATCTATTATTCTCGGCGACAAACCACCACTGAGGAATACTTCGTCGGCGGCCGCACGGTCTCCCCATTTCTCGCGGGCATCTCCCTCTATGCGACTCTCTTCAGCACGCTAAGCTACATTGGTGTGCCCGGTGAAATCATCCAAAATGGACCGGTGCTCGTCGTGGTCGGGGTCCTGGCAACGCCACTGATCTATCTAATCGTCGGTTACTGGGTCATCCCGATGATCATGAAACTCCAGGTGACCAGTGCCTACGAGCTGCTCGAAAATCGACTCGGGTTTTCGGTGAGATTGTTAGGTTCGAGCATCTTTTTACTCACCAGGCTGCTCTGGATGGCGGTCATGCTCTACACGACCTCTTTCGTGCTCGTCACCGTGATGGGCTGGGATGCTGCCATGGCGACACCACTGGCCATCCTCGCCGGAGGATTGACTGCTGTTTACACCGTCACCGGTGGTCTTCGCGCGGTGGTCGTCAGTGATGTGGTCCAATTCTTTGTGCTGCTCACCGGTGCGATTTTTACCCTCATCTACATCACGGTCACGATGGGTGGCGTCGAGGCTTGGTGGCCCACTGAGTGGGTCAGCCATTGGCAGCCCCAACCGTTCTTCAGCCTCGATCCCGATGTGCGCGTCACGATGGTCGGCACCTTTATCGGTGCGGTTATCTGGTGGGTTTGCACTTCCGCTTCCGACCAGATGGCGATCCAGCGCTATCTAAGCACGAAGAATGAAAAAACTGCGCGACGTGCCTTCCTGCACAACACGTTTGGCAACATTGGAGTCACCGTGATTCTGTGCTTGGTCGGATTAGCCGTGTTGGGTTTCTACCGCGCGAATGCGGGAGCCATCCCCTCCTCGCTTTCCATGGCGACTAAGGGTGATGTTTTCTTTCCTCATTATGTGAGCCACTTTTTGCCCACCGGCATCCCCGGACTAGTGCTGGCCGGTTTGCTCGCGGCGGCGATGTCCAGTCTCAGTTCGGGCATCAACTCGACCATCACGGTGATCTCCACGGATTTCATCGAACCGTTTCGTTCCGGACCTCCGCTTTCCGATAAACAGCAACTCCGAAACGCCCGCTATCTCGCCGCCATCGTCAGTGTCGTAGCGATCGCCGGGAGCCAGCTGGCCGGACATATCCCGGGCAACTTGATGGAGGTCGCCATGAAAACAGTGAACCTGCTGATCTGCCCTCTTTTCGGCCTGTTCTTCCTCGCACTCTTCGTGAAATTCGCCACACCGTTTGGCGCCAAGATGGGGGCACTCTACAGTTTCACTGCGGCCCTACTCATTGGTTATTGGGAAATCCTGATCGGCGGCGATCAGATCAGTTTCCAATGGATTTCGCCCATCGCGCTCATCGTGACCATGTTGGCAGGCCCCCTCTTCAGTCTCCTGCCGACCCGAGGTAAATCCGCGAAAATGCTGACCGGCTATTATGCGATTTCGATCCTCCCCATCGTCCTCTTTGTCATGATCGCACGCTAATTTCCCCCTACCCTCTTATGAACCCCACACGTGCCCCAGCCTTTGTCCACAACTCGAAATCAAGACTGGTAATAGACCCCAATTGGCCGGAGCTGCCATCAGAGATCACGCTCTTTTGTGTGAGTGGCACCGCCCTGGATTCACGGGGCTATCTCTATCTGGCTCATCGCGGCGACAACCCTCTGTTGCGTTTCAACCCCGACGGCTCCTTCGACCGGGAAATCGGCGCGGACGTTCAGAAGAAATCCATCGCCTACAATTTGATGGGCGAAAAACCGATCCCGATGGATCTGCGTAATTGGCTGCACTGCGTGCATGTCGACCCATGGGATAATGTTTGGATCACCGATGTCGGACGACATCTCATCATGCGTTTCGATCCGGAGGGCAGCCTAACCAAAACCATGGGCGTCGATGGCGTGAGTGGTAGCGATGCCACGCATTTCCATCAACCCACCCATGTCTGCGTAATGCCCTCGGGTGCGTTCTTTGTATCCGACGGCTACGGCAATTCCCGTGTGATGAAATTCAGCGCCGAAGGTGAAATGCTCCTGGAATGGGGCTCGCGTGGCACCGCCATCGGCGAATTCCACACGCCCCACATCATCACCCACGACGAAGACGGACGGCTCTATATATCCGATCGCGAAAACGACCGCGTGCTCGTTTACGATCAGGAAGGCAACAACCTCGCCGAATGGCCGGGTCTTCATTCCGTCGACGGATTAGACTACGCACCAGACGGCACTATCTACGGCGGCGCCGGTATCGATGGCGCGATCCTCCGCCTCGACAAACAGGGTCAACTGCTCGACGTCTGGGCCGCACCCGGCCAACTCGGTTATCCCCATGGCGTCACCGTCGCGCCCGATGGCACGCTCTACATTTCGGAGACCAACAACAGCCGCCTCCTGCGCGCGAGGATCCAAACAGTGTAACCACCAGCAAGGTAGGGCGAACCGTCCCCGGTGAGCCGTGTAATATTCTCCAACACGACAACCCTCCCTCATTTCCGTGTCTTCCGTGTCTTCCGTGGGCTAAAATCAGATTCTCATTCCCGAACTCCCATCTCCGAACTCCTATCTCCTAACATGAAACTCTCCGCTACCGTCGATGTGCCCGACGATTTTACCAAAGGCGTGATTGATCAGCGTTGTCTCGATGAGATGATGACCGTGATCGAAGACATTGGGGCGACCCGCGTGCACTGGCTCTACTACGGCGAAACCGATCCCGCCGATCCCCGCGCTGGAAATATCTGGGATTGTTATTGGGCGACCTATGGTCGGCAGACCATTGAAACATTGGGTGAACCGCTCAGTGCCGCCGTCAAAGTGGCCCAAGCCCGAGGCATGGAAATCTACGGCGTGCTCAAACCTTACAACGGTGGTCTCGCCGGCAGTTTCCCGGAAGGTTCGCCCGAAGCAGGTTCGGCCTCACAGCAAACCCGTATCGGTGGCACGATCGCGCAATTGATTCCTTTTCTGGAAAAGCATCCGGAGATGCGCGTGCAGCGCCGCCCTTCGGATCGTGACAACTCCGGCCCTATCCGCGAAATCCATCTCACCAAATCCAATGCGGACGAAACCCGATTGAAAACCGAGGATATCCGCATCTGGGTCAGTGAAGATAATCATAAGTATCGCCCCTTGGATTTGATTCCCACCGGCTCCACGGAAGTCAAAACCGCCGCGAATGAGATCACCGATTATCACGGCAACGTCATCACCCCGGCGGGCGCGCAGGTCCGCATGCTCACGCTTACTGGGCTGAACATCACCGAACCCTTTGTCGTCCTCACCACCACCTTCGCCGAAGGCATCGGCGACTTTAAGAACACGCCGCGGGGACTGGTGGAGATTTTTGGAGATCGAGGCGAAGCGTTGGATTGCGTGCTGGCCACCCAGTCCGCCCTTTGGATTAAACCCCGCGATTTTCGCACTTACGGTCTCGAATTCGATCAGGGTTACGGACACCTACCTATCGCACTGGATGAACCTTGGCGCGGCGCCACGGCTGATCTCAAAACCCATTTTTCCGGAGAAGACGAATTCGCCGATGAGGCCATTCTCGGCAAAGGCGGTGCCGGCGGATTTATCGGAATCGCGCGAGGGAAAAACGAATACCTCTCCGCCACTCCCTGTGAAGCCTACCCGGAAGTGCGGGACCTCTGGCTCGGCTGGATTCGGGCGATGCTCGATACCGGAGTCGATGGCATTGACCTCCGCATCTCGGCTCATGGTTCCCTCAACGATGAACCGGAAGCCTATGGATTCAACGCACCGATCCTCGAAGCCTATCGCCAACGTCATGGTGACGGTCCGGTTGAGCTCACGAAACTCGCTGCCGTGCGGGGCGATTTCTACACGCAATTCGTCAAAGCCGCTTCGGAACTGGTCAGAGCTCGCGGCAAGAAACTGCAGGTTCATTTACACGCGGAGGCGTTCCGACCGAAGCTCACTTTCGGACAACAACATGGGATGCCTGCCAACATCGACTTCCAGTGGAAACAATGGATTGCAGACGGCCTGATCGACGAAGTGCATCTGCGCACCAGTTGGTTCGAAGCCGCGGAAGATCCCTTAGGTGCGAAGGAAACCAATCACAGCAAACTCACCACCGCCCTCGCCGATCCGATTGCCGACGAAATGCTAAGCCTTGCCAAAGAGCACAACCTACCCGTCACCCTCAATCGCTACATCGGTCGCGCCGCCGGATTGGCCGAATACCTCGATGATATCGCCACCGCCAAACGCGATGGACGCATCGACCAATTCGACGTCTACGAATTCTTCGACCTCGCCCAAGCCAGTCCTGACAAGCCCGGACTAACGCCCAAAGGCGAGCGCCTTGCGGGACTAAAAAAACGCTGGGCGGAAATTAAGCCTGGTTAGCACATTTTGAAATGTATGTAGCCGGGGTAGGTGACCCCGGTTGGGTGCAGGAAGTTCGAAGAAAGAAGGATCGGCCTCAGCAAGACCGGCTACAGTGCGACGCATTGGTCACGCCAGCCACCCCCGCAATGACAAACCGGAGTTCATTCGCAGGAATCTCGCAAGGCGGGATGACGCAACAATCCCACTGTGACCTCGGTGGTCGCCACAATACGATCTGGGTTGAAACGAATACCGAATAGATCCGATTGATTATAGGCTCGCGGCGTATGGAATAGTTATCTCAATATTACTCAGCTTCATTTTCCCATAACCCCACATTCGCAGTGTGGGATTATGGGAAATCCACCCAATCCCCAAAAACCCACCCTGGGCTCGACGATATTTTATTAATATATCTCCCGAAAGGAATTATGATTTTATTGAAATGTAAAAATCACCATTTTCTCATCCACGCTTCACCCCCAAATACCACACTGAGTGTGTGAATTACACTGTTCGGCGGAAGAAAGATGAAGACTTTAATCTCATTGTTGCTTGTGACCGTGCTCACAGGCTGTGCGACGTCCCCGAAGGAAGCGAAGACTGACATCGCCGGATACTACGCGATGACCAAAGGCGGCTTCAATGAGTCGATGAGCAGCGAACTCGCTGCGGATGGCTCCTACGTTCTCGATCATGAGCTGTTCGCGTGTGTCATCGGGCCGAATGGCGAGATGCCGATTACCTACAGCCGAGAAGAAGGCACATGGAGATTCGAGGGTGGCATGATCCTACTTGGGCCCATCGCACAAACCAAAGATTTCCCCGTTGCATCAGTATTCGTTCCTGCCCTTGCGCATCGACCGCTCCCAGACGGTTACCATTTACTCCGCATTGGAGCGTCTGGAACAGGAGCCTCGCCCGCATGGAGTAAAGAAGCTGACGGGAGCCGAAAGGATCCTATAGAATTCGGGTTGGTGATTACCGAGTGGTGTATGAAATCGAGGACAATGTGCTCATTGTGCTCGTAATTCGAATCGCTCATCGAAAGGACGTCTACCGATAAAGGGCCCGACCCGGAGAAAGAGAAATTCTATGAAAGCTAAAGATTTGGATAAGATTTTTGAAGATGGAGAGGTAGATATCACCGATTACCTCAATCTGCCTGCTGCCTTCCGCCCCGGACACGATCAAAAGAGAGTGAACGTGGATTTTCCCACTTGGATGATTGATAAGCTCGACCACGAGTCTTCGAGGCTAGGTGCGCCCAGACAGTCATTGATCAAAGTCTGGATCGCCGAGCGACTGGGAACGCCCAAGTCAAAGCCCCGACAAAGCAAGAAGGTCCCATCAGTAGGTCGAGGGAAGGCCTGAATGCCCACCTTCAGGTCAAACGTTGTGAAGATGAAAACCTTACTGAAATCATTCTTTCTTCTTCAGGTTTCCTGTTTAGGGCTATTCGCAGATACTCTGAATGAATTCACCTGGACAGTCCAAAAATCCGGTTACGACGAGAAAGGAGCGACTACATCCTCTAGCTTCATAGCCGAATTTGAAGCATTCCCTTGGGATGCAGAGCGGCGCGCTTACAACCGAATAAGAGAAGGCACTTCTGCAACTCTCAGCGTCAAAGACTCACTCAGCAACACGAGTTTATGGGTTTCCATTGCAGGGGAAGAGGGGAATTCAATCTTTTTGGTGGGGTAAGACCGGCAGCAAGATGCAGAAACGTGGTCTTATCTGCGCCATTCCTTCCTAGTTGCCCCACGACATGACCAGTAGAAATAGATAGGGTGACATCGGCCGAGGCGAATTGAGTGTCGTATCTCTTGAAAAGAGGGTCGGCATCAAAGACCGAAGAGAGGGAATGACGTATGCTCATTTGTGGGTTGAACGAAAAGTTTCACGAAATAGCGTAAGCGCCTCTGAACACGAAATCCCCAGCGCTCAGCGATTGTAGCCGCTTCCACTGGGCGTTTGCGTAAGTGATCGAGTTTGCTGGCCCTCTGATCAATGTAAATTCGAGCTGATCACCATGCGGCTCTTTCATAGGTAGATTCGACCTCTTTCTTGCCTCGGAAAACCTCGCCCTTGACACACCCCCCTCAAGTGAGGCATTCCGGTCAACTCTTAAACAAGTCAAACCATGCTACCTACTTTTCGTCCACATCGCTTAAAGCGAGCCCGCAAGATCGGATTTCGCGCCCGTAAGGCCACCGTTGGAGGCCGTAAGGTCCTCGCCGCACGTCGTGCCAAGGGCCGTAAACGCCTGACCCAAGTCTGAGAGTTTTCTCCGGCGTCAGCCTCCCATGCGTTTTCGCCCTGAGCAGCACATTCGCCGCCAGAGCGATTTTCGTAATATCCGTGAACAAGGCCGCCGTATTCATGGTAGTCTTTTCACAGTTTGGTGGCTACTTCGCGAAGAAACGACAGATGACACCCGCCGCGTTGGCGTCGTCGCCTCGACCAAAGCCGTCGGCAATGCCATCCACCGCAATCGCGCCAAACGCCGCCTTCGGGAAATCTTTCGCCGTCATCAGGAACTTTTACCTCCAGGGATTGATCTTCTCCTCGTCGCGCGGCGTGATTTGAATCAACACTCTTTTGCCGACGCCGAGGAACGCTTCATTTCCCTCTGCTCGAAACTTCAACCAGTAGCCCATGCCTAAGCTCCCAACCAAGATTACCCGCCTCCCCGCTGGGATTTTGCTTGGTTTTGTCCGGCTCTACCAGCGGTTGATCTCTCCTGCCCTTCCCGCGATCTTCGGCTCTGCCTGCGGTTGCCGGTTTCATCCCACTTGTTCGCATTATGCGACCGAAGCACTGAGCGATCACGGAGCGCTGTCCGGTAGTTGGCTCACTTTAAAACGACTCGCCAAGTGCAACCCTCTGCATCCCGGGGGACTCGATCCGGTGCCCCTTCCACGTTGCACCCGCGCCACCTCTCCTCATAAAACCACCCTTTCTCATGGATAAGAAGAATCTCATCATCGGCGTTGCTCTGCTCATCGCCGCCTTCTCCAGCATGATGCTGACGCCCTCGGCGACGCCTCCACCGGCAGCCCCGGCCACGGCGTCTCAATCAACGCCTGCCGCGACTTACCCCTCAGGGACGAATACCGTCGCCACTGCACAAAGTCCTTACGCACGCCCGAGTGAAATTAACGCCATCAAACGAGATGCCGTCGGAGCAAAGATAGATCTGCTCGCCAATAATTTCGTCGAAATCCGCCTGTCCAACTATGGCGGCGCGATCAAAGAAGTCGCCCTGCGTAAATTCGCCGAAACGCTCGATTCCAAGCCACGCTTCATTATCAATAACGAGCATATCGATCAAATGCTCGGGATCATCGGCCTGCCCGGTCTCGGAAAGGAAACCGCATTTACCATCGTTTCCCAATCCTCTCGCGAAGTCGTCTATCGCGCAATTTTCGAAAACCGCATCGAAGTCACCCGTCGCTATGCGCTACCCGATACTTCTATCCTCGGAACCGATCCGTATCAAATTCGTCACGAGACCACGTTTCGCAATCTGACTGCTCAGACCCTCCCTCTGCCCAAGATCGCACTGAGCCTCGGCACCGTTTCGCCCATCAACGACACGATTTACGGCCAACAGCACAACTCTGGTTACTATGATGGCGAAGATGCCCACTTCACTGAGTATACCAAGCTGAAGGGTGGCGGCATCATGAGCTTCGTGGGCATCGGCTCGCGCGAGCCCATTCCCGTGCTAACCAAAACGAGCTCCGTCCATTGGGCTTCGTTGAGTAACCAGTTCTTCACCAGCGTGCTCACGCCGGATCAACCCGGCATGGCTCTCACCACGCGTCGCGTGCCGGTCGAACCCTTTGCCAGCACTCCCGAGCGCCCCAACTTCGGCCTGAGCGCAGAAACGCAATTCGATCTCGAAGCGCTTCCTCCCGGTGGAGTCGTCACCCTGGGAATGAAATACTACGTCGGTCCGAAGGAATACAAACGCCTCTCGAACGGAGATATCTTCACCGAGAATCAGGACGAAGTGATGAACTTCGGATTCTTCGGTTTCTTCAGTCAGATCCTCCTCACCACCATGACATGGGTGCACGGCTGGATGGAAGGCATCTCTCCTGCTTGGTCATGGGGTTGGGCCGTGGTCATCACGACTCTGATTCTCAAAATCGTCTTCCTTCCCCTCACCCTCATCGCGGCCAAGTCCGGCATGCGGATGCAGAAGATTCAGCCCGAAATGAAGGAGCTGAAGGAGAAATTTAAGGATAACCCGCAGAAGATGCAGGCGGCCACCATGGAGCTCTTCAAAAAACACCGAGTAAATCCGATGGGCGGCTGTATCCCCATCTTACTCACGATGCCCTTCTTCTTCGGTTTCTTCATCATGCTGCGAAGCGCGGCCGAGCTTCGTTTCGAATCCTTTCTTTGGGCTAACGATCTCTCCTCTCCCGATACCGTCGGCCATATCATGGGTCTTCCGATCAACATTATGCCGATCCTCATGGGCGCCACGATGATCTTCCAGATGAAGCTCACGCCACAGCCGACTGTCGACAACGCCCAAGCCAAGATCTTCAAGTTCATGCCGTGGATGTTCACCCTCTTCTGCTATAACTTCTCCTGTGCTCTTGCCCTTTACTCCACCGTCAACGGTCTGTTTACTATCGGACAACAGCTCGTCATCAATCGTATGAAAGATGAGCCCCTCCCTCCGGCACCCGTTGCCTCCAAAGGGAATAAGAAAGTCAAAAACGTCACGCCTAAGAAGCGCAAATAACCCCAACCCCTTTCGCCCATGTCAGGTCATAGTAAGTGGTCCACCATCAAACGCGCCAAAGGCGCCGCCGACGCCAAGCGCGGTAAAATCTTCTCCCGCGTCTCGCGCGATATCACCCTCGCCGCGAAAGATGGCGGCGGTGATCCCGATATGAATCCGCGCTTACGCACGGTGTTGCTCAAAGCGCGCGAGGCTAACATGCCGGCCGACAACATGGATCGTGCAATCAAGAAAGGCACCGGAGAACTCCCCGGTGTCATTTTCGAGGAAATCACCTATGAAGGCTACGGCTCCCACGGCATCGCGTTTGTCGTTAAGGTGACAACCGACAACAAGACTCGCGCCGCGCAGGAGCTGCGCTCCACCTTTTCAAAAGGCGGCGGCAATCTTGCGCAAAGCGGAGCCGTGGCGTTTCAGTTTTTACACGCCGGCCAATTCCTGATCGCCAAAGATCAAGCCGACGAAGATCGCCTGATGGAAATCGCGCTTGAAGCTGGCGCCGACGACATCATCACCAGCGATCACGGTTTCGAAGTGCGCTGCGATCTCCATGTATTCGATAAAGTGATTCATGCCCTCGAAGATGCTGGCATCAAAACTGAGAGCGCCGAAATCAGCTACATCCCGACTGTCACTGTGCCGATCGCAGACCTGAGCCACGCCAAAACGATCCTCAGACTACACGACGCCCTCGATTCGCTCGACGACGTGCAAGCCGTCTTCTCCAACGAAGAGATCGACGAAGCCATCGCCGAAGAGGCCCACCAAGAGATCGGATAAGCCCCCTCCTCACCTTCCGTGTCATCTATTTTGTATGACCCGGCCGCCGCTTGCGCTTCGCCGCTTGCGGCGTTTTGCTTTTGTCAATGTCCGAAGTGAAGACCAGTCCAAACACTTCCGACGCTGTTGATTCCGGCAGCGTGGGAATCGTCGTGCCGCAGGACTTCATCTCCGATCAGCCCTTCACTTTTAAGAGCGGGCAAACCATCCCCGGCTTCACGGTCCGCTACGAAACCTACGGCCAGCTCAACGAAACATGCGACAACGTGATTCTCATTTGCCACGCCCTAAGCGGCAACCACCACTGTGCTGGCCGCCACCATGCCGATGATCGCAAGCCCGGTTGGTGGAACAATATCATCGGCCCGGGCAAGGCCATTGATACCAATAAGTTTTGCGTGATCGGCACCAACTGCATTGGTGGCTGTTCCGGATCGACTGGCCCGTCCTCCATCGATCCCACTACGGGCCGACCTTTCGGTAAAAATTTCCCGCCGCTCACCATCCACGACATGGTGCGTGCACAGAAACTGCTCATGGATCATCTCGGCGTGCAAGCCCTGCACGCAGTCATCGGTGGTTCGATGGGCGGCATGCAGGCTACTCTCTGGGCCATCCTTTATCCTTCCTTTGTTCGACGTCTACTTGCGATGGCTACCACCGCAAGGGAAGGCGCGCAGGCGATCGCATTCAACGAAGTCGGCCGTCAGGCCATCATGCAGGATCCTGACTGGAATCAAGGCGATTACCCCGAAGACGGCGGCCCACGCGTCGGCCTCTCGATTGCCCGGATGATGGCGCACATCACCTACCTCTCCGATGCATCGATGGATCGTAAATTCGGCCGTCGTAAACGAGCCGCCGTGGCCAACGGCGATGTGCTCAACTTTGACATCCAATTCGAAGTCGAAAGCTATCTGCAATATCAAGCGCAGAGTTTCATCAACCGTTTCGACGCCAACTCTTACCTCTACATCACGCGCGCCCTTGATCAATTCGATCTTGGGCTAGCTTACGGTTCACTCGAATCGGCCTTTGCTCCCGTGCAGGCCGAAACTCTCGTCGTGGGCTTCACCAGCGATTGGCTATTCCCCCCCGATCAGAATCGTGACATCACCATCGCGCTGCTCCGAGCGGGCAAGCGCGCCTGCTATGCCGAACTCGCGACCGATCTCGGCCACGATTCCTTCCTCCTCGAATCCGAGGAGCTCTACTCTCTCGTGCGCGGCTTTCTCGAACGCCCCGAAGAAGCCGTCGTCGATTTCTCCATCTGAGCAGTCATGTCTTCCCGCACTCAAAACCTCAATGTCATCGCGAGCCCGGCGCGCTGGAGCGACCAGGGCAGCCGGTCTGGCATCGCCCTGAGCCTGTCCACTTCACTCCTGCTCATGAACGCCCCACGACCTGTCATTGCGAGAAGGATCCGCTCGGCGGGGCCGACGTGGCAATCCACGATCACTCGTCGTTTGCGTCTGCCGGCATTCGTGGATGGCCGCGTCTCCCGCCCAGGCGGGAGCCTCGCAATGACAGAAAGCCGATCATGAATCCTCCTGTCGAAAAACGCACTGTGGATATGGAGATCATCGGCGAATGGGTCGAACCTGGCACCCGTGTGCTCGATCTCGGTTGTGGGCGCGGCGCGCTCCTCACTTACCTGCAACAAAAGAAGCAGGTGACGGGGATCGGTGTGGATATGGATTTCTCGAAAATTTCCGCTTGCGTGCAGCGCGGAGTCACAGCCTATCAGGGCGATATGCATGAGTTTACCCGCGAATTCCCCGACGGGCATTTCGATCGTGTGATTTGCTCACACACCGTGCACGAACTGTCCGACCCCACCGGTGTTATCCTCGAAGCCCTCCGCATCGGAAAATCGGTAACGGTTGGTTTTGTGAATCACGGTTTTTGGAAAAATCGATTCGATTCACTCTTTCGCGGACGTAAAACCCGCAACGCAGTTTACACTACGGAGTGGTTCGAAAGCCGCCCCGTCAACCCGCTGACTATCGCAGATTTCGAGCACTTCTGTCGCGTGAAAAAGATTAGCATCACCCGACGTGTCCACTTGATGGGCAATTGGCAGAAACCCTGCCTGCTTTTCCCCAATCTCTTCGCCGGCTACGCCCTCTACGAGCTAACGAGGTAAGCGTCTCTGGTTATTTGCCGAAGCCTTTAGCCTGACGCACCAGTTGCTTCTCGATCGCGCCACAAACCACATCGCACAGCGGGGGAATCGTCGGATCGCTGATCGAATAGTAGACCTGCAGTCCTTCCTTGCGACGCCCCAGGATATACGCGGTCAACAAAGTTTGCAGATGCCTGGATACGTTGGCCTGAGTGCCGCCTGACGCCTCAACGAGTTGGCTCACATTTTTCTCTCCATCAAAGAGAGCCTGAATGAGCCGTAATCTCATTGGTTCAGACAAGACGGCAAAGCGACGCGCGACCAACTGCAAGGCGTCTTCTGATAGCGGGCGATGGGATTTCTTTGCCATGTTGAGAAGCACGAAACCAAACCTTGACAAGTTTACAACTATATACGCATATACTCATATATTTTAATTAATACTCCCATGAAAATTGACTCCCTCATTCGCGTTCTCGCCGGAACCATGGTGCTCATCAGTGTAGTCTTATCTCTCTTGGTGAGCCAGTGGTGGCTCCTTCTCGCCAGCTTCGTCGGCGTGAATCTCATTCAGTCCACCTTCACTGGCTTCTGCCCACCATCGATCATTCTGACCAAGCTCGGTTGGCTCGAAGAAGACGGCACTATTCGGATCGGTGGCTCGAAACCTCGCTAAGTATCCCCTCGCGCATCCATGAAATCTATTTCTGTCATTTTCGGTTTGGTTCTCTTGGCCGGCTGTAGCCAATCGGAACCAATCTCAGCTGTCGCCAAGTCCCCTCCCATTGAGGTGCGGGTCGTCAAGGTAAGCTTCGATACGATTCCGCATACGCAGCCCGTCTCCGGAATCGTGCACCCTGTTGATCGGGCGATGATCGCGGCCAACATTATGGGCACGGTAATGGTGGCGCGACTGGCCGTGGGTCAGGCTGTTTCTGCCGGTGAGATCCTCGTCGAAATGAAAGCCGAAGAGCTGGACGCCCGACTCGCTCAAGCTCGCGCAGCCTTAGCCCAAGCCGATCGCGACTACGAACGCGAAAGCGCACTCGAAGCCAAGGGCGCCGCTTCCCGCGAATCAGTGCGCTCAAGCGATGATCGGCGTCGAATCGCCCGTGCCGCCGTGGAAGAGGCCCAAGCCATGCTGGCTTACATGAAAATTGCCGCGCCCTTCGACGGTGTAATTACCAGTGATTACGTGAACCCCGGCGACCTCGCATCTCCCGGGCAAACTCTCTTCGAATTGGAAGGCACTTCACACTTACGCGCTGAAGTTTTAGTGCCTGGATCGCTCCCCGTTCTCAAGCTTGGTTCCACAATCGCAGTTACTCTTAACGGAATAATCGTGAACGGACAATTGGCCGAATTATCACCCTCCACTGATCCACAGTCACGCACCCGTCTCGCCAAACTAGATCTCCCCTCAACTGCCTCCGCACGGTCCGGACAATTCGTCCGCGCCCTCTGGCCGGTGGGCGAATTTACCACTCTACGAATCCCTGCCACTGCGTTGTCCACCTTCGGTCAAATGGAACGCGTCTTCGTGGTTTCAGAGGGTCGCGCTCAACTCCGCATCGTGAAAACGGGGGCGACCCAAGAGTCTCACATCGAGATTGTCTCCGGTCTGGAATCAGGCGAACAGGTGATCATCGCTCCGCCATCCACTTTACGGGACGGCCAACCCTTGGAGATCATTAAGTGACCACCCCCGACAACAAGTCCAAGGCTGAGCCTGGTCTGGCGGGCCGTCTCGCTTCGTTTTTTATCAATTCGAAGCTCACTCCACTCGCAGTCATCGCTTCTATTCTGTTGGGGCTGTTCGCGGTGCAAATGCTTCCGCGTGAAGAGGAGCCGCAGATCAAAGTCCCGATGGTGGATGTGTTCGTGGGTATGCCCGGAGCCTCTCCTTCCGAGGTTGAGAATCGTCTCACCCGTCCCATGGAAAAGCTCCTGTGGGAAATCCCCGACGTTGAATACATCTACTCTACTTCAAGCCCCGGCCAATCGATGGTCATCGTGCGATTTCTCGTTGGCACCGATATCGAAACAGCTCTCGTTCGCCTCAACCAGAAACTCCAAACCAATTTCGACCGAATCCCGATCGGAGCCTCCCCTCCTATCGTCAAGCCGCGCACGATTGATGATGTGCCGATTCTTGCGCTCACCTTGCACAGCGCAACCCAGGATCATCTCACTCTGCGGCGCTTAACCGCTCAGGTTGATGATGCGATCAAGTCCATTCCCCAAGTTGCTGAAACCAACATCATCGGCGGCGTGCAACGTGCCGTGCGGGTGCAACTCGACCCCGCCAAACTCACCTCGCGCGGCCTCACCGCTACCCAACTTATCCCCGCCCTGCAGCAAGCCAATCGCCAGCAGCAACATGGGTCTCGCGCTTTCAACAACCGCGAAATTTTGCTGGAAACTGGTCAATTTCTCCGCAGCGCCGAGGAAGCCGGTTCGGTGGTCGTGGGCGTGGATCAAAACCGGCCCGTTTATCTCCGTGATGTCGCCGTGATCACCGATGCCACCGAGGAACCTTCAAACTACGTGCTGCATGCGGGACCGACCGGCGATCTTGAACCTGCCGTCACCTTGAGTGTAGCGAAACGTCCGGGAGCCAACGCCATTGATGTCGTCAATGACGTGCTCGCCAAAGTAGACGAACTCCGGGGCACACTCTTGCCCGATGATGTCGAAATCACCATCACGCGCGACTACGGCCACACGGCCGCGGAAAAGAGCAACGAGCTCCTTCTGCACATGGGCATCGCGATCTTCGGCGTGACGATTCTGATTCTATTTTTCCTCGGCTGGCGCGAATCACTGGTCGTGCTGCTCGCGATCCCCACGACCCTCGCGCTGACCCTTCTCGTTTTCTATCTCCACGGCTACACGCTCAACCGCATCACGCTCTTCGCGTTGATCTTCTCGATCGGTATTCTGGCGGATGATGCCATCGTCGTCGTTGAAAATATCGTGCGACATCTCCGCCTCCCGAGCGCCAAAGATAAATCGATCCAAACCATCGCACTCGAAGCAGTCGCTGAAGTCGGCAACCCCACCATTCTCGCCACTTGGGCCGTGATAGCGGCGATTCTGCCGATGGCATTTGTCGGCGGATTGATGGGGCCCTACATGCGCCCGATTCCCATCGGCTCAACCGCCGCGATGCTGTTCTCGCTCTTCATCGCTTTCACGATCACGCCATGGGCCGCGGTGCGCGTTTTGCGTCGTCGCCTTGGCGGTGGAAACAAGGCAAGCGCGACCGACGACCACGATCACGCACCCAGCGATTGGTTTACGCGGCTTTATCATCGGGTGATGGGACCTTTGCTAGATAGCACGCGTTGGCGTTGGGCGTTTCTCGGTAGTATCGTTGGACTTCTAATCATCTCGGCTGGATTCGTGTTCACCGGTGCGGTGGTGATTAAGATGCTGCCCTTCGACAACAAATCGGAGTTCCAGGTAGTCATTGATACACCGGAAGGCACCACACTCGAACAGACCACCCGCATCGCGCAGGAAATGGCCTCCGTCATTCGCACCGAACCCGAAGTGCGCGATAGTCAGATCTACGCCGGCACCTCATCACCGTTTAACTTCAATGGTCTCGTGCGGCACTACTTCCTGCGCAGTGGGCCCAATGTAGCCGATATCCAAGTCAATCTTGTGCCCAAGGATGAGCGCGCCGATCAGAGCCACCCCATCGCCAAACGCATCCGTGAAAAAGTCGCGCCGATCGCCGCCAAATATGGCGCCGTCGCCGTAGTCGCCGAGGTGCCTCCCGGACCGCCCGTGCTTCAATCGCTCGTCGCGGAAATCTACGGGCCCGATAAAAAGCAACGCGTCGCGCTCGCCCAATCAGTGAAAGATATCTTCGCCCGCACTCCCGGCGTGGTGGATCTCGATTGGTATGTCGAAGCCGAGCAGCCCAAGGTGCGTTTCATCGTCGATAAGGAGAAGGCCGCGCTCCATGGTGTGAGCACGGATTCGATCGCGCAAACCCTCCAACTCGCCATCCAAGGGATCAAGGTTGATCTGCTCCACGCCGATGCCGAACGCGAAGACGTGCCTTTCATCTTCGAGCTACCCGCCTCTGCCCGTTCCCATCCTCACGAGATCCTCGCTCTGCAAGTTCGCTCCGATCAAAACCCAACCGCACCGCTGGTTCCGTTATCAGAGCTCGTGCGAATCGAACGAACTTCCGGCGAACGCAACCTCTACCGCAAGAACCTGAAACCAGTGACCTACGTGACCGCGGGTGTGGCCGGTGAAATCGAAAGCCCCGCCTACGCGCTCTATAAAATCGATCGCGAGATCGCGCAACTCGACGCCCGCGAATTCGGCGCCCGCGAGGCCAAGCTTCCCATTTACCATCTCAATCTCCCCTTCGATGATCTTACGCCTTCGCTCAAGTGGGGTGGCGAGTGGCACGTCACCCTCGAAGTCTTTCGCGATCTCGGCCTCGCGTTTGCCGCCGTGCTCATCCTCATCGCGATGCTCATGGTCGGTTGGTTCCGCAGTTACGTGACTCCACTGGTAGTGATGGCTGCGATTCCGTTTTCACTCATCGGCATCCTGCCCGCTCACTGGGCGCTGGGCGCATTCTTCACCGCCACCTCTATGATCGGATTCATGGCCGGAGCTGGCATCGTCGTGCGCAACTCTATCATCCTCGTGGACTTTATCGAACTCCGACGCGCGCACGGACTTCCGTTGCGTGATGCGGTGATCGAAGCCGGTGCCGTGCGTTTCCGCCCCATGTTACTGACTGCGCTCGCGGTCGTCGTCGGTGCCAGCGTGATCCTCTCCGACCCCATTTTTCAAGGCCTCGCCATCAGCTTAATGTTCGGTGAAATCGCTTCCCTTCTCATCAGTCGCATGGCCGTGCCCGTATTATACTTTATGGCTAATCGACGCGGTGAATCGACCGTATCTAATTCTCCTCAAGTCAGTTAAACCCGAATTCATATCATGAAAACAAACGTCGGCTCCATTGATCGCACTCTCCGCATTATCGTCGGCCTCGCCATTCTCGGCGCAGGTTACTACTACCAATCATGGTGGGGTCTCATCGGTCTGGTGCCCTTACTTACAGCGACTTTCCGCGTTTGCCCCGCCTACCTTCCCTTTGGCCTGAGCACCTGCGCACGTCCCCAAACAAAGGAATGATCAGTTCCAAACTGCTCTACTCATATCTCATGAAATTCGCTCTCATCGCTCTCGTTTTTATCGTAGTCCTCATTGTCGCAAATCGTGCGCTCGCTGGTGATTTCATGCCACCCACTGAAGCCGCCCAACGTGTCGCCGATGGCACCGCGGTGTTAATCGATGTGCGCGAGCCAGTCGAATGGGCTAGCTCAGGGGTTGCGGAATTGGCGATCCTCCTTTCTCTCAGCGATCTGAGAAGCGATCGGGTTGCGTGGAAACCGTTTCTCGAGAAAAACAAAGACAAGGAGCTCATTCTCTATTGCCGCTCGGGAAATCGTTCTGACATCGCCGCAAGCATCCTCGCTAAAGAGGGCTACACTGTCGCCAACGCCGGTGGATTCAAGCATTGGAAGTCCAGTGGTCTACCCGTGCGGTCGGTCAGTCAGGATTGACTTCGCGATCGTGGTGTCGCGCGAACCTTAGCGATGCGAACACGAATCAAGGGCTGCCCATTTTTCGGCAATCCAAATGCGACTGGACTCTCTAAGCCGCCCCGCAACACTCGCCGGACACCCACCCTATGACTCCGGAAATCATAATCGTGTTCGGCATCTTGGTTTGCGCGGTGATCTTGTTCGCCACGGAAAAGTTATCCGTCGATCTGGTGGCTCTTCTGATCGTGGGAGGCTTGTTGGCATTTGGGCTCGTCACTCCCCAGGAAGGCATTTCGGGATTAAGTAATTCCGCCACAGTGACGGTCGCGTGTATGTTTGTCCTCAGCGCCGGGCTTCAAAAAACTGGGGTCGTCAGTGTGATGGGCGAACTCCTCGCCAAGGCGGGCCGCACTCCCCTGCTCCTCTTAATCGTGATCATGCTGGGCGTGGCAGTCGTCTCCGCTTTTCTCAACAACACCGCCGCCGTCGCCGTCTTTCTACCCGTCGTTCTCGCCACGGCTGCGGCTCGCAAAACCTCGGCGTCGCGCCTGCTCATTCCGCTTTCTTACGCGTCCCAATTCGGTGGGGTCTGCACGTTGATCGGCACTTCGACCAATCTGCTGGTCAGCTCCATCGCCGCCGACCAGGGACTCAAACCATTCAGCATGTTCGAGTTTGCGCCGCTCGGATTGATCATGATGGGAGTCGGCACTGTTTTCATTCTGATCTTTAGTCGCTGGCTCCTGCCCGAACGCGACGCCAGTCAATTGGTCGAAACTTACGGGCTGCGCGAATATGTGACCGAGCTCCACGTGAGCGCTGATTCCGAAGTCATCGGCAAGAGTCCGTCTCAGATTCCCGGTCTGGAAAAAGCGGGAGTAAACATCGTCGAACTGATCCGTGCTGACCAGCGCATCCTCGCACCACGCACCAAGCTGATTGAGGAAGGCGATATGCTACTGGTTCGTGGGCAGCCCGAAAAAATCATCGAGTTTAAGGACAAAGTCGGGCTCGAACTGCGTTCCGATTTCGAGCTCCAGGACGATGTTCTTAAGTCAGAGGAAAATGCCTTGGTCGAAGTCATGATCGGTCCGCAGTCACGATTGGCGGGGGAATCGTTGAGTTCATCCTATTTTGAGCAACGCCACAATTTGCTCGTGCTCGGCCTGCAACGTCGCGGCCATACCACTCGGGAGAAATTGGCCAATATACGTTTGCGCTTCGGCGATGCACTCCTGCTCTGCGGCCCCAAGGAAGAAATCAGCAAGTTGGGCACACGAGGTGACGCAGTCGTCCTCAACGAGCTCGGGCGCAATGCCTTCGCCCGGCGCAACCGCATGTGGGTAGCCATCAGCATCATGGCTGCCGTCGTCGGTCTGGCGGCCTTCGAGGTTTTGCCGATCCTGGTAGCCGCGTTGCTGGGTTGCGCCGCCATGGCCCTGACCGGTTGCCTCCGTGATCGCGAAGCCTACGAGGCCGTCGATTGGCGCATCATTATTCTACTCGCCGGGGTGCTCCCTCTCGGGCTCGCCATGCAAAAAACCGGAGCCGCCGCGCTCATCGCCGACACGGTTCTGGGATTCACCGGTGATTCGGGACCGGTTGTCATGCTCGCGGTGTTCTACCTGCTCACCGCCATCCTCACCGAAGCCATGAGCAACAATGCTTCAGCGGTTCTACTCGCCCCCATCGCTATCTCGACAGCGGCAGGATTGGGAGTCGATCCGCGACCGTTTCTTGTCGCCGTCACCTTTGCCGCTTCCACCAGCTTCGCCACCCCTGTCGGATACCAAACCAACACGATGGTCTATGCTGCGGGCAATTATCGCTTCACCGATTTCCTCCGATTAGGACTTCCGCTCAACCTGATCTTCTGGGGAGTCGCGGTCTATTTCATCCCGCGCTTTTTCCCGTTTTAAGACTCACCGTTCCACTTAAGTAGCCGACCGGCTCTGATCAGGCAGATACAATCCGAGCTATCCTCGGTCGGCAACCAGCGAGGTTTCAGCGAGGCGAATTCCTGGTCGATCGCTTCGCTCAAGCCACCGACTTCGATCAACACGATTCCGCTCGGCTTCAATCGGTCGCGCGCTTGCCAGAGCAGCTTGCGAATGATATCGAGACCATCGCCACCCCCATCAAGCGCGATTCGTGGTTCACGTTTAAACTCTTCGGGAAGCACATCGCAATGTGCGCTCGGTTCGTAGGGTGGATTGCTGAGAATCACATCATACTTCACCTCTGGCACGGCATCGAAGACATCGCTTTCGTGCAGCGTCACGCGATCGGTGAGCTCGTGTTGCTCTACGTTAATCTTGGCGACTTCGAGTGCCTCGGCGGAAAGATCCACGCCATCGACTCGCGCCGACGGAAAATGCTTCGCCAGCAAAATCGCCAGACAACCCGAGCCCGTGCACACATCCACGACATTTGTGATCACCATCTTCGGAGGCAGCAAACGGTCGAGCTCTTCCGGGATGAGTTCGAGAAAGTAGCTGCGCGGAATCAGCACGCGCTCATCGATGTAAAACCGTTCCTCGTTTAACCACGCCTCGCGGGTGAGATAAGCCGCCGGAGTGTGGTCGATCACGCGCCGACGAAACACATCAACTAGCGCGTGGCGTTGCTGAATAGCGATCTTCTGATCGAGCACACCGGGATCGCTATCGAGTGGGATGCCCAGCGTGTGGAGGATTAAATAGAGCGCTTCATCGTGCGCTGATGAGGTGATCTGCCCGAGCGCGAGCTCGTATTTCTCATACAGTGCCTCGGCAAAAAGCAGCCACTCACCGGGAGTGGTCAATTCATCCGCATCGGCCAGCGGATCCGACCCCTTACCCATGGTCAGATACGATATGAGGGTGATTCCGAATATGCTCAGGGCAGTAACACTTGCCACCTGAACATTTCGAACAATAGCGGAAGTCCATTCTTGGATCCGTCAAATCGGTCTTACCGCAGACGACACACTTATGGCGAGGTTCATCCCGCTCGGCCTTCTGCTGAATTTTACGCGCCACGTTTCGTTTTTTCTGCTTCGTGCCGCGAATAATATCCTGGGCAAAGAAGATCAGGAAATTACCGATTGAAGCCATAATCATCAAACGCACTGCGCCCGGTCCTTTGATAAAGGAAACAGCGTAAAACACCCAGGTGATCAACGCCAACCACTTGACCTTCACCGGCAAAATGAAGAACAACAGAAACTCGAAATTGGGATTCAGAAACGCGAACGCTAGAAATACTGAGCCCGCCAAAAAACTGTTCGAGACGACGGATTCCGGGATGAAGAACGCCAGTCCGGTCGTCAGCACCCATCCGAGGAGCAGAAATAGATTAAATCGAAACGCGCCCCACGCCTCCTCCAACGCACGGCTCATCAAGTAGAAAATATAAAACGCAAAAGCGATCAGCAGGTAGCCGAGCATCCCCGGAGGTGGCGGCACCAAGAGATAGGTGAACACCCGCCACCACTGGCCCTCCAGCACGTATTGCGGCACCAACACCAACCAACCCACGTTGATCTTACCCAGCATTGAGGCCAGCAGGACAAACACTTGTCCGATTACGAAATAGAGCGCGATATTGGGGACAGCATAGCGCCCCCAACGTCGTTCCATTTTATCCAGCAAAGACATCATTGCCTCACTCTTCGCTGTCGTCGGGCAATTGCGCAACCAGCTTTTGTTTCTGCCGGGCCAAAGCGGGATCGGTCACATTATCGAGCAACAGCCGGGCATGCGCATTCTTGCCGAGTTTTAGGCAGACATTAGCCGCGTGCAGCCGCATCGCCTCGCGTTCGGGAGCACTACGCGCCTGCTCTTCCAACGAGGCCCAAATTTTCAGCGCGGCATCCCAATCCGGCTCCGGCAGATCGTAAAACGATTCGGCGTAGCGATACGTGAATTCGATCCGATCCGGCGCGAGCGCGGCGGCTTGACGAAAACCTTCGTGCATCGCCGCATCCACGCTCTCAGCCTGCCATTCATCCGATAAAACAAAATCATCGCGCGCCGCATGTAAGAGCGTGCCAAGTTGGTAGTGGTAGAGCGGTTCGTCCGGATCGAGCTTGATGGCAGCCAGATAGTAACTCACCGCTTCGAGAGGCCTTCCTTGCTCCGCCAGAAAATTGCCAAGCTGGTTTTTCACCATCGGGATGTTCGCGTCGTATTGATTGGCCTTCAACAACATCGCCGAGCTCTCCCGATCCATTCCGATCTGCCGCAATAGGAAACCATAAGCAGCGTAAGCGGCGGCAAACTCCGGGCTCTCTCGCAACAGCCCTTCATAGCCCAAGCATACTCGCTGCATCTGCATCTCAAAATCGGATTGATCAAACTTATCGCCCGCTCGCTCCGCCTGTTTAAGCAGCACGCGCTGACGTTCCACCAGGTTACGTAGTGATCGCTCGGTCATCGATTCACTGCGGGGCGCACTCGGCGCGACCGTGGCGATGATCAAAAATAGAATCAGAAAATACTTCATGCGAATTGAGGTGCGACAGCGTCAATCGACCAAGGTGCCAGCGTAAACATTCATTCGCGGTTTTCTGAGAAAACCGATCAAGGCCTGTCCGCTCGCGTGCGCAAATTCCACCGCCGCACTCGTCGGAGCTGAAATCGCCGCCACCACGGGAATTCCCGCCCCCAGCGCCTTTTGCATAATCTCAAACGACACCCGCCCGCTCACGAGTAAGATGCGATTGTGCAGCGGCAAAATATCATCGAAAAAAGCGCGCCCCACGACCTTGTCCAACGCGTTGTGACGCCCCACATCTTCACGCATCACCAGCAACGTGCCGTCCTCCGAAAAGAGCGCGCTCGCATGCAATCCGCCCGTGCGATCAAAACCCGCTTGCACCGCCCTCAACTTCTCGGGCAAGCCATCCAATACCTTTCTCGAAGGTGAGAGCTGCTGCGCTATCGGCGAAAACTGCGCTTGCACCGCCTCGATGCTCGCCTTGCTGCAAATCCCGCAACTCGACGACGTAAACACATGCCGCGTGAGTTTGCTCAAATCGACCTCCGCCCCGGGCGCGAGTAACACATCGAGCACGTTTTGCTCGGGCTCCGCGTTATCCCCCCGACAATAGACCATATCGAGCACATCCTCCACGCGGTGGAGAATCCCCTCGGTCACCAAAAATCCCGCCGCCAATTCACGATCATGCCCCGGTGTGCGCATCACCACCGCGATGCTCTTTCCATCCACCCGGATTTCGAGCGGCTCCTCCGCCGCGAGGAGATCGTCACACGATTCCGGCGCCGAATCCCCGTCGAAACGGGTAATCGGAGTCGCGCGAGTGCTGCGTTCAAGAAGTGACATCCTCTCACCCTAAACCGTTTGCCATTCCGAGCGAAGCAAGAATCCACAATAACATCGCTCTACCCCATATCCCTCTCAACTACACGACTTGCCACCCGTGCTCGACCCTGTTTTCTCACCCCCATGCAACTGCCCCGCGTGATCGCTTTCGATGCCGATGATACCCTTTGGCACAACGAAACCGTCTTTGCCCATGCGCATGAACAATACCGCGAACTCCTCGCGCGGCACCACGATGCCAAGACCGTGAATCGCACCCTCTTTGCGACCGAGATGCGCAACCTCTCGCTCTACGGTTACGGCGTCAAAGGTTACACCCTTTCAGCCATCGAAACTGCCATCGAACTCACGAACGGGGAAATCAGTGCAGAAGAAATCAACCGCCTTCTCCAACGCGGACGCGAAATGCTCGATCATCCCGTCGAGCTCCTCGATCACGTCACCCCTACCCTCGAAGCCCTCTCCCCCGATTTCGAGCTCTGGCTTATCACCAAGGGAGATCTCCAGCACCAAAGGAGCAAACTGGCCAAGTCAGAACTCATTCATTATTTCAAAATTATCGAGATCGTCGCCGAAAAGGACGAATCCGTATACGCAGAAATCCTCCAGCGTCACCATTGCGATCCCACCGATTTCTTCATGGTGGGCAACTCTATGAAATCGGACATTCTGCCGGTCTTAGCCCTGGGGGCCTCCGCCGCTCACGTGCCCTTTCACCTCACCTGGGAACACGAACGCACCGACGAACAACCCAACACCCCCGGCCGTTTCCACGAACTCGCCCATCTCGGTGAACTACCCGCGCTGCTGGGTGGGGTGTAGAACATAAAAAGAAACCTATTCACCGGTTTTCAGGTAGGGCGCTTCCCCAGGCGCCTTGTATTATTCAAGGACCGCCTCAGCCTGACCTCCATCGCCTTGCTGTGCCCGCCATAGCCTCGCGCAAAGGTTGGGGCGAAGGAAGGCGGTCCAACGTCGGATGTAGAGCCAGGTCTCCGACCCCGCCATCGAACAATCAAAGACTTCCAAGGCGGGGTTCGGCGACCCCGCCCTTGTTGCTTGGCGATGTGCTATAGTCGGGTTGTTCTGAACCTCACTGCGGCTAGGTCTGTTCGGTTGTGGAGGGGGAAGGATGGAGGGGATGGGCCTGCAGGCCCATCCCCTC
>Ga0105055_10000793_pt1 | contig 51358 bp, 37 predicted proteins | sample BON03_FD_78090 | JGI IMG/M metagenome (GOLD analysis project Ga0105055, IMG submission 78090) | Freshwater microbial communities from Lake Bonney liftoff mats and glacier meltwater in Antarctica - BON-03 | ecosystem: Environmental > Aquatic > Freshwater > Ice > Glacier meltwater | place: Lake... | reverse complement strand
GGCTGACAAGGGGTCGGGTGTCGAGAGCAAATCCGTGTTGCTTTTGGTATCGAGGACGTTACGAGTGGTCTCCCAGACGTTGGTGACGAGGTGATGCGGGCCGGTGACGGTTTCGATCAGGCCGTAACTGGAGGGTTCGAAGCCATAGTCAAAGGTAGCGGTAGGAGTGGCGCCAGTTTGTTCAACCTGTGAAAGCCGACCAGCGAGATCGTAGTCGTAGCTGGTCTCAAAATCGACAATGGAGGTTGGGGCGTGGCCCTTTTTCCCAGGCTTGATCATGTCTTCATTCTTCGTCCCCAAAAGACATCCACACGAAACGTCGATACGTTCGATCATCATTGGAAGATCCCATTGATTCACAAACTCCCATCGCACCAGCTTCCCCTTTTCTCCAGCCTTGGAAGCGAATTTGATCACACGCTCCTTGAAGGCCGAACCCACATCATGCACCTTTGGCACAGTCTTATCCTGCGCGAATCCAGCAAGACCCCGGCAACCAATCCGACGTTTCGCGACATTGCCACCACGGCACCGAACACGATCCGAGAATTCCCCTCGAAAAATTAGAGTCGTATGACGTTCTTTCATTCTTAGTATCAGTAAGTTTTGTTCCTCTCTGATGGCCGGGCGGGTCGCAGGTGATGGCTTGTTTGCGCCATTTTTTATTGCTCTGGCGTTCGCGGTCGGCTTGGGTGGGGTTGCCATTTTTGGGCATGATGACTTGGGGGATTTCGAGCTCCAAGATCTGGCGGTTTTCGACGCTGCTAAAGCCACGGTCGGTGCTGAAGCTGACGGGTTCTCCGGCAGGCAGGGCGCCCAACAGGTAGTCGGCGAGGGGGAGGACTTCGGCGCTTTCGTTGCCACCGGTTATGATTTTGTAGTGGTGTGGATGAGGTGGTATTGGTCGGTGGCGATGAGGAAACGCCGGTCGAGTTCGACGTTGGGCGGCTTTTGCCTTTGGTGACCCATTCGGTGTGTTGTTCAAAGAGGGAGAGGTTTTCTTTGAGGGCGGTGAGGATGGGCGGAAGTTCGTCGCGGGTTTTGGATGGGATTTCAACCTTTTCGATGGGGCCGGCTCCGAGGGCGGGTTGGACGTCGAATAATTTTCTCAGGACGGGATATTGGCCGATGGAAGGATGCTTTTGGAGCGAATAATTTGGGTTTTGGAACGATTTCCCAACGACGTGGGCTGTTAGAGAGTGATCCCGTTGACAGATTCACCACTTCTTGCGAGCTTCATCGGTATAAGCAGCAGGGGACTAATGGCTTTCCGACCAGACACAAATTATCCCCGCAACTTGCTCCGCAAGGCGTCGCTCACAAGATCACCCACCACAATCATGCTCGCGCCCAGGAGACTGAAAAAGAGAATATCGTCGTAGTTTCGAAAACTCTTTTGAATGGAAATGTAGTAGCCGAGAGAACTAAACCCCAGCATCCCGAGAACGGTCGCTTCGCGCATGCAGGATTCCCAGCGATAGAAGAAGAAGAGCAGGAAGCGGTTGAGCGCCGTCGGGGCGAGACTTGAGTAAAATGCCTGCAAGCGCCCGCCGCCCACTTGAATCACGGCCCGGGCATTTCCGGGAGGCTGGTTCTCGACCACTTCGCCCCACAATCGCCCCAAAATCCCGACATTGTGAAGGGCCAGCGCAAAGACGAGCGGCCAGGCACTCGGCCCCATCAAACCAACGAGCAAAAAGGCGTAGAGATATTCCGGCACCGCACGGGTCACGACAAACAATCCTCTCACTAAAAAGCCCACTGCGGTGTGGACTCCTCCCCCTGCCGAGACCATGCCAAGCGGGGTCCGGGTTGCCAGGGTGCGCAAGGCCCAGGGAGCAAGAATCATCGCTAAGGCCCCTGCCAGGATGATGGCGGCCACCGACATCGCCACGGTGTTGGCGAGGGCCTCGGCGCCCGGTTTTTCCCAGAGATCAGCGACCCACGTTCCCAACTCGCCCGCCCCGTCCTGCCACGCTGCCTCGCGTTCGGCCCACGACGACACGCTCTTTTCCGGGGCGATCGGGTCGGGCGTAATTTTGGTCAAAAACCGTGAAAGTCGCTCCGCCTGCTGAGCTCCCGGCATGGGCTGGATCAAGCGCTCTCCAAACTGGTAGGCAGAGACAATCACGACCACCCACGCCACCCCTGCGAAACGCAAAAGGTAATCCCGTGGCGCGGTCTTCCGCAAATCCTCTTCGGTGAAATCATCGCCCACCTCCTTCCGTCGGGGCTTCCCCTGGGTGAGGCGCTTGCGGATAAAAAAGCCACTGCCCTCGATCAGCAAAATGGTGATAATTAAAATATAGAGGGCCGTCCAGACCTCGCCATAATAGGTGCTCTCGAAGGACCGCAGAATGGAAAGCCCGACCGTTTCGATCCCGATAAAGCCCAGCACTGCCGAGGATCGCAAGGCACACTCGAAACGATAGAGCGAATAGGTGATCATGTCCGGCAAGGCCGCCGGAAGAATCGCTCCGAGAAACCCCTGCGCTCCGCTCCCCCCCGAGGCGGTAATGACCAAGCGGGCCGAGCGGCCCTGCTCATCCATGATTTCCGAGAAGACCTTGGCCAGGGTTCCCGCAAAGGGAAGGGCCAGAGCGAGGCAGGCCGTGAGCGGGAAATCGCCAAAGGCGGAAAGGAAAAAGATGGCCCAGATCAGTTCGTGGATGGACCGGATGAGCGAGAGAAAGATGCGAACCGGCCAGCGGATCAGATTAAAAAGTTTCCGTGAACGGTGCGTCGGCCACCATTGTTCCGAAGCAAGGAAGCCGAGGACAAGACCTGCGGGAATGGCCATTGAGGTGGCGATAAGAGCATACCGAAGGGTGCGTAAAAGATCGCTCCCGAGACGCGACAAAAAGGGCGTGGCATCAGCTGGAAGACTGGGATTTTGATCGGAAAAAGCCGGAGAAAAGGCCGCGCCAAAAAAACGAAAACTGGCCGCAAAGGGATCGGATCCCGGAGTGTGGGACAGGACTTGCGTTCCGAGCCTTCCCACGCACCAGGCAAAGATCAGGGCGGTGAGGACGAGGAGCCACCGCCGTCCCAGCCACATCCGCCAGGCTTGTGGTTTCATAGGTCGTAGAGCGAGGAAAGTTGGGCGTCATCAGGCTGCCCGTCGAAGACGACCTCCCCAGCCTTAAGGCCAATGACCCGGGGGAAGAATTCACGAGCCAACGCGACCTGATGAAGCGAGACCACCAGGGTGCTTCCCTGTTCGTTGGAAAGCCCGGTGAGGAGTTTCAGGACATCGCGGGCCCGGGCCGGATCGACCGCGCTCAAGGGTTCGTCAGCGAGGAGAATTTCCGCGCCTTGATAAAGGGTGCGTGAGAGGGCGACCCGTTGTTGCTGGCCGCCGGAAAGGGAATCAGTGCGGTCATACATTTTCGCAGCCACACCCATTCGCGCGAGGATTTGAAAAATTTCCTCGCGATCCGCTTTGCGCGGCCAGAGTAAATCCCGCACCGTGGTGATTAGATTTCTCCGGCCACTGCGACCCAGCACCACGTTTTGGATGACGCGCAGGTTCGCCACCAGGCCGAGATCCTGGGGGAGCATTCCGACCCGTGCCCGGGTGCTACGAAGTTCCTCGGACTTCGCAGATTGCAGATCACAACCCAGAACCAATATCTGGCCGGATGACGGTTTTTGCTGGAGGCCCAGCAAACGCAAGAGCGTGGTCTTGCCACTCCCGGAGGCCCCGATCAGTGCGACCTGTTCGCCCGGGGCAATATCGAACGCGACCCGGGACAATGCCCGGGTCGCGCCAAATTGATGTGAGACATCGTTGACTGAGATCACGCTCATGCGGATCAGTCAAACTTCACCTTCTTCATCACTTCCGCGATGGGCGTGAAGGTCTCGTTTGTGACTTCCACCATTTTGGAGCGGTCAAGCGCCTTAAGAACGGCAGCATCATCACACTCGAGGAGAACCTTTTTAAGCTTGGCGACAAAGCCCTCGCCAAAGGTCTTGTTGAGAGCGGGATGTGCGGTGAAGTTATAGTCGGCAAATGGAGGAGTTTCCCAGATCACCTTGACCTTGGCCGGATCGATCTTTCCTTCCTCCACCATCTTGTCGAAGGTGGTGTAGCTCAGGACTCCGACCTGGAAAGTCCCGTCCTGCACCGCGAGGGCGGTGGCATCGTGGGCACCGGAGAAACCGGGCTTCTTGGAGAAGAATTCAAGGGGGTTCTTGCCGGTATTCTCCATGATGAAATGCGAGGGCATGATGCATCCCGAGGTGGAACCGGAACTTCCGTAGGTGAAGGTCATGTCCGCAATCGCGACCGGAAATTCGTCCGACTTCTCAAGACCGCTGGCGGTATTGGCAATAAAGTAGGATTTGAAGGCGAGGTCCTCGACTCCTGCGGCGAGAGCTTCCGCACCTTCGACAGCATCGCGGGCCTGCACGCCGGAAACACCGCCAAACCAAGCCAATTGAATGTCACCATTTTCAAATTTCACCACCGAGGCCTCGTAGTCGCTTGCGGGAACGAATTCGACTTTTACGTCCAGTTCTTTAGCGAGATAATCGGCGACGGGCTTGAAGCGCTCGGCCTGTCCGGTGGTATTCTTGTCTGGAATCGCGGAAAAGCGAAGGACGGCATTGCCGTCCGCGCCTTCTCCATCAGCTTCTTTGTCCTTATCTCCACAGCTGGAGAGGGTGATCGCGGTGGCGGCAATCGCGGCGCTGCCGAGGCAGCCCTTCAACGTCTTGGAGATCGACCGACCTCCAGTTTTGAATAATTTCATTGGTTTTTTGGTGTCCCGTGGCCGTCTTACTAAGCCCCGACGGAATGACAGTTCACCGAGGTGGGCGAGAGTGCAACCGGGAAATTTCATTCCAGAAAACTCCGCGATCCATCATGAGGGAAGTGACGCCCAAAACTTCTCCGTTTCCCCGGCATCCGGAATCAACTCAACCAAAAGGGTCCGCTCGCCGCCCTCCAAGTCGTCGAAGCCCTCCCGGGATTCGATTCTCAAATAATCCATCCCCCACATCTCCGCCCAGGCTTCGAGTTTCATTTCTTGGGGCTGAATGATCGCCGAGCGTTGTGCCTCACTCAGCCCGGAGAGCCTTGGCAGGCGGTCGAAGATCCTCCCGCCTCGATTGTTGATCACGACGAGAACCCTTCCTTGTTGCTCGACCTGCCCAAGCATCGCCGGAGCCGCGAGATCATAGAGTGCGGTGAGATCACCGAAGACTCCCCAGGCATCCGGAGTGTCCGCAGTGGCCCCGAGCCAGGTTGAGACCTGGCCATCGATCCCGTTGGCTCCGCGGTTGGCGAGGACCTGGGCGTAGGGGGTTTCCCGTTGGCCAAAGTCATTCCATTCGCGGATGGGCAGGCTGTTGCCCAGGTAAAGGCTTTCGCCGGTGGTGGCATAGACGGAAAGGAGATTGACCAACCCGGGTTCGCTGTCCGGATAGCACTCCAAGTGTTCGTCGATCCGACCGAAAAGCGGCCGGGCCTTGAGAAAGTCATCCTTCACATCGCCAATATATTCGGCCTCCCCGAAGCCCCGAATGACCCGCCCGACACCGGCGTGAATGACCCGGGTGTCACGAGCGAGACCAGGGAGGCCATTTCGACAGATCGACAAAATCTCGGTGGAGGGATGATTTTCCAAATCACGCCAAAAACGGCCGACGGGAACTTCTCCCAACCTCAGAATTCGTCCCGGCAGATTTTTGGTGAGGGCACGTTCAGGAATGAGAAGGTCACCCAGCGCCTCACGAATTCCACTATTGATGTCGGCAATGACGGGAATGCCAAGATCCCTCAAAAAGTGAAAAACATCTTCGCGTTCGTCCGGCTCCAAGCCGCCCACCATTGCGATGATCCCCCGGAAAACGCCATGATCGAGGAAGTCCCGCAAACTTCTCACCTCAAAGGAGGCACGCGTGGGTAGGAACGCTTCGACCCGGGCGGTCCACGGAGGCGCCTCAATGGCCTCTTCCTCGAGCGAAACATTTAGATGAAGCGGGGTCCGCCCACTCCAACCCTCGACTTCGGTCGTGGCGAAGTCGCTAAAGAGGCCTTCCTGCTTGATCGTTTGAGGCGCGCCCGATCCGCGGAACTTTTCAGGTCTGTCAGCGGAAAGAACGATCAAGGGCTTCGCCGAATAATGAGCTTCGATGACAGCGGGGAGGCACTCGGCCACGGCGGTCCCGCTGGTGGTGACGACGGCGCAGGGCAGGCCGGTTTCCTTCACCCGGCCAAGAGCAAAGAAGGCCGCTCCGCGCTCTTCAAAGTGAGTCCAGACCCGGAGCCCTTCGGCGGCCACCAACAAAGCAACGAGACCGGCATTGCGGGCGCCGCCACAAACCACGAATTCGCCGCAACCCGCCCGGAGGAGGTCATCGATGATTTTTTTTTCGGATGACATTTGCGGTGGGGATGGCGAACGTTCGTTGTCTGGAGTGGTTCAAATTTCAAGCACTGTTCAAGACACATTCGGTTCCAAAAGGGTCCGAGATTCTCGCGCCGGGGCGGAGCTGGCAACGGATGGCATGGCGGTTGAAAACCGCCGCCACGGGTTAGAACTTCTCGACAAGGAGAGACGCATTGTGGCCGCCGAAGCCGAAGGAGTTGCTCAGGGCCGCTTTGATCTCCATTTCCCGGGCGGTGTTCGCACAGTAATCGAGATCGCACTGGGGATCTTGATCCTCCAGGTTGATCGTCGGAGGAATGATGCCGTCGCGGATGGCATAGATACAGGCGAGAATTTCGACCCCGCCGGCCGCTCCCAGAAGGTGACCGGTCATCGACTTGGTCGAGCTCACGACGAGACCTTCCTTGGCCCAATTTCCAAACGATTTCTTGATCGCCTTGGTCTCGCAAATATCTCCCTGGGGAGTCGAGGTGCCGTGGGCATTGACATACTGCACGTCTTCGGGATTGAGGCCGGCGTGCTTGAGAGCCATGTCCATGCAACGGGCCGCTCCCAGGCCTTCGGGATGAGGTGACGTGAGGTGGTAGGCATCCGCGCTGAGACCGTAGCCGGTCAACTCGGCGAGGATGGTGGCACCCCGCTTTTTGGCGTGCTCCAATTCCTCGATCACCACCACGCCCGCGCCTTCACCCATCACGAAGCCATCGCGGGCGGTATCGAAGGGACGGGAGGCCCGGGTGGGATCGTCATTGCGGGTGCTGAGAGCCTTCATATTGCCGAATCCAGCAAGCCCCATGGGAAGAATGGCGGCTTCAGAGCCTCCGGCGATAAAGGCATCGGCATCCCCGAATTTGATCATGCGCCACGCTTCTCCGATACTGTGATTGGCGGTGGCACAAGCGGTGACGATGGCCATGTTGGGCCCGCCAAATCCGTGCTCCATGGAGAACACTCCGCTGGCGATGTTCGAGATCATCATCGGGATCGTAAATGGCGACACCCGGCTCGGGCTCTTTTGCATAAGAGCGGTGTGGTTCTGCTCAAGAGTGCCCAGGCCCCCGATTCCGCTGCCCAGCATGACGCCAATGCGGTCGCGATTGATCTCCGATTCGTTGAGGCCTGATTCGGTGAGGGCCATTTGCGCAGCCGCGATACTGAGGTGGGCATACCGGTCCATGCGGCGGGCGTCTTTTGGGTTGGTGAAGAATTGCTTGTGGTCAAATCCACGCACCTCGCCCCCGATTTTCACGGCATAATCCGTGGTGTCCATGGACTCAATCAGTCCAATTCCACTGCGCCCTTCCTTCATGCCTTCCCAGGTAGAAGCGGCATCATGTCCCAATGGGCTGACCGCCCCGATTCCAGTTACTACAACGCGTCGATTTTCCATGGCTGCTCGAAAGTTTTGTTTTGGTTAGTCTTTAGGCCCTGCAAAAGCAAGGCTGGTGTGTGAAATCAATTTAGCCCAATTTCCGGTGCCCACCCCGAACATTCTGAGCAGAGCAATCCGGACACTCGGACAGCTTCACGCTTTTTTCTTCCGGATAACGTTTCCCGCAGAGATGGCATTCCCGACGGGATTTGGCGGATCTCGCCGATTCGGCCCGATCCCGCAAGACTCCAAAAAACCAATCAAAGACCAGCCAGAGGAATCCCAGCAGGACCAGCGAGATGTAGAACTGGGGGTAGCTGATAATCATTCTACGATGGGACGGTTCACGACCCGGGCTTGCAATTTCCACCAACGGAGGGGACCGGGGTTTTCCAGCGGAGGAAAGGAGGCACTGCGGCAACGGCCCAAGATCAGAGGGGTCCGGGCATCATCGGATTCCTCCCACGCCGAGCATGTCAAAACATGGCCTTCCGAATCCACTCCCGCCAAGAGGGTCCAGACCTCGCCCTCACTCATCGGTTCTTTCGGATTGGGCCACTCAAAGGAAATCCCCTCCCAGTCACCCGCGCCTTGCACGGATTCGATCTCGATCCACCACTTCACCGGTGGCGTGGCGAAATCCGTCTCGGGAATCTCTTCGGGCGGGGGAAGAACCTTGGGCCCCATTCCCGGAAGCGGTTCGATCGTCAGATCACGCTTCGGCGCTTCAATTTCACGAAGCTGTGGTGTATAAATTCGGACCGGGGTCGCTTCGAGTATGCTTGAAATCTCTTCATCAAGGGCCGCTGTTTCAGAGACCTCCCACCGGTCGTGAAAGAGGGTCTCGCGCTCCAACAGTTTGGAAAACCAGCGGTTCGATTCGAGATCGAGGTCGATCACGGTGAGATTGATTTGCCGGTCCACCAGCGGACTCGACTTCGTCTCACGGATTTGCACATAGGCCCAGACCCCTCCCCAGAAAGACCCTGAAACAAGCGTCGCAATGATCAAGCGACTGGTTGAACCATGGCCGGAGCGCCAGTCAAAGACCATTCCAGCCTCCCGGTCACGCTTCACTCGACGGGCCCGCCACATTACTCCTGATCCTTTCTGTCGATTTCCGAGGACCGGACCCCGAGATAAATCCGAAAATCGAGGCTTGCGATGAGATTGATCAATTCCTGCTGCTCGGCCGTCGTCGCTCTTTCGTCGACGCGAATCCCAACCGCATTCGTCCCCCGTTGACCTGCTTCCGCCAGGATCGCTGCGGCGAGTTGCTCTCTCGGAACCTTGGTATTTGCAAGATAATAAGCCGGTCCATTCACCGTGTTTTTCAAGATGACAATGACGGGATTCTCGTCCCCCATGCGGACCCCTCGAAATTCCGAGGGAGGAAGCTTCACCTCGACCCAGCCCTCGCGGGCCACCACTCCCGTCAACATCACGAGAGCGAGGAGGAGGGCAATAAAATCGAACCCCGGAACGACAAAAATCCAGCCAGGGCGCTCCGGTAGAGACATCTTGAGCTTCATGGGTCAGGACTCCTTGCTATCGCGCTTGCCCTTGTTACCGGATGACGACTGGCTTTTTTCAACCCCGTCGCGAAACGAGACAATGCGATCGTGCTCGCGGCTATCGCACACGATATTGACGGCTTCGATTCCAGCCCGCTCGAGACGGTGAACCATCCGCTGCCCTTTTCCGTAAAGATAGAGATAAATGAGGTAGGCCGGGATGGCGATCGCGAGACCCATCGCGGTGGACGTCAGGCTCTGAAACATTCCGCTGGCAAGAGCCGCCTGGGCGACGGAACCATCGGCTTCGCTCACCTTCATAAACACCTCAATCAGCCCAAGGACCGTGCCAAACATCCCGAGCATCGGCGCAATCATGGTAACCCCGATGAGAATCCGCATATTGCGCTCGATCCGGGGAATCTCCAACTGGCCGGCTTCCTGGGCGATTTCCCGGAGATTGGTGCGATCGAGGTGATGCCTCATGATCACGGCGTGCACCACCCGGGCCTCGGGCCCCCGGGCGCGGGATGATTCGTGAAGAGCCTCCGCGTAGGCCTTCTTGCGAACGTGATTGCTAATTCCCAACAATAAATCGGCAGCCCGTCCGCGTGCGTGCTGGAAAAAGATCATGCGTTCGACCATGACGAGCAAGCCGACAAATCCCACTGCCACCTGCAACCACAGAACAATGCCGCCAGCTTCATTCGGGAAATTCACGTCGTTAAGTTAACAGATGTTCTTGGAACTGGCCAGCGATTAGGCTTCTCGAAATTATATTTGGGGGGGGCCTCAGGCTCCCATCCTGACTTTCTGCCGGTCCGGTGAGACAAATTCCTCCCAGGCCAGATCACTGGTGTGCTGCTTCAGCCCGAAGAGCGGTCGCCAACGCGGGAGCCGGGGCTCGTTCAAAAGGCGCATATTGGCCTGGCGTGGAAGACGGTCGGCCTTGCGCGTGTTACAGGGAACGCATGAGGTGACGATATTTTGCCACGTCGTCTTCCCGCCCTTCCCGCGCGGGATGACATGGTCGAGATTGAGCTTAGCCTCCGGAAACACCTTCGCGCAATACTGGCAGGTATGCTTGTCACGGAGGAAGACATTCTGCCGCGTAAACTTCACCTCCTTCCGGGGAAGCCGGTCGTAGAGTCCCAGCACGATGATCTTGGGAACCCGGAGGGCAAGCTGCACGGAATGAACCACCTCCGCCGCCAGCGAACCCATCGATTGAATTGTGTATTGGGCCCAGGAACTCATGTCATGAGTCTGGTAGCGAGACTCACCTTCGGTTTGGACAACCTGGGCATGCCCCAGGCAGAGAAGCCTGAGCGCGCGTTTCACCGAGCAAGTATGCACCGGTTGCCAGAGACGGTTTAGGACCAAAACCGGACGTTCGAGTAACATTTCCATAGGCGTCTTAAATGCACCTGACAAGCTACCGAAGAGATCACGCCGGGGCAACCTTTAAAGCCGCACGTTATGGGATCCGTGAATCTGCTTCATCGAATTGAATCTTAGCGACAAGATCGTGCGGCGTTCCCTTCTTCATCCGGTGGGACTCCTTCGTCTCAAACTAAAAGCCAGGTCGTAGAGCAGTCTCAGCCTGCGATCTCGCCCTCGCCACAAGCACGGGAGGAAGAACCCCGCGATGCCAATGCCCTGGCGGGAGGCCCTTTCACCCCCTCTCATGCCAGGACGGGTCAGTGACCGATCCCACCGATTCCTGCTTTGATCGACTCAGGAGGAATCCACCTGAGATCAACCTCCGAACCGGCTTTCCACTTTCAGGTTGTTCCGTGAGCTTGGGCTCGTTCATCCCTTGTTTCACATTGAATTGAATAGGGACTTCGCCATCGGACTGCGGAATTGTCTCATACACGTAAGTTGGCATCGCTCAATGTCACTCAAAAGTGGACCAAATACAGCTTAATCTTAAAAAACTCATCGCATGGGTCCGGCCTTGTGCCCTTGCGAATCGCTTACGTCCCTGCCTTACATCCCCCCCGGCGAAACTTCGTGGTATCATGAAAATAGGCCGGATATACCCATCCCGGAGAAATCATCAACGGTAAGATTCTGAATATCAGAGGCCTTAGAGGCCTTTGTTTTGGGTGGGGTGATTAAATCCGGGGCAGATTTGCAGGGTTAATTCTCTCGCCGTTCCCAGGCGCGAAACCTCGGCATCCTTGAAAAGGCCTGAGTGATGAAGGCAGAAAAAACCCGCATCCTTGACGGACAGCGGGTTTCCTTGTGGTTTTGGATTTTCGTGACGCGCGGCGATAACTCCGCGCCGTCCGTGAATCAGATGCGCCAATCTAACGACGGCGGCGAAGCAAGCCAAGCAATCCGAGCGAGGCAAGCAGAGCAGACGTTGGCTCGGGAATGATCGCAGTGACCTCACCACTGATCAAGACATCATCGAGACGAAAGCCCCCCTTGCCATCGGTCGCGGTTGATCCGTTGTCCCAGCCTTGGAGGTAAATGGTCGCGCTGGTCAAACCAGTTTGGCCAACAGTTTCGTTGACTACCGTCAGCGTTTCAAGCGGTATGCTCATGGCGAAAATATTCGAGGAGTTAACAGCAATTCCGATCGCCGAAGGTCCTTTTTCGGTCGCGTATGCGCGGAAAAACACGCTATCAAGGGAAAACTCAAACCCTGGGTCTGCCGTGATTGTAATCGTGAACGACTTGGCATCGTTCTGGGTGGGTTGATTCCAACCTTGGCTTCCTTGGATGTAGGGTTCGTTGGGGAAATAACTGCCCGTCGTAACGTTCGTGCTAATTGAACTCGGAACGCTCGGGGGATTTGATCCTTGATCGATGCCGACATTGCTGGCACTCACGTTTGCACCCACCGTTGTCGGTGCGAGAAAGGGGCTAGTGGTGAAGTTGTATGATGCCAACGTAGCTGCAACCGCGCTGGAAGAGAGCGGAACAAAGAGGGCTAATGGGAGGAGTAGTTTCATAGTATTTGGGGTTCAGTGGATAACTAAGTGCGTAGTTTTCCAGGCGATTGAATGATTGTCCAGAAATTATTTAATAAAATTTCCGCCAACTGCGTTGCCCGCTGAATAATAGAAAAATATGCCGGGCATCTCAAAAAACAATCAAGCCCAGGTTCCTGACTGTCAGTGGTCTCTGCTTTGGGCAGGGTGGTTGAATCCGGGGCGGATTTGCAAGGTCCGGGTCTGGCAGGGAAGGTGGCTGCGATGAGCTTGCCGATTGTTCATCGCTCCGGGTGCCTGAATGCGCTCTTTTTTTCTGAAGGCCCAACGCTTGGTTCTTTGTGGGACGCCTTTTTGGTCCTCGGTTTGAGAGACTCATAAAGACTCATCGCTTCTGTCACTGGCTTGCCGGGGCTTGCGGAGATCTTACTCATCGAAAACGACTGCCCGATCACTCGGCGCCCGCCGGCCATTTCGCCGTCGCCACCATCGCGGGATCGAGTCGCGCCGCCAAGGATTCCTTAATCGCTTGTTTGCTCCGCTCAATCTTGCCGTGGAAGACCTCCTTGCCGTCGATCACCACCTTCACCGGCTGATCCAAATCGAGGAGTTCATCGTTGAGCCAGAGGGTGATTTTTTGATCAGCCACTCCCTTCAAGGTGACGGTCTGCCCCTGCACCTCGGCTTCGATGACTCCCTTCTCAATCCCGCCCAGCCAGTAGAAGCGGTCCGAGCGAGTGTTTGATTGTCCCCAGATCACCTTCTTCGGCCAGGCCTCCCGGGTCTTGCTTGTCATCCATGGCACGGCCGCGGCATCCTTGCCATTCATCCAGTGGCCATCCCCGGGATAGATCGTCACTTTGTGATCGTAGCCTCCGCGAAGTTTTTGGAGCGTCGCCAGCTTCCCGCCCCACTGCGCCGCCACTTTATTACGATCATACGCGGCATCCTTGCCTCCCATGTAAATCCGGAAAGGCAGATTCCGGAGGCCATCCGGGGAGGCGTCGTTGGGGTGGCCGGCCATCATCGTGGCCGCTCCCAAGCGATCGGCGAGACGGGGTGCCAGTTGATAAACACCATCGCCACCCGCCGAGTATCCCATGAGATACACTTTGTTGGGATTCACCCCGCGCAGAGCCACGAAATCTTCGATGAGCTTGGAGAAGAGGGTGTCGATATGGGATTCGTGCCAAAGGTTCCAGGTATCGGTCGGGGCCCGTGGAGCGACATAATATCCCTCCTCCGGTTGATAAAGTGAGATCTGATTGTTCCACTGGCTGTCATTCACCCGGGCCGGGGCCCCTCCCCCGCCATGCATGGAGATGAACAAACTCCGCTCACCTTCCGGAGCCTGGCCGTAGCGTTTTCCGACACAACGCATCGTCTTGTCAGCTGCCTTGATCTCGAAGTATTCGAAGCCATCTTCCAGCTCCCGGGTTTTCAGTTCCCGGGCCTTGGCGAGCTTCGCGTAGTGTTCCTTTGCAAAGGCCACCGCTTCATCCTTCGTCATTTGCGCCTGCAAGCAGGCCCCACTCATCATCACCAATAAAAGGAGTAACTTCATCGCACAGAGAGCGATATCACAGACCCCATCCGTCTAACGACGGGATTTTTGGCGCTCGCGCACCTTTTCCCGCTGCACAAACAAGGGAATGAGCTTCTCCTCGACGTAGGCGAAGCCCGCCTGAAGTCCGCTTTCGCGATAAGCCCGGCCGATCTCGGCCTCGACCGAGGTAGGATTGCCTTTCAATCGGAGGAAGTCATTGGAAGTGGCGCGAATGAAGGCATCGCCATCGATACGACCATGCTCCCGTATCAGCCACTCGCGAACGTAAAGCGCCAAAACAGCATCGCCCACCCAGGCTTCTTCGCGTTCCCGGTCGATTTCTTCAGTGCTCTTTTTCATGGTTGCGGCGCAGGTTGCTGCGCCGCCGTCATGTCAGCGCGCAACTTGTCCTCGGACGCACGATCCCAATATCCGCTGTCCAATTCAATAAAGACATTGGAATAAGGAAGAGTCGTTTTCGTCTTCAGAACGAGGACGGCATACTTGGCCGCGTCGCTGTGTGCAAGCAGGGTGAGAGAGCGATGGTCCATTTCCCGGACGGGATGTCCATGGAGAGCCTCCTTGAGTAACTTCCGGAATTCATCAGCTCCGGGAGCATTGTCGTTGCTCACGAAGGGCAACTCGCGGGCCGTGTTAAAGGTCGCGATCACATTGGACGACCGCTCAAGGTCATTCACGATGTAGTCCACCACTTCGGGAATCTCGGCATCAACCACCATGGTGCGAACGCCGCGACGGGAAATCACGGGAAAGGACGACTCGGCAACGACGATCCAGTTGGACACGCCGAGGGCCTGCACTTCCCGGGAGACCCCCGCCCCCCAGGCCGGAGGTTCGACAGGCGGGGCCGATCTTGCGCATCCCGAAAAGAACAGTCCAGTGCCGCAGGTGACGATGGAAAGCAGTCTTTTCATGGCGATGAAAACGTGACTCATTGGGGATCTATTACATCAAACGTGCGCCGGCTTCTGCCAAATCGCTCCGTTCACCCCTGCTGAGGGTGACATGGGCGGCGAAGCCCTGGCCCCGCATCCGCTGGCGCGTGTAAACCAGTCCGTTGCTCCGGCTGTCCACATAAGGGTGATCAATCTGCGCCGGGTCGCCCACCATCACGAGCTTGGAACCCTTCGACATCCGGGTCACCACCGTCTTGGCTTCCTTTGGAGTCAACTGCTGGGCTTCATCGAGAATGAAAAAGCGGTTCGGAATGGAACGTCCACGAATATACGCGAGCGCCTCGACTTCGATAATCCCTTGGCTCACCAGGTCGTCATACGGTTTCCGATGGGCGGACTCACCCTCGACCTTGGTCCGCTTGCGCTTGGGACCCTGGTTGGATTGCGGCGTCATGAGCAGCTCAAGCGCATCATAGATGGGCTGAAGCCAGGGACGCATTTTCTCCTCCAGCGATCCGGGAAGGTATCCCATCTGCTCACCCATCGCCACCACCGGACGACTCACCGTCAACCCGTTGTAATCGCGGGCAAAAACACCATGAAGACCGGCCGCCATGGCCACCAAGGTCTTGCCGGTGCCAGCCTGGCCGAAGCAGGTCACGAGCGAAATATCGGGATTGAGAAGAGCATCAATGAAGCACTTCTGCCCCAGGTTCAGTGGCTTTAAGTGATTCCCGTCGGGAATCTTCAACACCTCGGGAACCACCAGCCGGACCAACTTTCCGCCTGTATCCAGACGGGCCGGGATGGTCTGCTTCTCTCCCGCTTCCAGCAGGACATATTGATTCACATGCAGTTCCCGGACCCGATCAGGGCCGGGATCAAGCTCGCCGGAACTCGCAAAACGCTGGAGTTCACTTTGATCAACCTCAAGCCGCTGCATCGCCTTCTTGGCAGAGTCCTGCGGCGTGACTTTGTCGTTCAAATAATCCTCGCAAGTGATTCCCACCGCCCGGGCCTTGAGCTGCATATTGAGATCCTTGGTTACCAAGACGACAGGAGGCTCAACGTGTTGCTGAAGCAAGAGCGTGCACGCCAAAATCCGGTGGTCAACGCGCTCACGATCGGGAAAAATCCGGTGAAAGCGGCGCAGCTCCTTGCTGCTCTCTTCGCACATCGAGGGATCATAGATGACGAGACGAATCGTCCCCCCTCCCGCCGTTTGGACGCCCTCGGTCACGCTCTTCTCGCTTCCAAAAATTGCGGTCAGGCGGCGATGCACCTTGCGCGCGTTCGCTCCGCGCTCGCTTTGCTCGTTCTTAAATCGATCAAGCTCGGAAAGAACATCAGCCGGAATACAAAGATGGTTATCCTGGAACCGGCCCAAACAATCGGGCTCATGGAGGAGGACATTGGTATCCAAAACGTAGTGTTTTCCGGGCGTCTCTGGCGCTTTGAAGCCAAAACTTTCTAACTGCATATCACTAAGGCTTGATTCCGACCGGTCCTGGTTGGAGGAAGCGGTTTCAAGGGGACGGTCGATTTCCGAGGTGGCTTGGATCATTTCGAAATTGGCGGGGTGGGTGTTTCACGACGGACTAATTCGTTGAAACACTGCGAAGGCCGCCGACCCTTCGATGCGCATTGAGCTTTGCTCTCTTTCATTAAGATATCCTAACTTTCCTGATCCACTCTGGCAAAGCAACGCAAATCTGACGGGATCTCCCGCAACTTTGTCTGATCGATTTTTCCCAAGGGCGACCTCGGAAGCCTCTGAAGCACCTGATATGCCATCAATCGCTCGGGTCCGGGAAGCGCTTCATTGAGTCCCTGGATCCCTTCCACCTCCCCCTCCACGAATAAGATCAAGGCCGCCCCCCGCCGTTCATCGGGCCGGGCAGCCAGAGCGACTTCGCATCCAAGCGTCTCCCTCCAAAACCCCTCCAGCACCCCAAGATCCACCAACTTCCCCAGCACCTTCACCTGACGGTCGGCCCTCCCGAGAATTGCCAAATTTCTTCCGTCCAACTCGGCGCGGTCCGAGGTCAGGAACCACCCGTCCACCTTGGGATCATCCGCCACAAAACGCCCTCCCGCCCGCCGGATCACCGCCGTCAACAACCCACCTCCCTTCAACGACAGACACCCGTCCTCTATTCCCGCCTCCCAACCGTCAAAAAGCGGGAGGCCATCGCCCGTGGCAATTTGCGCCGCAGTCTCGGTCATTCCATAACTGGGCAAAACCGGCCAGCCGAACAACTTGGCCCGTTCCGCCAGATCGGGCTTCAGCACGCCGCCGCCGACCACCACCGACCGCAGGGAATCCGGCGCCCGCAGCCCCGCCTCAACCAGATCGCTGACCTGCGTCGGGACCAGCGAGGAAACGGTCACCCCCTCCCGCGTGCACCATGCAGCAAACCGCTCCGCGTTCCATTTCCCTTCAAATTCCACTAAAGACGCCCCGCTCAGATGAGCCCGCAGCATCAATCCAAAACCGCCCACATGCACCGCCGGCAAGGCCAGACCGCAAACATCCGAGGATGTCATCTCCAGGTAGTCGATCACCCGCCGGGCCGACCATTCGAGAGCCCCCTTCGAGAGCGCCACCCATTTTTCCACCCCGCTCGATCCCGACGTCTTGAACACCACGTGATCCTGAAACTCCGACCGCCCGGCCAGCCACTCCTGCAACGGCCCGTGCTCCTCTGGAAGAACCACCTCGGGCAATTTCCAAAAACTCGCGATCTTCACTGGCCAGGACGCTCCATCCTTGAGGCCCACCGTGCAAGCGGATTTCCTAAAAAACCCTTTCCCGACTGACTTTCTTCCTGTTTCCTCGCCGCCCGCGCAACCAGCATTCCAAACCGATGGCTAATAAAGACCAGACCGACACCGCCCGCATGGAGAAAATCGTTTCCCTGTGCAAACGCAAGGGCTTCATCTTCCAATCCGCCGAACTCTACGGCGGCTTGAACGGATGCTGGGATTACGGCCCCCTCGGCACCGAACTCAAGCGCAACCTCAAAGACCTCTGGTGGCGCAAAAACGTCCAGGAACGCGATGACATCCTCGGACTCGACGGATCCATCCTGACCCACCAGGCCGTCCTCACTGCCTCCGGCCACATCGGCGGATTTTCCGATCCCATGTGCGACTGTCTTCTCACCAAGGCCCGCCTGCGCGCCGACCAAATCGAGCCCCAGTCCGGCACCGCCTTCCACTTCACCGGCGCTTCCCACGAAGAGTCCGGTTGGTCCGTCGACCGGCCCTACTCCGTCCTTCTCAACCAGCCGAACCAGGACGAAAACAAGGCCCGCAAAACCGCCCGCGAATTTTACGCCCAATTCCTCAGCGACAAACAGATCTCGCCCAAGAAACTCACCCTCACCGGCGAGTCCACCACCGAGGAAAAGGGCGTCACCCATTACAACCCGGACAACGGATCACTCCTCACCGAACCCCGCGATTTTGAACTTATGTTCAAAACCCAGATGGGAGCCTCGGCCGACGAAAATGACCCCAACGCCACCGCCTACCTTCGACCCGAAACCGCCCAATCAATCTTCGTTCAATACAAGAACGTGATGGACTCCAACCGCGTAAAGCTCCCTTTCGGCATCGCCCAGATCGGTAAATCCTTCCGCAACGAAATCAACCCGCGTAACTTCACCTTCCGCTCGCGTGAGTTCGAGCAAATGGAGGTGGAATACTTCTGCCGCCCCGAAGACGGCCTCCGTCTCACCGACGAATGGCTCGCCAACCGCCTCGCCTTCTACGAGGAAATCGGACTCGACAAGGAGAAGCTCCACGTCCTCGACATCCCCGATGGTGAGCGTGCCCACTACTCCCAAAAAACCTACGACATCGAATACGATTTCCCCTTCGGTCAGCAAGAACTCGAAGGCGTCGCTTACCGGGGCGACTACGACCTCGGCAAGCACCAGAAGCACTCCGGCCGCCCCCTAGAATACTTCGACGAGGAAACCAAAGAGCGCTTCATCCCGCACGTCGTGGAACCCTCCGCCGGTTGCGACCGCACCATCCTCGCCCTCATCTGCGAAGCCTATGACGAAGAAGATCTCACCAAGGAAGACGGGAAGGCCGACGTCCGCACCGTCATGCGCTTCAAGCCCTCGATTGCGCCCATCAAGGTCGCGATTCTCCCGCTTTTGAAGAACAAGCCCGAACTCGTCGAAAAGGCCAGGGAGGTGAAGAACCTCCTCCAGCCCTTCATGAATGTTTTCTACGACGACTCCGCCGCCATCGGCCGCCGCTACCGTCGCCAGGACGAAATCGGCACGCCCTTCTGCATTGCCATCGACTTCGAGACCCTCGGCGAAGAAGAGGCCTCCCTCAAGGACACCGTGACCATCCGCCACCGTGACTCCATGGAACAGGAGCGCGTCGCCATCAACGACCTTCTCACCTGGCTCCTCCCAAAGATCCGTTAGACGGCGTCCTCCTGATTTCAAAAAAGATCTCCCATGCCCTACTCGACCTCAACTCTGAAGAAGAGCTTGCGCTCGGTTTGCAGAGACAGGTCGTTGAGGTCGAAGGTGGCAGTGGTGCTTTCGCGGTCAGCGTCTCCCACCCTGGCGCCAAGGCTCGAATCCCAATCGACGAGATCAGAGGAATACTTCAGGAGATATGCTTGACCGGGGCTGGAGTTCCAGGTCAGCGAGAGACTTCCGGTTGCCGGGTCGTAATTGATCGCGGTTACGGCGAGGCCCGCGCCTCCTCCAATGGTGCCGTTGATGGCAAGGTTATCGATTCCGGTATGGTTGCCGGTCTCATCGTCTTGCAGAAAATCCCCTCCACGGATCACCAAAGTATAAGTACCGGGCAGAGAAAGCGTAATCGGCGTGTCCAGAGTCAGCGTCACGGGCGCAATCATGGGATCCACATTGGTTCCCGAGAGAGCTTCGGTGATGCTCGCGGTAGCGACTGCCTCACTTGAGGGGTTGAAAAGGGTGACCGTGAAGTCAGAACGTCGGCTTACGTTGATGACCCCGGCGGCGCTGACCGCCAAGTAATCGAAGGTGATTTCCTCAACCGTGACGGAGGTTCCCGCCAAGGCGGTAAGATTGACCGTCGTAGTCCAGGAGGTATTTCCGTTCCCGGTATTGAGGGCGGGAACAAAGCTGTCCTGATTATCCGGGGTGTTGTCAAAGAGATTCACGGCCCCTCCCTCGAAGACCAAGGAACTCATATCGCCGGGATCCGCAACGCCATTGGTGGACCAGTTCAAACCGGAGGCGGTATTTTCAGAAACGGTCCGGTCGTCGAAGGTCGTCGAGGCGATGACTTCAGCCCGTGCGGCGGCGGCCAGGACGAGGTGCGCAAAGGCATGGGAAAGGATAAGAGCTGGCAAGGGTTTCATGTGATGGGTGGGACAACCGTTTTTTGACAATAAAACGAACTAGCGGCAAACGAGTCCGTGGTCTTTTGGTGAGAAAAAAAGCGCCTCGGAAGCTGTCTTATTTCCGGCGACGGAAGAAAACAAATCCAAGCACTGCCATCACAGAAAGAAGAGCAGTGGAAGGCTCGGGAACGAGTCCGACGGTTCCGTTGATTGCGAGGTTGTCAATCCCGGTGTGATTCCCGGTTTCGTTGTCTCCCGAAAAATCACCCCCACGAAACACCAGGGTATAGGTTCCCGGATCGGTAAGGGCAACGGGATTACTCAATGTCAAAGACACCGGAGCAATGATGGGGACCACGTTCGTTCCTGACACCACGTCATCGATACTTGCGGTGGCAAGGGGCACGTTTGCCGGGCTGAAAAGAGTCACCGCAAAGTCTGATTTCCGAGCGACGTTGATCGCCCCGCCACCATTCATGGAGAGATAGTCAAAGGTGATATCCTCAACCGTGACCAAGGATCCCGCCAAGGCTGTAAGATTGATGATCGTGGTCCAGGAACTATTCCCATTTCCAGTATTCAAAGCTGGGACGAAGCTGTCTTGGTTATCTGCGGTGTTGTCGAAAAGATTCACCGCCCCTCCCCCAAAAACTGTCGAACTCATCGTTCCCGGGTCACTAACACCATCGAGAGTCCAGTTGAGGACGGAAGCGGTATTGCCAGTCGCGGTGCGTCCATCGAAGTTTGTGGAGGCGATGGCGACGGCGTTGGACGAACTCAGGGAGAGTCCGGTGATCAGGAGAACTGAGGCAAGTGATTTTTTGCGCATGTGAATATGGTGCTACTTGCAGAATTACAAATCTCGCGACTCGTCGGCAAGCACAAACCTGATTTTTCTTGGAAAGAGAGCAGGTGTTGAATTTTTCCGCGAAGATTGCCGGCGATCCCTTTTGCTGGGATGGTTTCAGGAGGGTGGCGTGAGTTTGGGCGTTTTTTGATGCTCGTGGTCACCAACTTGCGACCCACCCAGCAAGGGGGGGCCAGTCGCCCTCTCACATACGCTCTCACATACGATGAGGCTTCCTGAGGCTTCCCGTCACCTTGATTATGATGGCGATTTTTCCAACGGCCTTTGTTTTCAGACTCACCTCGATTACTCCCAGTCCTCACCGCGCCACTTTTTGACCTGCTTGCTGATGCTCGTTAACTCCCAGCCTCCTTCCACCTGGGTGACTTGCACGAGGAATCGTTCGCCCTCGATCTCGTCGTCTTGATAGCCTGATGCGGTCACCAAAACCGAGGTCACCCCGTCCTTTAAGGAAAGCAGATCAGCCCAGAGGTGAGCCGGTTGTTCGTCAGCGTCCGCCGCGGCCAGAAGTCTCAAATTCCGCAAATAATAGAGAGCTGCCGCAGTCGTCGTATAACTTGCCTCCACGGTCATCGGCTGCGCCGGAATCGGAATAGGCTTCCACCGCGAATCGCCCGCGCTCACCAGAGGCTCAGTGAGCCGGTTCTGGGCATCCACCGCATCATATACGAGCTCAACAAGTTGCGCTTTCTCAGCCACCCGCATCTGCGCCGCTGTCCGATAAACCCGATTCGATGCCACACTCGTCACCATCAGGTCCTCAAAACCGACCGGGATGCCCTGCGCATCCGTCCCCTCGCTCGCACTCACTTTCACGAGTTGCCCGCCCCGATATTCCAAAATCCGCGTCTTGATCCGATCCTCGGTCTTCCCGGGAGCGACCTCCCGGAAAGTGCTGGAACTCGCGATCACCTTCGCCGGCAAATTCTTCTCATCGAAGACCAGCGAAAAGGTCCACCCCATGAGGTCGCCTTCGTCGTAATTGATCTCCAATTCTTTGACCACGCCATTGAGGGTGCCCCGGCGGCAGATTCCGCTCTCACCCTCGCCAAAGGCCAGCGCGAACTCTTCCCAGATCAAGCCATCGTCCCCCGGCGCAATCACGGGAGCCACTTCGGGAGCCGAGGCCACTTCGTATCGCAAAAACTTCTCCGAAATCTTCAGTCCCACCGTCTCCGGCTTGATGGAGTCAAAGAGCACCACTCTTCCGCTCGCATCGAGAAACTTCACATCAGTGTGCAGGGTCACCAGCACGCTCGCACTTTGCGGGGCCGCATCCTTCAAAGTCGCCTCAAACTCATAAGGCCCGATCCGCGCACCCCCCAGATCCCCCATATGCTGTCCCAACCGCGTCGCCGAACCTCCATTCGCGAGCACGAGGGAAGACTGCAGAGCTTTCGCAAGCGCCGGATTCGTCCGCAACACCCGCTCCACCTCGTCGCGATCGACCGATCCTTCCCCGAAGGCGATCATTGGAAACAGGGCACAGGAACTCAGGAGAGACAAAAACTTCATCATGGCTAAAAATTGATACGTTTGATTAACGGGTTCTTTTGCTAACAAAGCGAGGTGCATTTCCCATGGTGTCTTCTTTTTGCAATTTTCCTCGGAGCCTGCGCACCCACGGTGGAACCCGCAAAGCCCGGTGCCCTGAAGGCCGCCACCCATGAAATCACCTGGCCCGAATGGGAGCCCGTTGGCTTCAACAATCTCCCGCAGACCGACGACCCCTTCCTCCCCAACCACCTGCGCCTCCCCGAGGGCGAAATCTCCACCTACGGCCCCTACCCCGACGGCACCGAGCACTTCGTCGTGGTCAGCAAACGCGATTTCAATCCCAAACCCGGCATTTTCCAATTCCGTCTCTGCTTCCTCCCCACCTCCATCTTTGCCGGACCCAGCCCGCTCGAAACCGACCAAAACAGACTCCGCGGCCCCGGAAAAAACTGGCTCTTTCCCACCTTCCACTACCGCTCAACCTTCTTCGACCTCTATCCCGCGACCACTTCAGCCCCCAAAGGCCTCATCGTTTACCATACCTCCATCATGCTCCTTTCCATCGCCGAAAAAGACATGGTCAACAAGCTGCGCAAGAAAGGGTGGAACGTCATGGTCGCTCTCCCGCCCGATAGCCTCTACCGCACCAGACTCCCCGCCATGACTTCGCCAAACGGCACTTTCCAATCTGCCACCGAACTCATCGCCCGGGACATGGACCGCCACTACGCCGAGCAAGCCTACGCGACCCGCGCCGCCCTCGCCTACCTCCATAAAACACGCCCCCATTGGCTCACCCAAAAACGCGTCCTCATGGGCGCCAGCGTCGGTACCTTTGGCCTTCCTGCGGAGGCCCTGATGAACCCCGGTTGGGACTCCCTCGTCATCGTCAGCGGCGGCACCAACCTTCTCGCCACCTACGCCTCCGGCGCCGCCAAGGTCTTCGCCAACACCCTCGCTTGGGTCGCCGACGCCCGCAAAGATCCCCCACCCCAAGTGACCCGCATTCCGACCGACGAAGACTACCGCGGCATCTATCGCAAGGCCGCCACCCTTACCAAACTCCACGCCGGAGCCCTCGCCCCCCGCCTCCGCGATCAGCGCATCCTCATGATTTCCGGCACCCTCGACCGTATCCTCCCCAAAACCCAGCTGGCAGAATACCACCAAGCCCTCGGACAGCCCGAACGCTGGACCTTCCCCCTGGGCCACCACCTCATCGCCGTCAAACTCGCCTTCGAAGTCAACCGGCTGGACCAATGGCTCATGGATGACTAATTTTCAACGGCAATGAAGTTGAAATCAGGGAAGATCGCTTTTAGGTTCCCGCCAAGGCGGATCTGTTGCGATCACCGCAATCACCTCCGTTCTTCTGTCATGAACACCACTCCACTCCGATCTTCGGCTGCCACTTGCTTCTTCGCGATCGTGCTCCTGCTCTCCGCCCACTCCGCCCATGGACAAAATGCTCCGGTCATCAGCGAATTCATGGCCAGCAACGATCAAACCCTCACGCTGGAAAACGGGGACAGCCCGGATTGGATCGAGATCCACAATCCCGGGACCACCGGAATCGATCTCAGCGGATGGCATCTCACTGACAAGATCACCCTCCCCACCCGCTGGGCCTTTCCCGCCGGAGTCACCCTTGCACCGGGCGCTTACTTGCTCGTCTTTGCCACCGGCGCGGATCTGAACGACTTATCGGGCGACCTGCACACCAACTTTAGTTTGGCCGCAAAAGGGGAATACCTCGCCCTGACAAATCCCGCCGGAGTGGTTCAGCAGGAATTCGCACCCACTTTCCCGGAACAGTATTCCGATGTTTCCTTCGGGTTCCCTCCCGGACAGATATCTCCCGCTTATTTTACCACCCCCACTCCAGGGGAACCGAACAATGAGTCCGTGCTGGGCTTTGTCAAAGATACCAAGTTTTCCGTGAATCGCGGCTTCTTTAACAGCCCCTTCGCGCTTGTCATCACCTCTTCGACTCCCGGTGCCTCCCTTTATTACACGCTGGATGGCTCCGATCCCGATCTCGGGAGCGCCTTCGTCAACGCCCCCGATCCCGCGACCCCGCCCTCGCTCGTCCTCGACATTTCCGACACCACCATCGTCCGCGCCTTCGCCGCCAAACCAGGATTTGTGCCCACCAACATCGACACCCAGAGCTACTTTTTTACCGACCAGGTCATCGCACATCCCAAAATGTCGACCACGATCACGAACAATGCCGTTTGGGGGCCTCAAATGCGGGAGGCCCTGCTTGAAATTCCGAGCATCTCCTTGATCACCCAGGAGGTAATCCCGGACCGGGAACCCAGCATTGCCAGTCCGAGGGAGATCCCCGTTTCCATTGAAATGATCTTCCCGGATGGACGGGAAGGTTTCCAAGCAAATGCCGGAGTGGAGCGCTTTGGCGGACAGTATTCCATTTTTGACAAGCAAGCACTTCGGGTCAGTTTCAAGGATATCTACGGACCCAAAAAGCTGAAATTCGACCTCTTCAGCGACACTCCCTACGGAGGAGACAGCGCCGTCAACACCTTCGATCAGATCATTCTCCGAAACGGGAGCCACGATGCCATTTTCTACGAAGGCTATGCCAGACCACGGAATGGAGCACTTGTCCGAAATCGCTACTACTTCGACCGCCAGCTTGAGATGGGGCATCCCTCTCTCCGGGGCAAGTTCGTTCATGTCTACCTCAACGGAGTCTACAACGGCCAGTATCATCTCATGGAACGCCCGACGGCCGACCACATGGCGAGTCACTATGGCGGCGAGGAGGAGGATTATGATGTCATGAAAGGCCGGAGCGGAATCTCAGCCGCCCAAGGAACCCAGGCAGCCTGGAACAGCATGGTCGCCAGCACCGGCAATTTCGAAGCCATCCAAAACTTCATGGATGTCGACAACTACATCGACTACATGCTCCTCAATTTCTATGGCGGCAACGACCACGACTGGTATCCGCAACACAACTGGGTGGCTGCCCGAAGAAAAGAGGAAGGCGCCACCTTTAAGTTCTTCATGTGGGATAACGATTTCCTGAATCGCCGCCAACCGTCCGTCAACAGCACCGACAACGGGGGCCCCGCCAACATGTTCAACACCCTCAAGAACCATGCCGAATTCAAGATTCGCATGGCGGACCGCGCCCAAAAATACTTTTTCAACGGCGGCATGCTTACCAAGGAAAGGGTCGAGGCCGACTTCAACGAACTGGGGAGCCGTCTTTCCAAGACCATCATTCCCGAAACCGCCCGCTGGGGGTCTTACAATAGCCCGTTCTACACTCCCAACACCTTCGCCAACGCCATCGAATGGCTCGCCACCGGGTTTTCCGCCACTCGCGCCGAGACCGTGATTTCGCAGATGCAGGCCGTCGGAGTGTTTCCAAGGACGACCGCTCCTTCGTTCAGCCAACAGGGCGGCGACATCCCGTCCGGATACTCTCTTCAGATTGTTCACGAAGAGGGAAATCTCTACTACACCACCGATGGCTCCGACCCCCGCTTACCCGGAGGAGGAGTGAATCCCACCGCCGTTTCCGTTGGCGAACCGGCGTTCGCGACGGTCACCATTCCGGCTGGCTCGGAGTGGAAATTCGAGGACTCGGGCACCTACCCCGGAACAAGCTGGCTCTCCCCGGGCTTCGATGACTCGGCGTGGGGGCAAGGACCCACTCCTTTCGGCTTCGGACGGATCACCAACACCAACGTTGCCACCACCGTCGGAGCCGTCCCTAAAGTCACCTTCTACTGCCGGAGATCTTTCGAGATCACCGATGTGGCCAGCATTGTGGGAGCCGCGATCAATCTCCAGGTCGACGACGGCGCGATCATTTATTTAAACGGAGTCGAAATTGTTCGCGATAACATGCCCGATGGCCCCGTCACAAGCTCAACGCCAGCCTCCGGCAATGGAAACGAAGGCGACTTCGACCCCTTTGAATTTGACCACACCCTCTTGGTGGAAGGAACCAACCTCATCACGGCCGAAGTCCACAATAGCAGCGCCGCCAGTAATGACATGGTCTTCGATCTTGAACTCACCCATGATCGCTTGAATCCCAAGGCCGTTCTCTCAATCGCCGAGACCACCGGAATCAGAACCCGCGCTCTGGACGGAACCGAGTGGAGTGCCCTTAATGAAGCCACCTTTATCACGGACGAACCTGCGTCATCATCCAATCTCGTCATCTCGGAAATCCACTATCACCCGAGCGACCTCCAGAATGGCGATGCCGAGTTTATCGAACTCATGAACATCTCGGACACCGTCATCAATCTCTCCGGCGTTTCGTTTACCGATGGGATCTCATACGCTTTTGGCGATCAGGACTCCCTCGCACCCCGCCAGCGGATCGTGCTTGTCTCGGATCCCGTCGCCTTTGCCGCAACCTACGGAGCAGGAGTCCCGGTCGCGGGCGTCTACACCTCCCGCCTGGCCAACGACGGCGAGCGGATTACCCTTGCCGCCGCTGACGGATCCATCATCCAAACCCTGCGCTACAATGACAAGGAACCTTGGCCAACGATTGCCGACGGGACGGGATACAGTCTTGTTTTAGTGGCACCGGCAGCCATGCCAAATCCCGACCTTCCGCAGAATTGGCGCTCCAGCAAGAACCCCGGGGGCACACCCGGTAGCAGTGATTCCTCTCCTTATCTCGGAAGCACCGAACTTGAACTGATGCACTACGCCACGGGCGGAATCACGGGCGGCAAGATTCAATACCTCGACGGTTTGGCTCTCTTTGAGCACCTCCGGGTTAACGGTGCAGACGATGCCACCATCACCGTGGAAGTCTCAACCGACATGAAAACCTGGACAACCAATGGGGTCGAATTTCTCAGCCAGTCAAATCAACTCAACGACACGGCAAAAATCCGCTGGATCCTGCCCTCTGCCACGGGACAACCGCTCTTTGCCCGCACGGTGGTGAGGATACACTAAAGCCTGCCGACCGGAGGCCCTATCTTGGACAATCGAAAAAGAGTACTCTTGTTGCCAATCCATTTCCTGGTATTGCCCCCGCCGCTGGCTCCATACGAATGACCTTTGGCGTACCCGCTTTCATGATCATCGACCCGGATCCGGATGTTGCTTTCCTCCGAGTGGCCGTTGTCGCTCATGAAGCTGTGGGCATAAGCTTGGGTGAAACGCACCCCTGTCGCTGCCAGCTGATCGAGATTGGGAGTTTTGAGATCCTTTGACCCGTAGCAGGTTGCGTCGAGGGTGCCTTGGTCATCGGTGAAGAGAATCACGACGTTTTGCTTTTCTTTCGCAGATAAAGACGCGAGACAGAGGAGGGCGATTGAAAGAAAATGAAGCATTTAAAGGCAAGGGTTGGAATTGTTTGAGCGGTCAAGCGCAAGGGGCAGATGGAACGTAAAACCAGTCACCAACTCTCAAACCAAGCCATGATCTTGTCGATGATTTTAGGAAACTGACAAACGGGCCATGGCATGAGTGAAAATCACTCGTGAATCCCCTCCTTTTTTCTTTTTGCATTGAGATGGCATGATATAGCTAGCGCGTCGTGTCTAAAAAAGTTGGGTCCATCCAGTCCATCCCACAGACCTAAAACCTCATAAATCCATGAAAATAAAAACAGCATTTGCTCTCGGCGCCCTCGGCGCCCTCGGTGCCATCACCGCCGCCCAAGGAGATCTACTCGTCTACGAACCCTTTGACTACGTTGTCGATCTCACCGACCCGGTCCTCGGTGCCCAGAACGGTAAAGACGGAGGCGTGGGGTTTGCCGGGCCGTGGGAAGACCTGACCTCGGGGAGCAATGACGGGGAAGGGTTCATCTATGACAGCACGGGGAACACCAACGGGACCAACGATTTACTGCCCGACTGGGATGGCGTGATCGATAACCTCCCCACCAGCGGTGGCTATGTCGGCTTATCACCCTATGTGAGCGACCAGTTTGAGGACCGCAACAATTCGCGACGCCTACTCGAACAGAGCGCCGGAGCCATGGCCGGGGCCGACGGTGTCTTGTGGATGAGCATGGCCATTCATTTTCAGGACAACCGCTTCAATTTCTCCCCCGGCCTGATGTTCACCGACGGCGGCGGTTTCTCCGAGCGCGTTCGCGATATGACGGACAGCTCGACCGGGATCGGAATCGGCCACGGATCGGCCTGGGGGATCGACCTCAATGCCATCACCTACAATGCCGGCACCTTCGACACCCGCACCAACGTCAGCAATATCAGCACGGCCCTCGACAATGTCATTATTCTGAAATTCGAATTCGGAGCTGAATCGGACAAAGTTTCCACTTGGTATTTCACCGAAGATCAAACCATGACCGAGGCCGACTTCGACACGAACGCGCTGGCCACGACCTCCACCTTCAACATTGATGAAAATACCCTGACAACGCTCGCCGTCGGACTCACTCGCGCCGGCAATGCCTTCGACGAAATTCGCATCGGCGACACGTTCGACGATGTCACGACCGGCACTGTGGCGGGCGCGGCTCCATTGCAGATCACCGGGATCGTCCACGATGGCGTTGCCGATACCGTAACGCTCACTTGGACTGCGCGGGCAAACACTTCGTATATCGCCAAGTATTCAAGGACCATGGACGACGCTTGGGATTCCGAAATGGAAGACTCGCTTGGCACCGCTAACGACGAGAATCCCGACGACGGAGACAAGATCACGGTGACATTTGCACTGACGAACCACGGTCTGGAAGAGGTGGACAAAGTGTTTTTCCGCATCGAAGAAGAGTAGCAGCGACTACCGGAATTTGCCGTTTTCAAAGCCAAGGCGCGACAAGCGCCTTGGCTTTTTTAGGTCCGCTTTGCCATCGGATTCGCTCGATTTGGTCAAAATCAAATCGTTTTCCCGCATTTCGCCATTGAAAATCACCTCAACTCCACAAAGTCTCCCCGCCACATGAACGTCTCGCTCAATTGGCTCAAAGAACGGCTCGACCTCGGCACGCGCACTCTTAGCGAAGTCTGCGAACTCCTCACCTTTGCCGGGATCGAAGTGGAAGGTCTCCACAGCGTCGGAGTCGAGAGCGGACTCGTCGTGGTTGCCGAAATCAAGGAAGCCATCCAACACCCCGACGCCGACCGCCTGAAAGTCACTCAAGTCGATGCCGGTGAAGGTCAACTCCGCCAGATCGTCTGCGGAGCCAAGAATTACCAAATCGGGGACAAGGTCCCCTGCTGTCTCCCCGGAGCCGAACTCCCCGGTGGATTCAAGATTGGCGAAAGTAACATGCGGGGCGTCGATTCCCGCGGCATGCTCGCCGCCGGCTCCGAGATCGGACTCCAGGACAAAGAAGATGGCCTCCTCATTCTCGATCCCTCCTTTGAAGTCGGAACACCCGTTAAAAACCTTTTCGATTCCGACACCCTCATCGAAGTTGAAATCACTCCCAATCGTCCCGACCTCCTCTCGCACTCCGGCCTCGCCCGCGAACTCGCCGCGCTCCTTCACACTGGGGTGAAGCCGGTCGAAATCGCCCAAACCACCACTCTCGCCGTCGATCCCTCAGCCGTGACCGTGGACTCGGCAACCTGCCCCTTCTACTCCCTCGTTTCCATCAAAGGAGTGAAAGTCGCCCCCAGCCCGGAATGGCTCGCCAAGAAGCTCAAAGCCATCGGTCTGCGCCCCATCAACAACATCGTGGACATCACCAACTACGTCCTCCACGAACTCGGCCAGCCCCTTCACGCCTTCGATACCGCCAAAGTCAGCGGACCCATCCACGTCCGACAAGCCAGCGAAGGAGAAAAATTCCAGGCTCTCGATGGCGAAACCTACGAACTCAAAAACCTCGACTGCCTCATCTCCGATCAAGCAGGCACCCCTCTCGCCCTCGCCGGGGTGATGGGCGGACTCGACAGCGGCGTAACCGAAGGCACCACCGACATTCTTCTCGAGTCCGCCTGCTTCACCACCTCCGATATTCGCCGCACCTCACGCCGCCTCTTCATCACTTCCGATTCCTCCTACCGCTTCGAGCGCGGAGTCGACCCTCAACAAGTCCTCCCCGCCTCCGCCCTCGCAACCGCTCTCATTCTCAAGATCGCCGGTGGCGAAGCCTCGGCACAAACCTCCACCGCCGGTGAACTGCCCGGTGAACTGCCCGCCGTGGCACTCGATGTCGATCGTATGCTCCAACTCATGGACCACAGCATCTCACTCGATGACGCCGGAGCCATCCTCACCCGCCTCGGCATCTCCGCCGGAGACGACAACCACTGGAACATCCCGAGCTGGCGCGCCGACCTCGAGCGCTCCGCTGATCTCGTCGAAGAAATCGCCCGCGTCCACGGACTCGAAAACGTCCCCTCCCGCATCGGCGGCACCGCCGTGGACGAAAGCGCCATTGATCGCGACTACGACCGCCTTCTCGATCTCAAAAAGAAGCTCGTCGCCCTCGGTTTCTTCGAAGCCCAAACCATCAAGCTCATCGCCGAATCCCAACTTCGCGACTGCCTCCCCATCCGCCCACTCCAGGATGGCGACCTCGTCAAAGTAGCCCGCCCGCTCAGCGAAGACCACGCCATCCTTCGCCCCTCACTCACTCCCGGACTCCTCGCCACGGCCGAAAACAACCTTCGCCAAGGTGCCAAGTCCCTCCGCTTCTTCGAGACCGGACGCCAGTTCCGCAACGTCGGCGGCGGAAAAGCGACCGACCTCGAAGCCGACTCCATCGCGCTTCTCATGGGCGGTGAACCCCTGCCTCCCGCCTGGACCGCCAGCCCCGCACGCCGCATCGATCTCTACGACCTCAAGGGAACGATTCAAGCGGCCCTCGGTGGGGCAACCGTCCAGTATTCACCTCGTCCTCGCGATGGCTTCCTCCTCGCCGGTGACATCCAACTCGACGGCAAGCCCATCGGCACCTACGCCCAACTCCTGCCCTCCCGCACCCGCGAACTCGGATTCTCCGCTCCCCTCTATCTCGCTGAACTCGATCTCAAGAAAATCCTCGGCCTCTCCAAAGACATGTTTCAGGTCGATGCCCTTCCCCAATTCCCCGGCTCCAGCCGCGACATCGCCATGGAATTACCGGTCACCACCTCAAATGCGGACCTCGAAAAGGCTCTCGCGAAACATCACGATCCTCTCCTCGTTTCGGCAACCTGCTTTGACCAATTCTCCGACCCAAGCGGCGAGAAGATGGCCGCCGACAAAAAGTCCATCGCCTACTCCTTCGCCTACCGTTCCGACAAAGGCACGATGAAGCAAAAGGAAGTCGACACCGCTCACGAGAAACTCCGCGCCCACCTCCAAAAGTCACTCCCGGTGACCTTCCGTTAAGAAGCCGTGCCGAGTGCCATTCCCCGCTTGAGAACTAAGGCCGTACCACTTCAAGTTGTAAGAACTCCTGATGGCCCGGGGAAATCGGAAGAATGGCCCGATGGACCTCAAAGCCAACCGCAGTCGGAAAGCTCAGCAACTCCGTCTCGACGTCCCCCGGCCTCCAGTGCTGAAGATCATCTGACTTAACCGCTCTGAATTGCAGATCAGGGCGGTCTTTGTTCACGACATAGAGCATCTCAATCGTCGTCGGCCGGATCGCATAATTCACCGGCTCCACGCCGGGATCAAAGACCTTCGGATCATACCCATAGGCATACTCCATCAAGGCCGGTAGGGCATCGCCATCTTCGTTCCGGTTCCAGTCGGGAGCGAGAGTGGGGCCAAAGTGTTGCAACCACCAGAGCTGGCTCGGAGAATTTTTGAGGGTCAAGCTTGTCGCCTCCGAAACGGGGACGTCTGGAACAATATTTGTGGGGTCATCGAGAGCGACACTCTCCAGCGTCAGCGTCAGAACCCTCTCCTCCGCAGACTGATCACCAATTGGAACGATCAGCTCGACGGTCGCCGAAGTCTTCCCCTTGGGAATCTTGATCATCCCACTAGTCGAGGCCGGGAAATTTTCGATCCCGAGAGCAGCTCCTTCCAAGGTGTAACGAATGTAGAGATCTCTCGTGGCAGGATGGTTCACCGAGATCTTGAAGCGAGTTGCCGTCCCATCATCCGCAGTATCTGACGAAACCTCAACATTTCCCCGTTTATCAATGCAGAACTGGTCTCGAATCTGGCGACTGGAACTCAAATAACGACCCATCAGTTGATCGCCGTCGATATCCAGGACCAACGAACCAAGTAACCTCAAACTTGTTACCATGACAGGGTGGGGACGGTTCGGTTGCACCAAATCCTTCGACCCGTATTGCCACCCTGAAAGTTTCCCGGAAGCTCCCGCAATCACCGAGACCTGGCCCCGCTCACCCGTTAAGACCGATTTCTGGTAAGCGCCATCTCCGCCATCGAAAACAAATTGCCCGCTGTCACCCAGGCTTCCTAGGGTCGATCCGTTTCCGGAATCGACGGCGTGCTCCGCCCGCGAAAATGTGGAGGAATCTCCATAATGTCCCTCCAACAACATCGACCTCTCATACTGATGACTGTGCCCGGAGAGGATCAGGTCTACCCCATACTGCTCCAGGATCCCAAGAAAATGACCCCGCATATTGATGTGCTCAATTTCGCGATCGGAATTGTGAGATCCAAAGGTGTAAGGTCCGTGATGAAAAAAGGCGATAATCCACTTGGCGGTCGTCGCCTCCAGATCCATCTGCAGCCAATCGGCCATCCCTCCAGAACCAAGTCGATCCCGGTAATTGTTGATCGAATTGAGACAGACAAAATGAATATCCCCGTGGTCGAACGAGTAATAAGCCTCCGTTCCCGAAGGAATCCCGCCAGATTCACCAGCAGTCGGGAGATCAAAAACTTGATAATAGTTGTTTCCCGCATAGTTGTCGTGATTCCCCCGCGTCGGCCAAACCGCAGTCCGGGCAAGGAGCTCGGGATACATCTGGAAGACCGCCGTTTGGTAAGACGCGTCAGAGCCAAAATTGTAGGCATTGTCCCCCAACATCAACCAGACATCGGTGTGCTGCTCACCTGCAAAACTTCGATAAGCTCCGTAAACCGACTGTGCATTAAAATTGCCCGTCCCTGAATCACCGATCACCCAAATCCGGGTGGGAGCAGACTCACCCGGGCCGGGATAGGTCTTAAAGGAATGGATCTCATCAGGCCGCCTCACTGGATCGTAGTTTGGCGTGACTCCATAGTAATACGTTGTCGAGGGCTGCAACCCCGACAACCTGGCTTCGTGAATCACGCCCCCCGGAGACGAAACAACGGAACCAAGACTTTCCGGCGAGATTCCCCAATACACCTTTTCGGTTCCCGAGACTTCAGTCTGCCAATGAATCGTGATCCCATCATGACTCGCTTTCTGAAGAAAGGGCCCACGAACAAATGAGCTGTGTGAGTTAAACTCCGCACACAGCACGCCAAGAGAAATCCCGCCATCGAAAGTCTCCACCTCCACATAATACCGTCGCTCTCGCTCAATCCCCGCAAGGGTCGCCTCATGCTGCTTGCTGACACCATCCACCGAGACCTCAACCAAATTATCCGGGTCCGTTCCGTAGCGAATGACCGAGGTTCCCGCGATCAACGACGACCACCTCAGAGTCGGCAATCCGACCTCCTCGCCACTCACAGACAGCCCGAACACCGCAGGCATTTCCCGATTTCCACGCATCTCCAAATCGAATCCCGATCGATCCCGACCGCCAAAGGCAGGCTTCACCACAACCGCCAAAAGGTTTGGGCCGGGGAGGAGATAAGGAACTCCATCATCACACTCACCTTCTTCAATACCCACCTTTTGCAAACCAGGATAACTGAAATGACTCGCGATTCCAAAAAAGGAAACCTCTTCAGCTTGGCTGAGCGCTCTTGCCACAATCAAGCGCCCGTTCAAATAAACCCGAGCGCCATCCAAAGCCAACATCCTCAGCTCCAAATCACGGTAGCCCAGTTCGCCACCATCGATCACCCTGGCGTAATACTCACCGCGACCTCCGCCGGCTGGCATCTGCAAGGCCGTCCCACCCGGATCGACCACCGCCCCGAAATGAAACGGAGCACTCCCGCCAATTTGGAACACGGGACCATCATAAGGGTCGGAATCCGGGCGCCACCCCCCTAAATTCTGCTGATACCAGGTGGTGTCAAAATCAGGATCTCCTCCCGCCGGGTCCAGTGCCACCCCGTTACCATCGATGGACTGAAAGAAAAACCAACCGTCATCACCCGCCGGGATGAGCACTTCTTTCCGGGTCATGACACTCCCCTCCACCGGCGGCACCAAGGGACTACCCGACCCATCCAGAACTTCGTAAAAATATTCCTCACCGCTGAGAAGACCGGTCAGCGCAATTTCCTGTGACTGCACCATCTCATTTTGCTCCGCCATCCCATCTAACAGATCCGCTGAAGGCCCGAAGCGAATCTTCGAACTCTGTGGCGTCTCAGTCTCCCACCGAAACACGAGCGAATTCTCCCCTACCACCACATCGTCAAAGTAAGCACCCTCCCCCCGAATCGGAGTCCCCTCCAATCCCATCGAAAAATAAAACTCCGGTCCCCTGGGATCGGACTTCAAGGGAACCGCCATCACCGCGACTAAATTCGGACCAGGCTTGAGCCGCAATTCCAGAGGAACCGATACCTCGACCGCCGTCGATGAATTGCCTCCCCAAAGAGGCTGCACCGAAACTGAAGGAGGCCCGAATGGCAAATTCCAACTCGTGACATACTCTCCATTCACAAACAAGGCCGCTCCATCAAAGGTCGAAAGGGTAAGCTCCAAATCCTTCATTCCCGACTCCCCGCCATCAACTTCGTGCACAAGCCACACCGGCCCTTCTTCTCCACCAACCGGAAGGGTCAACCACCCCATCCCGGGAGCAGGAGAAGCCAGAGGCCAATACCTCACAAAAGAGGCCGTGGCTTGCTCGAAAGCAGGACCATCATACCCGGCCCCGCCAACATAGGTGCCTACCTTCTGGTCATTCCAAGTGCTGTGAAAATCCGGGTCGGCGATTCCCGGATCCACCCTCTGCTGCGCCTCGCCATCGTATCCGGTATAATACCACCACGAGCTTGATGAACTTGAAAGCAAGACCTCCCCGGCAAAGGCTGGAAAAAGAAGTGAGAAAAAACAGGTGAAAATTCGTGAAGTCATTTTTTTAGAAGATGGTGAAGTTCAGTTGCCAGCGCCACCATGCCGGGCTGGTCTCGCCGCAGTGCAGGGAGTTGATTGAGTGCTCGCAAGCCAATTTGCCACACTTCCCGGGCTCGCCCTCTCTGCCGGTATGCCGCCCACATCTTTCCCTCCTGCAGGCAAAGACGGGGGGCAAGGGTTGGATAGCGGCCCCTCAATCGCTGCAAAATTTCGTGCGCCTCGTCCCATCTGCCGTGAGTCATCGACAGCTCACCTTGGAGCTGAATCAGTGGAATGGCATTGGGAAATTTACGCACCCCCTCGCCTAGAAGAACTCCGGCGGCAGCCCATTCCTTGGCTGCGATCTGGACTCGCACGCTTGCTTCAAAATCCGGCGCGGTCCGGGTTAGGAACTTCGAATTCCCGAAGACATCGCGCCAATACTTCGCTGACGTTTTCCAATCTTCCAGTCCCTCGAAAATGATCGCAGCCTCCCTCTGTCCACGGGGCTCCGACTCCCCCAACTCCAGGAATCGCAGAATCGCCACTTTGCTTGCAGGGAGGTGCCCGGCTTCTCGCTCGAGCCGGGCAAGCGAGAACCAAGCCTCCGCGTAATCATTGCCTCCTCCGATCACCCTCTCCAAATCAGCCTTGGCCTTGGGGTAATCGCCATGAGCCCGATGCAGCTCAGCCCTCTTCAGCAGAAGCTCTTCGTCCCTGGGAGCCTGGGCAAGCTCACGCGAAACGGCCTCGATTTGCTCATCCAACAAGCCGTGCGACCATCCCCCGGCCACAAAGACCAGCTGCCAGAAAATCGCTCTCAATACTTTTTTGATGATTCAGGCTAATCGCATGAAGCAGAAGAGAAAAGGACGGATTCACCACCATCGATCACTCACATCCATAAAACTTTCGCGTTGCCTTGGTCTGGACGTCACTCCTATCCTCCAAAAGTGGAGATTCCAGAAGGCGTGCCCGAAAAACAACGACCCTGGCCATGGTTCGTCACTCTCAGCTTCACGGTGTGCGCGAGCCTGGTAGCGACCTCTCTTTCCATTTTCGGCGATCCTGAAGTTAATTTCTGGACGGCCATTCTCGATCTCAAAACCGATCAGGCGATCGCTCTCAAAACGGAAACCAGGGGTCCCATGATCTTCGTCGGAGGCGGATCCAACTGCTCCTTCTCAATTCATGCCGATGTCCTATCAAACGTCACCGGAATGCCCACTTTAAACATGGGAGGGTCTGCTGGCATGGGATATCAATATCTCGTCAACTTTGCGATGAGCCAGGCCCGCGAAGGCGACTTCATTATCCTTCTCCTTGAACCTGAAATCCTGGTGGCCTCCGAGCGCAAACCATCGATGACGGCTACGAAGGTGGCACTCCGCCGGGACGGGATTTCGGCCGGGATGGAAGATCCCCCCTTCGCCAGCGGGATGACTCCCAGGGATTACCTTTCAGCGGCTAGTCCGGGCGCCAAATTCCTGGCAACATTCGCCGCAAAATCCCTCAGCGGGAGACCACTCTATCGTTACCAAGTGAACTCGTTTCAGAAAAACGGAGTTCTCACTTTCGATGCAGAGGAACCCAATTCCGACGTCGAAGGCTATTCTCCCCTCCAAAGAAAGTTCGATCAAGAGATCGTCGAAGATCTCAGAAAGATCTCCACATACGCGTCAGAGAAGAAGATTCGCGTGTTCTACGCCCTGCCCTGGGAAGCCTTCCGCCCCGATGCCCTCGACGCCGCGCGCGCGGAGCATGCCCGGTTCTTGAAAATGATGAGCCTTCACCTTCCGGTCCTGCAGGACAAGATGATGGGCGCTGTCGAGGACAACTCGTGGTTTCTCGACACCGGCTATCACATGACTCTGGAAGCCGGACGGGCTCGATCTCATTTCCTCGCGGAAGCCCTGCTTCAGGAACTCAACTTTTCGCAATGAACTTCGCCTCGTTGACATTCTGGGGCTCCCTGGCGGGGGGATTTCTCCTGCTGAGTTTATTCCGAAGCTTCTTCAAAAAATCGCCAAATTTCGACCAATGGGCCTTCATCGCGCTCAGTCTTTTTCTGTTGGGAATCGAGAGTCTCGAAACCGTCATTATTTTCCTCTCCGTAAGCGGCCTGGGATATCTCGGCCTATTCTGCCGCCAAAGATGGCAACTCGTCGTCATCGCACTCCTAATGATTTCCCCCCTTGGATTTTACAAATACAGCGGGTTTCTCGAGGAAATCTGGACCGGCGAAAAACCACCCACACGATTGCTCATCCCAATGGGCATCTCGTTCTACACCTTCCAAGTTCTATCCTTTGTCATCGATTCCTTTCGCTTGAAGCTCCCTCTTCCTTCACTCCGAAGCTTCCTCAATTTCGCAAGTTTTTTCCCGCAGATTGTCGCAGGCCCCATCGAACGGCGCAGTGATCTCCTACCCCAGGTTGAGGCCTTGCGATTCCGACTGACGAGAAAGAACGTAGAAGATGGGATTCCCTGGATCGTGCTTGGATTCTTTTTTAAATTGGCCCTGGCAGAGAATCTCGCACTCGTTATTGAGGGACTAAAACCGGACTCCACCAATGCTCTCAAGGTCTGGGCCGAGGCCGCATTTTTTGCAGGGAGAATCTATTTTGATTTCGCGGGCTATTCCTTCATCGCACTTGGCTTGGCCCGTTGTTTCAACATTCGCCTCACCTTGAATTTTGAAAGCCCTTATCTGGCGACTAATCTACGGTCCTTCTGGCGTCGATGGCACGTCACCTTGACGCGGTGGTTTCGGGACTACCTCTATGTTCCAATGGGGGGAAACCAAACCCGCTTCTGGCCCGGGGCCATCTTAATTGTCTTCCTTGTCTCAGGGGTCTGGCATGGTGCGGGATGGGGTTTCATCATCTGGGGGGGACTCCACGGGATCGGAGTTCTCTGCTGCGCCCTCATGGGCAAGCGCTCTCTGCCGGTCACGATCTCCCGCACCCTGACCCTCGTTTTTCTCTTAACTACCTGGATCTTCTTCATGACTCCCGATTGGAAGACCGCTTGTCATAGCGTCAGCCTCATCGCTTCTCCTCATGCCTACCACCTCAGTCTTCCGGCTGTCATTGGGATTTTCGGCGATGAAAAAGCGCTCATCCATGCAGCCCTCATGTCCGCCCTGATGGGCCTTGTTTTTTTGGGAGAGTGGTTGTCCCTCCGGCATCGTAGCCACTATCTCCACTTCACGAATCGCTGGGTCCAACTCGCCCTCATTCTTGCGACAGTTCTTTTTGCTCCCACGACCGAGAGCCGCTTCATCTATTTTAATTTCTGAATAATTCGCACAAAAAAACCGGCAGCCGAAGCTGACGGTCTTTTCCCATGATCAATATTTCAAAGCTTACCGCACCTTCATCACCCCACGCATCAGGATCGCGTGCCCCGGAAAGGTGCAGATGAAGGGATAGTCTCCGGCCTCGGTCGGCGCGGTGAACTCGATCGCCTGCTCCTGCCTGTTGTCAAGAAGCCTGGTCGCCGCCAAAATATTGGAATCCTCGGGGATGAACTGTTTCTTGAAACCATCGGCTCCCAGTGCAATGGCCGCTGCCGCAACCGAATCAGCACTGCCGGGCTTCACGATCACCAGATTGTGGGGCATAAAGTCAGGGTTCACGAGGATCAGCTTGATCTTCTTGCCCGCCTTGACCTCGAATTCCTTCACATCGAACTGAATCTTCTCAATGATGGTATTCACCCGCACCGTGGTAAGTTCGGCCGTATCGGATTCGATGCCACCTTTCTTCAGAACCATCTCCTCTTCCACTTCGATTTCCTGGGCACCCTTGGCCGGATCGGCAGGCCCCCACCAGTGCTTCACCATGGCCGCCCCCATCTGGGCGTGCTTGTCAGCGGATGCGAGAACCTTCTCAAGAAGTTCCCGATCACGAACGTTGTGCTGCTGGTGAACCCAGAGAGCCTCAAGCATGGGAATGCCATCAGCTTTCTTGGCGGGATCAAATTGCTTCACCCACTCATTGGTAGCCTTGATCACCTCATCGGTGTTCCGCTCACTGATCTCGACACGGGTGCGGTGACGCACGTTCATGTCAGGGTGTTTGAAATTGTCGAGCAACCCGGGAAGCGAAGCTCCGTCAATCTTGACCGGCTTCTGAAGAGGACGATCTTCATAGGTCATGCGGTAAATCCGTCCATGCTTCTTGTCACGATTCGGATCACGCACGTTGTGCTGCATGTGTCCGATGATGACGTTGTGCCAATCGGCGACGTACATCGCACCATCTTCCCCGAAGACGACATCGGTGGGCCGGAAGTTCTTATCGTCGCTGTAAAGGAGTTCGTCAGCCGGAGTTCCCCAGATTTCTCCAAGGCCATACTTCTTCTCATCAAACCCGTCACGATGCAGCTGATACTGCTTGATGCCCAGATAGCCAATGGTGTTGCAGAGAATGAAATTCTGCTGCATCTCCTCCGGGAAATGAGTGCCCGAAACGATGGCGTCAGCGGCCACCGGACGAACTTCCTTTTTCACGAGAGGGAACATTTTGAAACCATTCTTATCAGGGCGAACCTGGAAGGAATTTCCTCCGGTGCCATCGTTGGCGAAAAGGTATCCCCACTGGTCAAAACTGATACCATGTGGATTTGGGCTATTCACCGCCACGAAGGAAATGGTGTAGCGACGTGGGTCGAAGCGATACATGCCGGACGTTCCGGTCGTCAATGAAGGTCCCCAGGGAGTCTCGTGGTTGTGCTGGAGAAAGATGCCACTCTGCCAGTAAATTCCGCCGTCAGGACCGAAGATCAGATTGTTCGCAGCGTGGTGGGTGTCAGATGAACCAATACCCTGCGCAATGACGTAACGCACGTCGGCAACATCGTCGCCATCGGTGTCCTTCAGAAAAATAATGTCCGGCTGGCTGGTCACGATGACTCCGCCGTTCCAGAACTCAAATCCCAGTGGATTGTGGACCCGCGCAAACTCCTTCACCTTGTCCGCTTCACCATCATTGTCGGTATCTTCAAAAATGAGGAGGGCGTCGTTCATCTCCTTGAGAGGCTCCCACTTTGGGTAGGTTGCCCAGGCCGCCGCCCAGAGACGTCCCTTGGTGTCCACCTGCAACTGCACCGGGTTGGCGAGTTGCGGGAACTTTTTCTCATCCGCAAAAAGGTTCACCTTGAAGCCTTCCGGCATGTGCATCTTGGAAATCGCTTCCCGGCCGTCAAGATACTCGAGATTTCCTTCCTTCTCCTTGCTGGAACTCCCGGAACCACCTCCCACGTTGGAAATCACGGGGATGGGCGCAGGCGTATTGGAATCATCGACCTTGAGATCCTTGCCGGCCGCGCGGGCCCAGATCCTCTTGTCACGGTTCGCCGTGAGAACATCGATCATCTTGAGCTCATGCTGAAGAACCTCGGCATTGGTCTGTCCGTTCACAAACTTCAAACCGGAGCGTCCACCCCAAATGTCATTGCCATCCACCGCGCGATAGCGGTTATGCCACTGCCAGTTCTTATCCAGCACCGCTTCCCGAAGGGACTGGTGGCTGGGCGATGCCTCAATCTTCTTATTCAACAGGGCTCCGGCGATGACCTCGCCGATCTTGCGGTTTCCATCCGCGTTGAGATGAACTCCGTTGAGGGTGAGGTTGAACTTCGCGCTCGAGTAAAGGTCGAGCGAGGGATGAAAGAGGTCCAGGAATGCCACGCCATTTCTTTCGGCAGCCAGCCGGGTCGCCTCGGTAATCGCAACAAGCCGCTGGTTGTTGGCACGACCACTCGGAAGGTTGCGATCATTGAGATTCTCATGCGCAATCGGGCTGCAAAGCACGATGCGCGGAAGAGTTTCGCCATTGGGCTGGGTCTTGCGAACGATCTCCACAAATTTGTCCAACTCGGCGCCATAGGCCTCGGGGCTGGTATCAAAGGATTCGTTGTATCCAAACATCGCCACCACAACATCGGCCTTCACAAACTTGAGATAGTCAGTCATTGGAGTGAATCCACTGGAACGGGGATACTTGTTCACCCGGTCTCCCGTGAGACTCATGTTACGGAATTCGAGGTCCAATCCAGCGGACTCGGCCTGAATGAGCGTCTCGGTCCAGCCGTCATGTTGCATCCGGTCGGCAAGGCCATTTCCGACGATGGCCACAGTGTCGCCTTTCTGAAACTTAAACGGAGCAGGATCGCGGTATCCCTCCGGAATTTTGACGGTCTTCAGCACCATCACCTTGCCATCGGCTCCACGATAACTAAGTTCCCCACCCTTCTTAAAATCGACCGACACCGAGGAATCCGGAGCGCTGATGTCTTTGACTTTGACAACCTCTTTGCGCTTTTCATCCAAAAGAGTCAGGGTAAATCCTTCCAGACGCTGCCCCAAATCCCCCTCCCCGCGATTCCACACTGAGACATTCTCGATCAAGGCAGATTTTCCGAGGTCAACTTCCCACCAGGGAGCCTTTTCCCCCTCATTGGTGTGAGTCTGCCCCCCTGCGGTATAAATAGGGTCCTTTTTACCGTCGATCGCCCGCTCGGCGGGACCATTGGCGGCCGTCGATGACTGGCTCGCTTTGCCGGCCGGGGCGATATTCTTTCCGCCGGAAATCACCTCCACTTCGGCCAAAGTGAGAGTTCGATTCGTTCCCGGAAGGGAGATTTGGACATAGCGGGCCTCCTTTTGAGCCGCCGCGACCGAGGTCAGTGCCAGAAGGAGAGAGAGTGACTGGATGTGCATAGGGAGATCTTCGTTACGACAACTTCTGAAAGAAGATTTCACCTAAAATTGTTCAATTCCGATTCATCCGAAAAAAAGAACGCTTCTCAGATCTCACCGGCGCGACCATCTGCTACGTCATCTCCACCTTCATTTACTACTGGTGGCACCGCCTTCGTCATGAATCGCCGTTCTTCTGGCGCCTCTGCCACCAACTGCATCACTCCATCCGGCGCCTCGAAAGCCTCGCCGGTTTTCACCAACACCACACCCGGAATACGCCGACCTCCCCGTCCGGGACATTCTCTTCAACACCCGACCCACTCCATCCATCGCGGCCAAATAATAATCACCAACCACAACCAAACTCTCAAAAGTAGCATGATCCACCCCGTCGCACACGCGTCCCGCTTGTGGTCCCCGCCCTCAACCAAGCCCTCAACCCGGTTTCGTCTCTTTCGTAAATTTCGTGGTTGGCTCCCTCACCCCAACCTCCCCGCCACCAGGTCCGCATCATAGACACATCCCCCCCAACTCCCACCACTGGCATTCTGCAAAGCCGCCCAAAGCCGCGTATCATCCGGCAAATCAGGATGCACCCTCACCCCGGGATGCAATTCCCTCGCCATCAACTCCTCAAGGTCCCCCAAATAATCCACCGTCCCTCCCAGCGCCACGGTATCAATGCGCACCCGCACCGGATCACCATCACGAAGCTTCCCAATCGGTCCGCCCGCCAGGGCTTCCGGACTGACATGCCCAATACACGCGCCCGTCGAAACCCCGCTAAACCGCCCGTCTGTCACCAAAGCCACCTGCTTGCCCACCTTGCAATACTTCAAGGCCGAGGTCACCTGATAGGTCTCGGGCATCCCTGCTCCCATCGGCCCAATCCCCGCCAGAATCATGACATCCCCCGCCCGAATCCGGTCATCACCCTGCGATTTCACCGCCGTAATCGCCGCCGCTTCGCTCCCAAACACCCGGGCCCTCCCCTCCAACAAAAACACCCCGTCCTCCCCAATCATGGATGGATCAATCGCGGTACTCTTCACCACACTGCCCTCCGGCGCGAGATTCCCCTGCGGAAAGGTCACCGTGCTCGACAGGCCATTCTCGCGCGACCGAATCACCTCGTCCGGATCAATTCCATCCAACTGATAGAGTCGCTCCCTTACCAACTTCCGCCGCTCCGATTTCTCCCACCATTCCAAATTCTCACCCAAGGTCAGCCCGCTCACCGTCAAGACATCCAAATTCAGGACATCTCGCACCCTGAGCATCGCCTCCGGCACTCCCCCTGCCAAAAACACCTGCACCGTCGCAAATCCCTTCGGCCCGTTTGGCATCGCATCGACAATCCGCGGCACCAACTTGTTCGCCCCCTGCCAATCCACCACCATCGGCCGCCGCAATCCCGCCGCATGCGCAATCGCCGGAAGATGCAAAATCAAATTCGTCGACCCGCCAAAGGCCGCATGCATCACCATCGCATTGTGCAGCGCCTTCTCCGTCAAAACCTCCTTCAGCGAAAACTCCATCTGCATCGCGGCCCGACCACTCCGCGTCGCCAGATCGCGCCAGATTTGCGAGCCACTCGGACTCAGGGCACTGTGAGGCAGACTCATCCCCAGCGCCTCGCCCATCACCTGGCTCGACGCCGCCGTCCCCAAAAACTGACACCCGCCCCCCGGACTCGCACACGCCCGACACGCCGTCGCAGCCGCCTCGCCCAGCGAAATCTCCCCATGCGCATACCGCGCCCCCAGCGATTGCACCTTCCCAAGATCCTCCGTATCCTCACTCAACAAACTCACCCCGCCCGGCACCAACACCCCAGGCAAATGCCCGCACCCCGCCAATGCCATCATCATCGCGGGCAAACCCTTGTCACAAGTCGCCACCCCCACCACACCCTTTGCCGTCGGCAGCGAGCGAATCAATCGCCGCAACACCATCGCCGCATCATTTCGAAAAGGCAACGAATCCATCATCCCCTTCGTCCCCTGCGTCCGTCCATCGCAAGGATCACTGCAGAACGCCGCAAAAGGCACCCCTTCCAATCGTGCCACCTCATTCGCCACCGCCTCCATTAAAATCCCCACTTCCCAATGCCCCGAATGATACCCCAACGCCGTCGGTGTCCCATCCGGCTGCCGAATTCCGCCCTGCGTCGACAAAATCAAAATCTCCTTCTTCCCCCAACCCGCCGCCTTCCACCCCATCCCGACATTCTGCATCCACCCGAACAAATCCCCGCTGTTCCCCTTCGTCAGATCATCCCCCGAAATCGGCAACTCCCCATCCGCCCCTTCGGCACGAGTCACCACCTCATCAATCCCCTCGTTCCCTGACTCCAAGATCTCATTCATGCCACCACATTCTCCAAAACTCCCAGCCCCGCGATCTCAATCTTTACCACGTCCCCCGAGGTCAGCGTGAAATCCGTCCCCGGCACCACTCCAGTCCCCGTCATCAACATCGCGCCATTCGGGAAATCCAATTCGCGATAAAGCGCCTCCACCAACTCCTCTAACGTCCTCTTCAATTGCGTCAGATCAGTGGAATCATTGAAGACCGTTTCTCCTCCCCGCGCGATCTGTAAATCGATCTTCGCATCACTCGCGATCACATCGCGACCAATCGTTAAACACGGACCCACCGCACAACTCCCGTTGTAAACCTTCGCCTGCGGCAAATAGAGCGGATTCTCCCCCTCAATCGACCGCGAACTCACATCATTTCCAATCGTGAACCCAAAAATCTCGCCCCCCGCATTGACCGCCAGCGTCAACTCGGGTTCCGGCACATCCCAACTCGAATCCTCCCGCACCCGGATCTCCCCACCGCACCCCACCGCCCGATAGCCCAGTGACTTGAAAAACAACTCGGGCCGGTCCGCTTCGTAAACCAAATCATAAAAAACATCCCCGCCCGCCTTCTCGGATTCTTCCATGCGTGCCGACTTCGAGCGCAGGTAGGTCACCCCCGCCGCCCAGATTTCAGTCTCTGGAGGCACCGGTGGAAGAAGCTCGCCCTCCACCCCACGAACCGTCTCCATCCCCTCGTTCCCAAGAATTCCCTCAATCTCGCCTCTACCCGATCGAAAAAGCCGCTCTAAAAGGCTGTCACTGACAGCGTATGACGCAGAGTCCTTTTCAAGGATAAGGCCGGTATCGAAGCGATAAAGTTTCATTGCCTCCACAATGAGACCGGAACCTCGCAACAAAAAGCCGATTCCCCGCAATATTTACCCCTTGTGCCCTTATAAAAAAACCAACACCCTCCCGCCCTATGACCGATCCCTTGAGCCAATCCCAGCTCCTTTTAAACCGACGTCATTTCTTCGGCAAAAGCGCAACCGGTATCGGCGTCGCCGCCCTCGCCTCCATGCTTGATGGCAACCTCGGCGCGAAGTCCCCGGGCGCCGGCGAGGCCCTCAAAGCCGCCCCGAAGGCCAAACGCATGATCTACCTCTTCCAAAGCGGCGCCCCTTCCCAGCAAGACCTCTTCGACTACAAACCCAAACTCCAGGAACACCACGGCAAGGAACTCGGAAAATTCGTCGAAACCAACCAACGCAAGACCGGCATGACCGCCGACCAAAAATCCTTCCCCATCGCCGGCACCAAATACGCCTTCGAAAAGCACGGTCAGGCCGGCACCGAGATCTCGGAACTCCTCCCCCACATCTCCGGCATCGCAGACGAAATCTGCCTCATCCGCTCGATGTACACCGAGGCCATCAACCACGACCCCGCCATCACCTTCTTCCAAACCGGCTCTCAAATCCCCGGCCGCCCCTCCATGGGTTCCTGGCTTTCCTACGGACTCGGCTCCGAAAACAAAAACCTCCCCGACTTCGTCGCCATGGTCTCCCGCGGCACCGGCCGCCCCAACTGCCAACCCCTCTACGACCGCCTCTGGGGCTCCGGCTTCCTCCCGACCAAACACGCCGGTGTCAAATTCATGTCCGTCGGCGATCCCGTCCTCTACCTTTCCAACCCCCCGGGATTCTCGCCCAAGGCCCGACGCAAAATGCTCGATGACCTTGCCGAGCTCAACGAAAAGAAACTCGCCGAGTTCTCCGACCCCGAAATCGACACCCGCATCCAGCAATACGAACTCGCCTACCGCATGCAGACGTCCGTCCCGGAACTCACCGACATCTCCGACGAACCCGAATCCATCCTCAACATGTATGGACCCGAGGTCAAAAAGCGCGGCACCTACGCCTACAACTGTCTCATGGCCCGCCGCCTCGCCGAGCGCGACGTCCGCTTCGTGCAACTCTACCACATGGGCTGGGACCAGCACTTCTCCCTCCCCAAACAACTCAGCGGCCAATGCTACGACGCCGACCAACCTTCCGCCGCCCTCATCAAAGACCTCAAAATGCGGGGCCTCCTCGATGACACCCTCGTCGTCTGGGGCGGCGAATTCGGGCGCACCTCCTACTGCCAGGGCGAACTTACCCGCGAAAACTACGGCCGCGACCACCACCCGCGCTGCTTCTCAATCTGGGCCGCCGGTGGCGGCATCAAGCCCGGCACAACCTTCGGACAAACCGACGACTTCAGCTACAATATCGTCGATAGCAACGGAGCCCCCATCGAAGCCCACCCCACGAAATATCACAAAGAAGCCGTCCACGTGCACGACCTCCACGCCACCCTCCTTCATCAAATGGGCATCAACCACGAGACCCTCACCTACAAATTCCAAGGCCGCCAATTCCGCCTCACCGACGTCCACGGCCACATCGTAAAGGGGATCCTCTCCTAATGGAGCCGTGGCGCCCTCGCCACTTCTCAACCCCAGCTCCGCAACCAAGCCCTGCCATCAAGAGCCCGACCGTCCAAGCGGCGAGGGCGCCACAACTCCTTTCTCAGCCATGCCAAAACGCCTCCTCCTAGCCCTCGCACTCACCTCCCCCGTGATTGCCGAAGAACAAATCTCCTACAACAAACACATCCGCCCCATCCTCTCGGAGAACTGCTTCCATTGCCACGGCCAGGACCCAAATACCCGCGAAGGCGACGTCGCCCTCCACCTCGCCGAATACGCCTACAAGGAACACAAAGGCACCACCCCCATCGTCCCCGGCAACACCGAAGATTCCGAAGTCGTCTACCGCATCTTCGACGATGCCGACCGCATGCCCCCCGAGGACTCCAATCGCTCCCTCACCGATCCACAAAAACAACTCATCAAAAAATGGATCGAGCAAGGGGCTCAGTACGAAGACCACTGGAGTTTCGTCCCTCCTGAAAAATCCCCCGTCCCCGCCGGGCAAAACCCCGTCGATCACTTCATCCAAAAGCGCGTCCTCGCCGAAGGCCTCCAATCCTCCCCGCCCGCCGACCTCCCCACCCTCGCCCGCCGCGCCGCCCTCGCCCTCACCGGCCTCCAGCCCAACCCCTCCCAACTCGCCGAACTCCAATCCCACGGCTCCTACGAAACCTTCGTCGATTCCCTCCTCGCCTCCGACGCCTACGCCGAGCGCATGACCCTCTTCTGGCTCGATGCCGCCCGCTACGCCGACACCGACGGTTTCCAAAACGATGGCGGACGCTCCAACTGGCCGTGGCGCGACTGGGTCATCGACGCCTTCCGCAAAAACATGCCCTTCGACCAATTCACCATCGAACAAATCGCCGGTGACATGCTCCCCAACGCCACCACCTCCCAACTCCTCGCCACCGCCTTCAATCGCAACCACCGCCAGAATGCCGAAGGCGGAGCCCTCGCTCCCGAATTCTACGTCGAAAACGTCATCGACCGCGTCGAAACCACCTCCGCCGTCTGGCTTGGCCTCACCACCGGATGCGCCCGCTGCCACGACCACAAATACGACCCCATCTCACAAAAAGAATTCTACCAACTCTTCTCCTACTTCAACAACATCGGCGAAATCGGCATCGGCCCCGGACCCAAAGCCAACCCCGTCAAAAACTTCTCCTCGCCCATCGCCAAGGTTCCCGAATCCCTCCACGCGGACTTAATATCCGCCGACACCGGAATCACCGAAGCCGAAAAAACCCTCCCGTCCCGCCTTCAAAACTGGATCAAAAGCTACGACCAAAACGCCCTTAAATCCGACTGGCTCCCCGTCCACCTTTCCTCCGCCAAAGCCACCGCCGGCAAGCTCGAAGAACTCCCCGACAACGCCTGGCTCTTCAAAGGCAACAACGTTGCCAAGACGCACTACCAACTCCGTCTCCCCACTGGAAAACGCACCCTCAATGGCATCCGTATCGATGCCCTCTCCCATCCCTCGCTCCAGGGAGCCAACAAACTTTCCCTCGCCGCCAACGGAAACTTCGTCCTCACCGACGTCAAAATTTCCGCCAACGGTAAACCCATCAAGATCGCCCAAACCGTCGCCACCTACGCCCAACCCAACTACCCCGCCACAAACGCCACCGACGCCAGTGGCACCTCCGGTTGGGGCATCGACAGCCATCCCAACGAATCCGAATCCCTCTTCCTCATCTTCGAAGACCCCCTCCCCGCCAATTCCGGGGAACTCTCGGTCGACCTCCACTTCAACACCGGTTTCCCCAGTCATCAAATCGGCTCCTTCCGTCTCCTCGCCACCGAGGCCGCCCATCCCGCCCTCAAAACCGACGGCATCCCCGCCAACATCCTCGCCGAACTCGCCCACCCTAAAAACCCGAAAATCCTCGCCGACTACCATCGCACCATCGACCCCCTCCTCCGCGATGCCCTCGCCGAAAAGGCCACCGTCGAAAAGAAAATCGCCGCCGCCCGGGGAGGCTCGGTCCCCGTCATGATCATGACCGAAAAGGCCGGCACCCCCACCCCCGCCTACATTCTCAATCGCGGCCAATACGACGACCCCATCAAAGACAACCCTCTCGAACGGGGCGTCATTGCCAAACTCCTCCCCGCCGGAACCGGGCACCCGAAGGACCGCCTCGAATTCGCCCGCTGGCTCGTCTCCCGGGACAACCCCATCACCGCCCGCGTCACCATCAACCGCATGTGGCAACACCTCTTCTCCACCGGCCTCGTCAAAACCTCCGAAGACTTCGGCCTCCAGGGCGAACTCCCCAGCCACCCCGAACTCCTCGACTGGATCGCCGTCGAATTCATGGACTCCGGCTGGGATGTCAAAAAAATCTACCGCCTCCTCGTCACCAGCGAGACCTTCAAACAGTCCTCCAAAAGCAATTCCCTCATCAACGAAAAGGATCCCGAAAACCGCCTCCTCGCCCGTGGCCCGCGCTACCGCATGGATGGCTTCGCGATCCGCGACATGGCTCTCCATGCCTCCGGCCTCCTCAATCCCACCCTCGGCGGAACCCCCGTCAAACCCTACCAACCCGACGGACTTTGGGAATCGCTCGCCGCCAATGCCGGCACCCGATACACCCCCTCCACCGGACCCGACCTCTATCGCAAGAGCATGTATTCCTATTGGAAACGTGCCGTCGCACCACCCCGGCAACTCATCTTCGATAGCTCCGGCCGCGAAGTCTGCAACGTCCGCCAACGCATCACCAACACCCCGCTGCAAGCCCTCGCCCTCATGAACGACGTCACCTTCGTCGAAGCCGCCCGTAAACTCGCCGAGCGCATGATCAAAGAAAGCCCCGAGGCCCCCCTCGCCTACGGCTACCTCCTCGCCAAAGGCCACGCGCCCGACGAAGCCACCCTCGCCATCCTCAAACGCAACCGTGACAGCTTCCTCCAACACTTCAAAAAATCCCCCCTGGAAGCCGAAGCCTTCCTCGCCACCGGCCAGTCAAAACGTGACGAATCCCTCGACCTCATTCAACTCGCCGCCCACGCCTCCACCGCCCACCTCATCCTCAACCTCGACGAAGTCATCAGCATCGAGTAGGCGAAAGCTCCAGCTTTCGTCCCCCCCCCCAACGCCAAGTATTCCCGGAGGGATGTCAGAATCAAGCCCCCGGGTAAAGCGGAGCGAGGACCTGGGGGTTTTCAGAGGTGCTCAAGGAGCCAAGCCCACAGTGATGCCGCGCCAATTCGCAATCCCCCAGGTCGGCACCGAACAGCTCCGGCATGGGCCGTCGGCCTTCGGGCACCTCGAAAGGGAATCAACACCAAGCGCTCGACCCCGACTTTCCAGCCCCAGATCCCCGGATTCTCGCTGCGACATCAAAAGGCTCATCGTGCCCCTCATCGCTCCCCAAGTCTGTCCAACGTCACCACCCCGGCCCTTCACCAACCCAACCCTCCAGCTTGCCCCCCACCCGGCCCTCCTGAACCAAGGATGGCAGGATGAGTGTCAGAGCATCTATTCGCACCTCCCACCTCCCACCTCCCACCTCCCACCTCCCACCTCCCACCTCCCACCTCCCACCTCCCACCTCCCACCTCCAAGCTCCAAGCTCCAAGCTCCCAGCTCCCAGCTCCAAGCTCCCAGCTCCCAGCTCCCAGCTCCCAGCTCCCAGCTCCCAGCTCCCAGCTCCTTCATCCTTCATCCTTCATCCTTCATCCTTCATCCTTCATCCTCCCCCCTTCTCCCCAAAACCCCTGCTCTCAGCCTCAACGAGGCGCCCTACGATAGCCCAGGGCAAAGGGAGGCACGACCGTCGCCCTGGGTCTCTGGACAGAAACCTCCGGGGGCGAGCCAAACGGGTCGATTCACGATTGATTCACCCGATGCCCGCTCCCCCGGCTCCGCCACCGACCGACGGCTGACGGCTGACGCCTGACGGCTGACGGGAATATTTGACCGTGATTCAGCGCGCTCGACTTGACCCTGAAGTCTCCGCCCCCCTGGGAGTTCCCTGAGGCTCGACCAATAATCGCGTGGGACGCAGTCCTTCACGCGACCAATAATCGCGTGAGGCGCAGTCCTTTACGCGATCAACAATCGCGTGGGCCGATCGCCCTTCACGCGATCAACAATCGCGCGGGGCGATCGCCCTTTACGCGACATCCAGCGGACTCACCACCCCCAATCCATGCTCACCGACCGCCACATGAAGGTAAATCTCCGTCGTGGTAATATCCTCATGGCCCAAAAGCTCCTGGATCGTCCGTAAATCCGCACCGTTTTCCAGGAGATGGGTCGCAAAACTGTGGCGCAAGGCGTGTGTCGTCACGCGCTTATCGATGCCCACCCTCGCCGCAGCCCGTTTCACTGC
>Ga0105055_10000790_pt1 | contig 51586 bp, 53 predicted proteins | sample BON03_FD_78090 | JGI IMG/M metagenome (GOLD analysis project Ga0105055, IMG submission 78090) | Freshwater microbial communities from Lake Bonney liftoff mats and glacier meltwater in Antarctica - BON-03 | ecosystem: Environmental > Aquatic > Freshwater > Ice > Glacier meltwater | place: Lake... | reverse complement strand
CCAACGTCTCTTTTGTTTTGGACTTTGGCCCGCCTGCGCCGAGGCTTCGGCGAGCAGGCGCCCCGGCAAGCCGGGGGTAGGGGCGGACCGCCGGGCCGCCCGCGAATGAGTGATCGGCGCGCCTAGCGGTCGCGCCCTACCCAAAGTCCAATTCTCCAGAGCGGTTGGTATAAAGTATCGATCACAAGGTCCGCTGTTTTGTCGTCCATTCGTCCCAGCCGCTTAACCAGCCTCGCTTTGTCCAAGGCCCGCAACTGCTCAAGCACGACTTGCCCTGATTTTTCTTGGAGGGTGCCAGGCACGCGGGTGGGGTAGCTGCGCCCCTTAGTCGTCACGGGGCAATGATCACCGTGATGTGCGTGTTCATCTCATCCGGCGAAATCACTAGGGCGGGCCGGGTCTTTCTGATCGCACTGCCGACCACGGGGTCGAGCGTCACGAGCCACACCTCGAAGCGGCGGACTACCACTCCTATTCCTCGGCATCAAATTGAGTGGCGGTGGGGACATCTTCATGAACCATGAGGTCGTCTTTCGACTCCGCCATTTTTTGAAACGCCTCGGCCCAACCGTCTCGCGTTGCCCCCACCGGACGCAGGACCAAGGCCCCATTTTTATCCTATATATCCGCCTGGTCCACAAATCCACCGTCGTCCAGCAACGCCTTCGGGATCCGAATCCACCGCGAATTCCCAATGGACACAATCTTGGTCAACATGAGCACAAAGTAATTACATCTGTGATGAAAAAAAGTGGCATTTACCTTTCCCTCACTCTCAGCGAGTCCGCTGCCGCACCGCCTCGAAGAGCGTGATGATCGTGGCCATGGCCACGTTGAGGGAATCAGCCTGACCCGCCATGGGGATGCGCACAGGACAGTCGGCGTTTTGCAGCCAGAAATCACTCAAGCCGTATTGCTCGCTACCCATGACGATCGCGATCGGGCCGCGCAGATCGGTGTCGGTGTAGAGAGCCGCCGCCGCCGGGGTCGTCGCTACGGTGCGCACTCCCTTCGTCTGTAACCACGCGTGGACCGCTTGGCTCTCGGCCACGACGAGCGGCACGGAGAACAGCACTCCGGTCGACGCGCGAACCACGTTGGGATTGAAAATATCTGTCACCGGATCGCACACGATGACTGCATCGCACCCCGCGGCGTCCGCACTGCGGAGGATCGTGCCGAGGTTTCCCGGCTTCTCAATCGCTTCGACCACGAGGAGAAAAACGTCATCCGACAACACAAGTTCGTCCAACGAGCGTCGCCATTGCGGCGCGAGCGCGAGCAAGCCGTCGGGGCGTTCGCGGTAGGCGACTTTCGCAAATACCTCCTTCGAGAGCTCGATCACGATCGCGCCCGCCGCTTCGGCCTGCGCGATCAACGCGGGCTCATTCTCACCGAGATACCACTCGGGGCAGACATATAATTCTCGCAGCGCGATGTTTTTCTCGAGAGCTCGGCGGATCTGACGATAGCCCTCGACTAGAAAAACTCCGGCTTCATCACGGGGCCGCCGGTCGCGCAGTTTCACCAACTGTTTTACGCGCGGGTTCTGCAGACTGGTAATGCGTTCGACCATCAGAGTGAGAGACCATGATCCGAGCGAAGCGACAACCAGACAATACCTGAAACATACGAAATAAAAATTCGTTTCGTTTTCTTCCGCTTTCATGTCTTTGGTGGGGTTCGTGGCCCAGCCCAAGAAATTCCAAGACCATCCCTTCCCTTATCATCACGAGCTCGAGCTCGAGATTTCCACCCTCACCAATCGCGGGGCGGGCTTGGGTCGGGTGACGTTGCCTGACGAGCCCGAGTCTTCTTGGGTGATCATGATCCCGTTCACCCTGCCCGGCGAACGAGTGCGGGCCCGAGTGTTTCGCAACCACAAGAACTACTCCGAGGCCGACCTGATCGAGGTGCTCTTGGCTTCGCCCCATCGGGTCGAGCCGCGCTGTTCGTTGTTTGGTCTCTGTGGCGGCTGCCAATACCAACACCTCGCCTACCCAGAGCAACTGACGTGGAAGCGCCAACAGGTGGAGGAGTTGTTGCTGCATCTGGCCGGGATCACTTTCCCGGTCGCACCCTTGATCGGGTCTCCGGCCGAGTTTGGATACCGCTCGAAGATCACTCCGCATTTCAACCCACCGCGGGCTGACGGCTCGATGCCGATCGGTTTTCTGCGTCAAGGGACGCGTTTCGACATCGTCGATGTGCCGCACTGCGACATCGCCACCCCAGCGATCAATGAGCAGCTCCCCCGCACCCGAGCGGAAGTCATCGCCAAGAAAGACACCTACAAACGTGGCGCGACCCTTCTGCTGCGCGACGCCGACGGCCAAGTCGCCACTGCCTTCGATGCGGTGATCGCGGAAACTGTCGGCAAACTGAAGCTGCAGTTCTTGGCCCGGGATTTCTTTCAGAACAACCCTTTCATTCTTCCGGCATTCACCGACTACGTCGGCACCCAAGCCGCCGCAGGCGGCGCCCGATTCCTCGTCGATGCATATTGCGGCAGCGGGTTGTTCGCACTCAGCGCGGCCCACGCATTTGAACGCGTCGCCGGGGTGGAGGTCAGCGAGTCTTCAATCGTTTTTGCCCAACGAAACGCCACGGCGAACCAGATCACCAATGCGACGTTTCTCGCCAGCGACGCCGCGGCGATTTTTAAAGATCTGGCATTTCCGGGGGCCGACACCGCAGTGATCATCGATCCGCCACGGCGGGGCTGCGACGAATCCTTCCTGCGTCAACTCCTCGCCTTTGGTCCGCGCAACATCGTCTACGTGAGTTGCGATCCCGCTACCCAGATGCGCGATCTGCAGCTACTCTTGGCCGCCGATCCCGACTTAGGCAACGGCGCAGCCTACCGTTTGACCGCCGTGCAACCGTTCGACCTGTTCCCGCAGACGCGCCACCTTGAGTGCGTCATCACGCTCGCGCGGAACTGACTCGGGAGTAACGCCCGAGCACCTCGTCGATCGCCGCGCGCATTTCATGGGGACGGGGAGGGTTGCTGAGCACCGCGACCACGGCGGGCGTCTCCTCCCTTTCTTCCTGAATGATCTTGTCCCAGCCGGGGCCGAGGCGCAGTGCATCCGGCAACGCCTTCACCCCAGAACGGCGGAGGGCCTTGTTCGTGAGGACAAAGGCAGCTGCCGGGGTGTTCTCAAGTTTCTCCGGATGCTTGGAGACCAACATTACCTCGATCTGCACAGCTCCTCAATCGACATCTCGGCAAGATTGGTCGAGACCCCACGCCGAGCCATGGAGCGCATGACCAGCGCAGCCATCAATCGAGAGCAACGTCCGCCGCACAGGGGCGGGAGCCAACTCGTGCCACAAAACATTTGCGTAGCCTCTTCTGGTATAATTATCGTAGGCCTAGGCATCAAGTTTAGGGTCAAACGCCACCAATCGCCGGACCCGAGAGTAGTCATCTCTCTCCGGCCCAATGCGAGCCCTTAACTTAGAGACCGAAGCTCGACATTTCCGCCGGATTTCCCGCCACCCTACACCAGCGTATGTCCACCCCAACAGCCTCTCCCCACATCTGGAAATTTTTCCGCATCGGCGGTCTCGATCAAGTGGCTCTAGAGTCGGGCGCCGACCTCAACGCCCTCGGGCAACTCGACCAAAAGCTTTGGGTGGCACTCAGTTGCCCCGTCAAAGGCCTCGCCCTCGACGAGAAGACCCTCGCGCTGATCGACTCCGATACCGACGGCAAGATCCGCGCCCCCGAATTGATTGCCGCCGTGAAGTGGGGCTCCTCCCGCGTCAAGGACGTCGGCATCTTCCTTCAAGGTGGCCCTGCCCTGCCCCTCGACGCCATCAACGACGCGACCCCCGAAGGGAAGATTCTGCTCTCCTCCGCCCGCCAGATTCTAAGTAATCTGGGCAAGGGCGACACCACCGCCATCGCGGTTGAGGATGCCGCCGACACCGCGCGCATCTTCTCCGCCAATGCTCTCAACGGCGACGGCGTGGTCCCCCCCGAAGCCACGGAGGACATCGACGCGCAAAATCTGATCAAGGACATCGCAGCTTGCCTCGGCGGGGCGAAGGACCGCACCGGATCCCTCGGCGTGACCGGCGAGCAAGTGGACAAGTTTTTCGCCGAACTCAGCGCCTATGTGGAATGGGTGGGCCGCAGCGGCTCCATCGACATCGCAATTCTCGGGGCTGCGACCGACGCCGCCTGCAGCGCAATCAAAGCTGTGCGCGGCAAAATCGAAGATTTTTACGCACGCTGCCGACTCGCCGCCTTCGACAGCCGCGCCATCGCCGCACTCAACCGCAGCGAGTCCGAGTTTCTCGCGATCGCCGCCAAGGATCTGCGCATCACGGCCGAGGAGGTCGCCGAGTTCCCGCTCGCTCGCATCGACGCTGGGCGCACCTTGCCTTTGTTCGAAGGCGTCAATCCCGCGTGGGCCGATGCCCTGAGCACCCTGCACGCCGCCGCGATCACCCCGATTTTCGGAGCCGAGAAAACCGCGATCACCGCCGCGGAGTGGCGCGACCTCAACGCGCGCTTCGCCGCTTACGAAACTTGGCTGGGCGGCAAAGCCGGCTCCTCGGTTGAAAAACTCGGTCTCGTGCGGGCCAAGGAAATCCTTTCAGGGAAGGGCCGCCGCGTTCTCGACGATCTCCTCGCCCGAGACAAAGCGCTCGAGCCAGAATTCAAGGCCATCTCGGATGTCGAGCGGCTGACCCGCTACCACCGCGATTTACGCACGCTCCTGCACAATTTCGTCAACTTTGCGGATTTCTACTCGACCAAGGTTTCCGCCATTTTTCAGGCGGGCACGCTCTTCCTCGACAGCCGTTCCTGCAATCTTTGTGTGCGGGTCGATAACCCCGCCGCCCACGCGACCCTCGCGGCGATGAGCAAGGCTTACATCGCCTACGTCGAATGCACGCGACCCAACGGAGAAAAGATTCAAGTCGCCGCCTGCTTCACCCAGGGCGACAGCGATTACCTCTTCGTGGGCCGCCACGGGATCTTCTACGACCGCAAGGGTGTCGACTGGGACGCCACCATCGTCAAGCTGATCGACAGCCCTATCAGCATTCGGCAGGCCTTCTGGTCGCCCTACAAAAAGTTTGTCCGCTTCATCGAAGAACAAGTCGCCAAGCGCGCCGCCGCCGCCGACAAGGAATCGACCGGCAAACTCGAATCGGCCGCCGTCAACACGGTCGACTCCGCCGCCGCCGGCAAGGTCACCAAACCGCCCGCCAAACCCAGTTTCGAAGTGGGCACAGTCGCCGCGCTCGGCGTGGGGCTCGGCGCCATCGGCACCCTGCTCGGCGGATTTGTCGCCGGGTTCCTCGGCCTCGGCCTCTACATGCCGCTCGGCATCCTCGGCGTCGGCCTCACCATCTCCGGGCCCTCCATGCTCATCGCCTGGATTAAGCTGCGCCAGCGTAACCTCGGCCCGATCCTCGACGCTAACGGTTGGGCGATCAACGGTCGCGTAAAAATCAACGTGCCCTTCGGGACCGCGCTCACCGATCAAGCGGTCCTACCCGAGAATGCCACGCGCATCCTCGGCGATCCCTACGCGAGCAAAACCAATCCTCTTCGTTTCTGGATTCTGCTCACCGTGATGGTTGCCTTAGCGCTGATCGCCATCCGGCTCGACCACAACCGGCGGGGCCACTACTTTTGGCAGTCTGCACCCGCGCCCGTCGTCGTTCCCCCGGCCCCGGCCCCGGCCACTCCAGCGCCGGCACCTGCTAAGTAGTCAGGTTGCTCGACCCGATCGACCCCACGGCCATCACCGGTGCTCAATCCATTCGGTCGACGCGTAGTGCTCGATCAACCCGTCGACTTCGCCCTCGGCAAACTCGGGCCACGGCGTTTCCACGGCGACGCAACCCAAGATCGCCCCGAGCTCGTGCGCAAAATCTTCGCCAAACTGGTCCCAATCGACCTCCGCTCCCGCCTCTGCACGCGCGATCGATCCTTGAAAGAGCAACCCGTGCTTGGTGCGCTTCTGCGCCGCCCCCGCGATCTTGTCTCCCGTGCGAGGATGGACGACATCGTAGAGCTCCGCGCGTTGAAAACACATGCCGGTCACTCCGCAATCCTGTCCTTCGGCCGCCGGCTCGCACGACTCCTTCACGATAGCCTTCGCCCCCTGCAAACGAAGCGCCTTCGCCAGCGCTTCGTGCACCGCCCGGTAACTTTGCGTTGCCCGCTCCTCCTCCATCGCATGCCCCCGCGGAATCACCAAGGAGTAAGTCCAATCTTCCCGGTGGTCGACCAGTCCACCGCCGGTCGGACGTCGACACAGATCGAAAGCTTCATCCACCGGAAGCTGCTCGCGCACGAACGCGATTTTTTGACCATAGCCGAAGGTAAACGCCGGTCGGTGCCAGTCATAATGCCGGAAACGCACCGCCACTTCTGGATAGCGCCGCAGCAGCAAAAAATCGAGGGCCATGTTCTCCGCCGCGCTCGCCGCCCGAGAGGGGAGTAGGTGCAGGGTCATGACGTCGATCTCCCGTTCACGGTTAGTCCCGCTCCGTCAGGCATCGAGCAGACGCCGTGCGGTCTTCAACAGTTCACTTAGGGCGAAGGGCTTGGGCAGAGCCGTCTGCTGTTCCTCTGCCAACCACTTTAACTGATGCTGAGCATTTAGGTTGCAAGTGTTGACCACGCGCAGGGCCGGAAACCGCTTGTGCAGCTTCTTCGCGAGCTTCTCACCCTCACCGACTAGATTAGCGACCAACAGCTGCACCGGCTTCCCGAGGGCGTTCGCCTGATCCAGACCCGCTCGCGCCGCCGCCGTATCAACCACCCGATAACCGTCGGCCGTGAGAATCCCCGCGACCATCTTGCGCAGGACCTCACCCTCTTCCACGACCAGCACGCGCTCGTGTCCTTTCGTCGTCGGAAATGGCGGGATCGAATCCACCTTCTTGTCCGGCGCTTTCGGCAACGGTCCTAGGGCCAAGGGCAGGAGGATCTCAAACGTTGAGCCCACCAGCAGCTCGCTCTTCACTGCGATTACGCCTCCGCTCTGTTGCACGACGCCGTGAACCAGCGACAACCCGAGGCCCGATCCCTTCCCCTTCGCTTTCGTCGTAAAGAATGGCTCGAATAAATGTTTCAGCGTCTCCTTGTCGATGCCCGTGCCGTTGTCGCTCACCGAGATCGCCACGTAAGGCCCCGGTTGCAAATCCGTCGAGCGGCGGTGGCGGTCCCGCGTCAACACGCGATTCGCCGTGCTGATCGTGATGCGACCGCGATCGCGCAGGGCATCGCGTGCATTCAGACAAAGGTTGAGCAGCACCTGTTGAAACTGCGCCGGGTCCACCCGCACGTTGCCCAACTTCGGCTGGAGCTCGAGCTCCAGCTCACCTTCACCGCCGAGCAGCCGGGTAAGGATCTCCTCATTCTCGCGGACGATCTGGTTCAGATTCACCATCCGCAACTCCATCGGTTGCCGCCGTCCAAACGCCAGCAACTGCCGGGTGAGGGTCGCCGCCTTGCGGCCCGCGTTGTGAATCTCCGTCACCTCGCGCAACGCCTGCGGTTGGTCGGCGACCTCCACCGCCAGCATCTCGCAGTATCCGTTGATCACGGAAATCAGGTTGTTGAAATCATGGGCGACACCGCCCGCCAAACGACCGACCGCTTCGAGGCTCTGCGTCCGCCCCAAGATCTCCTGCAAGCCTCGCTTCTCCGTCATGTCGCGATAGGTAGCAACCACGTGGGAAACCTCAGCATGCTCGCTGCAGATCACCGGACTGATCGTCCACGCCGCGTAAAGCGTCGAACCGTCCTTCTTCAGGAGATAACCTTCTCCCGACAGCGGACGGCTCGGACGCGCCGCACGCAACCACCGCGCCAGGCGGGAGCGATCATCGGACTCCGCATGCAGAAACCCGTGGTTCCGGCCGATCACCTCGGCGGACTTGTAGCCGAAGATTTTGCAGAGCGTATCGTTCGCAAACACGATGCGCAGGCCGTCCTTCCCCAACTTCCGCTCGGCGATAAACACACCCTCACCCAGCGCCGTGAGCGCCGACGCGAGCAGCCCGGGTGGAGGGGCCTTCAACATGGAAGCCATCGACAAGATTTCGGCGGCCGATTTTTTCAAGGAGAAAGTCTTTCGATGGTCCAACTCCCATCAGATTCGCGACGATAACGCAGGCGATCATGCAGACGGCTACGTCGACCCTGCCAGAATTCAACCGATTCGGGCACCACGCGGAAACCACCCCAGAATGGCGGCAGCGGCACGATCTGGCCCGCATATTTTTTCTCCACTGCCTTCATGTTCTCTTCCAGACCGCTGCGCCCGGAAATAATCGCACTTTGCGAAGAAGCCCACGCGCCCAGCTGGCTCGCCAGCGGACGACTGTGAAAATACGCCGCCGATTCTTCGCGCGACACCTTCGACACCGTGCCTTGCACGATCACCTGCCGCTCCAGCGCCACCCAAGGAAACAGCAACGACGTCTGAGGATTCGCTTCGAGTTCGCGCCCCTTGCGGCTCTCGTAGTTCGAATAAAAAACAAATCCGCGGCCATCTACGCCCTTCAGCAACACCGTGCGCACCGACGGCCGACCGTCGCGCGTCGACGTCGCCAAGGACATCGCGTTGGGCTCCGCAATCTTCGCCCCCTCTGCCTCTTGAAACCACTTGTCGAACTGCCGGAAAGGATCCTTCGCGAGGTCCTGTTCCTTCAGTCCGGTCAAGCTGTAGTCTTTTCTAAGATCGGCCAACGACATGGTGTTGGCCAAAAGTGAGCGCGGCTCCTCTCCCTGTCAAAAATCATCTCGTGAACAACGAGAGATCGTTCGCCGATTTAGCGAAACCGCCCTCGTGCGGGAGGGGCTCAAGCCCGAGCGTCGCGATGATATTTTCCGCCTCGTCCATGGCCCGGCATTCCAACACGCTCCGTTCATGATGTCACTCTGGCACTACCCGATTCTTTTCGTCACCGGACTGATCGCCGGCTTGGTCGACTCGATGGCGGGGGGCGGCGGCATCATCACCGTGCCTGTGTTGCTCAGCCTCGGCTTGCCCGTGCCGCTCGCACTCGGCACCAATAAACTGCAGTCGTCGTTCGGGAGCGTCTCAGCCGCGTGGCACTACGCGCGGCAGGGCGTGGTTAGGATTCGCGATTGTCGGCTCGGCATTGTGATGACGCTCATCGGCGCCGGTCTCGGAGCCCTAGCCTTGCAATCCCTCGACCCTGAACTCCTCGCCGCCGCGATCCCCTGGCTGCTCGCCGCAATCTTTCTCTACACGCTGCTTCGGCCCGGGGTCGGGCAGCACGATTATCCTCCGCGGTGGCGCTGGTCGTGGTTCTTCACCGCGTTCGGATTGGGTCTGGGTTTCTACGACGGTTTTTTCGGACCCGGCACCGGCTCTTTCTGGACGATGGCATTGATCGCCGTGCAAGGGCACAACTTCGTCAAGGCCACCGGCCACACCAAAGTGATGAACGCCACCAGCAATCTCGCCTCGCTTGCGGTCTTCCTCGCCTACGGCAGCGTGCATCTCAGCGCCGGGCTCACCATGGGCGCCGGCCAGCTCATCGGCGCCAAGATCGGCACCAGCCTCGTCGTCACCAAAGGGGCTCGCTTCGTCCGCCCAGTTTTTCTGACTATGGTCGCACTCACCTTGCTGCGCCTGATCTACGTCGAATTTGTTTAGTCCTAAACTTATTTTTCCCATGCCCTCCGCTAACGCCACCTACATCGACGCCCACTCCGCCGATCTCATTCTCCGCCTGCAAAAGCTCGTCGGCACCAACACCGTCAATCCCCCCGGCCAGAACTACGATGCGATCACCCAGTATCTCGTCGCCGAACTTGCCGCGGTCGGCCTGAAGTCTCGCCGGTTCGCCATCCCAAAATCGGTCGCTCAAAAAACCCTGCCGCCGGACCAGGTCGCGTTTCCCCGTTACAACGTCCTTGGCAAACTCGCCGCCCGTGGCGCCAAAAAAACCATCCACTTCAACGCGCACTACGATGTCGTTCCCGTTTCTGGAAAGTGGAAACACGGCAGCGCGTTCAGCGGCACCGTGAAGGGCGATTGGATTTACGGCCGCGGCACGGCCGACATGAAGGGATCCATCGCCAGTCTGCTCTTCGCCCTGCAGGCCCTCCGAGCCACCGACACCGCCCCCAAGATGAACGTCGAAGTGTCGTTCACCGCCGATGAGGAAACCGACTCCCTGCTCGGCGCCGGCTGGCTCGTCGAACACGCCCCGATCAAGCCCGACTACGCCGTCGTTATGGAGGGCGGCGAGCTCAACGAAGTCTGCTGCGGTCACAACGGGGTCGTCTGGCTCGAGGTGACCGTGCACGGGCTTGCCGCCCACGGTTCCACGCCGCACGAGGGCATTAACGCGCTCGAGAAAATGTCGGCCCTCATCGTCGCACTGAAGGGTTACAAAAAGCAGCTCGCCCGCGCGAAGTTCAAATCGCCCGACGGCGAGACGATGGTGCCGACGATCAATCTCGGCGGTGAGTTTTCCGCGGGCGAGGGGGGTAAGATCAACACCGTGCCCGCCCTCGCCAAATTCACGATCGACCGCCGCGTTCTCGCCGTGGAGACCGTGGCCGCCGCTGAATCGGACTTGCGTGCTTACCTCGCTGCCGCCGCGAAAAAGATTCCGCAGTGCCGCATCTCGATTGCAAAGATTTCCGACAACCACCCGTGCTACCACGCGCCCACCCATCCATTCTTCACGGCGATGGCTGACACCGTCGCGCGCGTCCGCAAGCAGAAGTCGGGCTTCCGTGTGTCTTCGGGTTTCAACGACATGCACTTCTTCTCCCACCACCTGAAGATCCCGACGCTCGGCTACGGACCCGGCGGTGAAGATATCCACGCCATCGACGAACGAGCCCCCATCAAAGAGCTCATCCGCTCCGCCAAAATCTACGCCGAATTGCTGACGACCTACGCTGGGTGACGCTGAGGTTTAACCACGGATTTATCCGTGAAATCCGTGGTCAAGCTTGGGATCAATCAACTCACCCCGACCAGCCGCGGCGGATCATGTTGATCGCGATCGCCGCCAGCAGCATGGAGATCAGCTTGGAGATTGCTCGCAGTCCCGTCGGGCCGATTTTGCGGCCGAGCCAATCGCTGTAGGCCAACGCGAGCGCGAGTAGGCCGAGGTTAAGGGCCAGCGCCGTTAGCGTCATCCACACTCCCTTGGTTTGCGCGAGCAGCAGGACGGTCGTGATCGTCGCCGGTCCCGCGATCAACGGCATGCCGAGTGGCACGACGCCGAAATCCTCCGTCAGCGGCGCCGGCTCTTCGACCGCCGAATGCGTCAGATCGCGCGCCGCGAGCACAAATAAGATCAATCCCCCCGCGGTCTGGAAATCACTGACCGTGATCCCGAGGGCCGCAAAGATACTTTGCCCAAGAAAGAGAAACAGCAGCGCCACCGCGCCCCCCGTCAGCGTGGCTTGATGGGCGATCCGCCGCTTCGCCCGCAACGCCGTCCCTCGGCTCAGCGCGAGAAAGATTGCCGCCAGCCCGATCGGATCCACCGCCACAAACAGCGGGATGAATGCTTGGATGAAATCGTCAAACACCCCCGGGCTATTCGCCCCACCGCCGCCCGCCGCCAGCTCGGGTCCACGACAGACGATTACGTTTTCGCCCTTGTTTCACGCTCCCGAAAGGCGCAAGGTCCGTCACTCGTATTTATGAAAATCGACGCTAAGCTCACGCCACAGAAGCTCCAAAAGAAGGTTGACCGGGTCTTTGAACTCGCCGGCCAGAAGATCCTCGCGATCGACAAGTCGTGGGACTCGTCGAAGGGCACGCCCGTCTTCACCGAAAAGGGTCGGTATACCTCGCGCGGGTGGACGGAGTGGACCCAAGGCTTCCAGTTCGGCATGCAGTTCTTGCAGTTCGACGCCACCGGCGATGAGTCGTTCCTCGCCCTCGGCCGGGAGAAGACGCTCAAATACATGGCGTCGCACGTCTCGCACACCGGCGTCCACGATCACGGTTTCAACAACGTCTCCACCTACGGCAACCTCCGCCGCCTGATGCTCGAGGGACTGATCCCCTACAATCAGCACGAGATCGATTACACCGAGATGGCGTTGAAAGTCTCGGGCGCAGTGCAGGCCGCCCGCTACGCGCCAACCAACCAGACCACCCCCTGGTCGCCCCTCAAGGGCGCCCCCGGCGTCGTGCCCGGCGGCTACATTTACACGTTCAACGGCCCGCAGTCGCTCTTCTCTGACACCATCCGTTCCATGCGCGCTCTCGTCGTCTCGCATTCCCTCGGGCACGTGCTGATGAGCGAGGGCGACCGCAAGATTAACCTGCTGCACCGCGCGATCGAGCACGCCGCCACTACCGCGCGCTACAACGTGTTCTTCGGCCAAGGTCGCGACATCTACGACGTGCGTGGCCGCGTCGCCCACGAATCCATCTTCAACCGCAACGACGGCCAGTTCCGTTGCTCGAGCACGCAGCAAGGTTACTCGGCCTTCACGACTTGGACCCGCGGCGCCGCTTGGATTATCTGCGGCTATCCCGAGCAGCTCGAATTCTTAGACACGATCAAGGACTCCGAGCTCAAGGCTGTCGGCGGACGCAAGGCGGTCACCAACCTCTTCCTCGAAACGGCCAAGGCCGCCAGCGATTACTACATCGACGGCTACTCCGCGAAGGACGGCGTGCCTTATTGGGACAGCTGCGCGCTCAACACGCACCAGCAGGGCGACTTCACCAAGAAGAATGCCGATCCTTGCAACGACCACGAACCGGTCGACAGCTCGGCCGCCGCGATCGCCGCGCAGGGTTTCCTCCGCCTCGGCAAATACCTCACCGAGAAGGGAGACGCCAAGGGTGGGAAGAAATACACCCAAGCCGGATTGACCATCGCCAACACGATCTTCGACGAGCCCTACCTCTCGACCGATCCGAAGCACCAAGGCCTGATCCTCCACAGTATTTACCACCGCCCGAACGGCTGGGATCACACGCCGAAGGGCCGGAAAGTTCCCTGCGGCGAGTCCTCCATGTGGGGCGACTACCACGCGATGGAGCTCGCCCTCCTCATCCAGCGGATGGGCCGCGGCGAATACTACACGTTCTTCTAAGAGAGCGTGGTCTTCAGTTTACAGGGCGGGATCACTGATCCCTCCTTTTTTATTTCAATAAAATGGGTAGGGGCAGTTATCCTTAACTGCCCTGAGATTGATCATCTCTAAGCCTCCGCCCGTTATGGATTACGGGCCCTCCTTCCCAATCCCGTGCTAAGCCCAAAGCATTCCCGATTGTCACACCCTCGGGTTGCACCTTTCCACTAACTGGTCTGTGGTGGAAAAATGTCCGTTCCGATCCTTTATGAGTCCCACTCCCACACACCGCTGTGCAAGCACGCCGACGGTGAACCGGCCGAGTATGCGGCCCAAGCGGAAGCGCGGGGCCTGCGCGGACTCATTCTGACCTGCCATTGTCCCTTGCCCGACGGCATCTCCGCTAACGTCCGGATGTCGCCCGACCAGTATGAAGCCTACGTGGACATGGTTGCGGCCACCCGCGAGGCCTACGCCGGACGCCTCGATGTGCGCCTCGGCCTCGAGAGCGACTACTACCCCGGGGTGGAGCCTTGGTTGGAAAAACTCCATGCCCGCCACCCGCTCCACCACGTGCTCGGCTCCGTGCATCCGCAGGTGCCGGACTACAAAGATGTCTACTTTAAAGGCGATTGGTTCGCCTATCAGCAGACTTACTTCGACCATCTCGCGCGCGCCGCCGAAACCGGCCTCTACGACACGCTCGCTCATCCCGACCTCATCAAAAACGAGGAACCGCAGGAGTGGGATCTCGCCCGCATCCAGCCCTTTATCGAGAGCTCCCTCGACCGTATCGCCGCCACGGGCGTAGCGATGGAACTCAACACGAGCGGCCGCTATAAGGTTATCCCCGAGTTCAATCCCAACCCGACCATGCTCGGCTTGATGCACGATCGCGGCATCCCCGTCGTCCTCGGAGCCGACGCCCATATCCCCGACCGCGTGGCCGAGGGTTATGAAGATGCGATGCAGACGCTCCTCGCAGCCGGTTACACCGAGATCAACTTCTTCCTCGATCGTCAGCGTCAGACCGTGGCCATCAGCGACGCCCTGGCGAGCCTGATCCCCGCGAGCGTGGACCGGATCCGTCGCTGAGCTTTCCGCCGAGGAAAGCGTCTCTCAAGGCGGTTAGGCACAACCGCCTCTACCGGCCCATTGAATCCGCCTCCCTCCGCGGAAAACAACCCTCACGCCAAGACCTGCTCGATAAACACCATGTCGTCGGCATTCAGTTCGCGGTCGACGGCGGCGAGATTACAGGCGACCTGACGCTCGTTGCGGAAACCGGGAATGGCGCACGCGACGTGCGGATGATTCAAGATGTAGCGCTGGGCCACGGCCGAGAGATCCTCGATTGTCGCCCCGAAGCGGGCCTTGAGTTGGGCCACCTTCGGCTTGAGGGCGCGCAATCGCTCCGTCGAAAACTTTTCGCTGTCCTTGCGGTGATCGCCCGCCTCGAAGGCCGGCGGGTTTTCCGGATCAAACTTGTCGAGCAAGAGCCCTTGGGCGAGGGGACTAAAGGCGACGTAGGACATTCGGTGCTCCGCTAGCAACTTCGGCACGACACCGTCCGCCGCAAGGAAATTGGGCTGCAGCGCGTTGGCCCATGATTGGAGCACCATCGGCTTCACCACCGGCACCGCCCGCGCGAAATGTTCGTCGCTGTAGGCGCTCTGACCCTTGAGCCGGATTTTCCCTTCCTTCACTAAGGCATTGAGCGCGTCCGCCGCGCCCTGTAGCTTTTCTCCGCCCGGCCCGAAATCGCCGTGGTGCAGATAATAGAGATCGAGGTAGTCGCGACCGAGATTCTCGAGCGACTGCTCGCATTGGTGGCGGATGTGCCGCGGGTTGAAGGCGTGTTCCGCGGTGCCGGGGAAATGCCCGACCTTGGTCGCGATCACGAAGTCGGTGGACTTCAACCCGAGCCGCTTGAGCACCCGCGCGAGCATCAACTCGGCCTTGCCGTTCCCGTAAACATCGGCGTTGTCAAAATGGTTCACCCCAGCGTCGACCGCCCGCTTGATCGCCGCGGTGATCTCGTCCTCGTCGACGTTAGCCCAGCCGTTCGGGGAGCCATTGACCCAGTTAAGCCCTCCCATGGTCCAACAGCCGAGACTGACTTCCGAAACCTTGATGTCACTAGTGCCGAGCGGACGGTATTTCATGACGGCACTCTACCGACGGCACCCTCGCAGGACAACTTCACAATCAGCAAACAGTCAGAATAACCCGCGCCGGATCAGATCCACCCGACGGAAAAAACTGTCCTCCCGGCGTGCCACGCGTATACCCGCTGGGTGTCCGTCCCGCCTGCCACCCTCAATCTCTACGACCTCACCCGCCCGGAAATCGCCGCGCTCATCGAGGGCTGGGGTTTCAGCCCGGTGCACGCTGCGCGGCTGTGGCGCTACCTCTATTGGGAGTGCGAGCCGACGTTTGATACGATGGTCGAACTGCCCGCGAAGGTGCTCCCTCGGCTCGTCGCCGAGACCTCCATCGGCGGCCTGCCGATCGCACTCGAAACGGACTCCGCCGACGGGTTTACGCGCAAATACTTGCTCCGCCTCGCCGACGCCGAGCGGATTGAAACCGTGCTCATGCGGTTCACCGGCCGAGTCACCGCCTGTATCAGCTCTCAAGTCGGCTGCGCGATGGGCTGCGTGTTCTGCGCCACCGGCCAGATGGGCTACACGCGTCACCTCACCACCGGCGAAATCGTCGCGCAAGCTGTGCACGTCCAGCGCGTGCTGGCTTCCATGGGGGGACCAGGCGTTCCGCGCCCACCCAGCCCGTCCCGAACCGCCCCCCACGCCCACCGCCTGCGTAACATTGTGCTCATGGGCATGGGCGAACCGCTGCACAACTACGACGCCGTCATGAAGGCCGTGGAAATCCTGACCGACGGCAACGGCCTCTCGCTCGGCGCCGAACACATCACGCTCAGCACCGTCGGCGTCGTGCCGGGTATTTTGCGACTGGCGAAAGAAAAGAAGGCCATCCGCCTCGCCGTCTCGTTGCACGCCGCCACTCAAGCCGGTCGGGCCGCCCTCGTGCCCGCGGCCCGCAAGTGGCAGCTCGACGAGCTCATCGCCGCCTGCCGCACCTATAGCGAAACCACCGGCCGCCGCATCTTCTACGAGTGGACGTTGATCGACGGTGAAAACGATTCCGAGCAACACGCCCGCGAAGTCGGCGAGCTCCTCCGCGGCCTGCCCGCGCAGGTAAACCTCATCCCGCTCAACCCCACCGTCGGCTACGACGGCACCCCGACGAGGACCGATGCCGCCAAGCGATTCCAAAAAATTCTCTCCGAAGAGTTCAAGATGCCCAGCACCATTCGCCAACGCCGCGGCCTCGACATCGCCGCCGGCTGCGGCCAACTCGCCGTCTCGGAAAAGTAAACGAGCGTCGCCAACCGGTAGGGGCGGTTATCCCTAACCGCCTTACGCAGGTCTCGCCGATCGACTTGTCATTGCGAAGGAGGCCCAGCCGACTGCGGCAATCCACAAATGTGACTACGTGACCGATGCGTCATCGTAGATTGCCACGTCGGACTATCGCCCCCCTCGCAAAATCAGTCCATTAATCCCGAGCGGTTTCACGCGCCTGGGCGGTTGGGGACAACCGCGCCCCACCTCAATCCGCAAGCATCCGCAGAAAAATGAAGAAAGGAGGACCGTGCGCTCCGCGCGCGGTCTCGCGGTGAAACTAACCCTCAACGTTTCCGGCTCGCCTGCACGGCATCCGCGAGCTGCGCAAAGAGCGGCATCGTCTTTTCCCACGAGAGGCACCCGTCGGTGATGCTGCGACCGTAAACGAGTGATTCGCTCTGGTAGTCTTGAGTGCCGCCGACGAGGTTGCTCTCCAACATCACGGCCGCAATCGCGCTTTCCCCGGCGGCGATCTGCGCGGTCAATTCGGTGACAACCTGCGGCTGACGCTCGGGGTCCTTGCCGCTGTTCGCGTGGCTACAGTCGACCATTAAGCCCGGCGCGAGTTCGTTCTTGCGCAAAAGATCGGCCGCAGCCCGCACATTGGCGGCTGAGAAATTGGGGCCTTCGGACCCGCCGCGCAGCACGAGGTGTCCGTAGGGGTTGCCCGCAGTGCCCATCACGGCGGGCGCGCCTTCGCGGGTCAGCGAGGGAAACCAGTGCGGATGACTCGCGGAGCGGATCGCGTCGATCGCCACCTGAAGATTGCCATCCGTGCGATTCTTAAATCCAACCGGCATCGACAGGCCCGACGCCAGTTCGCGATGCACCTGACTCTCCACTGTGCGCGCGCCGATGGCGCCCCAAGAAACGAGGTCGGCGTAATACTGGCCGAGCGTCGTATCGAGAAACTCCGTCGCCACCGGCAGGCCGAGCGCCGTGATGTCACCCATCAGCTTGCGCGCAATCCGCAGTCCTTTGTTGATCTCGTAGCTACCGTCGAGCCCGGGGTCGTTGATCAACCCTTTCCAGCCTACGACGGTGCGCGGTTTTTCAAAATACACCCGCATCACGATCAGCAGATCCTGCCGATAGATCGGTCCGAGCGCCTGCAACTGGCGCGCGTAGTCGACCGCGGCCTCAGGATCGTGAATCGAGCACGGCCCCGCCACCACGAGCAGTCGGTCATCCGCCCCCGTGATGATCGCCTCCACCTCGCGACGGGAGGTGGCCACCAAGTCCGCTTGCGCATCGCTCAGAGGAAATTCTTCCTCCAAGACGGCCGGAGCCGGCAACGGCTTAGTCGAGAGAATGCGCAGGTCGGCGGTCGGTTGGGGCATGGGAAACGCGACGCTACGACGGGCAACAATGAAGGCAAGAAGGCAGACTTCGCTGAGGACCGGCGACTCCGCCTCAACCGCCTAAGGCCGTGCGTGCTTGATTGACGATCACGGTGTCCACCAAGACCGGTGTCGGGATTTCTCCGGGCAGCGCCACCGCGCGGGCGCGGGCCTTCAACGTCAGGTAGGCGAGCGAGGCCGCCTCGTGTCCCGCCGTGTTCGCCGCCGCAGTCGTCCAAACATCGGCAAACTCCGGCATTTGGTCCGGCGGCAACAAAGATTTCTCCGCCAAAAAGAGGGTGACCGATGCCCCGAGTGTTTCGAGCCAACCGCGGGCGGAAACGGGCGCGACGTAAACGAGGGCAGAAGCGTCGGGCGACCACTCCATGAACTGCCGCACCTCCCCGTGCAGCTTCGCGAGCTCGACGTCGGCTGTGCCCGGGGTCCACCGCGCCGTAAACTGCTTTCTCTCACGAAACTTCTTCACCTCCCACACCCGCAGGATCACCTCAAAGTCACCGGCGCGATGCTGCAGGGCTCCGGTGAAGATGTAATCCAAGCCTTCGTCGGTCGATTCAACCAACTGGCGCAGGTTATCCGTCGTCCACTCGGCCGGAAACAAGGTGTAGTGCCCCGATTGCCCCGGGCTACTCGTCACTCCGACTGCCGCGATCGGCGCGTAATGCGGCGAAAAGTAGAACGTCTCCGCCAGCCACAACGGCAGGGCGCGACTCAACCGACCGAGTTCCTCCTCTGGTTTTCCGATCAACTCCGCGATCTCTGGCAAGCCCGGGAGTGCCAGCTGGGCAAAGGCCACGCGGCGCAATGGGCCGTTCTTCGCCGGGAGGATGCCGCTCACGTTCTCCAACCCGTAAGTCCAAATCGGTTTGCTGATGCTAACGAGATTCACCTTCGCCGGCTCGCTCGACGCCTCGTCCCCGCTCTCGCCGGCCACCAGCGGTTGTTGTCTACTGTCGATGAGGTCTGCGAGCGCGTTGGAAAATCCGTAGAGGCGCTCCTCGAGTTCCGACCGGTTTAACGCGAAAAGGATGTCGAGCACGTGCTGCGCCGCATCGGCGTGACGCAGGGCGAGGTAGGCTTGCAGGAGATTGAGCCCCGTCGCCGGACCGTGCTTTTCCGCATCGTAACGCGGTCCCACCAGTTCGGTGATTTCGCGCAGGTGCCCGTTCACGCCCAGATCCCCAGAGATCGTCACCAACACATCGGGACGGTCGCCCGCGCTCTCCAGCACCTCCTCGTAAATCGCCCGGGCCCCCTCGAGGTCCTTCGCCTCGAGCTTCTCGCGCGCCTCGATCAATCGCGGCATGACGTTGCCCGCCGCCGCCGTCGAACCGTCGTCGGACGATTCGCTCACGGAGGCCGAGCGCGTCGCTTCATCCGGAGTCGGCTCCTCGGAGCGTTTGCCTAGCAGTCGGTCAAAAATACCCATGACGACCACGAAAAACGGCGGAGGGGCTGGTGGCGAATCGAAACACGACCCCGCACACGGGATATATTCCCAGCCCACTTTCCCATTGTCCCAACTTCGAGAGGTGTAATCTTGTTACCTTAACCTGTTCCCCTGATTCCGGTCCCTTCGCATCCGGCCCAACAGGAATCCTCCGCCCGACCAGCCCAACTCCCTTTCCCCGCGCCTCCGGCCTCGCTGCCCCCCCCTCACCATGCCGCCCGTTTCACTCTGGCCCGATTTGCTCGGCGTGCATCAGGACCTCATCTGGTTTCTGGTCGTGATGGGGTGGAGTTTCGCCGGGTTGATCTGGTGGCGGCAGCCTAGCCGCTATCCCGCTTGGCCGTGGTTGCCGTGGGCCGTCGGGGCCAACCTGCTCACAGCGCTCCTCCAGTTTCTCGTCTTCAATCCGCCCTTTGGCCTCTTCTACCAGCGCCTAGTGCCCGGGACCAACGATACCTACACGTCCGCTTTCGTCGATCCGCACCGGTTTGCCGACGGAGCGCTCGCCGTCTTGTTCGCCGGGTTGACCGCCGCCTGGTGGTGGCACACCGCCGCCGCGGTCGGCGCGCGCGCCCTGCGCTGGCCGGTCGTTGTTCTGAGCGGCGGCCTCGTCTGGCTCCACCTGCGCCAACCCGAGGTGGGCGGCGTCCTCTTCGCGCTCCTCCCTTTGATGGCCGTGATCTTTCTCTGGCCGAAGACAATCGGGGACAAATGGTCGCGAGTCGCCTTGGTGTTCACCGCACTCCTGCCGTTGTTTTCCACTATCGGACCTCTCGCCCACGCCAGCGATTTGCTGCAACGGCAAGGACCCACGGGGTGGTTCGGCGCCCTGTCTGGAACCTTCAATCTGCTGTGCGCGTCGATCGCCCTGATCGGCCTGGGCTTCGACGGTCTTCGCCGCACGTCCGCGCCGGACAGACTCGCTCTCTGGCACGACGCCCGCCCCATCATCCTCGGAGGCCTCGCGTGGCTGGTCATCGGCGGCGTCTTTGCCTTGCGCACCGGCTACGACAACGCTCACGAGGTGAAAACGAATCGCCTGCGCACGACCGCCTCGCGGGCGGCCATCTTCGACCGCTCCTTGGCCGAAGCCCTCGGAGATTGGACGCTCCCCGCAGCGAACTCGTCTTTCCTTCCCGGTCCCACCCCCACCGATGGTCTCGATGTCGATGAAGTGGAGAACTTGCGCCGGGAGCTCGGCCTCATCGTCAGCAGCACCCCGTTCCTGCAATTCGCCCGCTTCGTGGTGCTCAAGGACGACTGGCTGGTTTCGGTCGCCGCCCACTTTGACGCCGAGCCCGAACCGCCCGGCTCCGTGCGGCTCCTCCGCCCGGCGAATGACGCCGACCGGCAAGCGTGGGCTCAGCGCGCCAATTACATCGAAGAGCACGGCGCGCCGGAAGAAGGGGCCCTCTATTCGTGCCGGGCAGCCGTGGTCGATCTCGACGGCCAGATGCTCGGCTGGCTCGACTACGTGCGAGAGGAATTCTCCTCCACGATGGAGCGCAAGTGGCGCACCGGCCCCCTGTTGGTGACGGCCCTCGGCACGATCCTGGCCGGCGCGTTCTTTGTCCAACGTCGCGGCCGACGCGAACACGAGGAAGCTCTCCGTGCCGCCGCCGTCGCCACCGAGGCTGGGCGCGTGAAAACCGCCTTCCTCGCGAAGGTCAGCCACGAGCTGCGCACACCGCTGCAAAGTATCTTGGGCTACAGCGAACTCCTGCAATCGGCCGTCCCCGCTGGTCCCGCGCAGAAACAATTGGCAGCCCTGCGCCACCACGGCTAGTTGATGACTCGCCTCGTGAACGACCTGATCGATCTGAGTGCGCTCGAATCCGGGGCTTTTCGGCTGATCGAGCAGCCGGTCGACCTCGTCGATCTTGTGATGCAAACGGTCGACAGCCTGCGCCTTTCCGCGACCGCCAAGGGCCTCGACCTCACGCTCCAGATCGACGTCAGCACGCCCCGCTGGGTCACCGCCGACGCCGAGCGACTGCGCGAGATTCTGATCAACCTTATCGCCAACGCGATCAAGTTTACCGACGCCGGTCGCATCGTCGTTTCCCTTCGGCCGCAATCCGATTTGTCGCCGGAGGGGATCGAGCTCATCGTCGCCGACACCGGGCCGGGGATCTCCCCCAAAGATCACGCCCGGGTGTTTGAACCCTTCTCCCGCCTCGACCTCACCGCGCACCGCGAAGGCGTCGGCCTCGGGCTCGCGCTCGTCACCGGCCTTTGCCGCACGATGAACGGCACGATCTCGCTCGAAAGCGAAGTGGGGCAGGGCTCGCGTTTCCTCGTGCGCCTCCCTCTCGCCCTATCCGCTCCGCCCGCGACGGAGTCGGTGAATGCCCCGGACCCGTCGCTGCGCGGCCGGCACGTGTTAATCGTCGACGACAACGCTCTCGTGCGGGAGTTATTCTCCAGCTACCTCACCGACCTCGGGGTCCATTGCTCGTTGGCGGTCAACGGCGAGGACGCCCTCCGGCAGGTCCACGCGCAGCCGTTGCACACCATGATCCTCGACCTTGCCCTGCCGAAACTCAATGGGTTCGAAGTCGCCCGCCAGCTGCGCGCCTCCGGATCCACCTTGCTCATCATCGGGGTCAGCGCCCACACCGACGTTTCCGACCGCAACGAAGCACTCGCGGCAGGCATGGATATGTTTCTGACCAAGCCCGTGGAGCTGGCCGCGCTCGGTCGCGCCCTCGCCAACTCGAATCACCCTTTTCCAGCCGAAGACAAGGTTCGCGCCCTGCAGTCGCGACTCGGCTCCCAGTTTCGCGAGACCGCCTCCACCGAGTTGACCGCAATTTCCGACGCTCACGCCCGGGCCGACTGGGCCGCCATGGCGAAGGCCGTGCACCATTTAAAGAATAGCGCCACCGCCATCGGCGACGAGTCGCTCCAGGCTGCCTGCGCTAAGGTCGAGTCCGCCCTCCGATCCTCCGATCCCGCCGCCATCGACGCGTCGTGGTCCGCCTGCACGGTCGCGATGAGGCCGTGGCTCCCCGCCTAAGAGTAAACACGAGGTCAGCGCTCCACCGTTCGCGTCAATCCCGCCGGGACACAAAAAAGGAGGGCTCCCCTGCGGAGGCCCTCCGATAAACAACCCAATCAAAATGGTTCAGCTAGCGACGCGACGGCGACGCCACGCGGCGACGCCGAGCATCGCTGCACCCGCGATCATCGCGTAGGTCGAGGGCTCCGGCACGGCGGAGACGCTCATATTGTCGTAAGTGAGACCGCTCGAAACGCCGCCGAATCCATCCGCCGAACGGCCAAATACTTCGATCCCGAAACCGTTGCCGTAAGGGGCCGCGAACCCGGCCTCGGCTCCGGTCAAGTTAAAGGTTTGCCCGGTCGTGAAATTGACTCCGTCCGAGCTGAAACTGGCGATCAGTTGGCTCGTCGACGCGTTCCAATCAAATTTCAAGGTGATGTCGGTTGTGTCGTCGCCGTTGGCGATAAAGTTGGAGACCGATGTCAGGCTACCCGCGCCGTCAGATTTGGCCCACTCGGTGACGATCCCCCTACCACCGTCGCTGTGGTTTAGGACCATCGCCGAGTAATAAGCATTGTAGAAGAGGGAGCTACCGGACTCGTAGTAGGTGAAGATCTGGAATCCACCGGTCACGTAACCGGTAGTCGGATTGGTCGTGTTCGTCACGTTGATCGTCGCGGTCCAGTTGTTCGCGAATCCGTTGGCGTTTCCGACTGGCGAGATCCACCGCAGGAACCCGGTGTTGTCTCCAGCTGAGCCGAAATTCAGCACGCTGCCTGTTTCAGTGAAGGAAATAGCGGGGGTAGTCGTCAGCCCGTAGGACGCCGTCCACCGCTGACCCGTCCCGATAGTGAGGGAGTTGTCATTGAAATTGTCGGTGCCCGCGAGGGTTTGCGCCGAAGCGGTGACGGCGGGAAGGGCGGCTAGGAGGCCACCGAGGCAGAGGGAGGAGAGGACGGAAGCACGCATAGGAGGAAGGATTTCGGGTTACAAAACGGCCCGAAACCCGGCGTGGAGGCGCCCGAAATCGGTAATCGCCCCCAGTCTAGCCAATCGCGCGGGGAAATACCGGGGAATCCGCGCAACAACCTCGGGAAAATCTCCCGAATTCCCTTTGCGACCCCGCCCCGACCTTGTTTTGTTTCCGACCAGACATGTCTGCTGCCCGTATCGTATTGATCGAAGACCACGCCATGATCAGCCAGTTGCTCGGCGCTCTCATCAGTGAGCAGCTCGGACTGACGCTCGCGGCGTCCTGCACCACGGTCGAGGACGGTGCCACTGCCCTTCGACGCGAACAACCCGACCTCGCCATCGTCGATTGGATGCTCCCCGACGGCCGGGGTTTCGACCTCGTCCGCCAACTTAGCGCCGAGCTCCCTCGGACGCGCTGGCTCGTTATGTCGGCCACCGAAGAGGGTCATCTCGTGCGCGAGGCGATCAATCTCGGCGTGCAGGGGTTTGTGCAAAAACGCGCCGACCTCAGCACCCTGCGCACCGCCATCACCCGGATACTCGCGGGCGAGAGTTACTATTGTCCCGCCAGTTCAAGTCTGCTCGTCGAACGCATGATCGACGAAAACCGCTACGCCAACGTCAGCCTGACCCCGCGCGAGAGCGATGTGCTCCGGCGCTTTGCCCGCGGCCTCAATATCAAGGTCATCGCCGATCAGCTCGGCATCAGCGTCAAGACCGCGCAAAACCACCTCACTTTGTTGAAAGATAAACTCAACTTGCACGAGCCCGCCGAGCTCGTGCGCTTCGCTATCAAGCACGGCTACGTCGAGGCCCCGTAGCCCGCCCGCCTCACGAACGCGGTGGCGGCAGCAGCTCCCACTTCGTGCCCGACCGCGCCTCGAGCGTCGCCAGCACCTTGGGCACATACATCCGCGTCTCCGACGGCAGATCGGCCGAGATTTCGGCAAAGGTCGTCGCCCGCATTTTCGTTAGGGTGCGACCAACCCGGCCTCCGCCCGCGTTGTAGGCGGCGAGGGCCAACGGCCAGCTGCCAAATTGGGCGTGTAAACGCTTCAGGTATTGAGCGGCCGCCCGAGCAGATTTCTCCGGGTCCGTGCGCTCATCCGGCAAAAACGTGCTCAACCCCATCTCCTTGGCTGTCGCCGGCATAAATTGAAACAACCCGCGCGCACCCACGGGACTCTTCGCCTGCGGGTTGAATGACGATTCCGCCTCCGCCATCCAGGCGAGCTCTCCCGGCAGACCCTCGGCGGCGAAACTCGAGCTCAATAGTGGCATCAGCGCCTCCGCACGATCCGGCTGACGGCTCGTCTGCAAGCGCTCCCGCCACAACGCCAGATGAGGAATCTCCGGTCGCACGACCGGCGGCACCCTGGGCGCGGGTTGGACCGTCGCTTTCGCCGCTTCCACATAATCCAATCTCTCCCGCATCCAATCGGTGTAGTCCTCGCTCCCCGGCAGCACCTGCAGCGCGGCCAGAGCCGCCTGCGCCTCCGGTTGAAAGCCCGCCAATTCCTCCAGCGACTCGTCCGCCAACGCTTGCTGGAACCTCACGGCGAAGGCGTTCCATTGTTCTGACGTCGGAAAGTCATGCGCTTCCTTGATTTCGGTCGGCGCATACTCGTCAAACAGCGCCTGGCCCACCTCGTAGAGATCACCCCATGATGCCGCCTCGGATTCCTCCGGCGACGCCGCCAGCAGCGACACCCCCATGGCCAGAACGGGAAAGCAGAAAACGCAGCGCCGGGAAAACATGTCCCCTGCTAGACCCGCGTCCCCCGCAAAAGTTGCCTCTCGTCGTTGGGGGCCATTTTAGAAACCGCGTTGACCCCTCCGCCTCGCGGTTTACTTAAGACCCTTCACAACGTGAACCACGTCTTGATCAAAATCTACGAGTGTCCTCCTTCGCCACGACTTCGGCGGACTCGGCCACCTGTGGTCTCATAAAAAAATGAACCGTGTTTTTATCAAAACCTACGGTTGTCAGATGAACGAGCGCGACAGTGACGCGGTCGCGGCGATGTTGCGCGCCCGCGGCTACCGCATCGTCACCGCCGAGGACGACTGCGACATCATGCTGCTCAACACCTGCAGCGTGCGCGACGCAGCGGAGCAGAAGGCGATCGGCAAGGCCGGGCACGTCGCCAAGCGGAAGCGGCACCAGCCCGACTTCGTGCTCGGGATCCTCGGCTGCATGGCGCAGAACCGCGGAGCCTCGCTCCTCGACTCGCTCCCGGACGTCGATCTGATCGTGGGCACCCAGAAGTTTCACCAAGTCCCTGACTACCTCGACAACCTCCGCGCCGCTCGAGCCGCCGGCGTGCCCATCGGTCAATCCATTGTCGACATCGCCGAGGAGGCCGATTCGCAGAACACCATCCGCGACCACCTCGAAACCGAGGCTCCGGCCGTCAGTGCCTTCGTTTCCATTCAGCAGGGCTGCAATATGGACTGCCATTTCTGCATCGTGCCGAAGACCCGGGGCGATGAACGCTCGCGGCCGATGGAAGACATCGTGGCCGAGTGCACGAGCCTTGCGGCCAAAGGAGTGCGGGAGGTTACCCTGCTCGGCCAGATCGTCACCAGTTACGGCCGGCGCGATTACGTGCACACCGACGGCGTCACCCCGTTTGTGCAGCTGATCGAGAAGGTTCACGCCATCGACGGGCTCGAACGCATTCGCTTCACCTCACCGCACCCGCGCGGCTTCCGACAGGACCTCGTCGAGGCCTACGGCCGCCTCCCCAAGCTCTGCGAATATGTCCACCTGCCGATGCAAAGCGGCAGCAATCGCATCCTCCGGGCGATGAACCGACCCTACTCGCGCGAGCGCTATCGGGAGATCGTCGACGCCCTGCGAGCCGTGCGCGCCGACATGTATTTTTCCACCGACATCATCGTCGGCTTCCCTGGCGAGACCGACGAGGACTTCGAGCAAACCCGCGAACTGTTTGAGGCCTGCAACTACGACATGGCCTACATTTTCAAATACTCCATCCGCAGCGGCACCGTGGCGGCCGAGGCGGGCGACCAAATCCCCGACGACGTGAAGGAGCACCGCAATCAGGTGTTGCTCGACATCCTGCGCGGCAACTCCACCGCCCGCAACGCCACGCTCGTCGGCACCGTGCAGGAGGTTCTCGTCGAAGGACCCGACAAGAAGGGGAAACACTTCACCGGCCGCACCCGCGGCAACCGCGTTGCCATCTTCGATGCCGACCCCCGTCTGATTGGCCAACTCGTCCCGCTCAAAGTCGAGAGCACCTCCGTCAGCTCCCTCTTCGGCTCGCTCGTGCTCAGCGGGGTATAAAACTCCGCGTAATCGTTCTCTTTCCTCTTTATCTTCATCGTTCTCTCCTAACATGCGTGCCCAATTTGATCACGAACGCCTGAACGTCTATCAAAAGGCGCTCCGATTTGTGGTCTGGGTGGGGCCGATCATCGAAGGATTGCCATCCAAACTTGCCGCTAAGGATCAGCTGGACCGCGCCAGCACGAGTATCGTGCTCAATTTAGCCGAGGGAAATGGGAAGCGTTCGCACCCGGATCGCTGCCGTTATTTCGACATCGCGCGAGGCTCCACCGTGGAATGCGCCGCCTGCCTCGATGTCCTCGTTCGCAGGAATCATCTGGACATCGACCTCGCGGCCGAGGGCAAGGCCATCCTTCTCGAGGTGGTCTCGATGACGGCAGGTTTAATCGCACGTTTTACCTCCGAAGCGCACGAAGACCAAGCAGCCTACACAGTTGGCGATGGCCCTTTGAAGAAAGATTAAGATAAAGATAACGAGAAAGATTTTTTATGTCCCTGCTCCTCGCCACTCTTATTCCCGGATTACTGCTGCTCGCGCTCGGCGCAGGGCTTTTCAGTGGTCACACCACCGTAAGCGCCTCGTTGAAAGAGTTACCCCGGTCGTCGACGGCTACGCTCTTCTTTTTCGGCGCGGGTGCCGCTTGGTTTCTCTACCGAGTGTGGCACCTCTCCGAGGCCGATTTCGGCAACTACCGCACCCTCTTAGCGGTCGCCTTCGGCGCGATCGCGCTGCTCTCATTCAAATACGTGCCGGACTTTCTCGCCGTGCGTGGCCTCGCCATCCTCGTGCTGTTAGGCGCGTCTCCGCTCCTCGACGCCGCGTTCATGCGCTACGAGGAACCGCAACGTTTGCTGATGGTTGGCTTCGTCTACCTGTCCATCGCCCTCGCGATCTATTTCGGCGCGCTGCCGTATCGCCTGCGCGACTTCTTTGAATGGCTGTTCCGCGCCCCCACGCGGGCGCGCACCCTCGGAGGGATCCTCGCTGGCTACGGCCTCCTCCTCACCCTCACCGCCTTCACCTACTAGCTCAGTGCCCGAACAAGCGACCCCCCTTCTTCTCGTCATCGCCGGACCTGCGGGCTCCGGCAAGAGCACCCTGTGCGATCGCCTCGTCGCCGATCAAATCGGTTTCTCCCGCATCATCACGACCACGACCCGCGAACCACGACCCGGCGAGGTGAACGGCAGGCACTACCATTTTTTCACGTCGGCCGAATTTGACGCCAAGATCGCCGCCGGGGAGTTCCTCGAGTGGGCTCACGTCCACGGCAACCGCCGCTACGGCACGTTAGCGTCGTCGGTTCTCAACCCGCTCAGCCGCGGCCAAAGCCTCGTCGTCAACCTCGATGTGCAGGGCGTCGCCAGCTTGCGCGAGGCCACCGCGCGCTATCCTTTGCTCAAGCGGAGCCTCGCGGCCGTCTTCATCCTCGTGGAGCACGAACTGCTCGTGGAGCGGATCCGCGAGCGCGGTCACGACGGCGAGGAAGAGATCGCCCGCCGCATGGCCACCGCCGAGGCCGAAATCGTCGAGGCGCCGAAGTTTCGCTACCAGATCAACAGCGGCAGTCGCGACGAAGATTACACCGCGTTGCTGACGATCATCGAGCAGGCCCGCCGCGGGCTCGCCGCGGCCAATTAGGGCAGTCAAAAAAAGCGAACGCGCGGAATCTAGTGCGCCCGCGCTACTCGTTGTTTATCGTGATACTCGGGACTCGACCGCAAAGCTTGGCGGACCTGCTGCTCAGACCACTTCTGCTTGAGCATTAAGCGGCGATAGTTGGCGAGCCCCTCGGGATCGGGCGCGCGGGCCAACACGTCGCGATACGCTTGCCCAATCATCCGGTCGGCGGTGTCGCGCCGATACTCGTCGCTGCGCCGCAGATGGTCGCGCACCATCCGGTCCGTCCAACCTTGTTCGATCACGAGTCCGCGATAGTAGGCGAGCCCGTCGGGATCCGCCGGGCGGCGCAAGGTCTCTTCATAAGCGTGTTTGATCTCCGTCTCGGTCTGCTGCGACGACTTGCCGGGCCGTGGGGATTCAGCGTGACGCGAGACGTCTCGGGGCCGGGGTGCGTCCTCGTGGCGGGGCGACTCCACGCGCTTGGTCGGCGCAGGCCGACGTCGCTCACCGCGGACCACCACCGATGAGATCCGATCGTTCCACGGGATCGTGAAGTCCGGCATGTCGTGGTGTGCCAAGTTGCGAACCTCCGAGGTCACGCGGATCGCCTGACCGTTCATGTCATGATGGTCGAACATCACGATCGAGGCACCCCCGATCACGCGCACCGACGAGATGCGATCGTTCATGCGCTTGCCATTGTCGAAGCGCTCATACTGCAAATTACGCATCTCCTCGCCCGGGTAGAGGGTGAACGAACCGCCACGAAAATTCGCGTCCTCATACACGATCACCCGCGCTTCCGAATCATGATAACCACCGTGGTGAGGGTTGCCATATCCCACCGCCGCCATCGCGAAGACTCCACCGACCAACCATGTCGTTTTCATGCCCGTGGGACGTGCCCGCGGGATCGATTATTCAAAAATTATTCTTTCGCGACGACGTAGTGGCAACCCTTGCTCACCGGATTGAGCGAGGCGGCATGCACCACGAGCAGGGCGGTCTGCACGGCGTTGCGCAGCTCGATCAACTCCTTCGTCACGCGGTAGTCGCGATAGAAACTTTGAATCTCCTCGCGCAGCTCCAACAAGATTCGGCGCGCGCGGGTCAACCGCTTCGGCGAGCGCACAATGCCCGCGTAGTTCCACATCGTGCTGCGGAGCAGCTGCAAGTCCTGCCGAATCAGCGTCGAGTCGACTTCGCTGTCGGCCGAACGCCAGACCGGAGGTTTCGGCAATCGGAAGTTTCCCGACGCCACCTCGGCCACATCCGCGCGCGCCGTGAACTTGGCGCTGGTGAGGCACTCCAACAGCGACGTGCTCGCCAACCGATTCGCGCCGTGCAGCCCTGTGCAGCCGGTCTCGCCGATGGCGTTGAGATGGCGCACATTGGTGCGGCCCTCGAGGTCAGTGTGCACGCCGCCGCAAGAAAAATGCGCCGCCGGCACGACCGGGATGTGGTCCTTGGTGATGTCGACCCCATAGTCGGCACAGCGCGCCGCCACCGCTGGAAAGCGATCGCGCACAAACTCCGTCGAGAGTGCCGACAGATCGAGAAAAACACAGGCGTCGCCGCTCACCGCCAACTCTTGGTGAATCGCCCGCGCCACGATATCGCGCGGCGCCAGGGAGCCGAGCGGATGCTGCGCATCCATGAAGCGCTCGCCGCGACGGTTAACCAGCACCGCGCCCTCGCCGCGCAACGCTTCCGTCACGAGGAACCGCGGCGCATTCTTCTGATAAAATGCCGTGGGGTGAAACTGCACGTATTCGAGATCGATCAAGCGCGCGCCCACCCGATATGACATCGCGATACCGTGGCCGACGCTCCCTGGCTGGTTGGTCGTATGCTGGAAAATCTGCCCGAGCCCACCGGAAGCGAGGATCGTCTTCTTTGCGATGATCGCGTGGACCTCGCTGGTCGCCGTCTCGAGCACATAGGCGCCGTAGCAGGTGAGCGGAGCGTAGCGGTCCGCCGCGTTCTCGCTGTTGTGCGACAAGGTCAGCAAGTCGACGGCCACCCAGCCGCTGCGCCGATTGATCCGCTCAGTCGCGTCCACCTGTGCGACAATGCGCTGCAGGATCGCGTTTCCCGTGGTGTCTTTGGAGTGAATGATCCGGCGCGCGCTGTGCCCGCCCTCGCGCGTGAACTCCAACTCGCCGGCCGCGTCGCGGTCGAACTCGACGCCCAGCTCGTCGAGCAGCAATTCCTTCACCGCGAGCGGGCCCTCACTGACGAGGTGCGCCACCGCCGCCGGATTCGCCGTGCCATCGCTCGCCTCGAAGATGTCCTTGGCGAGTTCCTCGGGGCTGGGAGAGTTTTCGTAGATGATGCCGCCCTGCGCCCAGTTGCTGTTGGCCACGAGCGGACCATCGAGCGAGAGCAACTCCACCCGCAAGCCCGCGCGCGCCGCGTGGAGCGCATAGACCGAGCCCGCGAGCCCGGCACCGATGACCAGACAATCCGTGTGGATAGTTTTCACGCGGAGCGACGGGTCGGCTTCACCGGCAGAGTCAGGCTCAAATCGGCCGCCGGGGCCGAGTGGGTGAGCGCGCCGATGCTAATCACATCCACGCCGGGCAGCGCGTAATCGCGAATCGTTTCGTATCGCACGCCGCCGGAAACCTCGATCAACGCGGCGCCGCCGATGACCGCGACGGCGTTGCGCACTTGGGCCGGCGACATGTTGTCGAGCAGGATCACTTCCGCACCCGCCTGCACCGCCTCCTTAACTTCCGCGAGGGTCTTGGCCTCCACTTCGATCTTCGCCCCGTGCGGCGCTTCCGCCCGACACAACTTCACCGCCTTGGTCAGTGATCCCGCCGCGGCAATGTGGTTATCCTTAATCAACACGTGCTCGCCGAGCGACGACCGGTGGTTGCAACAACCACCACAACGCACGGCGTATTTTTCGAGCGCCCGCCAACCCGGGGTCGTCTTGCGCGTGTCGACCACGCGCACCCCCGTGCCCGTCACCGCCGCCGCATACTTGCGCGACTGCGTCGCCACGCCGGAAAGCCGTTGGATGAAATTCAGGGCCGTGCGCTCAGCCGTGAGCAACGCCACCGTTGGGCCGCTGACGTGCAGGACCACCCCGCCGCGCTTCACGCGATCCCCATCCTTCGCCGTCAGGCGCACCTTCAGATTCGGGTCCACTCGCGCAAACACCCGCGCCGCAATGTCGAGTCCGCAGACGACTAAATCGTGGCCGGCCTCGATCAAGGCTTTCGACCGATGCCGGGCGGGAAAGATCGCTCGGCTCGTGACATCGCCCAGCCCGGCGTCTTCTTCCAAGGCGAGATCGATCAAGTGTTCGGTGCGAGGAGTGAGCATAAGTGGAGTCGATGGTTGGGTGGCCTCCGGACGTTGTTCGGTCCGACCGGCGTCATTTCTTCGGCGTGAGTTCAAACATGCGCTCGATGCAACGGGCGGCGCGCAACCGCAGATCTTCATCGAGCGTCACGATCTGTTCCGGCCGCGGCTGGGCGAGGGCATCGCGGATTTTCTCCAGCGAGTTCAGCTTCATGTAAGGGCAGAGGCGGCAACCACCGATGAAGTGCTTCTCCGCGTTCTCCACCTCGAGCCGTCCAACCAAGCCACACTCGGTAAGCATGAGAAAATACGGAGCGGTCGTTTCCTTCACATACTTCATCATCGCGCCCGTGCTCCCGACGAAGTCTGAGGCCGCCGCCACTTCCGGCGGGCACTCGGGATGCGCGACCACCTTCAAACCGGGAAACTGCGCGCGCGCTTGGACGATCTGCGCCACCTCGAATTTCTCGTGCACGATACACGTGCCGTCGGACGAAATGATCTCCTTGTCGACCCCGCGACGCTTGAGCTCGTCGCGCACGTTATCCGCCATCAACCGGTCCGGCACGAAAAGAATCTGCCGCTCGGGCAGGTTGGCGACGATGTCGTAGACATTGCTCGACGTCACGCACACGTCGCACTCCGCCTTCACCTCCGCCGTGCTGTTAATATAACACACCACCACCGCCTCGGGATGGAGCGCTTTGAGGCGACGCACCTCGTCGCCCGTGATCGAATCCGCGAGCGAGCAGCCGGAGCCCCGATCGGGCACGATGACGGTCGCTTCGGGCGAAAGGATCTTCGCGGTCTCCGCCATGAAGACGACGCCGGCAAACAAGATCACCTGCGCCGACGATTCCTTCGCCATCAGGCTCAGGTAATACGAATCGCCCTTAAAATCGCCGACGCCGTAGACGATCTCCGGCTCCACGTAGGAGTGCGCGAGAATGACGGCGTTTTTCTCCCGCTTCAGGCGATTGATCTCGAGCGTCAGCGGCGCGATCTCGCGGCATGTCTCAAGGTTCCACTTGCGGCCCTTGGGGTCGCAATCGACGTTCATAAGCAAGCCCAGCAGGCGTTCGGCCTCGGCTTCAATGGCGTGGTCAGTGGCAATCATGGGAGCGCAAACTACGGGTTCGGGCGTCAGCGTCAAAGCCGAGTCACGGTTCTCCGACGGATGCCTCGCGGGCCGTCGTGATCGAGTTTTTGTCGTCCAACTGCACGACGGTGACCCGGTGGGCCGCGATTTCCCCCGGCGTCAGCGCGGTGTAGGCGGCGATGATCACGCGGTCGCCCACCTCGACGAGGTTGGCGGCGGCCCCGTTGATCTGCACCTGACCGGGCTCGCCATAGATCACGTAAGTCGTGAAGCGCGCGCCGTTGGTGATGTCGTAGATATCGACCTGTTCAAACTCCAACAAGCCGCCCGCGCGGCACAAGGCGCGGTCGATGGAGACCGATCCTTCATAGTGAAGATCGGCCGAGGTGACCGTGGCGCGGTGGAGTTTGGAGCGAAGAAACGTTCTATGCATGGCTAGAAATACGGGCGGCAAACGCCTGCAGACCGTGCAAAATAAGCGCAGGCTCCATCGCGGTAAAGAGCCTTTGCCCCGTAAAGTGTGTCACCAACCCTCCCGTGCCGATCACCACCACGCTCGACCGCCCGAAGGCTTCCACCCGGCTCGTCGTCACTAATTCGCGAATCGCTCCGGTGTGTCCGCCGAGCAATCCACTCTGCAGAGCCGCCATCGTCGTGCGCCCGACCACGTCGCGTGGCCGCCGCAAGGGGACTTCAGGCAACTGAGCGGTGCGCTGCGCCACCATCTTCGCCCACAGCCCCAACCCCGGTAGAATCGCGCCACCGAGCAACTCGCCCGACTTGCTCAGCAGGGTCACCGTGGTCGCCGTGCCGCAATCCACCGTGATCACGTGCTTTCGCGGATAAAGTTTTCGCGCCCCCAGCGCGGCCGCCAGTCGGTCCTGACCCAGCTCGGCGGGACGCCGGTAAGCGATCTTCAGCCCGTGATCAGCGTTCGCGGTTAACACCAACGGGGCGCAACCGAAGGCCCGGCGGAGGCTGCGCGCCAGTCGATCCGTCTGCGCGGGCACCACTGAACAGAGCGCGATCGCCTCGACGGAGGCCGCTCGCCGCGGTCCGAGCGCCTTGACCAACGCCGCCGCGTTCATCGCTTGGTCGCGCGGCAGGCGAAAATTCCGCACCAGGGCGTCGCCGCGAAAGTAGCCTGCGAAGAGGGTCGAGTTGCCGAGATCGAGGACGAGCGTGTTCACTCTGGCGCGAGTGGCAGACGTTGATCAAGCGCCTCGGCCAGCGCGCTCACGCCGTCGAGGGCGACCGGCGAAACATCCGCCGACTCGAACAACCGAAACGGGTGCGCTTCGGCGCGGCGAATTTCCTCCAGATCGTTGTGCACGACATAGTCGACCCCGCCCTCAGCGAGTTGGCGGCGCACCGCCGCGAGGCGCTCAGCTTCGTTGGCCCCTACGGTCAGCTTGAAACCGACGACCCGCAAGGGGCCCGGAGAAAAACTGCGCAGGCGAGGGAGCATCTTCGGATTGCGCACGAGGCGCAGCGTGCGCGTGGATTCGTCGGAACTGAGCTTGTCGGGCGAGGATTCCTCCGGGCGGTAGTCCGACACCGCCGCTGCCATGATCACCGCGCCAAAATTTCCGGTGCTCAACTGATGCTGCAGCAAGGCGAGCAAGTGCGCTGTCGTCGTGAAGGTCTTAGTCGCAACCAACTCAGAGGGCGACGCCGCGCCTTCGCCGCGCAGAAGCGTGACCTCATGTCCGCGCTCCGCGAGCGATGTCGCCAAGGCCGCGCCGGTCGTGCCCGTGCTTCCGTTGGAAAGATAGCGCACCGGATCGATCGGTTCGCGGGTCGCTCCGGCGGTGATCAACACGTTCATCGTTGCGCGAGGGCCGCGAGCATCTCCTTCGTAATCGCTTCCGGCTCGGGCAACCGCCCGCCGCCTTCCTCACCGCAAGCATGCGGCCCCTCGACGGGATCGAGCACGCGCACGCCCCACTTGCGCAACACCACCAGCGAGGCCTTCGTCGCCGGGTGTTCCCACATGCGATGATTCATCGCCGGCACGACCCACCACGGCTTCTGATCGAGTTCCCACGCAAGAAACAACGCGCCCACCGGATCGTCGCTCAGTCCCGCCGACAACCGATTGACCGTGTTGGCCGTGGCCGGACACACCACGGCAAGATCAGCCGCGCGGGCGAGCTCGATGTGGTCGAGCGCACGGCCCTCTTCCCACAGATCGGTAAATACCGGACGCCCGCTCAGGCCCTCCAGCGTCGCCTTGCCCACAAAGCGCAACGCCGACGGTGTCGCCACTGTTTGCACCGTCACACCCGCTTGGGCGAGCCGCGATATCACCGCGCACGCCTTGGAGCAGGCGATGGAACCCGTGAGGAGAAAGAGGACGTTACCTTGAGACATTATCGATTAAGCGGGTGGAGCCGAGACGCACCGCGCCGGAGCGGCGGCCGTCGTGATCAACAACATAATCAACCTCAAAGCCCGCCGCACGCAACTGCTCTTGGGCGAGGGTAGAATCAGCTGCCGACCGGAGGATGGTCGGAAACCGCGGGGCAAGGGCGCGCTCCGCCGGACTCAGCCGGACGTTACGCGAGCTCAATGCCAGCCCGTTGGCCTCACGCACGGTCGGGCATCCCACGATCTTCGTTTCGAGGAAAAAAGCCTGGGCCATCCCGCGGATCAACTGAAGCTGTTGGTAATCCTTTTCGCCAAAATACGCCCGGTCGGCCCCGGCGATCTGCAGGAGCTTCATCACCACCGTGAGAACCCCCGTAAAATGTCCGGGCCGATGCGCGCCACAGCGGTCAGCGCTGAGGGCATCTTCCTGCACGGTGTAGTGCGTCCCGCTGGGATAAATCTCGGCGACCGTTGGGAACAACACCGCATCGACGGCCGCCCCTGCAAGGATCTGCCGATCCGCTTCCAGAGTGCGCGGGTATTTTTCGAAGTCCTGCGATTCGTTGAACTGAGTGGGGTTGACGAACACCGTCGCGAGCACGAGGTCGCATTCGCGCCGCGCGGTCTCCAGCAACGACCGATGGCCTGCGTGCAGCGCGCCCATCGTCGGCACCACGCCGATGCTTCGGCCCGCCGCGCGATGGGCCGCGCGTTGCTCCCGCCACTCCGCCACGGTGTGAAACGTCGCGAGCATCTTAGAAAGACTCCTTGGCCGTCGGGTAGGCGCCCGTTTGCACGGCCCGCGCGTAGCCGGCCAACCCCTCGCTCAACACCCCCGCGCCATCGCAGAACCGGCGCACAAAGCGCGCTTGAAACGCGGGATTAAGCCCGAGAAAATCATGCCACACGAGCACTTGTCCGTCGCAGTCGGGCCCAGCCCCGATGCCGATCGTCGGCACCCGCGCAGCCGCGGTGATCTCTGCCGCCAATTTCGCCGGGATACACTCGAGCACGATGGCAAACACGCCGAGCGATTCTAAAACCGACGCCTCTTGTCGCAACTGGGCCGCCGCGGCGACGGTTTTTGCCTGCACCTTGAAATCGCCCGCAGATTTCACCGACTGGGGCAGCAAACCCAAATGCCCCATCACCGGCACGCCCGCGGCGATCAGATGGCGAATCACGTCCTCGTGCCCGGCCGCGCCCTCGATCTTCACCGCATCCGCTCCTGCAGCGATCAAAGTTTGCGCGCAGGTCCGCGCCACCGCGTTGCCCTGACTCGCCGTGCGATACGGCATATCTGCCACGATAAATTTGCCGGGCCGTCCCCGTGCCACGGCCCGGGTGTGGAGCGCCATCAGCTCTGGCGTCGCGCCCTGGGTGTTCTCCTCGCCGTGCACCACCATCATCACGCTGTCGCCCACGAGAATGCAGTCGACCGCGCTGTCAGCGATCAACCCCGCAGCCGCCGCATCGTAGGCGGTGACCATCGCAATCTTGCGACCGGCGTCCTTGGCGGTGGAGAAATCCCGAACAGTTTTCATCAGCAAAGGCAGGGAAGCCCAAAGCGGACGAACCGCAAGGGTCGCTTGCGTCATCCCCTTCGGCCGATCCCTCGATTCAGCCTCAGGGCGTGCCGAGATAGCGCTCGACCCGCAGGCTCCACAGGTCCCGCTGCGTGTGTTCGAGGATTGCGATGTTGATCGATTTGCGCAGCGGACTCGCCAACGGCAAAGCTAGGGCGTAGTCGCGCCGTTCGAACACCCCGGGTAACAACTGCAAGTTGGGGCGTCCGCGCAGATTGTATTGGAGGATCGGCGCGTCATAGACACCCGCGACCACTTGACCGGCCCCGATCGCCCGCAGCACACTGTCTACATCAGGCAACGCCAGACCGAGCCACCCCATCGCTACCCAGAAAATCAGTTTTCCCTTCACGCGAGCACCCTACCAAGCCGCGCTTGAAGGCACAACTCTCCGCTTCCGCAGACCTCATCGCCTCAAACAACAGGCACCCTTCCCACGAAGCCGGGGAGATGAGATTACGCTCCGTGAATCCGGGCAGCTGGCGATCCGGGTAGAGGATGTAGCTTTGCTGATCGCTTCTCCAAAGATCACTGCGGCGCAGGGCCTCGAGGAGCGCCACCACTTCCGCGGGTGCCAGCAGCCCAGAGCTCAACACCGCCACCTGACCCTCGAGCATTAACGGCAGTCGATGAACCGCCAGACCCGGAGGTGACTCCGTAAACTCGAGCTGATTGTAAGCGTGCGCCAAACCATCCGACCGCAATTTGGCCCGCGCGCTGTGATCGACCACCGCCTGCGCGCGCTCGAACAGCTCGTCCAGTTCGCCCGTCGTCACCGCAGTGGCCACTCCCAGTCCTGCGGTGTAAAGTTTCTCGTGATACTCGCTGCCGATTGCCGCCAGGGCATCCACCAATCCCCGCCGCTCCACGGGGAGGTAATCTGGTCGGTCGAGCGACCAAGGGTCGTGTCGTAATTGTAACATCGCCTCGCCGCACGTTCCGGTGTTCAGTCGGCGGCGACTCCATGATCGCTTCCACTCACCCCTTCAACCGGTTGTTGCTGGCCGGCACCCTCGCCGCCCTTTTCAGTTTCGCTACCGGCTGCGGCGACCGCGAAACTCAGGTTCAAAAGGGCACCCGCAACGGCATCATGATTGTCGGTAACGGCGCCGAGCCGTCCGACCTCGACCCCCAGGTCATCACCGGCGTCCCCGAACGCAACATCACCGCCACGATGTTTGAGGGCCTCACTCGCAACGATCCCACCACGCTCGAAGCCACCCCGGGTGTCGCCGAGAGCTGGGATGTCTCCGACGACGGGTTGACTTACGTGTTTCACCTCCGCGCGGGCGTGACCTGGTCCGACGGTGTGCCACTGACCGCAAAAGATTTCTACGCCTCGTTTCGCCGGATGCTCTCGCCGCAATTGGGCTCGGACAACTCCGACCAGCTCTACGACGTGGTGAACGCCGAAGCTTATCACAAAGGCCGGTTGCAAGACTTTTCGCAGGTCGGATTCCGGGTGATCGACGACCTCACGCTCGAAATCCGCCTAGAGCACCCCGCCTCGTTTCTGCTCAAGACCATGGGCTCACGCACATGGGCCCCGGTGCCGATGCACGTGCTGGAAAAATTCGGCGATCCCCTAATCCCCGGAAGCCGTTGGACGCGCGCAGGCAACCTCGTCGTCAACGGCCCGTTCAAGCTCAAGGAGTGGAAACCTAACAGCTACATCGAGGTGGAGCGCAATCCGCGCTACTGGAATCGTGAACGCGTGAAGTTAAACGGTATTCGCTTCATCCCCATGGAGAATCAACCGGCCGAGGAGGCCGCCTTCCGCTCTGGCCAGTTGCACAAAACCGAGCGCGTGCCCCTCACGAAGATCGCCGTTTACCGCCGGGAGGCGCCCGAGAAACTCCACATCCACCCGTATTCGGGCGTCTATTATTTCAACTTCAACGTCAACCAGCCGCCCTTCGACAACGTGCTCGTGCGCCGCGCCCTCGCCATGGCAGTCGATCGCGAAAGTCTGGTCAAAAACGTCACGCTCGCCGGCGAAACTCCCGCCTACCATTTTACGCCCGAGGGCATCAGCGGTTACGTGAGCAAAGCTCGCACGAAGCTCGATTTCGAGGAGGCCCGCCGCCTGCTCGCGCAAGCCGGCTTTCCCGGAGGCAAGGGCCTGCCGCCGATCAAGCTGCTCTACAACACGGCGGAGAATCACCGCGTGATCGCCGAGGCGATTCAACAAACGTGGAAGATCGAGCTGGGGGTCGACATGCAGTTGGAGAATCAGGAATGGAAGGTCTACCTCGAAAACATGCAGCACGGCTTCTTCCAGATCTGCCGCGCCGGGCTCATCATGGATCCCTACGATCCCTCACAATTTCTGCGCGTCTTTACCTCCGACAACGGCTTCAACCGCACCGGCTGGTCCGATCCCGAATACGACCGCCTCTACCAAGAGGTCATGAACACCGCCGACGAACCCAAGCGCATGGAGATGATGCAGCAGATGGAAAAGATCCTCACCGACGCGATGCCGATCCTCCCCATCTACTACTACACCAACCAATACCTGATGGACCCCTCCGTGAAAGGCTGGGCCGACAACCTCCTTTCCCTCGGGCCCTTCGACCGCGTGTGGCTGGAGTGAGGGTGGACCAGCTCAATGAATCCTCGTCAGTCATGGCGGGTGCTAAACGGAAGATTGAGTGGCATGGTTGCATCGGTCGCGGATTCACCCCCGCCAGGAGGAGCCGCGAGTCGCGTGAGTTTGTCCCCAAGGTCACCCGGCGCGTAAAAGGCATTCGATCTCCCTTCCTTTTTTGAAACCAGCAAACCTCGTTCGCGCAGATCAAACAAATCGTTACGCGCCGTCTGAAAGGTAACGCCGTGGCTACGTTGATGGCTACCAATCAAGTAACGGGCGCCCGGTTGATGCAGCGCATGAGCTAGCAGGGCTTGCTGCCGGTGATTGAGCCCCTGTAAGCCTCTCAGACGATGCTCGGCTTCGCGCAGTTCTGTCGTCTTTCGCTTCACATATTCGTGCAGAGCTTGCACTGCCTGCTCGATGACCTCGGTTTGATGAAGGATAAAGTAGGTGAGATCATTCTGATCCGTCTCTGTGTAGAGAAAGGCCCGAGCATAACGTTTCGGTGCCCGCAGAAGAATCTGCGAGATGGAGATGAATTCGAAAAGCGTGTAGTCTGCTCGCAGCATCGACCAATAGAACAGCGCCCGAGCGGTGCGCCCGTTGCCATCAACGAATGGGTGATCGTAAGCTAGCCAGAAATGAAGCGTGATCGCGCGGATGACGGGATGGACAAAGAAATCTGGGGTCGTGCCATTGGCAAAAGCGCACATCGCCTCGATCCGTTGAGGTAGTTCATCGGCCGGTGGCGGTTCATGGAAGATGGTGCCCTCAATGTCTTCAACCCGGACGTTTTCATCGGCCCGCCGAAAACGTCCGGCCGCATCGGGCTTGTCTAGCGTGCCTTCGGTTACGAGTGCGTGCAGCTCCATCACCAAATCCGGGGAAAGCGCACTCTGGCGAATCGACCGAATTCGCTGCATGGTCGAATAGTTATTCAAGATCATGCGCTCGCTGGTGTCGCGAGGCGGTCGGCCTGTCCGCAACATCTCCTTGGCTACTTCACGGGTGGTCACCGCGCCTTCTAGTTGGCTTGAGGTGATAGATTCCTGGACCAGCGCGCTGACGATATACTGATCCCGATTGGATGATGCCGTAACCGCTTTCGGCAGATCCATAGCAAACCCAAGACCTCGATCGATCGCGTGAAGTTTTTGAGTCACCAAATCGGGAATGCTGAAAGAAAAGGAGTGGCCTCTGCGGTCATGCAGCAGAATAGCCCTCTTTTGGGATTCCCGAGACAACTTAAGCGCCAGCCACCACGATTCTTTGCTATGCCCTTGAGGAACAGAGCAATGCCGTTGTTCGTCCCAATGCAAGTAACGGTCTTTTTGGGCTGCCACTGAGAGGTCGGAATACACCCGATCTCTCAGCTCGTCGGAAAGCTGAAATAGGGCTTGGGGCCAAAGTGGAGGGTTTTGCGGTAACTTCATTGATTCTAATTTTTAAAAACTAGAATGAAACTAGAGCCAAAGGTCAATGATTCTAATTTTGAACAAATTAGAATGAAACTAGAATGAGGCTGTCGTTCAGTGAGGGAAAACCTTGTGGACGTCCACAAAAAGGCCGCGCCCGAAACAGGCGCGGCCGGATGATCGTTTAGACGAGCAGGCCGCTTACGCTTCCGCCTGAGGGCGGGTTGCGTCGGGCCAGTCGATGTGGTAGAACTTGCCGCGTTTTTGATCGACGCGCTCGTAGGTGTGGGCGCCGAAGTAGTCGCGCTGGGCTTGGAGCAGATTGGCGGGCAGGCGGGCCGAACGGTAGCTGTCGTAGTAAGCCAGTGACGAGCTGAAGGTCGGAGCGGGCACGCCGCACTCGGCGGCGAGAGCGACAACCTTGCGCCAGTTGGCCTGCGCCTTTTGCACGGTCTTGTTGAAATACGGATCGAGCAGAAGGTTCGCGAGCTTCGGGTTGCGCGCATAAGCCTCGGTGATCTTCTGCAGGAAGGCCGCCCGGATGATGCAACCGCCGCGCCAGATCTGGGCGATCTGACCGAAGTTGAGCTTCCAGTTGTATTCCTTCTGCGCCTCGCGCATCAGCTGGAAACCTTGGGCGTAAGAGCAGATCTTCGAGCAGTAGAGGGCGTCGTGGATGGCCTCGATTAGCGCTTTCTTGGACCCCTTGTATTTCACCTTCGGGCCCTTGAGGATCTTCGAGGCCGCGACGCGCTCTTCCTTGATCGCGGAAATGCAGCGGGCAAACACCGCCTCGGCAATCGTTGGGGCGGGCACCCCCATGTCGAGAGCGTTGGTCGACGTCCATTTGCCGGTGCCTTTCTGACCCGCAGTATCGAGCACGACATCGACGAAGGCCTTCCGCTTGTTGGTCGGATCCTTCTGCTTGAGAATATCCGCGGTGATCTCGATCAGGAAACTGTCGAGGGCTCCGGCATTCCACTGCGTAAAGATCTCACCCATCTCCGCAGGCTTGAGGCCAAGGATACCCTGCATGAGGGCATAGGCCTCACAGATCATCTGCATGTCGCCATACTCGATGCCGTTGTGCACCATCTTCACATAATGGCCGGCCCCGTTGTCGCCGATGTGCGCGGTGCAGGGGACGCCTCCCTTGATGGGTTTGCCGGGCGCGGCGCCTTCGAGGGGCTTGCCGGTCTGCTTGTCGACCTTGGCCGCAATCGCGTTCCAGATCGGTTTGAGTTCTTTCCACGCTCCCTTGTCGCCACCGGGCATGAGCGAGGGACCAAACCGAGCTCCTTCTTCGCCGCCGGAGACACCCGAACCGACGAAGCGCAGACCTTTTCCCTTCAAAGCTTTTTCGCGACGGATTGTATCGGTCCAAAGCGCGTTGCCTCCATCGATGATGATGTCATCCAATTCAAGGAGGGGCACGAGGCTGTCGATGACCGCATCGGTGGCGCGCCCGGCCTGCACAAGGATCACCATCTTGCGCGGCTTCGCGAGGGAAGCGACGAACGCCTCCACGGTCTTGGTGCCCACGAGGCCACCAGGAGTCGATGGATTCTCCGCAGCGAACTTGTCGGTCTTCTCGGTGGTTCGGTTATAGACCGAAATCTTGAAGCCGTGATCAGCAATGTTGAGAGCTAGATTTTGACCCATCACGGCGAGGCCGATGAGTCCAATGTCGGAGAGTTCGTTAGCCATAGGCAAAGAGGGTTCTACTCGATTGCTCGCCAAAAACCACCTGTTTTTTCAACTCCCTTCATAAACCGGCCACCGATCCTGATAATGCTCTATTGGAATACGATTAGGGGGATGGGGCGTGGCCGCCGGGCGCGCCGTTGGTTAATCGCGGGCGCCCCGGCGGTCCGCCCCTACCTTTGCGTCGCTCAATCGTGTAAAATTGATCAGCGGTTGGTCTCACCAACTGCCGCCGGGGCCCTTGGTGGGGAAGAATGGTGCAATCCTGTTAATCACCGGAGTCAGAAATTTGGGCTCGTTGCGCTCATAGACCCAATGGAAGCCGAGGATCGTCACGATCAGGAAGATGCTCACGGTGAGCAGCACCTTGTTCATCTGCGAGATGCTCCGAATCAATACGAGGGTCAGCGCGAAGACCGAGACAATCGTCACGAGCTTCAACCAGAACTCCACCGGCACCCGTTGGAGCTTTTCCATCGCGGTCAGCGCAAAAACCAACATGGCAACATCCCTAGGGCGAAAAGCCAACGATACGAGCTGAAAGCCGCCGACCGGATTTTTTATGAATTTTTCGTATCTCCAGCCGCGGGTCCGCGCGTCGCACAATTGATCCACTCACTGGCGCCGTTGGCGTAATGCTCCTTCTTCCAGACCGGCACCCGCGCCTTCACCTCATCGATCACATACCGGCAAGCCTCGAACGCCGCTCCGCGATGGGCCGCCGTCACGCCGACCCACACCGCCAGATCGCCGATCGCCAACTCGCCCGTGCGGTGCACGCAGACGGCTGAGTCGACCGCAAATTTTTCGCGCGCCTCCGCCAGGATGCGGTCGCCTTCCGTCTCCGCCAGTTCGGCATACGCTTCATAATCGAGGGCTTGCACGGGCTTGCCCTCGTTGTGATTGCGCACCCAACCCTCGAAGGTCACGCAGGCGCCCGCGTGGGGATCGAGGAGCTCAACCTTGAGCGCGGCGAGATCGAGCGGTTGGCTGGCGATGCGAAACATAGATCAACCTCCGGCCACCGGTGGAATGAACACCACGGTGTCGCCCGCCTTGAGCGTCGCCGCCGCGCTCACGAAATCACCGTTCACCGCCGCGCGCACACGATCCGCCGGGAGGGAAAACATGTGCTTCACCCGCAGCTCCTCATAGAGCGCTGTCGGAGTCGCCGCCGAGGTTTCGAGGGTTTCGGACGCGAGCCCCCGCTGCTCGCGCAATAGCGCAAAATATTGAATCGTTAAGGTCATCGGTCCGCTCGGTAGTCGCTCTTACCACCAGTTTTTTCCAGCAGTCGGGTTTCCCTGATAACGATCCCCTTGGAGACCGCCTTGCCCATGTCGTAGAGGGTCAATGCCGCTACGGATGCTCCCGTCAACGCCTCCATCTCCACGCCGGTTTTCCCATGGGTTTGCGTGCGGCAATGGATCGTCACCTCGCGGCCGTCCTCCGACGTCTCGATGGTGATTTGGCAGTCGTCGAGCGGCAGCGGGTGGCACAGCGGGATCAGGCTACTCGTCTGCTTGGCTCCCATCACTCCGGCCAAGATGGCCGTTTGAAAGATCGGTCCCTTCTTCGTCGCGATCTCGCCGTCGCGCAGCAGCGCCGCGAGCTCAGCCGGCAACGTCACCACCGCCACGGCATGGGCGGTGCGCTTGGTCACGGGCTTGTCGCCCACATTGACCATCGCGGGCTGACCTTGAGCGTTAAGATGGGAGAGCATGGGAGGTCAGAATTTCTCGCAAAGTGGGCTCGCGGCAAAGCAATTCCTCGCCGTTGGCATGGTGGTCACATTTCCCACGTCGAGGTGTAGCGCCGCTGGCTCAGCCCTTGGGTGAGGTCGATGGCGACCTCCATGGTCTTCGCGAGGCGCGCCTGTTTCTCCGCGATCATCTTCTCGTCCTCCCAATGGCGGTTGTGGACGTAGAGTTGGTAGGGGTTAATCACGCATTTGAAATCGAGCATCATCGACACGGCGGTCGCTCCGAAGGCCATGTAGCTGGCGGCCCCGCCCGCCGCGCTGACAAACGTCAGCACCTTGTCGTAGAACGCGCCGCGTAACGAACCGTCTTCGGGAGTCGAACCAATGGCCTCGATGTAGCGCTTCAATTCCCCGCAGCAGCCCCAGTTATAAATGGGACTCGCGAAAATGAGACTGTCCGCCGCCAAGGTCTCGCGATGGAGCCATTGGTATTCCGCAGTCTGAAAGATCGTGTCGTTGTCGAAGGGCGGCAACACATGCTCCTTCAAGCTGAGCACCCGCGCCTCATGCCCTTGGGTTTCTAGATACGCCCGACACTCCTCCGCCAATTTCACGCTGCGGCTCTGGGAGTCGAGACTGCTGGAGATGATCGCGAATCGCATGACGCTCCTCACTCAAGTCCATTGCCAGAAGTTGGCAACCGTGCCGGCCGGAAACTCGCCTTGCCCCGCCGGGAGTTCTACAAACCCATCCGTGTCGACCAGCCCTGCAAAATCGCCGGAGGTATTCGTCGGTGCCGGCCGCGCCACCTGGCAGCCTTCGGCCGTGGTAATCAACTTCACCGGCAACAAATGTGTGAGGGTTGCCCGCAGCGATACGGCCCGCTCCAAACTGATCCGGCGGGCGGGCCTCGCCGCCAGCCCCATGGCTTCGGCCAGCGCCGGGAGTGCGTAGCGATGCAGACAAGTGTAGGCCGACACGGGATTGCCCGGCAGCGCAAAGACCGCGACTTGGCGCGGACTCATCCCAAACCAAAATGGTTTGCCAGGCTTCTGTGCGACGCCGTGGAAAACCTTCGTCACTTCCAACGTCTCTAACACTTCCGGCAGATAATCGAATTTCCCTTTCGAGATTCCGCCGCTCAGCAGAACGACGTCAAACTCCGCCAAGATGTGCCACACCTGATGCTCGATCTCGTGGCGCATGTCGTGCAAATGAAACCGCTCCACCCGCGGGAAGCCGGCCGCAATCAACGCCGCCCGCAACGCATAATCGTTGCTCCGGCGCACTTGGTGCGGTGCGACCACCGCATCGACTTCGACCAGCTCGTCGCCCGTGCTCACCACCGCGACCTTGGGTTGCCGGCCGACCGTGAGGGTCGCACAGCCGCAACTCGCCGCCACCGCAATCTCGCGCCCCGAGAGCCGGGTCCCCGCCGTCACCACGATCGTCTCCTTCGCAAAATCCGAGCCACGCCCATGCACCGACCCGCCCGCCTGAAGTATGACCTTCGCGTTCACCGTCATCACCTGGTCAAACCGAGTCGTCTCCTCGTAAGGCACCACGCAGTCCGCTCCGGTGGGCAACACCGCGCCGGTCATCACCTCGACGCATATGTTCACCTCATCATTGAGCGCGAACGGTCGCATGCCCGCCGCCTGCACCGCCTGCACTCGAAAGGCGCGCCGGCCTCGCTTCAGATCCACAGCCCGCACCGCGTAGCCGTCCATTGTCACGCGGTTAAACGGCGGCAGATCGCGGTCCGCCCGTATCGTGTCGCGCAGGATCCGCCCGTGCGCGTCGGCGAGAGGGCAATTTTCCGTCGGCCACTGGGGCATCCGGTTGCGGATTTCTTTTTCAGCTTCGGCGGGGGTGAGCATGGGAGAGACCCAACGTGATCGACTCTAAGATTAGGGTCAGTGAAAAAATGGGGTATCCATTCTCTGTCATTGCGAGGGAGGCGCCGCCGACTGCGGCAATCCACGAATGAGATGGCGCGACCAATAGGTAATCGTGGATTGCCGCGTCGGCCGATAGCCTCCTCGCAATGACAGAGGAGAAAAGGTAGGGCGTGACCGCTGGGCGCGCCGTTGGATATTTGCGGGCGGCCCGGCGGTCCGCCCCTACCTCGGTCTGCGATTTGCGGGCAAACCTCATCCACCCACTGAAAAATCACAAGCGGGCTTTGCCACGGGGCTCTCCGTGTGTCTCATTGCCAGCCATGTCCTCCGACCTTCGCGATCAATTCAGCCGGCCATTGCGCGACTTGCGCATCTCCGTGACCGATCGCTGCAACTTCCGCTGCCCTTACTGCATGCCGAAAGAGGTCTTCGGTCCGGGCCACGCCTTTTTGCGTGATCCGCAACTCGTCAGCCTACCCGAGCTCGTGCGCATCGTCGCGGCCTTTCTGAAACTAGGGGTGGAAAAGGTGCGCCTGACGGGCGGCGAACCGCTCCTACGCGCCGACCTGCCGGACTTTGTGCGCGCTCTCAAGCACGACCTCGGAGTCCCCGACGTCGCCCTCACCACCAACGGCTGGTTGCTCGCGAAACACGCGACGGCCCTCCGCGCCGCGGGCCTCGATCGGGTCAACGTCTCGGTTGACTCGCTCGAAGAAACGACCGCCGGCGCGATGAACGGACTCGGCTTCAGCGTGGCGCGCGTGCTGAGTGGGATCGACGCCGCCGCGGCCACGGGCCTGCCAGTGAAGATCAACTGCGTCGTGCAGAAGGGCGTCAACGACGGCGAGATTCTCGCGCTCTGCGATTACTTCCGCCAACGCGGCCACGCGCTGCGCTTCATCGAGTTCATGGATGTGGGCAACACCAACCACTGGACCTCTGCCCAAGTCGTGCCCGCCCTCGCGATCATCGGACAGATTCACGACCGGTGGCCGATCGAGGCCGTCGACGCCGCCTACCGTGGTGAGGTCGCCTCGCGCTACCGTTACCGCGACGGGCAAGGTGAGATCGGCATCATCAGTTCGGTGACCGAACCTTTTTGCAAAGATTGCCACCGCGCCCGCCTCTCGGCCGACGGCCAACTGTTCACCTGTCTCTTTGCGGCTAAAGGTCACGACGTGCTCGGCACCTTAAGAAGCGGCGCTTGCGATGAAGAACTCACCGAATTCATCGCCAATATCTGGCAAGGTCGCCACGACCGCTACTCCGACGAACGCGCGGAGCTCATCGCGAAAAAAGAGCCCCGCGATAAGGTCGAAATGAGCTACATCGGCGGGTGAGTTTTAAACAGGAGGCATCTCGCTACGGCGACATCCTAACTACTCAGGGGTGGGCTCTTTGTTTGTTTTTCTGAGAAACCAATATGTGCCAGTTCATCCAGCGGCACCGCCGGAGGTGCGACCCCTTACTGAGATCGCACGCTGCACGGTAGCTGAACTTGAGCCCATGGCGAAAGTTTGGCCGCGTCTTTGGCGGATGTAATACCAACCGGCTCGTGACAGTGACCCATAGACTGTCGTTGCGAAGCTTGCCCGCCTGAGGCGGGGAGGCGCAGCCGACTGCGGCAATCCACCTCTACCCATTCGGTCACGCTTGCTCAATCGTGGATGGCCACGTCGCGACACTCCTCGCCATGACACCGTCTAAATTTTAGCAGACGTTGGTATAAGCAGTTCGACCAAACTTTCGGCTTCGCCTCAAGTTCAGCTACCCAAGCATTTGGTTACCCGACTAAACTTCCTCACTGATACCGCACGCTGCGGCCGAGGTAGTTGAGCATCCAGATTTCTTTCCACACGCGGTAGCGACCGGCCTGGGTGATCTTGCCGAACTCTTCGCGCTCCGCATGTGGGTTGAGAAACCCGAGCTGAGTGTTCAACGAATCGAGCTCGTGCTGCTGAGCGTTGAGATCGGTCAGTGGATCGGTGTCAAAGGCCACCAAGGTTTCACCGGTGATCCGCTTTTGATGCCGTGTGAGCAGGCGAGGTAAACTCCGCCGCCAAGGGAGACGTTTCACCAGCCAGTTTTCCGGATAGAATCCAGCAAACGGAATGTAGAAATTGTCGGTCACGTAGCGGTGTCCGTCGGCCGTCAGCGAGACGAGCGAGTAGCACACTGAGACCATGCCGGTGGCTTGCGGGAGGAAGGTCACTTGCACCCGGATCCGCGCTTCCGCGTCCTGATAAACCGAGCCGCGCAGATAAATCCCGCCGCCGATCTCCGCCTTCAAGGCCTGCACTTTCTTAAAACCCTGCTCACGCAACCATTCGCGAACTTTTAACAAGCGCGGATGAGTCGGCCACTCCTCGCCGCTTTGGTTCGCCACGTAACGGGGAAACAGCGGCAATGGACTCACGCTGAGTGCCTGGATCCCGAGCCAGTTGTAGAGTGTCTCGATCAGAAACCAAAGCAGTATAAAGACCAGCGCGAGGACCCAAAACGGCCGGTTGATCAGGTTGAAATCCACGCACAGGTGCGCGACGCCAAATCCGAAGACAAACCAGCGCAGCCAACGCACAAAGATCGCGATCACTGGCGAACCCGCACGCTGGTTGACCTGCACCAGCACCAAGCTGGAGATGATCGCGGCGAGAAGAAAATAAGAGGGCTCCATGGTTCGACGAAAACGGTCGACCGGGGTTCACCGGTCAAGTCCTCACCTAGCTAGTTTTTTAATGGGATGGCAATGCGGAGAAACGGCGCGAGGCGCGCTGTCTTCAGCTCAATCGCACGGGCATGATCACGCAGATGAAGTTCTCGAGGGTCTTGAAGACACCCGGGCTCACCTCGTCCTTCACCTCAAAGAAAATTTCGTCTTTGGTGAGCGCCTTGAGTGGATCCATCACGAACTGAGGGTTGAAGGCTACCTGCAGCTCGGGGCCGCTGTAACCAATCGCCATCGATTCGTGAGCTTCGCCGAAATCTGGGCTCTGCGCCGTGATCTCGAGCAAGTTGCTCGAAAGCTTCATCTTGACCGAATTCGCCTTCTCGCTGCAGACGAGTGCAGCGCGGTGAACGCACTGCAGGAGCAGCTCCCGCTCGAGCTTGATCCGCTGATGTGTTTCCTTAGGAATAACCTGTTGGTAATTTGGATAATTACCCTCCACCACCTTCGAATAGAGGTAGATGCTGTCGATTAGGCCGCTGCCATCCTTGTCGGTCCCGATTTGGAAGGCAGCCCGGCGATCGTTGAAGTTGATTTTGAGCTTTTCTCCCTTGTCGAGGAGCCGCAGGAGCTCGCCGACCGTCTTCGCTGGGAGGATGATCGCTCCGGCGGTGTCGGCTGGCACTTCCATCTCCTTGGAAACATGGGCGAGGCGACGGCCATCAGTGGCCACGAGGGTGAGCTTGCCGTCCTGAAAGTTGAAATAGACGCCGTTGAGGATGTAGCGCGTCTCGTCGCTCGATTGGGCATAAGCCACGCTCTTGAGCATCGAGGTGAGCTCAGCTTGTTCGAGGTTGAACGATTTCTCGTCTCCAAACTCGGGCAGCGGCGGAAACTCTTCCTTGCCCATCCCCATGATTCGGAAGTTTGAGCCGCCGGAAGCCAGTTTGACCTGATGATTAGGTGATCCCTCGACGGTGACGTCCACATTGGGCAATTCACGGACGATCCCGGCCAATCGTTTGACGGGGAGGGTCACGGACCCTGTTTCCTTCACTTCGGCCTTAATCTTGCAGCGAATGCCCAGATCGAGGTTCGTGGTCGTCAGCGAAATCTGGTCCTTTTCCGCTTCGATCAGCACATTGCTCAAGATGGGCATGGTGGCTTTGGAGCCAACCACGTTGAGCACTTGGGCGAGGCCGTTGGCGAAATGATCGCGATTGATTTTGAATTTCATGGGAGCGCGGGGCGGACGGGAAAGTGAGAAACTAACAAAGTCTAAAAGAATAGCTCTTCAATAAGTAATTCTATCCGTATTCATATAGGTGGGGAAAAACACTAGTAACAAGGTTCTTTCCGTCCCAGCGAGCCCCTTTTTGAGATGCGAGGAACTTGTGGCCAACGCCCAATAACTTCGGGGTTATTCACAGAGGGAAAGTTACTAGCAACGGTTGCCGGTCTTGTTCACATGAAATTCGGATCAGTTTTGGCGCGATCTTGGCGCGATTGGCGGAGATGGCGAAAGAGCCCAAAGAAAATGTAGCCGAGGGTGAGACCGAGCAAGGCAACCTCCTTGAAAACGATCACGAGGCCCAGAATCACCAGAAAGATGATGAAATTGCTAACTTGGGTCGTTGTTTGCAGGTCGATCTTCTTGCCGCTGGGGTAGCGCACGTTGCTCATCATCAGGAAGGCGATCAGGAGCATGAGAAACGGAAGAGCTAAAGCCCAGCGATTGAGGGATTTATCGGTTTCCGCGAGGTGGATCAGGAAAAAAACCAACGCCGCGATTGTGCCCGCCGCCGCGGGCACCGGCAACCCTTTGAAATCCTTGCTCGACTCATCGGTGTCGCGGTGGAGGAGGGGGTTGGTGATCACATTGAACCGCGCCAGCCGCATCGCCGCGCACAGCAGGTAGATGAAACCCACAAACCAGCCGACGTTGCGAAACCACATGATGCCCTGGGTCGGCGAGATGATGAAAAAGAACATCAAAAGGGCCGGGGCGATCCCAAACGAGATGATGTCGGCCAGCGAATCAAACTCCGCCCCGAAGAGTGATTCGCGTCCGCCCATCCGGGCCAGACGGCCATCGAGCATGTCAAACGCCGCCGCTCCGAGAATGAACCAAACCGCCATCCGGTAGTGCTCCGTAGCCGGGTCTCCGAGGTAGAGGCCGTCGACTGCGGTTTCCGCCAAACGCGCTTGGATGCAGTTGATCACCGCCATGAAGCCGCAAAACAGATTCCCCGCCGTCATCAGATTCGGCAGGAAATAGATCCTGCTCGCCTGGGTGACGTTGTAGGGGTTTTGCGGATCGGAGGGATCGCCCGGCGGGGTGGGTGGGACGGCCATGGTTATTTCTTCGTCAGGCTCTCGAGGTATTTCCAAAACTTCGAGTGCTGCTCCACTAGCTGCTGCTCAGACACCGGAAGCTTGTTGCGCAACAGAAAATCCTCGAGGGAATTCGAGTGCAGGATGTAGTGGGTGTGCAGGACGTCGCCCTCGCGCACCTCAAAATAGAACCGGTAATTGCCCGCGCGCAGCCGGTAGAAGACGTGGCCGCGCCGGTTGAAGCGACCGAGCGGTTCGCGTGGGTGCTCCAGATCGCTCTGCTTGAGGATGCTGATTGGCTCGATGAGTTCGAGCTGTGAGAGTTTGTCGAGCTGGTTGAGCTCGTGTAGACTCTGCTCGGAAAAAGTGACTTGAAACATGGCGCGCGGAGGGGACTTCAGGCCGTCTTGTAACCGACCACACCACCTTGGCGTCTTGGCCTGAGTAAATAAAATTCAATTAACCTGTTGCCCATGAAAAAGTCTGATTTAACCCACCTCATGTCCGCCGCAACGCTATTTCTTGCGTGCGGCGTCGCCACCACAGGGTCTTTTGTGATGGAGCGATAAGTGCTTGCAAGAGAGAGTCGCACATTGGGGCTAGACAAAAGCCGTCGTTTCTGTCCTGATAGGCTGGGGATGAACTCAACCTCGGAAGCAGCCTCGT
>Ga0105055_10000789_pt1 | contig 51603 bp, 23 predicted proteins | sample BON03_FD_78090 | JGI IMG/M metagenome (GOLD analysis project Ga0105055, IMG submission 78090) | Freshwater microbial communities from Lake Bonney liftoff mats and glacier meltwater in Antarctica - BON-03 | ecosystem: Environmental > Aquatic > Freshwater > Ice > Glacier meltwater | place: Lake... | reverse complement strand
CCCGCCGCGGCCCCCGGGGGCGCCGGCGCGTTGCAGGGCCGCCCCCCCGCGGGGCCAGACCTTTACCCCTTGGGGTTTGGCCCCCCCCCCCCCCCCCGGGCCACCCCGGGGGGGGGGCCCCGGGAAGGGGGGGGGGGGGGGGGCGAGGACGTCGAGGCGGCGGCGGCCGCGCCGTTTGGCGCGTGCGTGGCGCGCCGCGCGACGGAGGGCGGAGCGGTGGCGGCGCGCCACCATCAGCACGAGCAGCAGCAGCAGCAGCAGCAGCAGCACGCGCAACAGGAGGAGGAGGAGGAGGAGGAGGCCGGGCGCGCGCGGGGCGGCGGCGGCGCGCCGGTCGCGCGCCGCGCCGCGCGCCTCGCCCGCGCCGCCCTCGCCGCCGCCCCCCGCGATGGCGGCTACCTCCTGCGCGGCGGTATGGCCCACCACCTCGCCGGGTGCGGCCGCGCGGGGCGCCGCGGGGAGCTGCGCGCCGCGCTGCTGCGGCCGGAGTGGCTCGAGCGGCGCCTGGCTTGCGTCGGCGCGGCGCCGCTCGTCGGCGACCTGCGCCGCTGCCTGTCCCTGTGCCCGCCCGCCGCGGGCGCGCGCGACGACGACGACGACGACGCCCTCCTCCGCCTGCTCTTGCGCGCGCTGCAGGCCGGGCTGCCCGCGTGCGACGACCGGCCGGGCGTGCCGATGCTGCGGCGGCAGCTGCTGCTCCGGATGATGGCGGCGGCGCGCGGGGGGGCGGGGGGCCGCGCCGTCCGCGCGTGGTACGCGCGCGAGCGCGCAGCGGCCGAGCGCGACGGCGCGGACGCCTTTGCGCGCGCGTTCGCCGAGGCCGAGCGGCAGAGCGACGGCGGCGCGGGCGCAGCGGCGGCGGCGGCGGCAACCGACGCGGGCGAGCCGCCGGCCGCCCTACCGCCCTGCCGCCCGGCCGCCCTGCCGCCGTGCCACCTCTTATGCCGCGCGCCGACGCTCGCACAGGCGGGGAGCGCGCACCGCTCCTCCCTGCGCACGCACGGCCCGCCGCTGCGCTGCGCCGCCATCCAGGGTCGCAACGCCATGGTCGCGGGCGACGACGGCGCCGTCACGGTGTACGGCGCCGACCTGGGCGACGCGGTGCTGCGGCTGTCGCTCGGGCCGATGCCTGGCGGCGGCGGCGCGGGCGGGGGCGGCGGCGGCGCCGACGGGGCGCCGGCGGCGGCGAGCGGCGGTGTCGGCGCGCCCGGACCCGTCGTCTCGGGCGCGTCCTTTTCGGGGGCGGCCACCGGCGGCGCGCCCGCAGCCATGCCCAGATGGGATGAGGGGGCGCCCGTTACGGCGATGGCGTCAGCGTCTGCGCCAGCAGCGGCGACGGTTGCGGCACTCGTCGGCGCCGACGCCGCTGCCGCCGCTGCCGCTGCCGCTGCCGAGGTCGAGGCGCTGCCGCCGCACGCGTTGTGCCTGGCTGGAGACGCGGCGGGGCGCTTCATCGTGTGGGACCTGACCGCGGACGGCGCGCTGGTCGCCGGGGTCGTGGCCCACCGCCGCGTCTCGCCGGCCTCGTCGCGCCCGTCGGCGGCGGCCGGCGGCGGTGGCGGCGGCGGCGGCGGCGGCGGTGGCGGCGGCGGCGGCGGCTGCAGCGGGCCGGCGAGCCCCTCTTCCTCGTTCACGTCCTCGTTGCTGGCGCCCGCTCCCGTCGCAGTCGTCGCCGCCACCGCGGCTGGCACCCTCGCGCTGACCGCCTCCCCGGCCGACCCGCGCGCGAGATTGTGGCGCCTGCCCGCCCTCACGCTCGCCCTGGAGCTGCCGCACGCCGAGGCCGAGCGCCGGCACAAGCGGAGCGCCGAGGGGCCCGCCGCCGCCGCCGCCTCGGCCGCCGCCTCGGCGCGCCTGTCTGGCGCCTCATCCGGCGGCGTGCTCAGCGCGGCGCTCTCGCCCGACGGCGCCCTGGCCGTGACGACAGGGTTTGTCGACTGCGCGGCCGTCCTGTGGGACGTCGCCGGGGGCGTTTCCGCCGGGGGCGGATCGGGCGCGGCGGCGGCGGCGGCGGATCGGGCGCCCCTCGTCCTGCGCGGGCACGAGGGGTGGGTAATCTCGTGCGATTTCGCGCCGGCGCCGTCGTCCTCGTCGTCCCTGTCGTCGCCGTGGCTGGTGCTCACGGCGTCGCACGACGGCACCGCGCGCGTGTGGTCGGGAGCGACGGGAGCGTGCCTGCACGTGCTGTGCGGGCACGACGGGCGCCTGGGATCGGTGGTGGCCGCCGCCGCCGCGCTCCCGCCGCCGCCGCCTCCCCAGCCGCGGCCTTCGCACGAGGGCGGCGGCGCTCGGTCCGCCGCCCGCGCCCCCGCCGCCGCCGCGCGCGCCATCACCGCGGGCGACGACGCCACCGCGCGCGTCTGGTGCCTGCGCACGGGCGCGTGCGTGGCGGTCCTGGGGCCCGACGCGCACCGCGGGTGGGTGTCGGTCTGCGCGCTCGACGCGACGGGCAGCGTCGCCGTGACGGCCGACGGCGGCGGCAGCGTCGCCGTTTGGGAGATCCCTGCGGACGACGACGAGGGCGTCGTCGCAGCCGCCGCCGCCGCCTCGGGGTCCGACGCGGCAGCGGCAGCGGCGAGCACGTCTCGGGGCGCTCCCGGCAGCCCCATCAGGCCCCTCGCCCTGTTTGCCGGCGCCCACGCGCGCGAGGTCACAGGGCTGCGCCTCACGCGCCGCGGGGGCTTTGCCGTCTCGTGCAGCGCCGACGGCTCGGCGCGCCTGTTCGACCTGCGCGCGGCGCGCGCGGCGGCGGCGGCGCTGGCGGAGGCGGCGGCGGCGGCCGCGGGGGCGCCCGCGCCGGGCGCGACGCCACGCTGCAGTGGCGTGAGCGCGTCCAGCGACGCGCAGTCGGCGGCGGCGGCGATGGTGGCCGCCAGCGTCGGCGCGCACGACGGCGGCGTGCGCGGCGTCGTCGTTGCCGCGGCGGCAACAAGCGGCGGCGGCGGCGGGGCCCAGGAGCAGTTGCTATGGCCGGCCGTCGTCAGCGCGGGCGAGGACGGCGCCCTGCGCGCGTGGGACGCCTGCGGCACGGGCGAGTGCCTGGCGCAGGCGCCGCGCGCGCACGCGTGCGCCGTGCAGTGGCTGTTTGCGGCGCGGCCCCGCCCGCCCCTGCCCTTCGGCGCTGCGGCGGCAGCCCAGCATCCCCTCGCCCGCGTGGTCAGCGCCTCGGGCGACCGCCGCCTCGCCGGGTGGGACTTTTACGGGGGGCCGGGCGCCGACCCCCCCGAGGCCGCCGCGCCAGCGCGGCCGCGGGCGCCCGAGCCGCGCGCGCCGCCCCGCGACCTGCTGCCGGGCGTGCTCGGCTCGCGCACCAAGTCGGTCGCCGTCTCGGGCGACGGCGGCGTCGCGCTGGTCGTCCTGTTCGACAGCTCCGTGACGGCGTTCCGCCTGGACCTTCCCGACGCGCCCTTGCTGGTGAGCCGCCACGACTCGGCCTTGTGGCCGCCGCGCCCCTCGGACGCCTCGGCCCCGGCCAGCGGCAGCGGCAGCGGCGTCGGCGGCGGCGGCGGCGCGGCCGACGACGACCCGCTCTTGCTGGCGCGGCTGATCCGGCGGGGGGACCGCGGCGCGCACTCGGGCGGCGTTAACGCGGTCGCGGTGTCGCGCTGCGGGCGCGTGGCCGTCACGTCGAGCAAGGACACGACCGCGCGTGTGTGGGAGCTCCCGCCTTTGCCCGCGGCGCAGAGGGCCGAGGGCCAGGCGGGCGCCGGCGGCGGCAGCAGCCGCAACCCGAGCCTCGAGGGCGGCGTGCCATCGAGCGCGGCGGCGATCGCGGTCGCCGCGCGCTGCACCGCCGTGCTTCAGGGCCACGCGGACGCCGTCACGTGCGCCTTGCTGCTCGATCAGGAGGAGGAGGAGGAGGTGCGGCGCAACGACGACGACGACGACGACGACGACGACGACGACCAGGGGGGCCGCCGGGGCAGCGGCGGAGGCGGCGGCGGCGGCGGCGGCAGCGGCGGCATGTCGGCCTGGCCGCCGCCGTTGCGCGCCCCACCGCGCCTCGTCGCGACCGGCTCGCTCGACGGTGACGTGCGCGTGTGGGACGCCCGCACGGGCGCGTGCCTCGCCACGCTCGCCCCCCCCGTCCCTGCGGCGCGCGGCGGCGGCGGCGGCGACGGCGACGGCGACGGCGGCGCGGTCGGCGCCGACAGTGCCTCCTCCCCCCCGCCCCCGGGCGTGCGCGCCCTCGGCTGGGACGGCGGTCGCGCGGGCGGCCTGCTCTTCTCGCTCGACGACGCCGAGGCGCCGCACTCGCGCGCGCGCGTGTGGCGCGTGCCCCCCGCCACGCCTCGGGAGCCGAGCCTGGTCGCCTCCCTCTCGCACGGCGGCGGCGTGCCCGTCCTCGCGGCCGCCTTTGGCGGGCCGTCCAACGCCCTGCTGGCCACGGGCGGCGCCGACTGCACGGTCGTCGTCTGGCACGCGCGATCGGGCGCGCCGCTGGCGTTCTTCGCGGCCGACGCGTCGATCACGGCGCTGGCGTTTGCGTCGCTCGGCGGCGGAAGCGGCGGCGGCTGCAGGGGGCTCACGGTCGTCGCAGGCGACGCCGGGGGGCACGTGCACTGCGTGGCCGTGCCGCCGCTGCGCCGACGGGACGGCCGCGACGATGGCGACGAGGGCGAGGGCGGCGGGGGCACGCGGGACGAACGTGCCCCCCTCGCATCGCCATGATTCGAATTGATCCCCTTCCATTTCCAGGTTGCGTGCCTCCCGCCCCATGCCTTGGCCCCTGTTCCCCCTTTCGCTCCCAAAACCAACAAGGACAACCCCAACAACAACCAACAACGACAACAACCAACAACAACCAACAAAGACAGCGGATTAGCACGCCCGCCCCCTCTTGCGTCCCCCCCCCCTGCCTTTCCGATCCGCCCCCGCCCCACACGCGCGCTCCGCCCTCATCTTGCTTTCTCACCCTGCTTTTTCCTTCGACGCATTCCGCATCCCTTTCCCGCCACACTCAATCGAACCTTCACTAATTCCGTCCCACCCGTGGCGTCCGTTGCCACCCGCCCCGATTTTCGGTTGCATATATTGCGTCGATTGCATTGCTTTTTCTTTTCGAACGAAAAACATTTGGGCGAGCGTGTTTTTGTTGTTGCTGGCAACTTCACACGCCCGTTCGACGCATTCTCATAAGGAGCCGCCTACAGTGTACTCTGTTCCTTCAATTGTGGATGTGATTACTGTGTGAGATTCTCTCTACGGGGGGGAAGGATCAAACCAAAAAAGAAAAATAGGGGGGTTGGATCAACCCGGCTGACATTGGTTTCGGTCGTCGTTCATTCGTTTCCCTGTGGCAGCGCCCGACAACGACTCTTCGTTGACCCTTCACCGCCCCACGATCTGCCGCGCCTTGGTCACGACGTCCCCCGCGTGCGGGAACACCAGCGCCTCCAGGTTGGCCGCGTAAGGGGTGGGGATCTCCGCGCCCGCCACGCGCCCGACGGGCGCGTCCAGCTCGTCAAACCACTCCTCGGCCGCCAGCGCGGCGATCTCGGCGCCGACCCCGTGCTGCGGCCACCCCTCCTCGACGCACACGAGCCGGTGCGTCTTGGCGACCGACTTGCGGATGGTCTCGCGGTCCAGCGGCTTGATGCTTCGGAGGTTGATGACCTCGGCGTCGATCCCGGCCTCCTTCAGGGTCGCGGCCGCCTCGAGGCACACGCCCACCATCTTCGAAAAGGCGACGAGCGTCACGTCGGCGCCCTCGCGCATGACTTTGGCCCGCCCGATCGGCAAGACAAAGTCCTTGTCGGCGGCGGCCGCGGACACGGGAAAGGGGGTGCCGTACAGCAGCTCGTTCTCCAGAAAGACGACGGGGTCGGGGTCCCGGATGGCCGCTTTCATGAGGCCGCGCGCGTCCTCGGCGTCGTAGGGGGCGAGCACCTTGAGACCAGGGACGGACGCGTACCAGGCGGCAAAGCACTGAGAGTGCTGCGCGCCGACGCCCGCGGCGGCGCCGTTGGGGCCGCGGAAGACGATGGGGCACGTGATGGCGCCGCTCGACATGTAGCACGTCTTGGCGGCGCTGTTGACGATCTGGTCGATGGCCTGCATCGCGAAGTTGAAGGTCATGAACTCGCACACGGGCCTGAGCCCTTGGAAGGCGGCGCCGACGGCGATGCCCGTGAAGCCTGCCTCGGTGATGGGCGTGTCGCGCACGCGCTCAGGGCCGTACTTTTGAAGCAGGCCGCGGGTGATTTTGTAGGCGCCCTGGTACTCGCCGACCTGTGTTGTGATGTTTGTATTGTTTGTTTGTTGTGCGGGGAGATGAGGAGGAGGAGGAGGGGGGGGGGTCTTGCGGCGCTTGGGACGACGAGCGGCGGCGTCGGCGGCGGCCAATCGATCGAGGGCTGGCGTTCGGCGGCGTTTGTCTCACCTCCTCTCCGAGGATGAAAACGTCCTTGTCGCGCGCCATCTCCTCGTCGAGCGCCGACGTAAGGGCGTCGCGGACCGTCATCTGTGGGTGTGTTGTTTCGATCGAGGGGCGGCTTGCGGGAGGACGTTTGGCGTCTGGCGTTCTTGTGCTCCTCGGCTGTCTGTCTCTCCTTCATCGATCCACCCAAATGGGACGCCCTGCTCACTGCTCACCTCGCCGGCCGGGGTGGTGGCGAACGCGCGGCTGGCGGCGCTCGTCGCCTGCACGGCGGCCCCGCGCGCCGCCTGTGGGATTCGGTTGAGAGGGGAAGGGGGGAAGAGAGGGGAAGCGTGAGAAAGGGTTGTTCCTGCTGTCGGGCGCTCTCGTCAAGCCCCACATCAACGCACCGCGAGGCCGCCGACGGCAAAGCGGGCGGCAATTTGCGCCAGCATCCTGCTACTCCTTATGCTTCCGGCACCTCCTCTTCTTTCTCTCTATCGAGGGCGCGCGGGCTGTGTCCTCCTCTTTTTCGTGTGTCGCTGAGCAAGAGAACGCGCCGAGGGCTGGTGCTGCTGCTGGTGCTGATGTCAGTGGGTGCTGCGGTTGCTTGGGTTACTGCTGCTCTGCTGCTTCACTCGTCGTGGATGAGAAAGGGAGGACTCTGCTGCTTTGATCGCAAGATGCTCAGTGACGGCGCCGTCGGTCTTTTGGTCGCGACGGTTGCCCACGGCACGTCGCTTACGCGGAACGGCAGCGTCCCCCTCAGCGATAAAAGGGGGGTCTCCCCCCTCCTCGCAGGATCTCCACACCATCATTGCACGCACACATTCGCGAGTACTCATTCTGTTGGCGGAACAAGAAGGCACGAACAGACAGGGAGAAAGAGGACGCGAGCAGCAATCAGCCATGCTGGAGCGGCGCGCGCTGCGCGCGCTGTCGTACCCGCGTGCGCAGGACTTTGCCGAAACGGACCAGCTGGCAGTGCGGTCGCTCGTCGCGTGGCTGGAGAACATGAAGGTGAGAGGGATGTGTGCGGCGCTTGAGCGCCGGCGCCGCAGACGCTGCCATCGTCGTCCATCGTCGTCTCCCGTTCGTCGTCGAGACTGCGGCCGCCCAACGCCCCGACCATCTCTCTCTCGCACAACAAAACTCAAAAAAAGCAAACACCCAGATCCGCCTGTACCCGACGGAGCAGCGCAAGGCGCTCGAGCAGGTGGACGATCCGGCCTGGACCGAGGCCCTCGCCAAGTACCTGGCCGACCTCGAGTGCCCGCTGATCGCAGGTGGAGGGGGAGGCGGCGGCGGCGAGGGCGCCAGAGGCGAGGGCGGCGGCGGCGGCGAGCCACAGTCGCGAGGGCGGCAACAAGCCGCCGCCGCGCTGCGCTGGCTGGTGGCGCTGGCGCTGTCGCTCGACTACCGCGACTCGGCGGCGGAGCTCAACGCCGCGGGCGCCGAGATGGAGCAGGAGGCGCAGCGCGAGGAGGAGGCCGCGGCCGCCCGCGTGGCCGAGGCCGCGGCGCAGGCCGAGCGCGGCGGGTCCGAGGGCGGCGCGGCGGCGGGCGCGGCGGCGGCCGCCGCGCGCCGGCGCCTGGCGCACGCGCGCCAGGCGACCGCCTTTCCCGACATGGACGCGCCGCAGGTGCGCGCCGAGATCGAGAAGCTGGTGGCGATGCTGCGGCCGGCGGACGGCGACGAAGAGGAGCAGCGGCGACAGCAGGAGCGGCAGCAGCAGGGCGAGGGAGCAGAGGCAGGAGCAGCGGAAGCAGCGGCGGCGGCGGCGGCGGCGGCAAGCAGCGACCCCGCCGCCCAGCTCGAGCGGCGCCTCGCCGCCGCCCGCCGCGCCGTCGCCGAGGAGATCATCCCCACCGTCGGCGCCTCCGGCCTGGCCGCCTCCTCGGCCTCGCACGCCCCCGTCCCCCCCCTCTCCGAGGTGCCGCTCGGCTTTTCGACCGGCTGCGGCGCGCGCGTCGACCGCGCGGCGGCGCTGCTGCGGGTGCTCTACCTGCGCGACCTGAGGGCCCTGCAGGGCGCGGTGGACGCGGCGGTGGTGGAGGCGCAGGAGTACACGGCCAATCCGCGGACGGACTCGAGCCTGGGGCGGGTTGGGCGGTGAAGAGTGGGCTGCTTTGGGGGTTTGTTTTTGGAGACGGGGTTTGTTTTTGGAGACGGGGCGCCGCAAACGCATAAAACGCATAAAATGGAGGAGAAGTCACAACGCGCTCGCCGTGTTTGATGGTTGGTGTTTTGTTTGCATTCTGCCTCTCCGAGAAGATAAGGGATCCTGTACTCCGATGTGCGTGCGTAGTATTTTTCTTTTCTAAGCAACACGGGGGGGGGGCCGTTTCACTGTGTTGGAGAAACGAACGGCCGACGCGTTTGGTTTTGGTTTTTGTACTGGATTGGATGGAAGGAAAAAAGCCCGTCTTCCATGTGAGTGTCTGTGTGTGGGTCGGGTGCGTGTTGTGTAGGGGTTTCTCCGAGACGTGTGTGTATACGAACGGTGGGGTTGGGGCGGCGGCACCTGCGTCGCGGGCGCGCTCGGGGAACCGCTACAAAAAATCAATGTGGGAAATCGACGAGAGAAACGTCCTCGTGATGGAAAGAAATCTAAGTGTCCTGCTGCTGCTTTGCTGTGGCGAGTGGTCGAGGAGTGTCGCGCGGCGGGTCAGGAGTATGGGAGGGCGGGCGTCTATTTGTGCTGGTCTGTAGCCTGTCTGCGTCTCCGCCGAGGTCAAAAGAAGGGGGCACAGAAATCGACTGAGGCAGCGGTCCATGAAGGCGTTGCCGCGCTGGATCTGGCGGTACTCCACCAGCAGAGAGTAGGGCGCGGGCTGCAATCTCCAATTTTGTGATCTGTAATGTGAATCTCTCTGTACTCTGTGTTGGGTTTCGAGAGCGGAATACGAATCGAAATGGAGGGGAGGGATTTGGGGACGACGCTGTTGCCGTCCCGGTATGTGTCTGCGTGTGTACAAAAAAGAGCAAAGCATGAGCGTGAGCGCCGGCCGCGAGGGTGTGCGTGATCGTGCTTTTCACTGCGGCGCCCCGCCGCCGCCGCAGCCGCCGCCGCAGCCCGAGACGATGGCGCGCGCCGCCTCGAGCAGGCACCCCTTGACGCCCACGGGCAGCGCGTTGAGCAGGTCGAGCGCGGCGGGGGAGGGCGCGCCGCACGCGCCCAGCAAGCTGCCCATCAGGTCGTCCGCGGCGAAGGCCGCGGCCACTGCGGCGCCCGCGCCGGCGACGTGCCCGCCGCACCGGCCGCCGCCGCCGTAGCCGCCGCCGCCGCCGCGCCCGTGCCGGCCGGCCGAGCCGAGGCCCATGACGGCGTTGCCGGCGTTGAGCGCGCCCGCGAACGAGGCGCCGACGACGGCGCCGGGCGTGGTGAGGGCGCCGGCGGCCGCGGCGAGGGCGCCGCCGAGCGCCAGGTCGGGGCTCACGCCGGGGAGGTCGGACAGCCGCCGCGCATTGGGGCCTGCGCCGGCGCCGGTCGTCGCGAGCGGCGCGGGCGCGAGCGCGGGGGGCCCGCCACCGCACCTTGACTGCTGCTGCTGCTGCTGCTGCGGGTGCTGCTTCTCGTCGCCGGGGCGGCGAGCCTGCTGCTGCTGCTGCTGCTGCTGCTGCTGCTCCTGCTTGATCAGCTGCTGCTGAGACTGCTGCTGGGCCATCAGGGCCGCCTTGCGCGCGGCGACCGCCGCCGCCGCGCTGCCGCCCGTGCCGCCGCCGCCGCCGCCGGTCGCCTCGCCGCCGCCGTCGCCCCGGGGGCCCGTGTCGTCGCCGTGGTCGTCGTCGCCGCTGCTGGCCTGCGGCGCCAGCAGGCCCCACCCGCTAAAGTCGGCGCTTCCCGCGGCCGAGGGCGCCATCAGGGCCGCCGTGCACGCGCGCGCGCCCACGGGCAGCAGCAGCACGTCGTCCTCGGCCACGGCGCTGCCGCGTGTCGCCGTCGTCGCCGTCGTCGCCCCCGGCTCGGCGCCCGACGCGGCGGCGCCGCACGCCGCGAGCGCGGCCGCGTCGTCGGCGCTGCCCGCGCGCATGCGCTTGTGGGCGTGGGCGTGGGCGTGGTCGGGGTCGAGCTGCTGCTGTTGTTGCTGGTGCTGGTGGTGTTGGTGGTGGTGGTGCTGCTGCTGGACCGCGTACGCGTGGTGCGCGTGCTGCTGATGCTGCTGCTGGTGCTGCTGCTGGTGGTGGTGGTGCTGCTGCTGCCGCTGGGGGTAGGCGCCCGCCCCTCCCACCGGCCCCTCGGCCGCCGAGGCGGCGCGCTTGGGCGCCGGACCCGCGCGCCCGTGCGCGGCCGAGGACACGACGAGGTGGTGGGGGTGGGGGTGGTGGTGCTGGAAGGCGTGGTGCGCCGCCAGGCCGTGGAGAGGGTGGTGGTGGCCGGCCGCGAGGGCGGCAGCGGCAGCGGCGGTGGCCGCAGCGGCGGCGGCGGCCGCGCCGGGCTCGCTGGCCCCAAACGCCAAGGGCTGCTGCTGCTGCTGGTGCTGCGCCTGGTGGTGGTGGTGGTGGTGGTGGTGATGGTATTGCTGCTGCTGCGGATGCGGCTGCTGCTGCTGCTGCTGCCACGCGGCGGCCATGCCGGGCGGGTAGCCGGCGAGCATCTGCTTGGCAGCGGCGGCGGCAGAGGGCGGCATGCCCGCCGCAACCGCCGCCGCCGCCGCCGCCGCCACCGCGCCCGGGCCTGCCGCCAGGCCCGCGGCCGAGCCCTTCCGCCGGCCGGGGAGGACGCGAGGGGCCCCCGGCTCGGCCTTGACGGCCGGCAGGGTGTAGCGGTCGCTGTCGCCCTGAAGGTCGCCGGTGCTGCCGTGCAAGGCGGCGGCGGCGGCAGCGACGGCGGCAGCGGCGGCGGCGGCTGCCACGCTCGACGACGGCGGGCGCCGGCGGCGCGAGGCGGCATGGTGAGCGTCGTCCTCCTGCTCCTCCTCCTCGTCGTCGACGTCGTCGTCGTCGTCGTCCTCGTCGTCGTCGTCCTCCTCCTGCGCCGCCACCGCCGCCTTGGTGGCCGCCGCCACGGCCGCCGCGATCCGCTGCTGCTGCACGGCCGCGATCGCCGCCGACAGCGGCGCGTAGCCGCCGCCGCCCGCCTCGGCGCAGGCGCCGCCGCCGCCGCCGCCCGCCACGCCCCCCGCGGCCGCTGCCGCCGCGGCCGCCGCCGCCGCGCGGCTCACCTGCGCCGCCTGCACCGCGCGCCGCATCGCCTGCTGCTGCTGCGCCGAGACGTAGCTCTGGTAGGCGGCGGCGCCGGCCGCCGCGCCCGCGCCGGCGGGCTCCCCCTCCTCGCGCAGGCCTTCCTCCGAGTGGTCGTTGAGCAGCGACTCGAGCGAGATGGCGCGCGAGAGGAACTTGCTGTGGAGTTGTTTTGATCGTTGTTGTTTTCGAAAAAGAAGGGGGGAGGGGCGGTTGATGGGTTTGAAAAAAGACGGGCGTTGTATGGCGGCGGCTCGACGAACAGGGAGAGACGACGAGCGCAAAACCAAAAAACCAAGAAACACAAAACGCACTTGGTCTTCATGCTGCTGGTGGCGGCCTTGCGCTTGAGGGTGGAGTTCCAGCGGTTCTTGACGGCGTTGTCCGTGCGGCCCGGAAGCAGCTTGGCGATGACTGTTGGTTGGGTGTTGGTTTATTTTAGAAGGGGCGGGTGAGCGTTGGCGCCCGAGCATTTTTGTTTGTCGTCGCGCGGCGTGGGTGTTATTTTCCGTGCGGATCGAATGCGTCGGACGCCGCCCAGAAACAACAACCCGGACGTACCCGACCACTTGTTGCCGTTGAGCTCGTGCGCCTGCCGAAATGATTGGCCAGATTTATGGGGGAGGCGTGAGAGAGAGACACGAGGGAGGAGGGCGGGCCGGCGGGGTCAGCCCGCGTCGTCGCTTGCTCCCCCAAACTCTCATCACAAACGCACCTTGATGATGACGGCGTCCTCCCAGTCGGTGAACGCGCCCTTTTTCACGGCCGGGTTGAGGTGGTTCCACCACCTGTTTTTGTGAGGTTTTGGGAGGGGAGAAGGGGACGAGGGTGGGCGCGCGGCTGCCCGACGGGGAAAAAGAGAGAGACGGCGGCGGCGGCGGCGGCGGCGGCCCGCGCGCCCTGTTTTGCACCCTCTCTCCCGAATCCAACACCGGCCTCCGACCCGGCGCGCCGCCGACTGCCAATCGAAGGGCGCGATGGACCACGCCGAGGCGCGAGCGGCGGCGGACGCGCGCGTTCTTGCATGCGTTCGGGCCCGTCCCCGGGCGCCTGGCCCGACGGCGGAACAAAAGGAGAGGGTGGGGGGACCACGACGAGGGAGAGAGCCTGCTTCAATCGCCGCGTGCATCACTCACCGGAGGCGGCACGACTTGCCGCTGCGCCCCTTGATGCGCTCCGCCACCACGCTCCACTTCTGCGGCCCGTGGTCCGCGACCAGGCGCTTGAGCTCCTCGTCCTCCTGCGCGATTGTGCGTGCGTTGATGTTTTTTATTTTTAGCAGTGGCAAAATCGGCGGTGTTGAGTTCCTCCCTTTCCCGTCTGTCTTGGCCCGATGGCCGCCCCGCACGCCACGCCTGCGCCCCGATTCGCACCTCGGGCATCCAAGCCCCCTTTTTGAGGTCATCGAGGTCTTCCTGCGACGACGACGGCATCGTGTGTGTCGACGGGCGGCGCTTTTGGGGGAAGAGAGAGCTGTCGCTGGGAGAGAGTTTTAAATCGGGAACGCGAGTGATGTCTGATGTCTGGTCTATCCAAAATGTCCTTGGTGTGATGGGTGTGTAATCTGCGTGGGTTCAAATGTAAGAATGGTGGGAAAGAGCTAGGCCGTGCGGGAGAGGGGGCGGCTTGAAGAGAGAAGCGCTCGTAGTTTTTGTGTCTGCTTCTGGCCACCCTTCACTTCCGCACGCCTCACACGCCCAGCCGACCCGCCCCGCGACTCCGCCAAACGACACCGCCACACTCAAACAGCGATTGATACCTTGGACTCCGCGGCGTGCGCTTTTCGCTGCAGATGGACACGGGCGGGACGTCTTTTTGTGATCCGCGCCGACGACGCCAAGTTGGACAACGCCAACGTTGATGCCAACTACGCATTGCCAAGAAAACAAAAGCCCCTCCTTCTAAAGCGTCTGACAACGCGAGCTCCCATCTCCCTCCAGACCCCACATTGAGCATCCTCGCCGCCAGTTTCCCTCTGAACCTCTCGCGCGCGCAAAAACCGCCAAGCCCCCGTACGATTTCGTTCAATCCTCCTCCTCCTCAGGTTGATGGGCCCCGCCATAACCGCGGCGTGAGGCGGGGCCTCTCGGCGAGTCCGACGCATCACACACTCTCCTCTCGCGTGATTGGCTAGAGCGAGCGCCGGAAAGGAAAGGAAGCAAGGAACAACCCCCGCGGCCCCAAAAAAAAGAAAATGTTTGGCGCGCGCCGACCCCAGTACCAGCCCGTGGCGGCGGCCGAGATGGTGGAGATGGGGACCGCGGCGCGGATGCGCGTGGCGACGGTGAGGAGACGTCACGGAACGAGGCGGCAGGGCGCTCGCGACAGCGGGACGTGCGAGCGACGAGCGAGACGAACGGCGGCGGCAGCAACGACGCGCGTGTGTCGCGCACACGCCCCCTCCTTCCTCCCCCCCCCCCTCCCCCGCTTTTCTCAGCAATCCCAAACAACACAACGACCACTCGCGCGTCGTCCGCCGACCCTCCTGCTCTCCAACCAACACGAAAAACAAACCACAGCTCTCCGTCCGCGGGATGACGTGCGCCTCGTGCAGCGGCGCCGTCGAAAGGGCGCTCGCGCGCGCGGCGGGCGTCGCGGGCGTGCGCGTGGCCCTGCTGCAGGGCGCGGCCGAGGTGGAGTTCGACCCGCGCGCGGTGGGGGCCGAGGCGCTGGCCGCGGCGGTGGAGGACGTCGGGTTCGAGTGCTCGGTCGCGTCGGTCGCGGCGCGGGGCGGCGGAGGCAGCAACGGCAGCAGCGGCAACGGCAACGGCGCCAGCGGCAGCGGCAAGCAAGGCAGCGGCAGCGGCCGCAGGAGAAGGCGACAACGAAAGCAGCAGCAGGAGCAGCGAGAACAACAACCTCTGGGCCTGGCCGTCGCGCGCCTGCACGTGTCCGGCATGACGTGCGCCGCGTGCACGTCGGCGGTCGAGGGCGCGCTGCGGGCGGCCGCCGGCGTCCGGTCGGCGTCGGTCGCGCTCGCGACCGGAGAGGCCGAGGCCGTCGTCGACCTGCGCGCGCACGCGCCGCCACCGTCCTCGATCTCTCCGCAACGACCAGAGCAGCGGCGGCACGCGGCCGCGGCCGCGGCAGAGGGAGCGCTCGTGCGGGCGGTGGAGGACGCAGGGTTCGAGGCGGCGGCGCTCGCCGGCAGGGACAGCGGCGGCGGCGGCGTCAAGGGCGCCGCGGGCCAAGCAGCGGCCGCAGCAGCGGCAGCCGCTGCGGTCGCGGGCGCCTCCGTCTCGCCCCTCGAGCGCTGCTCCCTCTCGGTCCTCGGCATGACGTGCGCCGCCTGCACAGGCGCCGTCGAGCGCGCGCTGCTGTCGCTGCCCGGCGTCCGCGCCGCCTCTGCCTCGTGCGCGACCGACGCCGCCGAGGTGTGGTACGAGCGGCGGCGGGGGGGCCTGGTGGCGGCCGTCCTGTCGCCTTCGGGCCCGCGCGCCTTCCTCGCGGCGATCGACGCGGCCGGCTTTGCCGCGACGCTGCTGGAGGACGACGAGGAGGAGGACGCGGGGGGGTCGGGCGGCGACGACAGCGGTGGCGGCGGCCTCAGCGGCGGCTCGGACGTCGAGGTGGGCGGCGCGCGCCACGGCGGCGGCGGCAAGTACAGCGGCTTGGTTGGTGGCGACGATGACGACGACGACGACAGCGACTCTGAGCCCAGCGCCCAGGACCTGAGCGCGCGCCAGATGCGCGCGCAGCAGGCCGAGCTCGCGCGCTGGCGCCGCGCCGCGCTGCTGGCGGGCGCCTTTGCCGCCCCGCTCTTCTTCCTCGCCATGGCCGTGCCCATGCTGCTGCCCTCGTGGTCGCGCGCCCTCCGGGACACCCGCCTGCTCCCGGGGGGCCGCCTCTCGGTCGACGCCCTGCTCAAGTGGAGCCTGGCCACGCCGGTGCAGTTTTGGCTCGGCGGGCGCTTCCACCGCGGCGCGCTGGCCGCCGCGCGGCGGGGCGTGGCAAACATGGACGTGCTGGTGTCCCTGGGCACCAACGCCGCCTACTTCTACTCGGCGGCGGTGGCGCTCGCGGCGCCGCTGGGGGCCGCGGCCGTCGGCATCACGTCCCTGGGCGGGGAGACGACGGCGACGGGCGGCGGCGGCGGCGCGCCCGGCGCCGCCGCAGCCGCAGCCGCCGCCGCCGTCCCGCCGCCGCCGCCGCCCGACTTTTTTGAGACGTCGGCGATGCTCGTGTCCGTCGTGCTTCTGGGCAAGTACCTCGAGTGCGCGGCCAAGGGGCGGACCTCGGACGCGATCCGGCGGCTGATGGCGCTGGTGCCCGACACCGCGCTGGTCGTCACGCTGGCGGACGACAAAGGACAAGCAGCGGCATCGGCGGCGGCGGATGCCGCCGCGGGCGGGCGCAGTGGCGCCGCCGAGGCCGTCGGCCCCCCCCTCGTGGTGCTGTCGCAGCGCGAGGTGCCCGCGCGACTCGTGCGCCCGGGCGACGCCCTGCGCGTGCTGCCCGGCGCCAAGGTCCCCGTCGACGGCATCGTGCTGTCCGGCGGGCCCGGCGAGGGGGGGGAGGAGGAGCTGCCCGGCGACGGAGGAGGAGACAGCAACGACAACCACAGCCGCGGACGAGCAGAGCCGCCGCCGCCGCCGCCCTTCAAGACGCGCCGCCGCCCCCCCCTGCACTACTTTGTCGACGAGGCCATGGTCACGGGCGAGGCCCACCCCGTCCCGAAACGCCGCGGCGACCCCCTCATCGGCGGCACCCTTAACGCCGGCTCGGCCCTGCTCATGCGCGCCACCCGCGTCGGCGGCCGCACGGTGCTGTCGCAGATCGTGCGGCTCGTTCAACGGGCGCAGATGGCCAAGGCGCCGATCCAGGCCTACGCGGACGCGGTCGCGGGCGTGTTCGTGCCCGGGGTGCTGCTGGTGGCCCTGCTGACGTGGCTCCTCTGGCTGGGCGCGGGCCTCCTGCGCCTCTACCCGGACTCGTGGCTGCCGCCGGGCCACTCGCGCGCCTTGCTGGCGCTGCTGTTCGCCGTGGCCGTGCTGGTGATTGCCTGCCCTTGCGCGCTGGGCCTGGCGACGCCGACGGCTGTCATGGTCGGGACGGGCGTGGGGGCGTCGATGGGCGTGCTGATCAAGGGCGGGGACGCGCTCGAGCGCGGGCACCGCGTCGACACGGTGGTGTTTGACAAGACGGGGACGCTCACGCGCGGGAGGCCGCAGGTGACGGGGGCGCGGCTGGTGGGGGCGGCCTCCTCGGTCGGGGGGGCCGCGCCGGCGCCCACCGCCGCCCTTGCCGCGCCCGCCGCCGCCGCCGCCGCCCTTGCGGCGCTCGCCGCTCCCGTGCTGTCGCTCAGGCACGTGGCGCTGCTGGTGGCGGGGGCCGAGGCGGCCAGCGAGCACCCCCTGGCGCGCGCGGTGTGCGAGTGGGCGTCGGTGCAGTCGCTGAGCAACGTTGCCGTCATTGCTTCGGGCGGCGGCGGCGAGGATAAGGACGAGGGGGAGCAAGGGGAGGAGGAGGAGGAGGACGACGACGATCGCGCCGGCGGCAGCGGCGCAGAGGGGGTGACAGCAGCGGCCGCCGCTCCAGCGATCAGAACCGCTGACAGCCTCCAGGTCTTGCGCCACTTGGCCGCCCACCTGGACGCCAGCTGCGCGTCGACGGGCGCCTGCCACGTCACCGCCGTCGAGAGCTGCCCGGGCCTGGGCATCGTCGCGCGTGTGCCCGTCGCGCCGCCCTCCTCCTCGGCGGCCGGCGGCGGCGGCAACGGCGCGGGCGGCGGCAATGGCGGCGGCCGCGGCGGCGCCGCTTGCGCGAGCGAGCAGCTGCTGCTCCCCGTCTTTTCGCTGTCGGGCGGGGGCGCCGACGGCGATGACATCGGGAGCGCGACCTCGACCCCGCGCGCGTCGGCCGTGCGCCGGCGGCACGGGCCAAACGGTGGAGGAGGAGGCGCCGCTGCGGCCGCCTTTGCCGCCGCCGCCGCCGCCGCATCGTCGGCCGCCGTCAACCCCGCCCCCTCCTCCCTCCCCTCGTTCGTCGAGCTCGTCGTCGGCAACCGCCGCCTCCTCGCCGAGCGCGGCGTCCCGCTGCCGCCCGAGGTCGAGCGCTACGCCCGCAGCCGCGAGCTTCGCGGGCAGACGTGCGTGCTGGTAGCCGCCGCCGGGTCGCTCGTCGCCGCGCTGGCCGTGTCGGACCCGCTCAAGCCTGAGGCCGCGGCCGTGGTGGCCGCCCTGAGGGGCCGCGGCATGGAGGTGCACATGATCACGGGCGACAACTGGCGCACGGCGCGCGCGGTCGCGCGGCGCCTGGGGCTCGCGGACGCCGTCGGTGCTGGCGGCGGCGGCGGCAGGGCGGGCGGCGGCGGCGCCCTTTCCGCCTCGCCCGGTGCCGACGGCCCCCTCTTTGCCTCCTCCTCCGTCGCCGCACCCTTCCCCCGCTGCACCGTCATGGCCGAGGTCCTCCCCGCCGGAAAAGCCGACGCCGTTCGCGCCCTCCAACGCCGCGGCCGCGTCGTCGCCGTCGTGGGCGACGGCGTCAACGACGCGCCCGCGCTGGCCGCCGCCGACGTCGGCGTCGCGCTCGGCAGCGGCACCGACGTGGCCGTCGAGGCCGCCGACTACGTCATCCTGCGCGACTCGCTCGCGCTCGTGCTGGCGGCGCTGGACCTGTCGACGGTCGTATACCGGCGCATCCGCTGGAACTTCTGCTTTGCCATGGGCTACAACCTCGTGATGATCCCCGTGGCCGCGGGCGCGCTGTACCCGGCGCTGCGGCTGCGCTTGCCGCCCTGGGTGGCGGGCGGGTGCATGGTCGCCTCGTCGGTCAGCGTGGTCGCCTCGTCGTTGCTGCTGCGGCGGTACAGGCCGCCCGCCGTCGCCGGGTGCTCCGCGCTGTGAGAGATGATCGAATGATCGAATGGCGGGCGGCTTATTTGTGTGGTGCTTTCCTTAGAGACGAAAGATGCAATCGATCGATTGAACTCGGCTCTTTCCCCCCCTTCTGCTTTGAGATTGCGCTGTCGTGCCGCTCCGCTCGCTCGCTCGCCCGCTCGCTCGACGTGGAACGCAGCGCGCTCTCGCGTTCTGTTCGTGCTGCCGCGTCGTTTTTTTCCTCCTCTGTCTCCGTCTCTCTGTGTGTTTAGGCCTCGGAATCAAAGGTGTCGGCATCTCCGGGGCGCTGTCTAGGACGCCGATTCCGGTAGGAAAAGATTAAGCCATATTGATGAAGGTCTCGTCACCGGCAAAACACACAGAGAAGGAGAAAAAAAGGGGCGCGGCAGACGAAAGCGCCGGAAAAAAACAAAAAAAGGAATAAATGCTCGGCTCAGCGTTCTATCCTCTGATTACAAATGGTTGGGAGGGAGGGAGGGAGCTCGACGGTCAAGGAGAGCGAGCGCGACGAGGCGCCTCGGTCGCTCTCTCTCTCCCTGCCCAGCCGCCGCCCAAACGACCCCCCCTCCCGAAGGGCGCCCCAAAAACGAGTCCAACCTGGGCTCGGGGGTCAGACGATCGAGTTGGCGGCGCTCGCGATGCGCGGCCAGAGGTCGGCGCACTCCTTGGCCACGGGCCCCGTGATCGCCGACCCCTTCATCTCGCCCTTTGGGTTGACGATCACGCCCGCGTTGTCCTCAAAATAGATGACGGTGCCTTCCTTGCGGCGCCACGACTTGCGCTGGCGCACCACCACGGCGGGCGTCATCTTCTTGCGCAGGTCGGGCTTTCCCTTCTTGACCGTCGCCATGACCATGTCGCCCGGCGCGGCCGCGGGCAGGCGGTTGAGCCGCGCGCCGAACCCCACCACGGAGACCACGTAGAGGTTCTTGGCGCCCGTGTTGTCGGCGCAGTTCATGACCGCGGCGACGGGCAGGCCGAGGGCCATGCGGAACTTCATGCCGTTGACGTTGGCGCGCTGCTTCTTCGTCGACATGGTGGGCCCCAGCTGCTGGTTGCGAGGTCGGGGCTTTACCGGGGGGGCGGATGCCCTTTTTTCTCGTGGGGGGAAAAGGGGGGGCGGCCTGTGGGGTCGGTCGTGTGTTTTGGGGGGGGGGTTGGGGGGGGGGAGGGGGTTTTGTGGGTCGTGTGAGTCCTGCGCGGCCGTCTGGATCGCGTGTGACGGGAGCGCGCGCGCGCGTGCCGCGGCCGAGACGAGAGGAGAGGGGCGCCGCCGCTGAAAAGCTGCCTGCGGCGCGAGGGCGCGAGGGCGCCGCTGCTGCTTGTCCGCTGCGGCCCTCACGCGCCGCCGACGGCCGCCGTTGGCCGCCGCCGCCCGATGGCCGCGTCTCTCGTTCCTCTCTGTGCGACACCAGGAGTGACCGCGGAGCGCCCGGACGAGCGGATCCGGACGTTTCACGCCGGGCTCGGAAGGTCTCAAGCGCGCCCGGGCAGAGAGAGGAAGAGAAAGGGAGAGCCTCGACGCGCGGGCACTTGCCCTGTCTCCCTCGTCTCTCTGCCGTCGCGCCCTCTGTCCCGCCTCAAAGCGGCGGCAGACCGAGCGGCGCGCGCGCGCCGCTACTGCGTTGAAACTGCCAGCCAAGCGCCGTCGTAGTCACAGCTGATCGCCTGGCGGCGCGCAGAGCAGAACGAGAGAGGGGGGCGATTGTCGCTGTTGCTGCTGCCATTTTTGGTCGGCGGCACCACTCGCGCGCACAAGCCGGCCGATCCCTCACGCACGGCTTTATCCAGACGCCAGAGAAAGAGTGAACCGACCTCCTGACGATCCGCGGGGGCAAGTTGATGAGAGAAAGAGAAAGAGGCAGGAAGAGGTGGAGGGAGGTGGAGCCTTTGAAGGAGGGGGGGGACAGAGCCGCCGCCGCCGCCGCCGCCCCTGCCGCTCCCCTTCTTACCGCTTTCGCTCATTTTTTGTTCCTTTCCAATTCCAATTTTCAATCGCTGTCGTCCCCCAACACCATCCCATCCGTACCGCCCCCGCCGCCGCCGCCGCCCCCGAGCCCGTACGCCTCGAGCGCGGGCGACAGCAGCGCCAGGCCCAGCAGCGCGGCGTCCTCGCACCGCAGGCCTCGCGCCGCGCGCTGCAGCGCCGCGCTCGGCACGCCGCCGCCGCCGCCGCCGCCGCCACCGCCGCCACCGCCCCCCTGCTGCCACTGCCCGCCGCCGCCGCCGCCGCCGCCGCCCGCGCCCGCAAACGCCGAGGTGGGTAAGGGGCTGAGCAGCAGGTCGAACACCTCCGCCAGGTCCTTGCCGCGCAGCCGCTTGTCGCGCGCGAGGCCGCCGCGCAGGCCGCCCGCAGGCCCCGGCGACGACAGCACGACCAGCGCGTGCCTGAACCCGCGCGGCAGCGCGAGGTCCTCGGCGCGGCGCACGGCCTGCCCCTCCTCGGCCGACAGGCCGATGACCAGGTCGTACGAGGCGCCGCCGCCACCGTCGCCGTTGACGCCGACCTTGGCGGACGTCGCGGCGGCGCCGCCGCCGCCGCCGCCGCCGCCGTTGGCCGCCGCCTGCTGCTGCTGCTGCTGCTTCCGCTCGCGCTCGGCCCGCTTCTGCCGCATGCGGTCCTCCATCATGCGCCGCGCCGCCGCGGCCAGGTCGCCATTCTCCGCCGAGGCCAGCCCGACCACCGCCTCAGCCTGCTCCTCCTCCTGCTCCTCCTCGGCGTCCGAGCCCCCCTTGCCGCCGCCGCCGCCGCCGCCGCCGCCGCCGCCAGTCGCCCCCGCGGAGCCCTCTGCCGCAAAAGGGCACCCCTTGAGAAGCCCGTGCATGCCCTTTGCCAGGCGCACGCTGAAGCCCCACGCGCCCGCCGCGCGCCCGCCGCAGGGCGCGAACAGCTCGCGCCGCGGCGCGTCCGCGTCCGCCAGCTCCGCCACGAGCATCGACTCGCCGTGCGAGGCGACATACTCTGCCCGCGGCGCCGCGCCCAGCCGCACCGTCACGCGGGCGCCGGCGGGTGCGGCGACGCCTTGGACGACAGCCATGCGGTCGAGGCCCACGTCCACGAAGGTGCAGAAGGGGGGGGTGGTCGTCGTCGCTGCTGTGGTGGGGGTGGCGGGTTCCTGCTGCTGCTGCTGCTGCTGCCCGGGGGAGGCAAGGAGGGGGTCGGCGGCGAGCGCGGCGCCGGCGGCGGTGGCGCCCGCCGCCATCACGACGCCCTCGCGGAACTGGCACCACTCGGTCGGGCGCAGGTGGGACGGCAGGCCCAGCGGGGGGCACGCGGGCAGGTGCGCCAGGTCCGGGTGCGCCAGCGGCAGGAGGTGCGGCCTCAGGTACGGCGGGGTCTCGAGCGCCTGCGCCACGCGCGCGACAAGCGCCGCCGCCGCGCCGACCGTGCCGTCCTTCCGCTGCGGCGTGTCGTCGACGACGACGAGCTCGTCGGCGCGGTGCAGCGCGGCGGCGCGCGCGACGGCGGCCACGAGCAGCGTGGCGGCCTCGGCCGAGGGGGCGTCCTCGATCAGGGAGGCGGGCACGGCTAGCGAGAGGGTGTAGTGCGCGCGGCGGCGCGGGTGCGCCTGCGGCTGCTGCTGCTGAAGGGCGGCGGGCGCGATGGTGGGCCCCGAAGTCGGCGCGTTTCCGGCTGCGCCCGTCGCCGCGCCTGCTGCGCCTGCTGCTGCTCCTCCGGTCTTTTTCTTCTTCTTCGACATGTTGTTGATTAGACTGTTGTGTATGAAGTGGGCGTCGTTCGTGGGCGTGAGAGCGGAAGAGGACCTCCCTCCCCCGTCTTCTCTCGAGAAAGGGGAAAGGGAGAAAGGGGAAAGGTCACAGCAAAGAGGAGGTAGGAGGAGCAACGCCCTAGTCTACAACTCTACGCCTCTCACGCACACAACCTTTGTACAGCCTCCCTCCTCTCGCGATTGCCGAGCTCCACCCACGGTTTCACCGTTTGAAAACCGAGCAGCCCGACAAGCGTTCCACACACGAGGCGCCAACTCCCCCTCATTGAAACCGCACCTCTCAAACTCTGCGGTATGCAGGGACAAGCGCCAGCATTCGCTGTTTAAAACAATCATAAGGGCCGCGTTCGCGAAGGAAGTACAATGCACGTCGACCTGAGTTCCGGGACGCTCAAAGGGATCTCGGACGCGCGCTATGAGAAGCGCAAAGCCGCCGCGCTCGAGGTCGAGCAGGTCGTCAAGCGCATCAGCGGCGACCACGCCCGCGTGCACGCGCTCATCTCCCGCCTGATCGCCGAGTTTGCCTTTTCGCCGTCCGCAAACCACCGCAAGGGCGCTCTGCTGTGCTTGGCGGCCGCGGCCGTCGGGCTCGGGGACGCGCCGGGCGGGGAGCAGCACCTTCGCCAGATCGTGCCGCCGATCCTGGCGTCGTTCACGGACCAGGACGCGCGCGTGCGGTACTATGGTGAGGGGATTGCTTGTTGGTCGGCGCGAGCAGACGTGCAGGAGAGGCCGCCGCCGCCGCTGTCGTCGTCGCCGCGCCGCCGCCGCCGTCGTCCCTTGTCTGTCCCTTGGTCGCTCGCTCACGCCCAAAACCACCAACCACGTCCGCCCGCCAACGAACCCGACTTACGAATACCACAACAACGCAGCGTGCGAGGCGCTCTACAACGTCGCCAAGAGCGCCCGCGAGGGGTTCGTCGAGTTCTTCCCCGAGGTGTTTGACGCCACCTTTCGGCTGTGCGCCGACGCTGAGCCCAACGTCCAGTCGGCCATCCAGTTCCTCGACAGCCTCGTCAAGGTGAGGAGAGACACGGGGCGAGCGAGGGAGCGAGTCGCCCCTTCCCCGCGCCCCTTCGCTTACGACGCAAAAAACAAACAAACAAAACAAAAACAGGACATTGTCACGGCGTCGCCGTCGTTCCGCGTCGGCGCCTTTGTGCCCAAGCTGCGCGACTACCTGAAGGTGCTCAACCCGTACAAGCGCCAGTTCCTCATCAGCTGGGTGGCCGTCCTGGACAGCGTGCCCGACCTCGACCTGCTGGCGCACCTGCCGCTGCTTTTGGACGGGCTGCTATCCATGCTGTCAGACCCAAATCGCGAGATCCGCGCCGCCGCGCACAAGGTCCTGATGGAGTTCCTGTGCGAGGCGCAGGCGAGCATCGGGGAGCAGGGGGGAGGGGGGGGAGGGGGCGGGGGGGCGGGCGGCGGGGAAGAGGCGGCCGCCGGAGGAGGCGCCGGCGACGGCGCCTTCGACTGCGCGGCCGTCGTCGACACGCTCGTCACGCGCGCGGCGTCGCCGGACGAGCTTACGCGCACGACGGCGCTGCGGTGGCTGCAGGCCTTTTTGGAGCTGGCGGCGCCGCGGCTGGTGCGCAGCTACGCGCCCGTCCTGGGCGTGGTGCTGCCTAACGTGTCGCACCCGTCGCCCGAGGTGCGCGCGGCGGCGCGCGCGGCCAACGACGCGGCGCTGGCGCTCGGCGGCGGCCGCCCCGGCGGGAACGCCAACGGCGGCGGAAACGCCAACGGCGGCGGCGCCGCCGCCGCGGCGGTCGACACGGCCGCCGTGCTCGCGGTCATCAGCCGCGAGGTGCGCAGCGCGCAGGAGCCCACGCGCCTCGAGGCCCTCCGCTGGGTGCACTTCCTGCTGGTGCGCAACGAGGCCGAGGTCTTCGGCCAGCTCGCGCTGCTGCTGTCGGCGCTGCTCGACGCGCTCGGCGCGCCCAGCGAGCGCACGGTGCTCGGCGCGCTGGCCGTGCTCGGGCAGGTGGCCGCGCACCCGCAGCACTTTCGCCGCGTGCTGTCGGCGCTGGTCGACCGCTTCCGGGGCGACGAGGGCCTCGCGCTGCTGCAGCGGGGCGGGCCTCTGGTGGTGCGGCGGCTGTGCGCGGCGATGGGCGCGGGCAGGGTGTTTGCCGAGCTGGCGTCGCTGCTCGACGAGGAGGGCGGGGGCGCCGCCGACGGGGCTGCGGACGGGGCGGGCGGCGGCGGCGGCGGCGGCGGCGACCTGCCCTTTGCGGGTGCCATGGTGCAGGCGCTCAACCTGGTGCTGCTGACGGCCAGCGAGACGCGCGGCCTGCGCGACGCGCTGCGGAGTGCGGGGAGCGCCAAGGCGGGCGGCAAGGACGAGGGGCGGCGGCGGCAAGCGGGGGAGCAAGAAGGAGAAGAGGCGGGCGAGGGAAGAGACGGCGGCGGCGAGGACGGCCGAGGGGACGGCGAGGACGGCGGCGAGGAGGACGAGGACGGCGCGCGCGTCTTCCGCGCGCTCTACCCGGCGTGGTGCCACTCGTGCGGCGCGGCCCTGAGCCTGTGCCTGCTGGCGCAGGCGGACGGCCACGCGCGCGCCATGCTCGGCCGCCTGTCGGCGCTGCCGCTCGGCGCGGGCGCGCTCGTGCAGCTCGACCGCCTGGTGCAGCTGCTCGAGTGCCCGGCCTTTGCGCCGCTGCGGCTGCGGCTGCTCGAGCCGCCGCCGCCGCAGGCCGCCCTTGGCGGCAACAACGCCGGGGGCGGCGCTGGGGGCGGCGGCGGCGGCGGCGGCGGGTCGCCGCTGGTGCGGGCGCTGTACGCCCTCCTGATGATCCTGCCGCAGTCGTCGGCGTTCCGCACGCTCGGCGCGCGCCTGGCCGCGGCCGCGCCCGCCGCTCAGGCGATCGGCGGAGGCGGAGGCGGAGGCGGAGGGGCGATCGAGGGGGAGGGTGACGGCGGGTCTTTGTTGCAGCAGCAGCAGCGGCTTTGGGAGCGGCGAGAGTGGCCCGAGCTGCTTCAAGTCTTCGTGGCGCGGCAGGAGGCACACGCGGCGGACGAGGCGAGGAGGCGGGCCGAGGCCGAGGGCTTGGGTGTCGAGGAGGACATTCAGCGGGAGCACCAGCAGCAGGCGAGGCAGGCGGCGGCCGAGCAGCAGAGCGCTGGGGCGGCGGCGCCCGTTGCTTCTGCTGCCGAGGCGGCGACTGCGGAGACGGCCGTTTCGTCGCTCGTGATTTGACTGGCCCGTGTTATTTACCTCAACTCTCGCTCCTTGTCCCTCCTCTTGTCTCTCCTTGTCGAACCCTTCATCACCTGTCTAAGCGATCACGCGGCGATCCGCGCCGGCAACTATGGCTTCGACGCGCCGCCGCTGATCAAAAAAGGTTGACCAGCCGAACGAGGGGGGGTCGGTCGATCGAGAACCACGACGAAAAAACAATGGCCGGCGCCGCCCCAACTTCCACAACGGCGATCGCCGCGGTCCTGGTGGCCCTTTTGTCGTCGCTCCTCGCCCAACCCGCGCGCGCGGCCGCTGCGGTGCCGCCGTGCGCGCGCGCTTTGTACGCGCCGGCGGTCGCGCACGCGGGGTCGGCCTTTTGGGCCGTCGCGCAGTTTGACGGCGCGGGGCCAAACCTGGCGGCGGCGTGCGCGGCCTCCGGGGCGAACGAGAGCGCCTGCGGCCTGTTTGCCGCGCCGCTCCCGGCCATCGTGCCCGGGTCGCTGCAGGCCTACCCCTCGATAGTGCGCGCGGCCGTGGTGCGCGTCATGGTCCGGATGCCCGCCGACGACTTTCGCGTGGTTCTGGCGCTCGCGCCGCTGTCGTGCGAGCCGTCGACCCCGCCGGCGCCGGGGCCCCTGTCCGTCTCGGTCGCCGCCGTGAGCGCTATGCCCCGCGCTCCTCGCTTGACGCTCGTGCGCGCGCCGACCGTGGTCACAGCAACCTTTGACGTGCGCCTCGACTTTTTCGAGCGCGTGTCGTGGCTCGACCCCTCGGCCGTTCGCGTGAACGCCACCACAACGAGCCCCGGGCGAGCCCCTACCAACCCAGCGACGCTCATGTCCGAGATGGCGGCGGCCGCCGGCGCCCGCGTTGCCATGGTCGTGCGCCCCTCGTCCGAGGGCGGCGGCGACGGCGACGCCGGCGCGGGCGCCGCGCTCGTGCTTACCGTCGACGGCGCCACGCCCGGCCAGACGGTTGGGCTGCAAGTCCCCGCGGGCGCCTTTGCCGGCGCTGCCCAGTCGCCCGCCGCCGCAAACTCGAGCGTCCTGATCGTCCGGGTGCCGTCGGCCGGCTCGACCCTTTTGCCGGGCCTGGCCTTGCTCTCCGGGCGCCTGCTGCCGGGCGTCGTCGGCGTGTCGGCGAGCGTGTGCCTGGCCGCCGCGCTGATCGCGCCCGGCACGCACGTCGCGACGGTCACGTGCGGCAGCGCCAACCTCCTCCGGTCGGTGGGGCACGCTCAGGTCGCATGCGCGCTCGGCTCGGCGCTCTCGTCCCCGACCCTCGGCCTGGCCCCGTCTGTCGCGGCCGCGGCCAGCGGGCTGCGCTGGTCGATGCTCCAATGGCTGCCCCCCGCCTTCAACGGGCCCCTGGCCACTTATCTTGCCAACTGGGCCGTGCGCGTCGAGGACGCGAGAGAAGAGGCGCGCGCGCGGAGGCGAGCAGGCGTAATGGGTGCGCTGGCAGCCGGCGCGTTTGAGCGCGAGGCCGAGGCGCGGCGCGACAGCGCGACGCTCGCGGCGGTGACCCAGAGCGGGATGTGGCGCGAGATTATCGGGGCCAATCCTTTGCGCATGATTGCTTCGGATGGGCGCGTGCGGGATTTTCAGCAAGAGGGGCAGGAGGGCGAGCCCGCAGCTCCCGAGGATGTGCCGGCCGCGCTCGCAGCCGGCAGCGCGCTCGCCGACCGCGACACGGCGTCCGCGCTCAACAGCTGGCTGCGCGACATGCAGCTCGGGGGGGGGGCAGCCGTGAGCGTTGCCGACGCCGCCGCCGCCGCCACGCGTCCAACCAGCGGCAGCGGCTTCCTGAGCTACGTCGTGGCCACGCCCGAGGCGGTCGGCCTCGCCGTCGCCCCGCCGACTCTGCCGCTACCGCCGGCGCTGGCGGCGGCCAACGGGACCAACGCCACCCTACAACAGGACCTGCTCGAGGCGCACCGATCGTCGTTCGTGGCCCCGCGCGCCCTGCTCAGCCGCCGGCCGCTGTCCGGCGCCGCCTGGGTGCTCGAGCCAGAGAAAGGGCGGCGCAAGGCCGCCCTGGCCGCCGCCTGGATCGCGTTCCTCGGCGCGGCCGAGGTCGGGGGCGTCGCCATGTTTGCGGCGCTGCTGCTGCACGTGGCGGCGGCGGCCGTGGACACAAAGGGGCCGCAAGCACAAGACCACGCTTCGGAGTCTTCTTCCTCGCCCCCGCCGTCGCGAGTGCCGTCCCGGTCGTCTCCGCCCGTGCGTCCGGTGCCGGCCATCCTGCCGGCGCCGCCGCGCCTGCTCGCGTCGCTGGCTGTTCGAGACGGTAGCGGCGGCGGTGGCATGGGCGGCAGCGGCATGGGCGGCGGCATGGGAGGCGGCGGCATGGGCGGCAGCATGGGCGGCGGCATGAGCAACGGCGGCGGTAGTCTGGCACAGCGTGCAATCCGCAACAGCGTCCTGGCGCACGGCACCTGGCCCATGCCGCCGCCGCCGCTGCCGCTGCCGATGCTGCAGCCGCCTTCGTCTAGGTCGATCTTCGGCCACAACAACGGTGGCGGCGGCGGCGGCGACGAGGCGCCCCTGCTGCACTCGCCGCCGCTCTTTGCATGGCCAAAGCTCGCGATCATGGGGGGCGTGGTCGCGTGGCCCCCTTTGGTCCACCTGGCGAGCGGCTTGCTTCCCGGCGGCGCTCCGGCGTGGATGGTTGCGGCCGTTGCCGGCCCCCTGGTCCTGCTCGGAGGCGCCGTCTTCGTTTGGATGTTGCTGTGGGCGAGCGGGGCGGGGGCGGAGGGGCTTTTGCGGCCTGTGCGTGCTGCGGACGTGCAGGCGACGTGCCAGATCTTGGCGGCCCAAGAGCGGGAGGAGCAGCAGAGGCAGGAGCAGCAGCAGCAGCAGGAGCAGGAGGATGACGACGCCACCCGCTGCCGGGAGCTCGAGGCGGAGGACAGAGATGACGACCGCCAGCAGCGGGCGCAAGAGCAGCGGGAGCGGGAGGAGCAGCAGCAGCAGCAGCAGCAGCGGCGACATCTGTCGTTGCTGCGGCCGCCCGTGCCGTCGACGTCGCCCGCGCTCCGCGCAGACTTTAAAATCGACGTCGGCCACGTCGGCAGGCCCCACGGGTTTGCCGATCGCGTCCCCACGGGCCAGCGCCTGCGCGCGGCGCTCAGGGCCCCCTTGTCCCCGTCTCCGCCGTCGTCGCCGCCAGCCCCGCCCGCGCCGCGCGAGCCCCTGCCGTCCGCCGAGCGCCTGATAGCGTGCGTGCCGCCCATCTACTACGTGCCGCCAAGCGCGGGCGGCGGCGGCTCGGGCTCCTCCATGGCCGTGACGGTGCTGCGTCCCGTGCTGCTTCCGCGCAGCGGCGCCGGCGGCGCCAGCGGCGCCGACGGCCAAGGGACGCACACGCCGTCGCCCCTCCCCTCGCGCTCGCCCGCGTTGCGGCTGCTCGGCGGCAGCGGCAGCGGCGGGGGCGGCGCGTCTTCTCGCCCCCGCCACCTCGGCGGCGGCGGCGGCAATGGCGAGATACGGGAGATCGGCGGCGGCGACGGCGGCGGCAGCGACGACGGCGCTGGCGACGACGACGGCGTCGACGACGCCCTGCTCGCCAGCATCGCCTCGGCGGCCGCCGCCAGCGCGCAGTGGGTGCGGTCGACGGGCATCGTCTCGCCGGCGCCCCCTCCCGCAGGGCTCGCTTACACGCTGCGGGCCCGGCAGGCAGAGGAAGAGGAGGAGGACGCCCGCGACGCGGCGGCGCGCCGAGCGAGCGCGCGGGCCGCCGACGCTCTCGAGCGCGCCAGGCTGAACGCCTACGCGGGCGCGGCGGGCCTGCTGCTGGCGGACATCGTCGGGCCTGTCGTCATGCCCCCGGCGGCGGCGGCGGCGGGCCCGGACGACCCCGAGCGCAACGAGCGCGCGCTGCTGTCGCGCGCGGCACCGGCCATGCTGGGCGCCAACGCGCTCGCTTTTCTGGGCACGCTGCTGATCTGCGGCCTCTGCGGCTTACTCGGCGCCGTAAGCGCGCCCCCCCCGCTCGACGCGGCCGCGCGCGCCTCGACGTCCGTCGTCTCGCTCGGCGCCGCCGCCGGCTCGCTCGCGTCGCCGCGCGCCGTGGCGGCCGGGGTCACGTCTGTCGTGTGGGCGCTCCTGGCGCTGCGCATTTTGTGGGCGGCCGTGGCCACCCAGGCGTACGCCTCGGCGTCGGCAGCCGCCCTCGAGGCGCTGTGCTCCGCGTGCGAGACGGGCCTGCTCGTCGTGGCCGCCGTCGCCCTCCCCTTGCTGCAGTCGCCGTCCGGCGGCGGGGGGGGCCCAGGCGCCGCGGCGTCGCTGAGCGTGGCCGCCCTGCTCCTGCTGCTGGTCGAGATGATCGTGCTGACGGCGGTCGAGATCGTCCGGACGTTTGTCGTCATAGGCAACGCGGGCGGGCTGGCGTGCTTGCCCTCTGCAGTCTTCCGCGGCGGCGTCGGGCACGCTCGTCGTGGTTTGGGCGGCAATTGGGCGGCGAGCCGGCTCGCCCGCACGAGCCGCGTCGCGCCCTCGGGCCCGCCTCTCCGCCCCCAGTCATCATTAGCCCGCATCGACCGCGCACCGTCCCGCGCTCGAGCATAGAAAGCTTGTCGACCCACTTGTTTCCTTGTCCCCTTTCCCTCTCTCTCTGTCTGTGCAGAGGCGCCGCGATTCCACACAGGGGGGCCACAAAAACCACAACCACAACCGCGGATGCTAGGCCTCCCCACGTGTGCGGGCCGCGGGTCGTGGCCCGTGCGCGCGCGCGGGACGTCCATGACCAGGCGCTTGATCTCCTCGAGGGCGGCGCCGCCTGCCCGCGTCGGCTCCTCGCCCCTCCGCGCCGCCGCAACGAAGCCCGCGCGCGCGCCCGGAACGGCGCCCGTCCGCGCCGGCACGTGCTCGCCCCTCCGTGCCGCCGCAACCGATAGCATCGCCGTCGCCGCAGCGGCCGACCCCAACTGGCGGCGCTACGCGTCGCCGCTGCCCCCGCTCGGCGACAAGCCGAGCGACCTGGTCACGGTCGTGCCCGGCGTCAGCTGGTCCATCCGCCAGGACTTCCCGGGCCCGGGCAAGTCGGGCATCAACCTGAACATGTGCCTCTTCCGGACGGCCGGCGGCCTGGTCGCCTACGCCCCTATCGGCGCCACGCCAGAGGTGGTCGCGATGGTCCGCGCGATCGACCCGGAGCGCGGGCTCGCGCACCTGATCGTGCCCAACATGTCGCCTGAGCACGGCGCGATCAACGCCGTCGGATTCGCCGACGCCTTCCCCGACGCCGTCATTTGGGCGGTCGAGGGCCTGCTCGAGGGAAAGGGGCTGGCTGGCGCTCCCGGGGGCATCGGCGCGGCGTCCAAGCGCCTGGCCGCCCACCCGACGAGCCGCAGGCTCGACCGCGCGGCGCTGCGCGAGGCCACGGGCGGCGACGTGGACTACGCGCTCTTCGAGGAGCGGCGCGGCCTGTTCCGCGAGGCGACGCTGCTGGTGCGCCCGGCCGCGGCCGTCGCGTTTGCCGACCTGGGCTTTGGCGGCTTCAACGACGAGGGCCTCGTGATCGCGCCGCAGCGGTGGATGGCGCGGCTGGTCGGCGTCTACCGGCGTCTCGGCTCCCCTGTAGGGTGGGCCGTGATGCAGTCGGACAAGGAGGCCGCCGCCAGGTGGGCCGCGGACATCACGAGCTGGGCGCGCGAGCAGCTGCCCGCGGGCGCGCCCGAGCACGTGTTTGGCTCGCACCTGACGCCGTCGTTCCCGGGGGCCAAGGAGGAGCTCGAGCGGGGGTTTGCGTTTGTGCCTCTCAAGTTTTGAGGAGTTTCTGCTAGTGCCGTTCTGCTTTTTGAATTGTTCTGATACTAAAATCAAAAACGAAACGACGAAGACGTGCGAACCCACCAACACTAGCGGCTAGTCCTAGTGCTTGGGCCTGTGGTGGCTCTTTGGCAGGCGCGGGGCGCTGCTCGCGCGCTGCCGCTTGTTGGCCGCCACCGCCCGCTGCCCGCGCGCCCCGCTCTTACCCAGGCCCGCCACCCGCGCCGCCTCCTCCTGCAGCTTGCCGAACCGCCGCTTGCGCGCGCCCGTGAGCGCGCCGTCCGCCAGCAGCTGCTCCGCGATGGTCGCGCGCCGCCGCTCGCGCCGCGACATGCGCATCGCCGCGGGCTCGAGCGGGTCGTCCTGCACCGTGGCCACGGCGAAGTAGCGCGGGAAGCGCCCGCCGTCGTACGAGCGGTAGAAGCGCTTGGGGTCGTAGGCGCCGCGCAGCCGCAGCAGCCGGAGGTCGCGCTTGACGTCGTCCGTCACGCGGGTGGCGGGCAGGTCGTACCAGCGGCGGCCGGCTGTGTCGGGCCGAGCGGCGGCGTGTTCGCGGTCGGCCTTGGCGGCGCCTTTAGGGTCGAGCGGGGCGGCGCGGGGGGCGGCGGCCGAGAGGCCGGCGGGGCGGAAAGAGCCGGCGGCGGCGGCGGCGGCTGAACCGCTGCTGCCGCGGCCGCCGGCGCGCTGCGCTGCTGCTCCTGCTGCTCCTGCTGCTCCTGCGGCCCGGGCGGCGGCGGCGAGGTCGTTCAGGGCGACGCGGGCGGCGCGGGGGGCCACCGCCAGGCCCGTGGAGGGGCGCCAGAGGCCGACGGTGCTGTTGGGGTCGTCAGAGCCGGCGCCGCCGCGGCCCTCCTCTTCCCCTTCGTCGTCCTCCTCGCTGCTGCTGCTGCTGCCGCTGCTTTGGGTGGCGACGGCGGCCGCGGCGGCGTGGCGGCCGCGCGGCGCGGCGGCCGCCGCGGGCGGCTTGTCGCCCGGCGGGGGCCGCCGCTTGAACGCGGCCGCGATCGAGGCCGCCAGGTCGTGCAGCATCGCCTCGTCCTCGTCGTCCTCGTCGTCGCCCTCGGAGTCGTCGTCCTCGTCGGCGAAGTCGTCGTCGACGACCTCGGCATCCTCGTCCTCCTCGGGAAAGTCAGAGCCGTCCGCCCGCTCGTCTGCATTGCCCGCGAGTGCCTCTGCTCCGCCGCTGTCGTCGCCGCTGAATGCGCCGCGCTCCTCCTCCTCCTCCTCGCCGTCGCTGTCGCCATGCGCCGCCGCCATCGCCGCCGCCGCCGCCGTCGCCGCCGCCGCTTCTTCGTCCTCCGCGACAGGGGCGAGCGCGGGCGCCCTGCGGCGGCGCTGCTGCTGCCGAGGCTCTTCCTCGACGGGTGCTGCTGCTGCTGCTGCCGCCGCGGGCTTCGCCTTGCGCGCGGGCGTCGCCGTGCGCGCGCGCGAGGGAGGCGGCGCAGCAGCGGACGACACCTCTGCGTCGCGATCGGGCGCCCCAGCCAGGACCTCGGACGACTCGGCGCGGCTGACGCTGCGCGTCGCGTACCGGTGGCGCTGGGGCGTCGGCGCGGGCGGGTCCGACTGCGCGCTGGGCGTCGCGCCGCGCGTCTGCACCATCGCGATGGTCTCGAGCAAGAGCGTTTGCGAGGTGAGTGTCGCTATGTATGCGCGTGCACGCGCCGTTGTGTGTGTTGGGTGTGTCTATGATCGATGATGGCTACGAGCAATCAACTGGTCGACGACTTTACACCGACATGCGACGTTGTAGCTCCAAAAAGAAGACACACAAAAAAGACGGCGGCGGCGTTGGCGGTGGCGGCGGTCGCACGACGACGCAGGATGACGACGACGGCTTGCTCTCAAGGCCGCGACAGACCACCGCCGCGCGCGCGGGCCCCTCCCTCCTTCCCAACAAAAAAGAAAACAATCTCACGCGACCGGCGCCGCGCCCTTCTGGCGCAGGCTGTCCTGGTTCTCCGACAGCGCGAGCCACGAAACGACGCCGGGGAGCGCCGTGACGCGCGCGTGGAACGCCACGATCGCCGGGTACTTGGCCCACACGTCCCCCGGAACGCCCTCGAGCCACTCGCTGCGCAGCACGCACAACCAGTGCCAGCAGCTGTAGTCGGCGTAGGAAGGGAAGTCGAGGCCGCTGAACCACGCCGCGCCGCCGAGCTTGGCCAGGTGCGCGTCGAGCATCTCGAGCTTCTCGCGCAGCGGGCCCGCGCACGCGGCCTCGCGCGCCTCGATCTTCTGCGCCTCGTCGGCCATGCGCAGCGACGGCGCCAGCGTCTGGAAGACGTCCTCCATGAAGGCGTACGTCTCGTCGCTGCGCGCCCACGCGAACTCGTCTTTGGGCTCGGCGCCCGTCTTGACGGCGAGATAGCGGTCGATCGCCGACGACTGGGCGAGCGAGCCGGCGCCGTCGGGCAGGGCCAGGCAGGGCAGCTGGCCGAACGTGGGCTTGAGGGACGCCTTGGTCTCGTTCCACGAGGCGAAGTCGTGGCGCTTGTCGACCCACGCAATCTTCTTGGGCGCAGTGTGGCACAGCAGCCGGGCGACCTCGGCGCGTCCCGGCAGGCCAAAGTAGTGGAGCGTGTACGACATGGTTTTGGAGGGTGGTGGCGGCTGTGTTTTTGGCGGCGGCGGCTTTCGTTTGAGGTGGCTGTCCGAGTTGTGTTTATGGTTGTTGGTGGAGGAGGGAGGGGGCTGTTGTGAGACAAAGGAGCGGGCGAGGCGACACGACGACCAGAGGAGGGAGGGGGCTGTTTGTGAGACGAAGGGAAAGAGGGAAAGAGGAGACGCGACGACCAGAGGATGATGACGAGCGCCTGACGGCGGAGCGACGCCGGCGGAAGCGGAACCCGTCGCCGAGCGGCTGTCGTCGTCGTCGGCCACGAAGGTTCCTCAGTCGTAGCCCGTCGAGCGCGCGCGGCGGGGGCGCGCGCGCGGGGGAATAGACCCACGCCGACTGTCGGCTTGATCGATCCGGGGGGGGGCCGGGGGCCGCGCCCGAGGACGCACGACAGACACACTTGAACGACAGTGGGGACGGTTCCCCCACACTTTCTGTTGGATCATCTCTACAGCGTCGCGCGCACCATTTGAGGAAGCGTACTCACCGTTTGCGACGTGCGGCTGATCGAGCCAATGCGAAAGGGTGACGATGAAGCGAATGGCTGCGTCGCTCGCGGCAGGAGAGGGGGCATCTTACGTCTTATGCCGTCCTCACCTCTTCTCTCCCTTTCGTCCTCCTCCTCCTCCCCCTAATCGCCAAACCTCACGAGAGCACCGCTCGCGCCCCCACAAGTCACCTCGTCCTACGCTCGACCATCCCACATAGCCACCCGTCGATCGAAAACGCCTCGCCAGGGCGCCCAACCTTACCACACACACGACCCCCCCAAGTCAAAAACATCCGCGTCCGCCCCTCCTCCAACCACCGCGCGCGCGCATCACCATGACTACACCAGACGCCCGCACCAAGGAGCTCCAGCTCAGGAGCTCGGCGCTCGTGCGCGCCAACGCGCACGACCCGCGCGCCGACATCGTCACCGAGCGCGCGCGCGCGTCCTTCTCGTCGGCCGAGCTCGCCGCGCACCTGGCCGGCGGCGCCACAAAGCTGGCGCGCCGCCGCGAGCTGGCCGACGAGCTCGCGCGCCTGCCCTGGGCCGACAAGTCGCGCCGCTACTTCCTCACGCGCGAGGAGGAGTACGTCGGCGGCCTGCGCGCCGCCATCGGCGTGTGGCGCCGCATGCGCGACGGGGGCCTGCCGCTCGAGGACGGCCTGACCATGCGCGCGCTGGTGGACTGGCCGTCAGGCCTCGAGCTGCACATCGGCATGTTCATCCCCACGCTGCTGTCGCAGGCCACGCCCGAGCAGCAGGCGCGCTGGCTTCCGGACGCCTACGCGCTGCGCGTCGTGGGCACCTACGCGCAGACGGAGCTGGGACACGGCACCTTTGTCCGAGGGCTCGAGACCACGGCCACGTACGACCCGCCGACGCGCGAGTTCATAGTCCACTCGCCGACGCTCACGTCGACCAAGTGGTGGCCTGGAGGGCTGGGCAAGACCGCCACGCACGCGGTCGTCATGGCGCGCCTGGTGACGCCCGACGGGCGCGAGCGCGGGCCGCACGCCTTTGTGGTGGCGCTGCGCTGCCCGGAGACGCACGCGCCCTTGCCGGGCGTGACCGTCGGCGACATCGGCCCCAAATTCGGGTACAACGGCGTCGACAACGGTTTCATGCGCTTTGACCACGTGCGCGTGCCGCGCGACGCCATGCTCATGCGGTACGCGTCCGTCTCCGAGGACGGGGCGTACCGCCCGCCGCCCGCCGCCAACGCCAAGGCCGCCTACGCCACCATGGTCTACGTGCGCGCCGACATCGTGCGCAACGCGGGCGGCGTGCTGGCGCGCGCGGCCACCATCGCCACGCGCTATGCGGCCGTGCGCAGGCAGACGGCGGCGGCGGCGGCGGGCGGCGGAAAAGCGGGGGGCGGAAAGGGCGGGCCGGCGGGGGCGGAGCAGCACCAGCACCCGCAGCAGCACCAGCAGCACCTGCAGCAGCACCAGCCGCCCCCGCTCCCGCCCCCGCTCGCGGAGCGCGAGCTGCAGGTGCTCGACTACCAAAACGTGGCGGCCGAGCTGCTGCCGCGCGTGGCGGCGGCCTACGCGCTGACGTTCATGGGCGACGCGATGATGGGCATGTACCGCGCGTTCGAGCGGGACCGCGACCGTGGCGACTTCGCGCAGCTGCCCGAGCTGCACGCGCTCAGCTCGGGCCTCAAGGCCGTGTGCACGTGGCAGACGGCCGACGGCGCCGAGGCGTGCCGGCGGTGCTGCGGCGGCCACGGCTACTCGCGGCTGTCGGGCCTGCCCGACCTGTTCAGCTCGTACGTGCAGAACGTGACGTGGGAGGGAGACAACAACGTGATGTGCCTGCAGACGGCGCGGTACCTGCTCAAGGCGATGCTGGCAAACGGGAACGGGAACGGAGGAAACGGCGGCGGCGGCGGCGGCGGAAGCGGCGGAAACGGCGGCGGCGGCAGCGCGGCGTACCTGTCTCCGCAGGGCCTCGGCGCCGAGCTGGCGGCCAAGTGCCCCGCGCGCGGCGAGGCGTGCTGGGGCGACCTTGCCGTGGTGTGCGCGGCGCTGCGGCACCGCGCGAGCCGCCTGGGCGTCGCGGCGCTCGAGGTCCTGCGGCGCAACAACAACAGCAGCAACGGCGACCCCCGTGGCAGCGGCGGCGGCGGCGGCGCTTCCCCGTCCGCGGACGCCGTCGCGTTTGAGGGCGCGGGGTGGAACGCCTCGACCGTCGACCTGATCCGCTTCGCCGTCGCGCACTGCGAGCTCGTGCTCGTGCAAACCTTTGCCGAGGCCGTGGACGACCGCGCGCGCGGCGGCGGCGGCGTCGCCAGCGCCAGCGCCGGCGGCAAGGCCTCCTCCGCGGCGCCGGCGCCCGCGCCCCCCCTGTCGCCCCCGGCCGTCGCCGCCCTCCGCCGCCTCGCCGCCCTCTACGGCCTCACCCTGCTCGAGCAGCGCGCCCTTCCCGAGCTTCTCGAGGCCGGCTACCTCGCCCAGGCGCAGCTGCGCGGCCTGCGCGCCCGCTCCCGCGCCCTCCTGGCCGAGCTCAGGCCGGACGCCGTCGCCCTGGTCGACGCCTTCGCCCTCCCCGACTATCTGCTCAACAGCGCGCTCGGCCGCGAGGACGGCGACGTCTACGCGGCCTTACTGGCCATGGCGCAGGGGTCGCCGCTCAACGCCACGGCGGAGGGGCCGGCGTGGGCCGGGGTTCTGGGCCCGGAGATGCAGCGGGCGCGGGAGGAGGCGGGCGGGAGGTCCAAGCTCTGAGAGAGAGACACGGAGGAGAGGCGGCGGCGGCCTGTGCTTCCCTTTCGTCTCGGCCGCGCGCTCGCACAGAACGGAAAAAGCAACGAACGGCAGAACAAACGCATGGGATCGAATGAAAACGCGCATTAAACAAACAAACAATCGTGTCACGTGCGAAGAGGATCACACCTGCTGCTCCCGCTGCTCCTCCGCCAGCGCCGCCATCACCGCCTCGCCCAGCTCCCCGTCCCCCTGCGCCGCCAGCCGCGCCGCCAGCGCCTCGGCCTCTGCCGGCGCCAGCGCGTAGGGCGAAAAGGCGCGCCCCGGGAAGGCGCCGCTCGACACCTCGTCCCGGTAGCGCGCGAGCGCGCCCTGGATCTCGGCGCCCACGCGCGCGAACTGCTTGCAGAACTTGGGCGCCACCTTGGCGTGGTGCGGGTGCGACATCATCCCGAGCAGGTCGTGGTAGACGAGCACCTGGCCCGAGCACCCTCCGCCCGCGCCGATGCCGACGGTCGGCACGCGCAGCGCGCGCGTGACCGCCGTCGCCACGGGTCCCGGAACGCACTCGAGCACGAGCGCGAAGCACCCGGCGTCCTGCAAGGCGCGCGCCTGCTCGAGCACCCGGAGCGCGCCGTCCGCCGCCAGCGCCTGCGGGCGAAACCCGCCGATCGCCGACACCGACTGGGGCGTCAGGCCGACGTGGCCCATGACGGCGACGCCGGCCTCGACGATGGCGCGCGCCGCCTCGACGCGCGCGGTGGACCCGCCCTCGAGCTTGACCGCGTCCACGCCGCCCTCTTTCAGCATGCGCACGGCCGAGATCACGGCGTCCCGGGCCGAGGTCTCGTACGACCCGAACGGCAGGTCGCCCACCAGGAAGCAGCGCCGCGAGCCGCGCGCCGCCGCGCGGCAGTGCGAGAGCATCTCCTCGAGGGTGATGGGAAGCGTGGTGTCGTGGCCGTGGACGACCATGGCGGCGCTGTCGCCCACGAGCAGGACGTCGATCCCCGCGGCGTCGACGTGCGCGGCGGAGGGGTAGTCGTACGCCGTGACCATGGTGATGGGCTCGGCGCGCGCGTACTTGGCGCGCAGCGTGCGCAGCGTGACGGCGCGCGCGAGCGGCGCCTGCGGCCCGCCGTAGACGGCGGCGTCCGGGTGGGCGGACGAGGCCGCGGAGGCGGCGGCGGCGGAGGCGGCGGAGAAGGGCCGTCGGTGAAACATTGGCCCTGTCGCTGCTGCTGCTGCTGTGGCTGCTGCTGCTCCTGCTGCTGCTCCTGCTGTGGCCGCTCGTGCTGCGTGGCTGCCGCCGGTCGCTGCTGTCGGTGCCGCCGCCGTCGCTGCTGTCGCCCGCGCCGCCGCCGCCGCCGCCGCCGCCGCCGAAGCCGCCGTCGCCGAGCGCGAAAGGAGCCGCCGCATGGCTCGTTCTCTCTTTTCGTCGCCTGTTTTCGCGGTGCGCCCGATCTGCGATGATCAGCCCGTGCGTGCGGACGTGCTTTGCGTCTCGACGCGGGACAAATGCTGAGAAGGAAAGCAGAGGGGTCAAAGGAGGGGGCGGAACGGGGGTCTCTTTCGGCCGTTTAGTTTTTTTGGTCGTCTTTTTTCGTGTTTGGCTGCGGCGGTTTGCAAGCGTTGAAAGACAGTCAAGTAGGACGTGGTTGAGATGGCAATGACGAGAGGTGGGCGGAAAAGGGGGGAGAGAGAGACAGAACGCTAAAAAAAGCACGTCTTTTTCAAACGGCCCGTCGAATCCGCCTCTCGGCGCCGCCCTCGTCTGAACTAGTAATCGATCGTCACCCCCCCCTGCCCCTGCTCCTGCATCCGCAACACCTCGGCCGGCGGCGCGGGCGGCGCCCCCCGCCACGCCCAGCTGGGCAAGAAGGACGACGCGAACGCGTCCGCGGCCGTGATGTCCCACCGCTCGAGCTGCTCGACGACGGCGCCGCCGTCGTCCAGCGAATACGTTGTGGTGCCCGTGTAGGCCTTGACGGGCGGGTTTCCGGGCAGCGCCAGGCGCCCCTCAAGGCGCCACCGCAGCACGACGGTCTGCGGGGAGTCGTCCTCGTCGGCTCCCGGTCCCCGCCCTCCCGGCGCGATTGACAGCAGGTCGGCCCGCGAGTGTGCAGCGTCAAAAAGCGAGGCGACGACGGTGGCGTATTTCTGGGCGCCGACGACCCGGGTGGTCGGGTCGATGAAGACGCAGTCGTCCTTGAACAGCCCGGGGGGCAGACGACCGGTCACGTAGTATTGGCCCTCCACGAACGCCTCGGCGATGGCTCGCTGCGAGCGCGCGACGACCGCGGCGTCGGGCGCGGCGAGCGCCGGCGGCGGCGTTATTGCTGCGGATGCAGCGGCGAGCGAGACGATGCACGCGACCGCTGCTGCTGCTGCTTATGATGCTGCTCCTGCTAATGCGGCCCCTCGGTCGGGCGCGCCACCATCAGACCTGTCGCTGCTGTTGATGGTGGTGGTGGTGCGCCTTGCCGAGGGCCCTCCGATCGTCGGCGTCGTCCTTGGGGCGTCGAGGCGACCAGCCCTCGCCGGCAAAGGGCGAGATGGCGACGGTCTGGTGTTACTGGAGACGCGGTGTTGCATGTTTGCGGACATCGTGGTGTGTCTGTGGAAAGAGGAGGAGAGGAGAGGCGGATTTAAAGGGCGGCGCGCGCATCGTCGTCGGCGTCGGCGTCGGCGGGATCGCGTCGCGTCGCGAGCCAAAGCGCCGCTCGACACACAAAACCGGGCGCCCTCCCTCTCGACGACTTGCTACCCGCAATCCGCTGTTTGTCCTCGCCCTCGTTAGCTAGTTGCCACCCATCCTAGCCCACGCCTTGACGACCATGCCCACCGGCCCTGACGCGCACTCCGTCTCCGCCTCCTCTCCTCACAGAACTGGGGGAAATAACTGAGCTCGGATGTTTGGGCCTTGTTCGCGCCCGCTCGGCAGGCCGCCTGGCCTGCTGCGCTGCGGCGTGCCTGTCCAACAGCGCGTCGTCGCGCACGTGCGGTGCGGCGCCGTATACAGCCCTCGGTGAGTCGGCCGTTTTTGTCGGGAACGCTTGAGGACCACTCTCTCTGTCGCCTCGAGATACAACAAGGGGGGCAGAAACGCAAGGTGGAGGGAGCGGGGGGCGCGCGCGCCTCTTCTCTCTCGCAGGCCACACAATCCACGACCCGCTCGTCTGACCCCGCATCTGCACACCATGGCCCGCGCCTCCCTCCTCTCCTCCTCTGCAACCTCGACAAACCACACAGGCCAGCGGCGTCGCCGACGACAACGACAACCCGCCGCGGCGGCGCCGCCGCCACGGGGGCCGCGCCTAGCAGCAGCAGCAGCAAGGGCGGCGGGCACCGCCACCACGGCAGCAGCTCCGCGAGCAGCAGCAGCAGCAGCAAGGCGAGCGCTTTGTCGCCCTCGGTGACGGCGGCGTCGTCGTCCAACGGCGGCGGCGGCGGCGGCGGCGGCGGCGGCGGCAAGGCGCTCGTCACGTTGGCCGCGCTCGGCGGGCCCGCCGCCGCCGCGTGCCCCCAGCTCGCGTTGCCGCCACCCGCCGACATGGTGCTCGTGCGCGCGGCGCCCGTGCTGATGCCGTGCGCGCCCGACGTGTTCGTGGGCGGCGTGCCGGCCCCGTCGGCGCGGCCGGCACTGCCGCCTCAGCCGCCCTCGCCGACGAGGCCACCGCAACAAGAGGCGCAGGAAGACGCGCTGCTGCGGCAGACCGACGGGACAGAGGCGGCAGCGGCCGCGGCTGCCACCGCCGCCACCACGACCCCCAGCAAGCGCGCGCGCCTGCTGGTCGTGCGCACCACCACCACCACCACCGCCACCACCACAGACCTCGCCGACCGCGGCCCGTCGCCTCCCCTCCCCTCTCCCCCCGTGATGCGCCTGGCGCTGCGCGTGCGCCGCGCGATGCTCCAAGGCGAGCCGCTGTCGCTGGCGGCGGCGAGCGGCGACGCGCTGGCCGTGGGCGTCAAGGCGCTGGTGGCGGCGCGGCAGCTGCTGATGGCGTCGGGGGAGCCCGGGCTGGTGTTCCAGCCGGCCCTGCGCCGCGGCGTGCCCCTCCAGGGGCAGCAGCAGCAGCAACACCAGCAGCAGCAGGTGGGGGGCAGCATTGGCGCGTCAGCGGCCTTGGCAGCGGCCTTGGCCGTGGCGGCCTCCTCCTCCTCCTCCTCTTCCTCGCGGCGAGCGTCGCTTGAGTCGCGCGAGGACGGGCAGGAGAGCAGGCTGGACATGCTGCGGCGTCGGCGGAGGTTGGAGAGGGAGCAGCAGGAGCAGGAGCAGCTGATGGAGCAGCAGCACTACGAGGAAGGCCGGGGCCCCGCCGCGCCTCTCGCGGCCCCGGCCTTTTCCTCCTCGTCCTCGCCGGCGTCCCTCGCCGCCGCCGCCGCCGCCGCGCTCGCCCCTACGGCGGCCAAGCCGCTGTCGCCGCCAGACGCCAAGTCTCCTCTTTCTGCTTCTGCGGGTCCCTCCGACCAGCAGAAGCTGCAACACAAGGACAAGGAGGTCATCGAGCTGCGCGTGCACGCGGCGGACGAGCGCCGCCTGCGCCGGTACGACCCGTCGCCGCTGGTGGCGAGCCGCAAGGGCGGCGACGGGCGCGCGCTGGCGTCGGCCGCCGTGGCGCGCCTGGCCAGCACGGGCCGCGCGAGCGTCGTGGCGGCCGGGCCCGATGCCCTGCGCGTGGCCGTGCGGGCCGTGGCCGCCGCGCGCGCGGTCCTACGCCGCAGAGGCGCGGACCTGGCGTGCGTGGCCGCGCGCGGCATCGCAAGCAGCAGCAGCAGCAGCGGCAGCGGCGGCGAGGGCGAGGGCGTGGGCGTGGCGCGGCGGCGGAGGAAGGCGACGGCGACGACGCTGCCCGGCGACAGCGCCGGAGGAAGGAACGCCCGCCTGCCCGTCGGCGCCCCGATCGTGCTGCACGTGGCTCTCTGCGCTCCGGATGCGCCGTGGGACTTGCAGCCGCGCCCGCTGCTGACGCCCGCGGCTGAGTAGGGGCGTTTCACATGTAATTTTCTGTCTCCCGAGGCCGCGACGCGCGCGCCGCCGCGCTGCGCAAAACAGAGCTCGGCAATTGTTCACTCGGCGCCCGGGTAGCCCAGTTTTTGCAAGGTCGAGGTGAAACGCAGGGTGTCGTAGCTGTTTGGTCGACGAGGGGCCGCCTCCCTTCTGGCACAAAGAGGCAGCTCGACAACGGCGTGCGCGCGACCGCGTGCGCGGGCGCGGGCGCGAGTGCGGCGCCGCTGAACCGCGAGGGGCAGGGCGCCTTCTGCTCGACGACCTCGCCACCCTCGCCGCCCTCGTCGGCGGCGGCGGCGGCCGCGGCCGCGGCGGCCCGGGCGTCGTCGTCGTCGTCGTCGCCGCCGCCAGAGCCTGCCTTGTCGGCCGCGACGGCGGCCGGCGCAAAGCCCGCCGAGACAAACGTCGCGTCGCCGCCGCCGGTGCCCGCGAAGGTGCCGCCGGCGGCGAGCACCGCGTGCGCGCCGCTGAGGGCGCCGGGGATCTGGCACGCGCCCGGCTGCGCGCCGCCGCCGCCGCCGCCGCCCGCGCCGGCGAGCATGGACATGGCGACACGGTCGACCCTCTGGAACAACAACAATGGCACGCGACCAGGGGGCACGACGGGGCTGCTGATCAAACACCCCCGATACGCGATGGCCTTCTACCTCGGGACTTGCTTGACGAAGCAAGGGCGTGTCGCGAAAGAAAACCCCATTTCTACACGCCAAAAAAACCGGCCCGATGGCCACGGCAATGCCGCTGGGCTGCTAGAGGGCGGGCTCGATTGCAACGTCATGGCGGGCGCGATGGCACCGACATTGCCTGCGCCCTTGTCAGCCGGGCGCAGGCGAGACACGGCGACGACGACGATCGACGGTGGTTGCCCGTCGAAATCCATCTCGATAGGGGCACGCGGTGGGCACCACACGCGACTGGCCCGCGCCATCCCCGTCCTAGCCGTGCTCGCGCTCTCGCTCGCGTGCGCCGCCTGCCTGTCGCTGACTGCGCACCGCCTCGACGCCGCGCCGCTGATCGGCAACGGCCGGTACCTGCAGCGTCTGCGCGAGCGGCGGTGGAGCTCGCAGCTCGCGCCGGGCGGCGGCGGCGTCTTTGCGACGGCGGCGACGACCGAGAGAGAAGACCCCGACGACGCCTGCGAGCCCTGGAGCGTGCCCGAGGGGCCCCAGCGCTGCGACTACGTCCGCGCGCGCCCCGACGCCTGCTACCCGGACGGCGGCGCGCAGCTGTACATCGTCGCGCACTACTGCGCTCTGGGCGGGCGCGGCCTCGCGCCCTGGGCGGTGATGGCGCTGCTCGCCGCGCTCATCTTTGGCTTTCTGCTGACGGCGGCCACGCGCTTCTTCTGCCCCGCGCTCGAGATCGTCGCCGACCACCTGCAGCTCCCTCCCGCCGTCGCGGGCGCCACCCTGCTGGCCCTGGGCAACGGCGCGCCCGACACCTTCACGATGATGGCCGTCGTGCGCAGCGAGCACCCGGGCGCCGTCGGCATCGCGGTGACCGAGCCCGTGGGGGGCGGGCTGTTCGTGACCAACGTGGTGCTGGCAGCGGTGGTGTACGTGTCGCGCCAGACCATGGCGCAGTCCCTGGCGGCGGCGGCGGCGGCGGCTGCGGCGGCGGGGGCGGCACCGGCGGCGGCGGCACCGGCACCGGCGACGGCGACGACTACATTGGCGGCGACGGCGGCCGCGCCAGAGGCCGCCGCCGGCAACCTGACCATGACAGCATTGGCAGCAGCAGCACCAGTCGCAGCAGCAGCGGCTTCCGCGGCGACGCTGCGAACGCCGGCCGCCGGCGGCCACGCCCCCCTTCCGCCTCCGGTCGTGCTCGAGGCCTCCCTGCGCCTGCCCCTGCGCCGCTCCACCTTTGTGAAAGACGCCGGCTTTTTGCTGCTCGGCGTGGCAACCGCGCTGCTGATCGTGCACGACCACGTCGTGGCCTGGGGCGAGGGCGCGGCGCTGGTGGCGCTGTACGGCGCCTACGTGGTGCTGACGCTGGTGCTGTCGCGCGGCGACGAGCCCGTGCACGCCGAGGCCGAGCGCCGCGAGGTGCCGCTGCTGGGCGAGGGCATGCTTGGTGTCGAGGGCGAGTCGCTGTTCGGCGGGCGCGGCGGCGGCGCCGGCGGGCCCGGCGGCGCGGGCCACGGCGGCGGCGCGTCCTCGTCGTCGTCCTGGAGCACCGTGTCGTCCGACAGCGCGCTGCTGCGGGGGGAGGAGGCGGGGGGCGGCGGCGACGCGCACGCTCGCTCGGTGGAGGCCGCCAACGGCGCGGCGGCGGACGCCGAAGGCAGCGGACAGGCGGCGGGGGACGAAGAGCAAGGGCTCCCCGTGGCCCGCGGCGGCGGCCGCCGGCCCCGCCCCAAGTCTGCGGCGGCCGCGGTCGAGGCCGCGAGCGCCGCGGCGGCTGCGGCGGCCGAAGCCGCGGCCGCCGCCGCGGCAGCGGGCCCCCCGCTGTCCTCGGCCATGTCGCGCCGCACGACGGGGGCGAGCAGCAGCGGCGGCGGCTTGGCGCTCGAGAATCGCTGGGTCGACGCGGCGCGCGCGGTGCTGCAGGCGACGCGCCAGGACAAGGAGGAGCGCCGGCAGCAGCAGCTCGCGTTGGCGACGAGCGGCGTCACGGCGGCCATGGCGGCGGCGGCTGCTGCAGCGCGCGGCAGCAGCAGCGGTGGCGGCGGCGGCGGCGGCGGCGGCGGCGCAGAAATCCAGCAGCCGCGGCAGCCCCAAATCTTGCTCCAGCGCTCCGATAGCCTCTCGCCTGCGCACCCCTTGATCGCGAGTGGGGGCGGCGGCGGCGCTGGCGGCGGCGGCGGCAGCGGCGGCGGCGGCAGCGGCACCCGCCCGACCTCGGCGACGCTCGCGGCCGCCCACTCGGCGGCGTCGGTCGCGGCGGCGGCCGTGGCGGCCGCCGCGGCCGCGTCGGCGGCGCAACCCGCGCCTCGCCGCGCGACCGTGGTGGTGCCGTCTCCCCTGCTGCTGCGCCGCGCCCCCTCGTCGGTGGCGCGCGGCGGGGGCGGTGGCGCCGGAACCGGCGGAGGAGCGCACCACGGGACGACGGGCGCCACGGCCGCGGCCGCCGCCGCCGCCGTGGCCGCCACGGCCGCCGCCACAGCGGCCACGGCCGTTGCAGAGGCCGAGGCCCAGGCCCACGCCGAGGCCGAGCGCCTGCGCCAGCGCGTCGCCTCGCTCCAGGGCCGCGTGCGCGAGGTCGAGTACCGCCTGGCCGCGTACGAGGGCCCGCCGCCGAAGCCTCCGCCGCCGCCGGTCGGCCCCGGGGCCGGCGCTCTGCCGCTGCGCGCCCCGCGCCGGTGGATGCCAGGGCTCTCTGCGTGGGCGTCGTCGCTCCTCTGCCACCTGGGCCTCGCCGCGCCGCCGCCTCCCGCGCTGCTCAACGGCGCTGACGGCGACGCGCACCACCGCCACACCAGCAGCCATGGCCACAGCCACAGGCACCGGCAGCCGCTGCTCCCGGCGGCGGGCGAGGAAGGGGGGGAGGCCGAGGGGGAGGGCGCCGCCGGCCCGCTGGACGCCGACGCGGAAGCCGGGAACGGCGGCGGCGGCGGCGGCGGCAGCCTGCCCTTTGACCATCATCACCCGCACAGCCACCGCCACCAGTACCACCACCACTCGCAGTCGCAGTCGCAGTTGCAGCAGCAGGAGGACCACCAACCCCCCCGCCAGCTCCCCTCACTCATGTTCCTCGTCGGGCAGCCCTTTTTGTGGCTGCTCTCGCTGACGATGCCGCGCGTCGGCGCCGCGCGCGAGCACCGGCACCCGCGCTGGAAGGCGGCGCTGCTGCCGATCACCGCGCCCCTGACGGTCGCCGCCGCCTACGGCCTGCTCCCCTCCATCGGCCCCTCCGGCCTGCTCTACGGCGCGGCCGCGGGCCTCATCGGCGCGGGCTGCCTCGCGGCCGTCTACCCACGCGACCACGTGCCGCGCGAGCCGCTCAAGGGCGCCTTTGCCGCCGCCACCTTCGCGCTTTCCGTGGTCTGGCTGAACGTGGCGGCCTCGGCGCTCGTGGGCCTGGCCGTGGCCGCGGGGCACATCCTCGGCCTGTCGCCCGGGCTGCTGGGCGCCACGGTCTTGTCGTGGGGCAACTCGGCGCCCGACCTGGTCGGGGACGTGGCCCTCGCGCGCGACGGCTACCCGACCATGGCCGTGGCCGCCTGCTTCGCCAGCCCCTTATTCTCGCTGCTGGCGGGCATGGGCAGCGCGCTCGCCTACGGCGCGTCGATGCACGAGGGAACGCTCAGCCTGCCGCCCGGGAACGGGGCGCTCGTGCTGATGTACGGGGCGCTCGCGGCGGGGCTGGTGGCGCAGCTGGGCATCGCGGTGGTGGCGCCCGCGGTGGCCTCGTGGCTGCGGCGGCGGCGGCGGCCCAGGAAGCAGCAGCAGCTCGGGCGGGGCCTGGCCGTCGTCGATGTTGGCTCTGGTGACGCAGGTGGCGAGGAAGCGGCGGCAGACAGCGGCGACGACGCCGCCGACGACAACGTCGACGAGGGCGGGCACGCGGTCGTCCGGCTGGGCTGGCCGTCGAGCGCGGCGGGCCTGCTGACGTACACCGCGTACAGCGTCATGTACATCCTGTTCACGGCGGGCTTGATTTGAATTTGCATGTGACTTGAGTGTGATGTAAGCGTTTGGACGGCGCCGTTTCGGTGCTCGTTGCTCTCTTTGCCGCCGCGCCGATCCGGCTCAACAACTCTCCGGCCCCCACCCTCGATCCCTCAGACACACGTTGCTGCTGCTGCTGCGTGCGCGCGAGAGCCCATGCGCTGCGCCTCGACACGCCCGCCGCGAGTGAGGAGCAGCACTGCTTCCACTCCCGTGAGCTTCCGCCCTCGTCCTCTTTCCGCTCCACTGGCCCGCAGCCAATCGGGTGGTGCAAGGCCCACGAGCACCTCCGTGATGATGGCCAACATCCTGGTGGTCGCGTCGCCTGACTCGCCCGAGCTTGCCGTGCTTGAGCGGCTCGAAAAGACGAGGGCGCGCGTCGTCGGCGTCGGGTCGTCCGCCGCCCTCCTCGAAGCGCTGAGCCCGGGCGACCTGGCGTCCGTCACCGTCCTGCTCAACTGCGGCGTCGGCGCCAAGGCCGGCACGAAGCAGGACTTGGTTAAGCTATGGCCCCACCTGCCCAACCTGAGGTGGCTGCACTCGGCGTCGGCGGGGCTCGAGCACCTCTTATTCGACGAGCTCGTCGACGCCGAGAGCGTGACGGTGACTAACGCCAAGGGCACCTACTCGCACTCGCTGGCAGAGTACGCGTTGACCTGCGCCTCCTACTTCGCAAAGGACTTTCCCCGGCTGCTGGCCGCCAAAAAGTCCAGGTCGTGGGAGCCGTTTGACGTTGAGGAGCTGCGCGGCAGAACGCTCGGCGTTGTCGGGTACGGCGACATCGGCCAAGCGACGGCCCGGCTCGCGCGCGCGTTCGGCATGCGCGTCGTCGCGCTGCGGCGGCGCACCGAGCTGTCGGCCGGCGAGCGCGAGGAGGGCGTGCTGTCCGAGCTGTTCGGCCCCGACCGCCTGCTCGACCTGGCGGCCGCGTGCGACTACGTCGTCGCCGCGCTGCCGCACACGCCCGCCACGCACGGGCTCGTGTCGCGCGCGTTCCTCGAGGCCATGCGCCCCAACGGCGTGTTCATCAACGTCGGGCGCGGCAAGACGGTCGACGAGGCGGCGCTGGTCGACGTGCTGCGCGCGGGCCGCATCCGCGGGGCGGGGCTCGACGTGTTCTTCGAGGAGCCGCTGCCGGCCTCGTCGCCGCTCTGGGCGCTCGAAAACGTCCTGATATCGCCGCACAACGCCGATCGCACCAAGGAGTTTCAGTTTGAGAGCCTCGAGCTGTTTGTTCAAAACGTCGATCGGTACGTCGGCGCTGGGGGGGACTGTGCGGCGCTGCTCAATCGCTGCGACAAAAGGGGCGGATATTAAAGAAACTAACGATCTGAGCCCTTAAAAGCGACCGCGTGGGGCCTCTGTCTTTACAAAGGACACATCTCTCGAGCTCTCTCTTGGGTCGTGCGTTTTGGGATAGAAAATTGGGGGGGGAGGAAGGAATCGGCGTCTCTCCAAAGGAAACTGTCGCGCGCGCTGGCTGCAGCAGCGGCAGCAGCGGCAGCGGACGCGGCTCTCACTCTCGCTCTCTGTCACCGCGCCTCGGCCTTGGCGGCAGCGGCAGCGGCAGCGGCAGCGGCAGCGGCAGCAGCTGCGGCCGCCGAGGAGGCCGCGCCCGCCGCGCCCTCGGCCGTCCCTGTGCCCGCAGCACCGCCGCCGCCGCCGCCGTTGCCTCCGCCGGCAGCCCCGGGCGCCCGCGGCCGCGCAACGACCTGCGCCACGGCGTAGGCCGCCGCCAGCGCGCCCGCCAGCAGCGCGGCCGCGCCCGCCGCGTCGCCGCTGACGCGCGTCGCCCGCTCGCTCAGGTCCTGCATCAGCAGGTCCACCGACGCGCCGCTCTGCAGCAGGCGCCGGCTCGCGCCGCCCACGCCCGCGTAGAGCACGGTCCAGGGAGCCATGCCGACGACGGTGCCGACCAGGTAGGGCAGGGCGGCGATGGGCGTCAGGCCGAGGACGTAGTTGGACGCGCTGTAGGGGAGGAAAGGGGTGAGGCGCAGCAGCAGGACGGCGGAGAACTGCTGGAGCGGCCCGCCGTCCTCGACGCCCTTGAGCGCGCGGGCCAGGCTGTTGCCGCCGCTGCCGCCGCCAGCGCCGCCCGCCTCCTCGTCCTGCCCCCCGAGCTCCGCGTTGATCAGGCGCTCGGCCAGGCCCCGCCCCACGCCCCGCGCGATCGCGAACGCGTTGGCCGCCGCCAGCGTGACGGCGACCAGCTGGTAGAGGGCGCCCCACTTGGCGCCGAAGAGCAGGCCGGAGCTTAGCGCGAGGGGCTGCGTGGGAAACAGGGGGACCATCTCGGCGAGCATGACCGCCGTGACAAAGGCGAGGGGCCCCCACACGCCGGCCGCGGCGACCTGGTCGAGGAAGCGCTCGAAGATCTCGAGGCCCGCGCCGGACAGGGCGACGGCGCCCTCGGAGGCCGAGGCAGGGCCGGGCAGAGCGAGGCACGCCACCGCGCACAGGAGCAGCGGCGGCCCGACGGCCAGGAGCGTGGTCGCCGCCGCGTCCAGGGGGGGCAGCGGCGGCGACGGCGGCACAGGCGCTGCTCGCCTCGCCCGTTTTGTCCTCCTGGTCGCGGCGGCATCGGCGACGGCATCGGCGGCGACGCAACGAATCCTCCTCGGGCGCAGCGGCCACGAGGCCAAGACGCCGCCCACCCCGCGCCACGCGATCGAGGGCCCGGCCCCGCCACCGCCACAGCGCGCCACCAGCGCGTCCATGAAGTGTTGCTGTTGGGGAAAAGGAGGAGAAGGCGCTTGGACGAGGATATTGCTCTGTTGCGAAGCGGCTTGCGGCGTGCGCGCGCTGGAGCAATCCAGGTTTTTTCTTTAGCACATGTGCGCTCAACGGGTCGGGCGTTCGGTGTGAATTGATATCGATGGCGAGTGGGCGGAAGGCGTGCTGGGAAGAGGAGAGGGGAGGTTTGTGTGAAGGTCCGCCCTCTGTGTGAAGGTCCGCCCAGTTTTTGGGCTCTCACTCCCACTCGCCCAGTCTTTCAGACGGGACGCGACGCGAGCGCGCGCGCCTTTTCACACTTCTTGACAAGCAATCCCTTGTCTCTCGCGGCGCGCACTGTTTCTTGGCCCCCTTCAAACCAAACCCCGAAAAATGCATCGGGCGTCGCGCGCGCCCACCACCCTCCTGTCGCTGCTGGCGCGGCGACAGCAGCAGCGGCAGAGTCAGCAGCAGCAGCAATGTCAGCAGGCGATCGCTCTCGCGGCCAGCAGCACCGGCGGAGGAGGAGCAGCAGCGGCAGACGCAGCAGCGGCAGCGGCAGCGGGGCGAGCGTTGGCGGCGGCGGCGACGAAAGCGGCCAATGGACGGTGGCCGACGACAGCAGCATCAGCATCAGCATCAGCATCGGCAGCAGCCGCAGCCCCGTGGCGAGAGGAGGCATGGGCAGCCGCAAGCTACGGCCACCATCGGCAGCAATGCCGCACATTTTTCTCGTTGGGGCGCGCCCCCAAGCCGGCAGGAGCAGCAGCGGACGACGACGCCGCGGCGGCGGCGGGTGCGGCGGCGGCGGCAGCACCGGCACCGACGCCGACGAGCCCCACGGCGGCCGGCACGTCGTCGCTCGACAGGTTCTCCGACGCCGGCGGCGGCGGCGCGGCCTCGGCGGCAGCTTCGCCATCCGCAGCGTCGGCGTCCGCACCATCGCCCCCTCTCGAGCTCGACGGCGCCGCCGCCGACTCTGCCGCCGAAGAGCTGTCGTCCGCCGCCACCGCCGTGCTCGACGCCGCGCGCTCGGCCGAGGCCGAGGCGTTTGTGGCGGCGGCGGCCGACGTGTGGGCCCCCACGCGCGCCTTCATGGCGCTGCTCGAAGGCGCCAGCGAGGCGTGGGGCCTCCCCTGGTGGGCCACCATCGCGCTGGTCAACCTGGCCGTGCGCGGCGCCACCTTCCCGCTGACCGTCTACACGCAGCGCAAGGCGGGAGGCGTCGCCAAGCTGAACGAGCGCATGGCGGCCGTGCGCGAGCTGGCGGCGGCGCAGTCACGCGCGGGGTCGATGCGCGAGTACCAGGCGCTGCAGGCGCGGCGCGCGGCGGCCATGGCCGAGTTGCAGGCCAAGCACTCTGGGGAGCTGCGCTCGTCGCTGGTGGTGCCCGCCCTGGGCGTGCTCAACGCGGTCGTGCTGGTGTCTCAGTTTAGCGCCGTGTCGACGCTGGCAGGGGAAGGCGTGCCGTCCATGGCGCGCGGCGGCGCGCTGTGGTTCCCCGACCTGACGGTGCCGGACGCGCGCTACGGCCTCGCCGCCATCTGCTCGGCGCTCACGCTGGCCATGGTCGAGTTCGGCGGCCTGACGGAGCTCGGTCAGACGATGCCGGGCGCGGCCTCCGGCGGCATGCGCTGGCTGCTGCGCGGCATGGCGCTGCTGTTCCTGCCGGCCGGAGCCTACGTGCCCGCCGCCGTCGGCGTGCTGTGGACGGGCAACGCAGTGCTGTCGCTGGCGCAGTCGACGGCGCTGCGGGCGCCGGGGGTGCGGCGGGCGCTGGGGCTGCCGGACATGGCCAAGGTGCGGGCGGACCAGCGCAAGGCGCTCGGGGGGATGGCCGGGAGCGGCGGGAGCGGCGGGGCGGGGCGGGGCCTGCTCGCCGCGCTGACGGGCGGGCTGGCGGGCGGCGGCGCCCCGGCGCCAGGGTCGGCGGCGGCGGCGTCGTCGGCGGCGCCCCCGCCTGGGCAGGCGCCCGCCAGCAGCCTGCTGTCCACGGGCCGCCTGTACGCGCAGCCGGCGGCCGCGCGCAAGCACGCCAACCAGATCCGGGCCGAGGTGGAACGGCGGACACGGCGGTGAAGATCGTTTATGTCGTCGACGACGGCGCAATTTTTGGATATCCCGTCGTCGTCGTCGTTTGTCTTTGTCGCTTATCGTCGCTTGACGTCGCTCGCTCGTCGTCTGCACGAGGCCGCTGCTGCGTTATCTTTGATGGTGATGATGCGAGGCTCTGGTTGCTCGAGCGAAGCATCAGTGGTCTGATTGTGTCCGTGCGCGTGTGTACGATTGCGCGAGGCAAAGCGGCGTTTTCCTGCATTCGCGAGAGGCGCCGCCGCCGCCCGCTCGTCGGAGCGCCTGTCCCGCTGTTGCCCCCCCCTG
>Ga0105055_10000787_pt1 | contig 51637 bp, 45 predicted proteins | sample BON03_FD_78090 | JGI IMG/M metagenome (GOLD analysis project Ga0105055, IMG submission 78090) | Freshwater microbial communities from Lake Bonney liftoff mats and glacier meltwater in Antarctica - BON-03 | ecosystem: Environmental > Aquatic > Freshwater > Ice > Glacier meltwater | place: Lake... | reverse complement strand
TAAAGAAGGCAATGAAACGCCCTTAATGAAGCAATACAATGCCATAAAGGCCAAGCACCCTGGGGCACTGTTACTTTTTCGGGTTGGGGATTTCTATGAGACTTTCGGTGAAGATGCTATTCGCGCAAGTAAAATTCTCGATATAGTCTTAACCAAACGTGGAAATGGCGCCGCTACATTCATCGAACTTGCTGGTTTTCCACATCATTCGTTGGATACGTATTTGCCAAAATTGGTTCGTGCGGGAAACCGGGTGGCGATCTGTGATCAGCTGGAAGACCCTAAGTCTGTTAAGGGCATCGTCAAACGCGGGGTGACTGAATTGGTGACGCCAGGGCTTTCTTTTAATGATCAGGTCTTAGACACAAAGAAAAACAATTACCTCGCTTCCATTGCCTTTGGGAAAGAAAAACATGGTATCGCATTTCTAGACCTTTCCACGGGGGAGTTTATGTGTGCAGAGGGCAACGCATCTTATCTTGAAAAGCTGATCCAAAGCTTTGCGCCGGCAGAAATTATCTACTCCAAAGCTGCCAAAAAAGCTGCCGCAGATTTGCTTAAGAATGATTTCATCACGTTTCACTGCGAGGATTGGGTATATCAATATGATTTCACTTACGAGAAGCTCAAGACACATTTTAGCACTGCTAATCTCAAAGGATTTGGAATTGAAGAACAGGAGTCTGGGATCGTAGCAGCTGGTGCCATTTTATACTACCTAGAAGAAACTGAGCATAAAGAGATTCAGCATATATCTTCTATTTCGCGCATTGCAGAGGAGAAATATGTGTGGTTGGACAAATTCACCATTCGAAATCTTGAACTAGTATTTCCACAGCATGAAGGCGGAATTCCTCTAATCAATATTTTGGATCAGACGGTAACTCCGATGGGATCCAGAATGATGAAAAAATGGATGGTGCTGCCACTGAAAGAGAAATCATCCATTGAGGAGCGACTAAATGTGGTGGATTTCTTCCACCAAAATGAAGCATTGATAGACGAGATGGTCGATCCATTGAAGCATATCGGTGATTTGGAGCGACTTATTTCCAAAGTAGTAGTAGGTCGGGCAAATCCTCGTGAGATCAACCAGATCAAACGTGCGCTGATAAACATTCGGCCAATCAAAGAACTGCTCAAAAATCAGAAGAATCCGACATTAAAGCGCCTTTCTGATCAGCTGCATCCTTGTGAGTTTTTGCTTGAGAAAATTGACAAGGAGCTGAAAGAAGATGCTCCAATGCTCACTCACCAAGGTGGAATTATTAAGGATGGAGTAGATCCGGAATTGGACGAATACAGAGGATTAGCAAATACTGGGAAAGATTATCTAGTGCAAATCCAGCAGCGGGAAGTTCAGAAAACAGGAATTTCGTCGCTAAAAATAGCGTTTAACAAGGTATTCGGATATTATCTGGAAGTGACCCATTCGCATAAAGATAAGGTACCTGCTGAGTGGATCCGTAAGCAAACGCTCGTCAATGCAGAGCGATACATCACGCCAGAACTGAAAGAATACGAGGACAAAATCCTGAATGCAGAAGATAAGATGATTGCGATTGAGCAACGTTTTTTTCTTGCTCTTGTGCAGGAGACGGCTCAGTACGTGACGCAAATTCAGCAGAATGCGAGAGTTCTCGGCACCTTAGATGTACTGATTTCTTTTGCCCAAGTAGCTCTTTCCAATAATTATTGTAGACCAAAAATCTCGGAAACAGAAACGCTTGAAATTAAGGATGGTCGCCATCCCGTGATCGAAAAGCAATTGCCTCCAGGGGAGGACTATGTACCGAATGATATTTACCTGGATCACGATTCCCAGCAGATCATGATTATCACCGGTCCCAATATGGCCGGTAAGTCAGCTCTGCTGCGTCAAACGGCATTGACAGTACTCATGGCTCAGATGGGAAGCTTTGTGCCAGCATCCTTCGCTAGAATTGGCATTATAGATAAAGTTTTCACCCGTGTGGGAGCTTCGGATAACTTATCCAAAGGAGAATCAACTTTTATGGTGGAGATGACTGAGACAGCTAGTATTCTGAATAATTTATCGGATAGAAGCTTGGTACTTATGGATGAAATTGGTCGGGGAACGTCCACTTATGATGGTATTTCCATTGCTTGGTCTATCGTGGAATACTTGCACAATCATCCTACTTTTCGTGCAAAAACGCTTTTTGCGACTCATTACCATGAATTGAATCAACTGGCGACAGATTTTCCGAAAATCAAGAATTTCAATGTCTCGGTGAAGGAGGTAGGAAATAAGGTGATTTTCATGCGAAAGCTAAAGCCAGGAGGAAGTGAGCACAGCTTTGGTATTCATGTGGCTCAAATGGCAGGAATGCCGAACCCGATTGTCCTCAGAGCAGCTGAGATTATGTCACATTTGGAGAAAGACAAGGCGGTAGCTGAGCAAAAACAGAATATCAAATCTATTCCTAAAAATAACTATCAGTTAAGCATGTTTGAAATGGATCCGAAATTTCAAGAGGCTAAAGAACTGTTAGAAGGGATCGATATCAATGCTATTTCGCCTATTGAGGCACTTTTGAAATTACATGAAATCAAAAAGAAAATTGAATAATATGGAAGTCGTTTTTCTATCTTAAATTAGTTTTTCTGCCAGAAAATATTTTTTATGGATAAGGTATTGCTGAAGGATTTGCGGAAGCACAATAAGTACACTCAATTTTTTCAAGAGTGGAAAGAGCAAGAATTCAAGGAATATTCTGAGCCAGAGAATATGATAGAAGAACCTGAACTTTTGAGCCAGAATATAGGGATGCGGGAAGGGATGACAATTGCGTGCTTTGACTATAGAAAGTTGAGTTTGTCATTTTTTGCAGGAAATGTAGAGGAATTGACGGGATACCCTGGATCTATGTTTAGAGCAGAGGGGATGGAGACCTTCTGTACTATGACTCACCCAGATGATAGAGCTGAGCTTTTTCGTTTTCAAAAAATCGTGTTTGATAGTTTTCATCAATTGACTTTGGCAGAGAAGCACACCTTTGAGTTCTCTTATACCACGCGTTGGGTTCATCGTAAAACCAATAAAATCAGTTGGGTTCTTGGAAAAATTAGGCCGTATTTGATAGATTCTGCAGGCAATTTTGCTGTGGATCTACACATCATTATGCAGCTGCATACCGCGCCAAAGGCGACTGGTTATGATTGGAATTATTCCTATCAAAAAGAGGATGGGGCGAGAATATTTGTAAGTAAAAATTCTCCAAATAGTAGAGTGGTTTCTCTGACGAAAAAAGAGAAAGAGATAGTAAAGTTGATTTTGGAGGGAAAAGAGTCTAAGGAAATTGCGGAGGACCTGAATATTTCGATAAATACAGTTGCGACGCACCGGAAAAACATCCTAAAAAAGCTTAAAGCTAGGAATGTTGGAGAAATGATAAAAATATTATCAATATATCCTGTTTGATATTTCCCTGAAAATCAACGACAAGAGCGGTTAATGGTGGAAAGCCTGAAAAAAATTACAGTGGAATGCTTGTGAATTTCTCTTCGACTCTTACCTTTGCATCCACAATTCAACTGGATCATGTTCTAGTTAAAACAAAAGCGAGAGTAGCTCAGCTGGTAGAGCACGACCTTGCCAAGGTCGGGGTCGCGAGTTCGAATCTCGTCTCCCGCTCAAAAAGCCCTTGATTCAAGGGCTTTCTTGTTATAGGGAATTTTTGCTTGGAAACGTCCAAGTGAAGCCGGATGGTTTCCCCCGATAATTCTGGGGATGTAGCCAAGGAAGACAAAATCTATATTTTAAGATATAGATTAAGCCGGGATGGTGGAATAGGTAGACACGCAAGACTTAAAATCTTGTGACCGTAAGGTCGTGCGGGTTCGATTCCCGCTCCTGGTACATAAGCCTCGTAGAAATACGGGGCTTTTTTGTTTTAAATCTTATTGATCGAACGTGAGATTATCCCAGTATTTCTTTCGCTCATTCCATACTCGTTGGCTAAAGAATCCCATTTATTTACCGCAAATTTTGTTTGATCAGTAATTCCATCTATTAGCTTCTTGGACATCTTAGCTTCTGTACCTAATTTTATCAAATGGTCTTGGTTCGGATTTTTGCCTTTGCCCATCACCATAGTACTTTGCTCACCGCCAGGACCATTAGAAAAAGTAAGATCATATCCAGGAGCAATTTTCCATTTCCCTGCTACTACCCTTAAAAAACTGAAATTCTTCGCATGGTCATCTCTATCAAACCGTTTAACTGCAAAATAGTCTGGGCCTTAATGACCTCATCGATAGAGGTGAAATTCAATTTCGAAGGCTTTAGTGCCTGCGTTACTTCTTCTAGCCCACCGACAATCAACAAAAGCTTTAAAAAGGACTCTAAGGAAATAATCCCTTTTTGCTCGAACTTTCGCAAGATGAACTCCTGATCGCTCGGAAAGCCCTTCTTGAGTAAGTTCCATGAGCAATCTTGTTTCACGAATGCTGTCAGCGACTTTTTGCTGTGCTTTAAAAGGAGATATAAATAATACCATAGGAGTATTTATGTAATACTAACATTATGGTAGTACTAAAAGGCTGATTAATTTGCTGTTTTTGATTTCAAATCCATCCAGAAATTTGATCGTTTAATAGCTTTCATTTTTTTGAAATTGGAATAAAGATGTGCGGTTCCAAGATTTGAATTGGCACCTAAGGTTCTATTTATTTTGAAAATGATTTCCATCATATGATTCAGAATATTAGCGTTTCGATTCCCACTCTAGGCTTCCCTTTTTGAGAGTAAATACAAAGACTCGTAGAAATACAGGCCTTTTGCTTATTATACTTGGAATACAATTTTGTAGACCTGCTTCAGAAAAAGATTTTTGCTTTCTGTAGTACCTGGTTAAATCAAGTTGTCTTCAAAAAAGTCAGTCCTGTATTGAATGAAGGATTACACATATAGTAACAGACAGAATAAGACAAAAAGCACAATCATCCCAGCTGCCAGACTGTTGATTATCGGATCCATTACGCGCATCTCTTTAGCAGATATGCTTTTGGTTCGTTCAGCCCTTATTACGGAGAAAGCTACACCACATATAATAAACAGTACGAAAATGATGAGTGTGGGAATGGGATAATTTATACCACCTTCTTTTAATAGGTTCATACGTGTGTAGTTGATTCTCCGAAATATTGCACAGAAAAAAACTTATAGATTGTGATATACGGATATTGAGAACATCTTGGATGTAGTAAAAAAATTAAGAGGATCGGGAATGTGCTGCTCCCCTTCCTCCAAATCCCTCTACCAAACACCTTTTAACAAACGAAACCGAACTTGAATACCCAGTTTTGGGCATATTCTGATAGAATAAATTTATATTTGTGGCTGAGGCAATTCTTCTCTAGTGAATCCAACAACATACGATTGGCATAGTTATTCACTCCTCCATTTCAATCTATAGACATTATTCATGCAAAACATTCCATTATATATAGGCAATAAGCCATTTCCAGGCTCAGGTAAGAAGTTTAATAATTACAATCCTTCAACTGGGGAGTTATTGAATGAAATCAGTAGTGCTTCCCCAGAAGATTTTGAGAAAGCGATAGAATCTGCTAAGCAGGGATTTGAGATATGGTCTGCCATGTCTCCTACCGAGCGCGGAAGGATTTTGCATAAAGCATCTCGGCTCTTGCGCGAAAAAAATGATGAATTAGCGCTACTTGAATCTCAAGATGCGGGTAAGCCGATTCGCGAAGCGATGGAAGTGGATGTAGTTTCTGGTGCAGATTGTCTGGAATATTACGCAGGTATTGCCTCTTCCATGCACGGAGAACATATTGAATTGGGAGGGGATTTTGCCTATACCCGACGAGAGCCTCTTGGCATATGTGCAGGCATAGGAGCGTGGAATTATCCACTTCAGATTGCCTGTTGGAAATCTGCTCCTGCCTTAGCCTGCGGCAATGTGATGATTTTCAAGCCTGCGGAGCTTACTCCCGTTACGGCCTATAAGCTGGCTGAAGTTTTTAAAGAAGCTGGATTACCAGATGGAGTTTTCAATGTAGTGCAGGGAGATGGCGAAGTAGGACAAATGATGACTTCGCATCCAGATATAGCTAAAGTATCCATTACCGGAGAGGTAGGTACTGGCAAGAAAGTGATGGCAGCTGCTGCAGCTACTCTCAAGCATGTCACCTTGGAACTAGGAGGCAAATCACCAATTATAGTGTTTGAAGATGCTGACTTAGAAGAGGCTGTGAACGGAGTTCTACTGGGTAATTTTTATACTCAGGGTGAAATCTGTAGCAATGGAACTCGGGTTTTTGTGCATTCCTCTATCCGCGAAAAATTTCTTGAAATACTCGTAGCACGTACCAAAAAACTGAAAGTTGGCAATACTGCTGATCCAGCTACTCATATAGGCGCGATGATCAATAAAAATCACTTCGACAAAGTGATGAGTTACATTACTTTGGGTAAGGAGCAAGGGGCAGAATTGATTTGTGGAGGTAAGCAAATAAATGTACCAGGCTGTGAAGGAGGTTATTTCATTGAGCCAACTATTTTTGCCAGCTCTCAAGATGAGCTTCGAATTGTGGCTGAAGAAATCTTCGGTCCTGTCATGTCAATATTGACTTTTTCTGATGAAAAAGACGTCTTACAGCGGGCTAACAATACTCCTTTTGGGCTTGCTGCTGGTGTGTACACAAATGATTTGAGAAGGGCTCACCGGATGGTGGCAAAGTTGCAGGCGGGAATATGCTGGGTCAACACCTTCAATATAACTCCTGTGGAAATTCCTTTTGGAGGATATAAGCAATCGGGTATTGGGCGTGAAAACGGATTGGCAGCAATCGAGCATTATTCCCAGCTCAAAACAGTTTATATCGCAATGAAAGACTTGGGAAATCCTTTCTAGAATCATGTTCTCTGACAAATGAATTGACTAGGAGCAAAAATTTAAACTTTATTTATGAAATATGATTTTATAGTAGTCGGTGGTGGCTCTGCCGGGGTAATCACTGCTTATCGCCTCGCAGAAAGAAAGGCTGGTAATGTGCTACTCATAGAGGCAGGAATCTCTGACGAGAAGCGTGAAGATGTACTTCAGCTAGACCAGTGGCAGTCGCTATTGGAAGGTGACTTGGATTATGATTTTACAATCATGCCTCAAGACCATGGCAATTCCAATATGCGACATAGCCGTGCCAAGGTAATGGGCGGGTGTAGTTCTCATAATTCAGCAATTGCTTTTCAGGCACCTGATTACGACTTTGAGGTTTGGACGGAATTGGGATTAGAAGGCTGGACAGCTGAAGAAGTAAGACCTTTCTATGATAAGGTTTTCGAAAAAGTCAACTTAGAGTTATCCGATTCTGGGAATGCATGTGGCAAAGCGATCATTGAAGCAAGTAAAGAATACGGTATTGCTAAAGCTGATTTTGTTCAAGGAGAATATAAGGAGGCAGCAGGATGGTTTTCACTGAATAAGAAAGGAAACATCAGACATTCCAGTTCTGTAGCTTACCTACATCCATACGATCAAATTCCTGAAAATCTTACCATTCTAACTGAAACCTTTGCCTATCGTTTGCTTATAGATGCAGACAAAAATGTAACCGGAGTAGAGACTAGTAAGGGCAATTTTTATGCTGATAAAGAAGTGATTTTATCAGGTGGAGCATTTCAGACCCCACAGTTGTTGATGCTATCTGGCATAGGTCCGGCAGCGCATTTGCTCGAAATGGGCATTCCAGTAGTGGAGGATTTGCCAGGCGTGGGAAGTCATTTACTTGATCATCCAGAAGGAGTGATTATGTGGGAGTCTGCCAAACCTATTCCTGCAGAAACTGCCCAGAAATATGAAATAGGCGTCTTTTGCAAATCTGATCCTAGCTTGCCAATAGCTGACGTGATGTTCCACTTAGGTATCGAAGCTTTTGATATGCATACCGTTCCCGCTGGATTTCCTACTGCAGAACAGGCATTTTCGCTGACGCCAAATGTGATGCATGCTAGAAGTGAAGGAACCGTTCGACTGCAATCTATGGATCCCGAAGCCGCGCCATTAATTGATCCTAAATACTTCACCGATCCTGATGGTTACGATATAAAGGTGATGGTGGAAAGTATTAAAATAGCGCGCAAGATAGCTGATCAACCAGCTCTTAAGCCCTGGATTAAAAGAGAACTTGCACCTGGATCAGCTATTCAGACTGACGAGGACATCTTGGAGTATATCTACAAAACTCACAATACAGTTTATCACCCAGCAGGAACTTGCAAAATGGGAAGCAATAATGACAACTTTCATGTTGTTAATAGCCGACTACAAGTGAAAGGCGTGGGTAAACTTCGTGTCGCTGATGCATCGGTTTTTCCTACTATCACCAGTGTCAATCCAAATATGACTGTTATGATGATTGGAGAGCGTTGCGCTGACTTTATCATTCAGGATCATTAATAAATCAACTTTCCACCTTTAGCTTTACCGGCTAAAGGTGGAAAATTATTAGTTAGGTCTGCTTTTTCCCATTGAAGATAAAACTAAAATTGGATGAGCCCAGAGTAGCTTATAAGGCTTCTTTCGTCACTCATCTTCCCCACCTAAAGGCAACAAATAGTCTAATTTAATTTGACTGCATTTTGTTACTAGCTTGATCGCGGCTAATCAATATCTATCCCATTTTTTGGAGTGCTGTCGGAGGACAGATTTTCTGTGTTAATCTAGAAACTACTAAGATGCTGATCAGTCCACATACCATTGAAAGCGTTCGGAATGGGAAAAGAATGATGCCATCAGCTTGGGTCATCGGATAAGGAATAAGACTCTCTATGCCGAAGGCCGGTTCTCCAGCTCCAAAGCGTAATACTACCGAAACAACCAAGCCTGCTATCGCTCCATAGCGATTTGCTTTCTTGTCGAAGAGCGCGCAAACCAAGGGTGGGAATAGAAAACAATACACTAAATCACTGCATAAAAACCAGAGCGCATAGACACTTTGCACCTGTAAGGCAATGAGTGTAGCAGCAATACCAATGATCCAGATTACTTTTTTGATCACTTTGGCTAAGGATTTCGAATCAATATTCGGCTTGTAAAGCTTGCGGTATAGATTCCAAGAAGCCATAGATGAAGCTGACAGTATGGAGGAATCAACAGAAGACATGACTGCAGCGGCTATGGCACCAAGACCAATGGTGGCTACCACAGGATTGGTGAGATAGCGTACTACATAAGGCAGTGTAAGCGCCGCGTCTTCAGGTGAAGGAATGCCTAGTGCATTCCAGTCCACTACATTTCCTATCACCCCAATAATAATCGCTGGAACAGCAGCTATCAAGCACACAAATCCCGCTATAATAGAAAGGCGCATGGCTACTTTTTCATTTTTGGAGGCCAGTACTCTCTGGAAATACACTTGCCAAGGTATCCCTCCGAATATCAGTAGTAGTGCAGAATCCCACCAGTTCCAATAAAGGTCTCCCCAAAGTTCATCTTTCCAGCCATCTAGTGGAGGGAATAAATTTGCATAAATACCTTTATTCTCCTGATAGGTTGCCCAAGCGTAATCCCATCCCCCGACTTTCTCCAGTGCAAATGGAACGACCAGAATAAGTCCGAAAAATAGTAAAACCATTTGGATGACATCTGTAAAAGCTACCGCCCACAATCCTCCGAGAGCCGTATAGGCAATGGCAATGGCGGCGGATAATATAATGGAAGGGACAAAGTCCATTCCCAGCACTGTCCCGAAAGTGGTGCCCAATGCTGTAAGAATAGCAGAAGTCCAAAACAACTCACCAGTAATAGCAGGAAGGCTTAGAGCCGCAGCGACATTTTTGCCAAAGCGCTGCTCCAATGGATCGATCATTGTTTTGAACTCATAACGACGCATTTTCCGGGCAAAAAATAAGCCTCCGATGATGAGGCTTAGTGCATATCCCCAAGGTGCTTGCACCCAGGCAAGACCTGATGAACTCGTATACTCTGCCGTCCCATTGATATAGCCTCCTCCTACCCATGTGGCACTCATGGTAAAAATAGCAACACCTAACGGGAGTGATCGTCCAGCCAGCATGAAACTATCCTCGGTATCCTGAGCTTTCATAGTTGCTGCATAAGTGCCTATGTAGAAAATAGCTGCATAGAAAAACATCATGGCAATGAATCCTGGCCAGTAGACAGGTCTACCCATCCAATGCATAATGGCACCGGCGAGCAATAAAACAAGCATGATTAGTAAGGAGGGAAGTAACTTTTTAAGCATTGGGTGGTATTCTTTTCAATCTTGAATATTGACATGCCGATTGGCGTTGGATTCTTATAAGAATTTAAACTCCAACAGGAAATATATGCGGCAAAGAGTGATTAGGAAGGCGCAAGGTACTATTTTTTAGTGGGATGGGTTTCCAAATTATATGTTTTCATCTCAATTAAGACTTTAAAGGGATAAATAAATAGTGCGTTTTGACAGTTAGGAAGTGGAAGAATAACTATCCTTAAATGTGATTTTTTTGTATTTTCAGACCTATGAAAGAATTAGAATTTTTGTCCATTGACTGGCCTATTGTAAGGCATTGGATAATTATCGGTGGCATCGCACTTGCCACTTTTTTGATTTTTCTCTTTCTAGCCAGAAAATCACGGACGCTATTAAGTACAAGATTAATAAAGAGAATGGATGACGATCTATTGGCTAATTTTCTTGCTGGCATATTTGGCTCTGGGGTAATTCTTATAGGTTTGCTGGTCGTATTTCGCATTATAGGATTGACTGGAGTGATCTCTGGAATGCTGGCAGGAGCTGGGATATCTGCTTTAATCATAGGTTTCGCATTGAAGGATATCGGTGAAAACTTTCTTGCTGGAATAATTTTGGCATTCAAAAGACCTTTTCGCGTGGGAGATATCGTGGATATCAGTGGTATTCGAGGTCAGGTACTCATGCTGAATCTGCGAGATACTCAGATTAAAACAGGTGATGGCAAAGACGTATTCATCCCAAACGGAATGATCCTCAAAAATCCTTTAGTCAATTTCACTATTGATGGATTTCTACGCTATGATTTTATTGTGGGATTGGATTATGGCTCGAATTATCAGGAAGCAGTTGATTTGATTCGTACCACTATCGTTCAAGTTCCAGGTAAATTGGGAGAAAGAAAAGCCCCAGAAGTATGGGTCACGGAGCTAGCCGAAAGCACGTTGAATATTCAGGTGACTTTTTGGGTGAATACGTTTGAGCGTACTATCTCAGATGCTGTCGTAAAAAGTTCTGCGATTTTGATGGTACTGACGACATTAGAAAAGGGCGGCTTTAATATGCCGGCCCGTATTGTGGAATTGAAGAATTATCGGGACAAAGAGTTAAAAACTTCTGCCTCTGATTCTTTATGATTTGAGGATTCCTATTAAATCTGCTGGAGAGTAAGCCACTGATTTCAGTGTTTTTCTATCGCCTTCTCTGAACACCAAAAACAAATCGCCTTCTTTTTCATAAAAGCATTCTGTGCCTTTTGCATTGTAATGTGCTACGGTTGCTGTAGCTTCTTCTTCAGTTTTACAGGCTTTGCTCATATTCGAGCGCTGCACTTCATCGAAGAGTGTTTTGAATTTTTCTCCCATACCAAATTCTAGAATAGCCCCAGAAAGAACGTATTGCAAATCACACAGGGCATCAGCTACTTCTACCAAGTCATTATTTGCGATAGCTTCTTCCAGTTCTTTCAGTTCTTCCGCCAAAAGAGAGACGCGCAAATCACATCTTACTTTCTCAGGGATAATCGGAGAGGGCAAAACAGGATGTTTGAAGGTTTCGTGGAATAAAGCGACTGAGGTAAGAGATTTAGGATCTTGCATTTTTTGAATTGTTGAAAGGCTGAAATAACTAAAAAAGACCGAAAAAACCGGCTTTTTTACCATTGAATCGGAATAAGATTCCATGCACACTGAAGGAAAATGTTGTTCGAATGTGATTCTGTAGAAATCTAAAATGTCCATCAAAGGATCGCCTTTGTTTCAGTGAAGCTATTTGTAAGCTTCTATCGAAGCCAATTTTGAGAGATATTTGGATTAGTTTGCTGGATAATTTTTCTAGATAAGGATGAAACGTAGCTTTATCTGACGGATTTTAAATTGAGAATCAGACAATAAGTCTGATTTTGTGACAAGATGCTTAAGTTTGTGTTTCAACATTGGCTTGGATGGGTTTTTGTCCCGGTGTCCCTAATAATTTTCCATGGAAATTTCATTTTACAAATATCAAGGAACCGGAAATGACTTCGTCATGATCGATGATCGAGCCCAGAAGTTTGATGATTCTGATCTGAAACTAGTCAGTAAGCTATGCGACCGAAAGTTTGGCGTGGGCGCTGATGGGTTGATTTTAATCCGGAATCATGCAGACTTTGATTTTGAGATGATCTATTTCAATGCGGATGGCACTCAGAGTATGTGTGGCAACGGTGCGAGATGTGCAGTTGCCTTTTCCGCTTTTCTGGGAATTTTGGATGAAAAGACGTGCTTTTTAGCCATTGATGGAGGGCATGAGGCTATTTTGAAAGATGGATTGGTGCAGCTGCTCATGGGTGATGTAGCAGGAATAGACGAAAAAGGAGATGATTGCTTTGTCAACACCGGCTCGCCGCATCACATTCGATTTGTAGAAGATGTTCAGAATTATCCCATTTTTGCAGAAGGGGAAAAAGTTCGTCACGCTCAAGAATACGCTCCTGCAGGTACTAATGTCAATTTCGTCGAAAAAGTAAATGCAGATGAAATTTTTGTTCGTACCTACGAAAGAGGTGTGGAGGATGAAACACTCTCCTGTGGTACTGGAGTGACGGCTGCTGCTATTGCCTTCGGCAAGGATCAGTCCGTCGCTACAATTAAAATCAAAACCCTTGGTGGTCAACTGGCTGTGAAATTTAAATCTGCGGAAAACGGCAGCTTCAAAGAAATCTGGCTAATTGGACCTGCCCTAGAGGTTTTTGCCGGAAAAATAAGTGTTTAACCAGTCATTCGAGTTCTTCTCCTATGAACTGGTTTTATTATCAATTATAACAAAAAGGGCTTAATTTTGTGGTCCTAATAGAGAATAACAATAAGCTAGCATGTTAGATATTATAGCAAAAGGACTTGCAAAAGTATTTGGAACCAAGTCCGACAGAGATATAAAAGAACTTCTTCCGATCGTCACGCAGATCAATGAGGTTTTTTCTGGATTAAAGACCCTCAGCGATGAACAATTGCGAGCAAAAACCGAAGAAATCAGGGCTGAAATCAACGCTCATCTCAAGGAGTTCGACGATAAGATCAGTGCGATAAGATCGAAGGTAGATGAGTTACCGGCGAAAGCTATCCACGAAAAGGATCAACTGTTCAATCAAATAGATCAAGTAGAAAAAGAGCGAAATGAAGCCTTAGAAGTAGTGTTGGAGAGAGTTTTGCCAAAGGCTTTTGCAGTAGTGAAAGAGACGGCTAGACGCTTCAAAGAAAATGGAAAGCTAGTAGTGAAGGCCTCTGACCGTGATCGCGAACTTTCTGCAAATAAGCCAAATGTGGAGATCCAAGGCGAAGATGCTATCTGGCTTAACAGGTGGATGGCTGCAGGTACCGAAGTCGTTTGGGATATGATTCACTACGATGTGCAGCTGATCGGTGGGATGGTGCTTCACAGAGGGAATATTGCAGAGATGGCGACGGGTGAAGGTAAAACATTGGTTTCTACCCTACCGGCTTACCTCAATGCACTTGCTGGACGTGGTGTTCATATAGTGACAGTGAATGATTACCTCGCTAAGCGTGACTCCGAGTGGAATGCGCCAATTTTTGAATTCCACGGTTTGAGTGTGGATTGTATAGATAAATTTACTCCCAACTCTGCGGGACGTAAGAAAGCCTATAGATCGGATATCGTGTACGGTACAAACAATGAATTTGGCTTCGATTACCTAAGAGACAATATGGCTCGTGAGGCCGGTGATTTGGTTCAGGGCAAGCACCATTTTGCAATGATTGATGAGGTCGATTCAGTGTTGATTGATGATGCGAGAACGCCATTGATTATCTCGGGTCCAGTGCCAAAAGGCGATGTGCATGAATTTGATGAGATGAAACCTCGAGTTTCTACCCTAGTAGATGAGCAGCGTAAGTTGGTTCAGGGTTTCTTGAGCTCATCCAAGAAAATGATCGCTGATGGCAATGATAAAGAAGGTGGTGTAGCGCTGTTCCGAGCTTTCCGCGGAATGCCGAAGTATAAGCCCTTGATTAAATATCTTTCTGAACCTGGAATCAGAGTTATTCTTCAGAAGACGGAGAATCATTTTCTCCAGGATAATAAGCGTCAAATGCCTGAGGCAGATGAGCCGCTATTGTTTACCATTGATGAAAAAACAAACGTAGTTGATTTGACGGATCGTGGTATCGAGACGATGACTACAAAAAATGAAAATACCGAGTTTTTTATTCTTCCGGATATCGGGATTTTAATCGCTGACTTGGAAAAGGCCGAGGGAGTTGAGGATACGGAGAAACTTATTCGCAAAGAGGAAGCAATCAAAGATTATAGCATAAAAGCGCAACGAATTCACACTGTAAATCAATTGCTGAAGGCATATTGTATGTTTGAGCGTGACACTGAATATATTTTGGTGGACGGCAAAGTGAAGATTGTAGATGAGCAGACAGGTCGTGTGATGGAAGGTCGTCGTTATTCTGACGGACTGCACCAAGCAATTGAGGCGAAGGAAAATGTGAAGGTGGAAGATGCTACGCAGACTTACGCTACCATTACTCTTCAGAATTACTTCAGAATGTATCACAAGCTAGCTGGTATGACTGGTACTGCGGAGACTGAAGCAGGTGAATTCTGGGAAATTTACAAATTGGACGTAGTGGTTATTCCTACCAATAGGGCGATTATTAGAGCTGACCGTGACGATAAAGTTTATAAAACTGTCCGTGAGAAATTTAATGCAGTTGGCGACGAGATCAATGAACTAGTTGCTGCTGGAAGACCAGTTTTGGTGGGTACTACTTCGGTAGAAATATCTGAAGTACTCAGTAGAATGTTGACCTTGAAGAAAATTCCTCATCAGGTATTGAATGCGAAGCAGCATGCTAGAGAAGCAGATGTAGTAGCAATTGCCGGTCAATCTGGCACAGTAACTATTGCAACGAACATGGCTGGTCGTGGTACAGATATTAAATTATCTCCTGAGTCAAAAAAAGCTGGAGGTTTGGCAATTATTGGTACAGAGCGTCACGAATCCCGTCGTGTCGATAGACAGCTTCGAGGTAGATCTGGTAGACAAGGGGATGTGGGATCTTCTCAGTTCTTCGTTTCTTTGGAAGATAGCTTGATGCGTCTTTTCGGTTCTGAGCGAATCGCAAAATTGATGGATAGAATGGGTCTTGAAGAAGGCGAAGTGATCCAGCATAGCATGATTTCTAAGTCTATCGAGCGTGCTCAGCGCAAGGTGGAGGAAAATAACTTTGGTACTAGAAAGAGATTACTAGAGTATGATGATGTGATGAACTCACAGCGGGAAGTAGTCTATAAGAGAAGAAGAAATGCGCTGAAAGGCGAAAGACTGGAACTGGATATTTTGAACATTCTCTACGATGTCTGCGAAGGCTTGGTAGATATGGGTAAATCAAATTCCGATGCTGAGGATTTCAGAATGAATGTGTTCACTACACTTGGAGTGGATCATAATGTATCTGAAAATGATCTCAAGTCTAAGGATGCAGGTCAATTGACTCAAGAGCTTTATACCATTGCTTTTGAAACGTATCAGAAGAAAAGTGAAGTGATGATGACCACTGCACTTCCGATATTCAAGCGAGTTCAAGAAGAAAGGGGAGCCACTGTAAAAGATATCATGGTTCCTATATCCGATGGAGTAAAGCAAATCGGTGTGGTAGTAAATCTTGAATCTACCGTGAATACTGAGGGTAGAGAACTAGTGAGAGCGATAGAGAAAAATGTATCACTGGCCATCGTGGATCAAAACTGGAAAGAGCATCTAAGAGATATGGATGACTTGAAGCAGTCGGTACAAAATGCCGTTTATGAGCAAAAAGATCCGCTGTTGATTTACAAGTTTGAGTCGTTTGAGATGTTCAAGCGCTTTATTGGTAAGTTGAATGAAGACATGACTACCTTCTTGAGTAGAGCCGATTTGCCTAAGCAAGATCCAAATCAAGTTCATGCCGCTGCTCCTCAACAAGCGTCAGAGCCACAAATACAAGCGTCAAAAGCTGAAGCTGGAAGTACGCTAAACCCTGGCGCTAACCGTGCTGCCGTCGCTGCTTCCAATGCTGGGAGATCTGCTCCGCAAGTAGTAGCTCCTAGAAAATCTGACAAAGCATACGGAAGAAATGATAAAGTTTCTGTTCAATACACGAATGGAACCACCAAGGCTGATGTGAAATACAAAAGTGTGGAACAGGATGTGCATGAAGGAAAATGTGTAATCATTGACAATTAAAGGAAGCATGAGAATATTCTGGATTTTAGGATTTGTATTGATTTTAGCGAGTTGCAAAACCACTCGTAACACCTCGAACGCTGCATCAAACTATGCGAATTATCAGGAAAACCTCAACCCTTCGCTTCCTGTATATCCAGATTATCGTGCTCAAATGAATGCAAGACCTTCAATAGAATCCTCGGGATCTACAGAGGCGATTGATGGTCAATTGAAGCAATTGCAAGCAAGTTTAATCAGTAAGAATAAGTCTGAGCCCTATTTTAGTGGGTATTCAGTCTTAGTTTATTCGGGAATTGATCGTAATAAAGCCTTTAAAACCCGTGATGATTTGGCTATGAATTTTCCAGATCTCATTCCTGAAATGCAATACCAACAGCCGAGATATCTCGTGAAGGTTGGGAAATTTGCACATAAAATAGAAGCGCAAAAAAGCTTCACAGAAGTAAAAGCGCAATTTCCAACAGCGAGGATAATTCAAGACCGCTTCCAACGGGAAGAATTTAAGACGCTAAATGAACTTAATCAAGAAGATGCTGAAGGACAAAATTAAATCTCTCGCTAAGGCCTACAAAGTAGAAGTAATTGCAAATCGTCGCCACCTTCATGCTAATCCCGAACTTTCTTTTCAAGAATATAATACTGCAAAGTTTGTAAAGGAAAAGCTCCAAGAAATAGGAATTACTAACATAGAATCAAAGGCAGACACTGGGTGGGCTGCTTTGATTGAGGGAAAAAATCCAAGTAAAAGAGTAGTTGCCCTTAGAGCAGATATGGACGCATTACCTATCATTGAGGCAAATGACGTTTCTTACAAATCCCAAAATCCAGGTGTAATGCACGCCTGTGGCCATGATGCACATACGGCATCTCTACTTGGCGCAGCCAAGATCCTTCATGAATTGAAAGATGAATTTGAGGGAACAATTAAGCTTATTTTTCAACCTGGAGAGGAAGTAGCTCCTGGAGGTGCTTCATTAATGATCGCTGATAAAGTACTTGAAAATCCACGGCCAAATGGAATTATTGGGCAGCATGTAATGCCATTTATTGAAGTGGGAAAAGTAGGCTTCCGACCTGGGATATACATGGCTAGTGCAGATGAAATCTACGTGACAGTGAAAGGAAAAGGTGGCCATGCTGCCATGCCTGAAACGTTGATTGATCCTGTTTTGATTGCCTCACATATGATTGTTGCATTGCAACAAGTGGTGAGCAGAGCGGCTAGTCCGAAGATTCCGTCTGTACTTTCCTTTGGAAGAGTGGAGGCACTGGGAGCTACGAATGTGATCCCAAATGAAGTGAAGATCCAAGGCACTTTCCGTACACTAGATGAAGATTGGAGAGCGAAAGCGCACGTTAAAATGCTCTCAATTGCTAAAGGAATCGTAGAGGGAATGGGTGGAGAAGTAGATTTTGAGATCAAAAAAGGTTACCCATTTTTGAAAAATGATCCAGAATTGACAGAGCGATCACACCAAGCTGCTATCGCATATTTAGGTGAGGAAAATGTACTTGATTTGGATATTTGGATGGCTGCAGAAGATTTTGCTTTCTATTCGCAGGAAGTTGATGGCTGTTTCTACAGATTAGGTACAAGAAATGAAGCCAGAGGAATTACTTCTGGAGTTCATACGCCTACTTTTGATATTGACGAGGATGCGTTGGAAGTCGGTGCTGGCTTAATGGCCTTCTTGGCAGTTTGCGAACTCGAAAAAGTATAAACTTTCGATAATTTTCCCTCAGCTTTTTTGCAGTAATTTTCCGCTTTACTAGCTCTTTTAATGATGAAAAAACTTCTTACTACTTCAGTTTTCGTTTTTCTAATCGCCACCCAAAGCTTTGCTTGGGGCCAGTTAGGCCACTATTTGATCGGCTATATGGCAGAAAAGCAAATGAAAAGATCCGTTCGTAAAAAAGTCGAAAAGGTACTTTCCCCGATGTCTCTTGGTAGAAGTGGTACATGGATGGACGAGATCAGGTCAGACAGTGCATTTGATTATGCCAATTCCTGGCATTACATGACCAGCAAAAATGGCGAATACGATGAGTCCATTCAGGAGAAAGGTGGAAATGTGTATGCCGAAATCAATCGAATTAAAAGCGAGCTTAAGGCTGGAAATCTTGATCCTCAGAAAGAAGCCGAATTGTTAAAAATGCTCATCCACATGGTGGAGGATATTCACCAGCCACTTCACGTAGGCAACGGAGAGGATAGAGGAGGAAACGACGTGAAGCTCGAATATTTTGGAAGATCAACGAATCTGCATGCGGTTTGGGATAGCGGAATTCTTGATGGTAAAGCGATGAGCTACACTGAAATTGGAGATGAGCTTTCCCGAAGATTAAACAAAGACTTGATCGCTGGATATAGAGCAGGTGGTATGGATACTTGGCTTGCCGAGGCTGTGGCAGCGAGACCATTAGTCTATAACCTTCCAGAGGACAAGAAGATCTCCTATTCTTATGGTTATAAATACACCCCACTTTTAGAAGAACGATTGATTGCTGCCAGTGTGAGATTAGCCCAGATTTTGGAAGAAATATACGGTTAAGAAATAAAATAGTATGATAAATGCCGTTGGACAATTGTTGATCAACGGCATTTTTGTTGTTTCGGCAATGAGAAGACTTTTTCACGGCAATGAATACTCTTTTTTGTAGAGGCTAATGGCAAAATTTGCGAAAACTCATATATAATTTCAAATACATACCGAGAATATCCACCAGAAATTGCAGCTTCATAGCAAGCTGGAAGCAGTGCAAAAGGCTGTAAAAAATTGAATTATTTAGAGATAATTGGAATTTAAAACTGTAAATGAAGAAATTTAAAATGGGTAGATACCCCCATGTTTCAAATTTCTAATTGTTATGTGTTTCACATCCCCTCAAACAATCCACCCATTCCCTGAGCTGGTTTTATTTTCAAATGCTTGTAAGCCAACTCTGTTGCCACACGACCACGAGAAGTTCTTTTCAAATAGCCTTCTTGGATTAAAAACGGTTCGTAAACTTCCTCAATAGTTTCTGATTCTTCACTGCATGCCGTTGCGATAGTGCTTAGACCCACTGGCCCACCATTGAACTTTTCGATGATAGTCAGCAAGATTCTGTTATCCATTTCATCCAGTCCATTCACGTCCACGTCAAGGGCATTTAAGGCAATTTTGGAAATTTCCAATGTAATCGTTCCATCGCCTTTCACTTCTGCAAAATCTCGAGTTCTGCGAAGGAGCATATTTGCAATCCTTGGCGTTCCTCTGCTTCTTCTAGCGATCTCGAAAGCGGCTACTTCATCGATGGGTGTTTGCAAAATGCTGGCAGAACGAGTAACGATATCTGTCAATAATTTTGCGTCGTAGTATTCCAATCTGGAATTAATCCCGAATCTCGCACGGAGTGGTGATGTCAACAAACCGGACCGAGTGGTAGCCCCAATTAGAGTAAAGGGGCTTAGAGAAATTTGAACCGACCTGGCATTTGGTCCTGAATCCAGCATAATATCTATCCGAAAATCCTCCATTGCCGAGTACAAGTACTCTTCCACGATAGGATTTAGCCTGTGGATCTCATCTATAAAAAGTACATCTCCCTCTTCCAAATTGGTAAGCAAACCTGCCAGATCGGAAGGCTTATCCAGTACAGGTCCAGAGGTGATTTTGATACCGGCTTGGAGTTCGTTCGCAATGATATAACTCAGTGTAGTTTTACCAAGACCTGGAGGTCCATGCAAAAGCACGTGATCCAAAGGCTCATTTCTACGCTTTGCTGCCAGCACAAACACGCGCAAATTCTCCACGATTTTGAATTGACCAGTAAAATCCTCAAAGCTTAATGGCCGTAACGCTTTTTCGAAATCCTTGTCCTTTGGGCTTAGACTTTCATCTTCTCCATTTAAATAATCTTCTCTCATAGTTTATCCGTACGCTCACAAATATAGAAAATTACGAATGCCTTCTCCCGCATTTCTGAATCCTTGGGTTTCCTGTGAAACTGAAAAATTAGCCTTAAATTTGACCTTAAATCAACAGCCTCATGCGTCAAAACGCCCGAAAAAATATTATTTATTCTATTATTCTTCTTGTAGCCGTTATGCTTGTGTATTCTTGGCGAAATCGTGACAAGACAGAGCCTACATTGACAGAAACTACGGTTGCTGTTGCAGGGAAAATGACTCTTTCGGGTAAAACCATGGGTACGACTTACAATGTCACTTATTTGGATGAGGAAAGCCGTGACCTGCAAACTTCCATTGATTCTCTTTTGGTAGTTTTCAATCAAAGCCTTTCTACTTACATCCCAGATTCCGAATTGAGCCGATTCAATCAAGGCGATACGTTGGATTTCAACTTGCCGTATTTACTGCCTGTGTTAGAAGCTTCCAAAAAAGTCTATGAAAACACCAATGGAGCTTTCGATCCTACTATAGGTCCTCTTGTGAATATTTGGGGTTTTGGCCCGGGCGGACCTGAGCTTAAGGACAGTGTGGACATCAAAAATCTTCTGACGATCGTCGGCTTCACCAAAATTGAGTTCGACCAGAAGCAGCTTCGCAAAAAAGTACCTGGCATCTACCTAGATTTTTCTGCTATCGCAAAAGGGTACGGTTCTGATGTAGTTGCTGATTTTTTGAAAAACAAAAGTATTTCAAATTTTCTGGTGGAAATAGGCGGAGAGCTGGTGGCGAATGGCGTAAATGAGAAAGGAGAGCTTTGGAAAGTTGGCGTGAATCGCCCCGAGGAATCTGCCAATGCATCTGATTTGATTAGCATCATTGCGCTACAAGATCGAGGAATGGCCACTTCGGGAAACTATAGAAATTATTACGTTCAGGATTCTGTAAAAATCTCCCATACTATCAATCCGGAGACAGGATATCCTGTCAATCATACCTTGCTCAGTGCAACCGTACTTGCGGCTGACTGTATGACAGCGGATGCCTACGCCACAGCCCTTATGGTGATGGGAAAAGATAAAGCGATAGCGCTGGATTCAACCCTCAGCGAAATCGAAATGTTTTTAATCTATGACGATGGAATGGGTGGATTTAAGACTTTTGCGAGTGAAAGTTTGAAGCCATTCTTGTCTTTCCCGCAGGATAATTAATTTTAAATGCAACAGTATTGAATTTTATTACCTTTGCCTGAGTTATGGTTTTCTCCTTTTCACAAGAAAAAAGAAAAGTAACTCAGGCCGATGGAATTCAAATTTTTACTTCTTTTTCTCACAGCCATGATCTCAGGATCATTGGTTTTTATTGCACCAAATTTTAGAGATAAATACTTTCGTTTGGTACTGGTTTTTGCGGGCTCCTATCTCTTTGCGATTACTATTCTTCATATTTTGCCGGAACTATTTGACAGTGGATTTGATAGCAAAAGAATGGGATTATACATCCTGATAGGCTTTCTGCTACAGCAATTGCTGGAATTCTGGTCTAGTGGAATAGAGCACGGTCATATTCACACGCATGAGCATCAGGGTAATAAAGCGATGACGACCGTTATGCTCGGTTTGTTTATTCATGCATTTCTCGAAGGCACACTGCTTTCACATGGAGAATTGATGGACCAAGGTGAACAGGTGCTTGGTCATATGCACAATAGCAAAACGGTTCTTCTGGGAATTATTCTGCACAAAGGGCCAGCGGCATTTGCTTTGGCGGCTGTGCTATCAAGCACCTTAAGCAAGAAAACTACTTTGATATTATTGACACTCTTTGCACTGGCTTCACCGCTTGGAATGATGTCGAGCTCATTTTTATTTGAAAGCGGACTTCTTGAAAAGCAAGGCATAGGTATTCTATATGGCTTAGTTGCGGGTGGTTTTCTACACATTTCTACCACTATATTTTTTGAAAGCAGTCCTCATCACAAGTTCCAGCTGAACAAATTGCTAATAAGCTTTCTAGCGGCAGGACTAGCTATTATCTCAGAGTTTTTCATGAGATAATAGCCCCTAATCATCGGGATTTTGAACACATCTTCTTAAAGTAAGGTAGGCTTTGACCCAAAGAATCTCAGGCGATTCTCAGGGGTTACGCTAAAATTTCGATTTTTTCGTGGAAAACAGCTTGCATTCCTATGGATGCAATCGCTAGCTTCAAGGCAAGTTTTATTTTATCAGCTTAAACCCCGTCCTATGCCTGACCACAAGGAAAAAATGAAAGCCTATTGGAGGAAAAACCTCCAAACCCTTTTTATATTATTAATAGTCTGGTTTGTAGTCTCTTTCGGCTGTGGAATTCTTTTTGTAAATGAGCTAAATGAAATTCGGCTCGGTGGATACAAGCTAGGGTTCTGGTTTGCGCAGCAAGGTTCCATTTTCGCTTTTGTGATTCTGATTTTTGTCTATGTAGTCCGAATGAACCGTTTGGACAGGGAATTTGACGTAGACGAAGAATAACTTTTTAAGCTAAAAAAACTATGGAAATTTTAACCTGGACCTACATTCTCGTAGGCCTTTCATTCGCACTTTATATAGGAATAGCTATCTGGACTCGTGCCGGATCTACTCAAGAGTTTTACATCGCCGGCGGCGGCGTATCTCCGCTTGCCAATGGCATGGCAACAGCAGCAGACTGGATGTCTGCAGCCTCATTTATCTCAATGGCCGGAATTATTTCCTTTGCGGGATACGATGGCTCAGTTTATTTGATGGGTTGGACGGGAGGTTACGTTTTGCTTGCACTTTTACTAGCTCCTTACCTTCGGAAATTTGGAAAATTCACTGTTCCTGACTTTGTAGGGGACCGTTACTACTCCAATACGGCGAAAGTTGTAGCTGTAATCTGTGCCTTATTTATATCCTTTACATACGTTGCCGGACAAATGCGTGGTGTTGGAATCGTCTTTTCCAGATACCTAGAAGTTCCCATTGAATGGGGAGTAGTAATCGGAATGTGCATTGTTTTCTTCTACGCCGTGCTTGGCGGAATGAAAGGCATCACTTATACGCAAGTTGCTCAATATTGTGTTTTGATTTTCGCATACATGGTTCCTGCTATTTTCATTTCTATGCAGTTAACAGGAAATCCGATCCCGCAACTTGGACTTGGAGGATCGGTTGCTGATGGAACTCCCTTATTGGACAAACTGGATGGAGTACTCACAGAATTGGGCTTTGCTGCTTATACTTCTGGGAGAAAAAGCATTACCGACATGTTCATGATTACGCTGGCTCTGATGGTGGGAACTGCAGGATTGCCACATGTGATTGTAAGATTCTTCACCGTTCCACGCGTGAAAGATGCAAGGCTGTCTGCAGGTTATGCTTTGGTTTTTATCGCTATTCTATATACCACCGCTCCTGCAATAGCAGCTTTTGGAATTTATAATGCCATAGAAACCACCTCTGAGAAAAACATTGCAGAATTACCTGAATGGATTTCAACTTGGGAAAAAACCGACTTGATCAAAGTAGCTGATAAAAATGGTGATGGCAAAGTCCAATACGTTGCTGATCCAACTGCAAATGAATTGACAATAGACAGAGACATCATGGTTTTGGCAAGTCCAGAGATCGCCCAGCTTCCAAATTGGGTTGTCGGATTGGTTGCAGCTGGAGCTATGGCTGCCGCACTCTCTACTGCTGCGGGGTTACTTTTGGTCATCTCCACTTCGATATCGAGAGATTTATTCAAGACATTCAGACCTGATATTTCTGATAAAAAAGAATTGAGAATAGCTCGAATTGCAGCTGCTGGAGCAGTACTTCTTGCAGGATATTTCGGCGTGAATCCGCCGGGATTTGTCGCTCAAGTGGTTGCCTTTGCCTTTGGTTTAGCTGCAGCGTCCTTCTTCCCAGTGATTATTATGGGTATCTTCTCCACCAGAATTAATAAAGAAGGCGCTATTTCAGGGATGATTACCGGCTTGGTATTTACGATAGGCTACATCGTTTATTTCAAATTTGTAAGTCCAGAAACTAACACTGCGGAGTATTGGTGGTTTGGAGTTTCGCCAGAAGGCATAGGATCCATAGGAATGTTACTTAATTTCATCGTATGTGTGACTGTATCCAAATTTACCCCCGCACCACCTCAAGCAGTGCAGGATATGGTGCAGGAAATAAGAATCCCACGTGGTGCTGGTAAAGCGCAGGATCATTAAATTAGAGCATATTTTACCCAAAATTGAAAATAATAAACCAAGAATACCATGAGTGACAGAATACATACCCTGAGCGGATACCTCTACGAATACCAAAAAAGCGTAACCCAACCAGAAGAGTTTTGGGCTAGGATTGCGGATTCATTTCATTGGAGAAAGCGCTGGTCAAAGGTATTGAAATGGAATTTCGATGAGCCAGATATACAGTGGTTTGTAGACGCTAAACTCAACATTACAGAGAATATTTTTGAGCGTCATCTGTTTACCATAGGCGATCGACCAGCAATAATCTGGGAAGCAAATGATCCTAATGAGGAAGGAAGAACACTCACGTATCGAGAACTCTTTTATGAGGTAAACCGCTTCGCAAATGCGCTAAAAAGTAAAGGAATAGGCAAGGGAGATAAGGTAATCATCTACATGCCAATGGTGCCTGAAACTGCTATTGCCATGCTTGCCTGTGCTAGGATAGGTGCAATTCACTCTGTCGTATTTGCAGGATTTTCCAGCACAGCTTTGGCTGATCGGGTCATTGATTGCGATGCAAAAGCAATTTTGACTTCAGATGGAAATTTTCGTGGAACCAAGACAATAGGAGTAAAATCTCTAGTAGATGAGGCCCTGGAGAAATCCAGCGTAGAGACGGTGGTCGTCTATAAGCGTACCAAGCAGGAAGTGACCATGAAAGAAGGTCGCGATTTCTGGTGGCATGATCTCATCGCTGCAGAATCCGAGCAATGTGTGGCTGAGGAGATGGACAGTGAGGATATGTTGTTTATTCTTTATACCTCAGGTTCTACTGGCAAGCCCAAAGGTGTAGTTCATACGACGGGAGGATACATGGTTTATTCTCAGTATTCATTTGACAATGTATTTCAATATTCCGAGGGTGATGTCTATTGGTGTACAGCAGATGTAGGATGGATTACGGGTCACTCGTATATCGTTTATGGACCACTTTTGGCAGGAGCAACTACGCTGATGTTTGAAGGGGTACCTACTTTTCCAGACTGTGGAAGATTCTGGGCAGTGGTAGAAAAACATAAAGTCAATACCTTCTATACCGCTCCGACGGCAATTAGAGCATTGCAAGCTTATGGAACCGCAGAAATTGAAAAATATGACCTGAGCTCTTTAAAAGTATTGGGATCTGTAGGTGAACCGATCAACGAAGAAGCTTGGCATTGGTATCACACGCATATCGGTAAGAATAAATGTCCTATTGTGGATACGTGGTGGCAGACAGAAACGGGCGGAATTATGGTTTCTCCTATTGCTGGCATTACCCCTACCAAACCTGCGTATGCTACTTTACCGCTTCCAGGAGTGCAGCTTTGTATTGTAGATCCAGAGGGAAAGGAACTGACGGGAAATTCAGTGGAGGGAAATCTCTGTATCAAATTCCCTTGGCCTGGCATGATCCGTACTATCTACGGTGACCATGATCGTTGCAAGCAAACTTATTTCTCTACTTATAAAGGAATGTATTTTACAGGTGATGGCGTGAAACGCGATCATGATGGCTACTATAGAATTCTAGGTCGAGTGGATGATGTGATCAATGTCTCAGGACATAGATTGGGTACTGCTGAAGTAGAAAATGCGATCAATGAACATCCGAAAGTGATAGAATCTGCAGTAGTTGGCTATCCTCATGAGATCAAAGGACAAGGTATTTATGCCTATGTGATTTGTGATCTGACCAATAGAACTGAAGCTAATTTGATCAACGAGATTAAAGAAATGGTTTCTAAGATGATTGGATCAATTGCCAAGCCTGATAAAATTCAGATTGTGACAGGCTTACCAAAAACTAGATCAGGAAAGATAATGCGTAGAATTTTGCGTAAAGTAGCGGAAGGATCAGTTGATAATCTGGGTGACACCAGTACATTGCTCGATCCGGATGTAGTAACGAAGATTATTGAAGGGAAGAAATAGGATTCAAAACTAATAGCCAAGAAATATATGCTTGGCTATTAGTTTTAGTATTGAGATCGCTGCAAAACCTTAGGCAACGTCTATTTATACGTTACATCCACTTTCCCAATGGCTTTCATATGAATCACTAATTTTTTTGCCATTGGATAAAATCCTGAAGGTTCGATTAAAAGATCAGAAATTTTTATGTCCATGATCGGCGAACTTAATCCCAGACGATCTGTAATACTTCCTAAACTTTCAGCAAGTACATCTCCAATTGGAAAAACAGCTCTTTTTTCAATACTTCTGATAATTTTGCGCTTCTTCAACCCAACACCCGTCTGCGCTCCGAAGCTTCCACTTTCCATTTTAAAATTGATATCCTCAAAAACTAAGCTTTGAGAATTAGCATCATATTCAGGTTTACCAACTACGAATAGTGTTCCGCTAAGAGTTTTTCCGTTCGTCTGTTCAGCCGTGAAATCCAAGTTTATAGCCAATAAATCTCCAAAAGCTTGCGTCTTGATATTCGATGGAATCATGGTCGTTTTCTTATCCACTCGAAATGCCTTCCCATCCAAATTCTGCTTTAAAAGCTCGTCAAGCATAGAATAGCTTACTGTTAATGGAATAAGCATCTCTAACTTATTTGTTGAATTTCCATTCTTACTAAGTGTCGGAAGAGGAAAAGCACGTGAAGGTGCAGCATCTGCAGGATGAGAATTAAGCTTCCCATTCATTCCAAGCCAGAGATTATAATTCTGTTCTTCATCAAAAAATTCTTTGATTTTCACCTGCTGTGGTTGGATAGAAAAAGCAGTATTTCCTCCTATCCACTCAATAGAAAAAGGCCTCCCAACCTGAGCCCAAGCAAGATCAACCAAGGTTTTTAAACTTGCTATTTGTTTCCCTTCTGTGAGATTTTCATTTCCCCATTTCCTTATTTCTTTGCTTAGCAAACCACTTAAATCCACTTGCATTCCCAATACCTCAACAGATAGATTTCCACCTAATTCCATCAATTCGAAACTCTCGGCACCTATGCTCCAATCTGGATTGATCACCGGGTCAATCACAAAAACAGGTGCCAAATTCTCGTTTAAAGGTAGTTTGGATTGAAATAAACTTCCTAAACCTGTTGGTTTTAAGCCTACTTCCCCCATCACATTTATAGGAACAGTCAGTTGAATTCGCTGACTATCCAGCGCAGACCACGTGATTTTGCCATTTCTCCTCATTTGTAAATCACCTCTAATTCCACTTCCCATATCCAATCCTTTTTCCTGAAGTAAGACAGTAGAAACCTGACTATTCAGTAGTTTGCTTACCGTTTCTTTTGGGATTTTTAAGGGTACATTCACACCAGTTGTGGCCGTGGGTGGTGAAGTGGATGGCCCTGGATTGATAGATGGATTTATACTTTTGCAGGAAAATAAAACTAGACCTATTAATACGATAGGTACCGGGAAGTTTATAAATCGCCGACGGAACTGTATTTTCATAAATGAAGTTTGATTTGCAATGGGTAATCTTTCTTGTACAACTATTGCCCCAAAAATATAAAATCAAGGAAATGAATTGGAATAAACTAACTCAAGCAGACCAAATACAGGAGATCAAAGCATTAAGCGAAGATAAACCCGTATTGATTTTCAAACATAGCACGAGATGTTCAATCAGCAGCATGTCGTTAGATCGACTGATTAGAAAATGGAAGGATTCTGACGAAGAGAAAGTAACTCCTTTTTTCTTGGATTTGATTGCAAGTCGTGAGATGTCTGATTTAGTGGCTAAAGAATTTCGAATCCCTCACGAATCCCCGCAAATATTGCTCATAAAAAATGGTCAAGTTGTTTATGATAACAGCCACATGTCAATCTCCTATGCAGAGTTGATGGGGAATATTTAGCTTGACTTTGTTTTAAATGGGTTTTATACCATTTATCCAATCCAACTTCCATTCTTATTTTTCTGTAGACGCAGACTAAACCTTTGACCTTACCGATTGGTCAAAGAAGTAGACATTTGCATAGCTATGAAAAAACACTACCTCGTTTTACTTCTGATTTTTTGCCTTTTTATGGCAGCTTCAGCATACGGACAGCGACCTACTGGCCAAGATCGCCCGGAAAGAAAATTGATCGGTACCGTCATGGACGGAAGCACGAAAACACCAATGGCTGGAGCTAACGTGCTGATTAAAACAGTTACCGATTCTCTTTTGGTAGGAACTGTGACAGATGCAAAAGGACAATTTGAAATTGTAAGACCAAATATTCCTTCTGTGAAAATTGAAATCAAATTTATAGGTTTCGAGACCATTACTAGGACTCATACAGGAAGAGAGCCTATTGATCTGGGAGTATTCACACTTGAAGAAGATGCTCAGGTGCTAGGTGAGGTGATCATAGAGGGTCAAAATCCTTTGGGTGAGATGCGAGGTGACACTACGTCATTCAATGCAAGTGCTTTTAAGACCAAGGAAAATGGAATGGCTGAAGACCTGGTAAGGAAGCTTCCAGGTATCACCATTACAAATGGGGAAGTCCAAGCTCAGGGTGAAGCAGTACAAAAAATCTTGGTAGATGGACGTGAATTTTTTGGTTCTGACCCCAACATTGCGTTGAGAAATCTTCCGGCTGATGCCATTGATCGTGTGGAAATATTAGATCAAAAATCAGATCAAAGTCGTTTGACTGGCTTTGATGACGGGACATATACGAAGACCATCAACATCATTTTGAGAGCGGACAGTAAAAACGGCCAGTTCGGTAGAGCATACGCAGGGTATGGAACAGATGATAAGTATAATGGTGGTGGAAGTTTAAACCTATTTAGCGGAGATAGGCGAGTTTCTATCCTTGGACTGTTCAACAATATCAATCAACAAAATTTCTCCAGTGATGATCTTGCAGGAGTCAATGCAAATTCCTCCGGAGGTGGTGGAAGAGGGCGTGGCGGATTCGGCGGCGGCAATAGCAACTTCCAAGGCGGCAATGATATTGGTTCTATTACTACCAATGCGATGGGACTAAACTACAGCGATAAATGGGGTTCTAAGGTCAACTTTACTGGAAGTTACTTCTTTAATAATACGCAAAATACGTTAACACAAACCACCAATCGGCAAACTGTTATCAATGAAACTACCACTCAGAATTATCAAGAAAATCTGATCAATTCGGTGGAAAATTCCAATCAAAGAGCGAATGCACGAATCGAAGCGGATCTGAATGAGAAAAACTCATTAATTATTACGCCGAATATTTCATTCCGAACCAGCAATACTTTCAGTGATAGAGATGCCTTGACTTTGGCAAATGACACAGATTCACTTTCCTCACTTCGCTCTATTACCAATGCAAAAACTAGCTCCTTCAGCCTTGGGAATAACTTGACATACCGGTATAAATTTGACAAGAAAGGAAGAACTTTTTCCACTGATATAAATACTTCTTGGGGTAACAATGATCAGGATTCTGAATTGTCGGGAGCAAGTAAGGATTATAGAAAAAATCGTCTGGATACTACCCTACAAGAGACATATTTAGTTTCTAAGGGCTTTAACTATCGAGCAAATGCAACTTTGACAGAGCCTCTAAGCGAAAAATCCATAGCTACAATTGGATATCAGTTTGGTAATAACAAAACGGATTCAGATCAGAAGACTAGCGTATTAAACGCTGAGAATATTGCTGTATTGGATACTGCCTTGAGTAATGAATTTAACAATAAGTTCATCACCCAAAGACTCCGAACTGGCTATGCATACAATAGTTCAGGATGGAATGTAAGTGCAAATTTAGATTATCAATATGCTAAACTGGATAATGAAGCTTTCTTCCCGACAGAAGATTTATTTGTACGCGATTTCAATAATTTATTACCAAGTGCTAGTATCAGCTACAGAAATAGAGAATCAGGAATGAACTTTCGGATCAGATACAGAACAAGCACGGACGAGCCTTCGGTAAGTCAACTTCAGAATGTGGTAAATAATCAAAATCCACTTAATTTGAGTGTAGGTAACCCTACGTTGGGTCAAAGCTATCAGAATAACATATTTGCAAACATCGGTAGGTTTGACGTCAAGAATAACCGTACATTTTTCATGTTTGTTACTCTTAATACCACTAGTAATTATATAGGTAGTAGTACCCTTATTGCCTCCCAAGATACCCTTATCAATGATGAGATTTTACTTCGGCCTGGAGGGCAAATTAGGCAGCCGGTCAATCTTGACGGAAATTTTAGTAGCCGGTTTTTCCTAACCTATGGCGCTCCTATCAAGGGTATTAAAACCAACATGAATCTGAGAACAAGAGTTGGATTCAACAGAACGCCTGGAATCATCAATGGAGAGAAAAATCTTAATGATAACATTGATTTTAGTCAAGGAGTTACTTTTACTTCTAACATCAGTAAGGATTTTGACTTTACGATCAGTACAACTGGTACGTATACCATTGTGAACTCTAGCTTGCAAGAGAATTTAAACAACAATTATTACATCCAAGAATCAAACCTACGCTTGTATTACTCGCCTAATGGGGGAAAGCTTTTCATGGGAAATACGGTCAACAACAGCTTGTACCGTGGACTTTCAGAAGGATTTGATCAGTCAATATGGCTTTGGAATATCGAAGCTGGCTATAGATTCGCCAAAAACAACAAAGCTGAACTGAAAGTAGTCATCTTCGATTTGCTTAATCAGAATAAAAGTATTAATCGAACCATCTCAGATGTATCTGTATCAGATGTCTATACCAATGTCTTGACACGCTACGGCTTGCTGACATTCACGTATATTTTGGGCAATTTCAAACAGCCAGAAACTTCCAATAATCCTTGGGAGCGTGGCAGACCAAGTGGTGGCAGAACTTGGTAAGAGTTGATTTGAATTTAATAAAGCTATAAGAAGCAATAAGCCGACTGGATAATTTCAGTCGGTTTTTTTATTGGAAAATGATATTTTACTATAGAGTGAACGGAGTTTTACGCAGAGAGCACTGCCAACGAATTAATCTCTTTCTAGTTAAGGTCGTTGGGAAGGATTGAAAATCAGATATACATAGCATATAAAAATCAATTTTGATAACAGCCATTTTATTAGTAGTTTAACTATACTATAAATCCCTAGACTTTTAGATATGAATAAATTTACGCTAGTCCTATTGCTTTTTGCACTAGTCTCTAGTGAAAAAGGGGTTGAGGAAGAAAACCATAGAATCATAAAAGAGGAGGATTTCAAAGTAATTCCCATTACCTCATAAAGCATTTTTTCGAGGAAGTGATAAACCCCTCTGGAATAGGTGTTGCAGGCAACAAAGTTCTGCTTTCCGAGGCATGGCGAGTTCCAGAGGAACATCCCCGCATGCATCTTATCAATTCTGAAGATTGGACTTACGATAAGCCAAAAGGCAAACATGGCCAGGGGCCACTGGAAATTACTGATGCCCAATTTTTGTATTCGACTGACTCCGACACATGTTGGATTTACAATATGAACAGAAGGAAACTGGTTGAGTATTCGATGACAGACTCTACACTTCTAGGGAAAAGCGAATGGAAAATGACTGAGCCGATGATGAACCTTTGGTTTTTTACGAAGGCTAGTGACAGCACTTATCTGGGAATCTCGAGAGATGATAGAAATCGAATTTTGGAATTTGACCTAATAGGAAATAGGATTGGAGGATATGGAGAATGGGAGAAAGTCGAAGATCGTCCGGACTTAAACGACAACCAGTTGAGCACACTCAATGATAGTTGGTTCAAAGGAAATCCAAATCAGGGAATTTTTATGAGAGTTGGTCTGAGAAGGGATAGGCTTGAAATTTTTGACAATCATGACAAATCATTTATAATCATAGATGGGCCAGATTTGGATATACCGCCATATGAACTGATCGACGCAGATGGCGTGGAGCATCTTTATATAGCTATGGAGCATCCATATCGATATGGCGACGCTGTCGTCACAGACAACTTTATTTATGCGCTATACAGAGGAGTAAGCCAAGCTGAGTTTAACCAAACAGGAATCATTGCCGAGCAGATTTGGGTTTTTGATCACAAGGGAAAACCTCTCTGGAATCTAAGATTGGATAGATCAATTATCCAAATTGTAGTGAATGAAGCTACCAATGAAATCTATGGACTTACCACCGATGAAGATCCTGGGATTGCAGTTTTTGATATACCAGAAGTGCTTTTGTGATAAATACTACTTGCCAAAATGCCCCTCTATGTTAAGAGGATAGAATTTTAAAGAACCAGCTTCTGGAGAAGCAGGCTGACAAAATTTTGAGTCCTCTGTATTATTCTCTGCTTCTTTTGTGGTTTAAAACGCAAAAAAAGCCGATCCCATCAGGAGCCGGCTTGGCAATCGGGTAACAAGCAACTTTACATTTTAGGAAGAACCACCGTATCAACGGAATGGATCACCCCATTTGACTGCCATACATCTGCAATCGTAACTTTAGATTCTCCACCATTTTCGTCAGTGATATACAGATCTTTACCTTTCATACTGGCAGTTAATTTGCCTCCCTGAACTGTAGTAAGAACTGCTTTACCGTTTCCTTTTTTGATTGCTGCAGCGATTTCTTTTGATCCCATTTTACCAGCTACTACCTGGTTGGTTAGAACTGCCTGAAGTTGTGCTTTGTTTTCTGGCTTCAAAAGTGTTTCTACTGTTCCTTTTGGAAGTTTATCAAATGCCATGTTGTCCGGAGCAAATACCGTGAATGGCCCAGCTCCTTGAAGTGTTTCTACCAGTCCAGCTGCTTTTACAGCTGCTACCAATGTGGAATGGTCTTTAGAGGTCACTGCATTTTCTATACTATTTTTAGTAGGGTACATTTCTGCGCCGCCTACCATTTTTGTTTTTTCCATTTGAGCAAAAGCCATGTTTGCAGAAAGAAAAATAAAGGCTGCGAAAGCCACTTGGAAAAAATTTTGAATTTTCATGATCTAGTTAGTTTGGTGATTTTTTTTGGTTTCTTTATTTGGACTGAGATACGAGCATCTTTACTACGCTGGATTTACTATCCAGCAAAAAAGATTTCTGTTCATAACCCTAATGCCAGCTTTTCACGAAGTAGTTTAGTGTATTCCCTTGACCTTTTATATCCAAAAAACCTCAAAACCATTAGCTTTGTGGCTTGATTAACTAGTAAGTGATGTATCAGGAGAAAATCGAATCTATCAAAGCCGCTATTTCAGCCGCTGACGCAACTAATCCAGAAGAACTAGAAGCCTACAGAATGGAGTATATCTCCAAGAAATCTGTGGTGGGAGAGCTTTTTGCCGATATGGGAAAAATCCCCAATGAGGAGAAAAAATCCTATGGTCAGTTGGTAAATGGCGTAAAGCAACTTGCCGAGGAGAGGTTCCAAGAGCTGATCGAGAAAGTAAGTCAAGCAAATAAGAAGTCTAAATCGACTGATGTAGATCTGACGCTACCTCCTTCCAATCAAAGTCTAGGAGGGATCCATCCGCTGACAGCTACCCGTCAGCGTATCATTGAGATCTTCGAGCGAATTGGATTCAACCTTTCTGAAGGCCCGGAGATCGAAGATGATTGGCACAACTTCACTGCATTGAATTTCCCTGAAAATCACCCTGCCCGTGAGATGCAGGATACATTTTTCATCGAGAAAAATCCTGATATCGCGTTGAGAACGCATACTTCTTCTGTGCAGGTGCGTGTGATGGAAAATCAAAAACCTCCTATTCGTACACTTTCTCCAGGACGAGTTTATAGAAATGAAGCAATCTCCGCGAGAGCACATTGCATCTTCCACCAAGTGGAAGGACTTTATGTAGATGAAAACGTGGGGTTTGCTGATTTAAAGAATACGCTTTATCACTTTGCGAAAGAAATGTTTGGCAAAGAAACTAAGATCCGATTCAGACCTTCCTATTTCCCCTTCACAGAGCCAAGTGCAGAGATCGACATCACTTGTCTGATATGTGGAGGCAAGGGCTGTAATGTCTGCAAAGGCAGTGGTTGGGTAGAGATCGGCGGTTCTGGAATGGTGGATCCTAATGTGTTGGAGAATTGTGGAATTGATTCTAAGAAATATACTGGCTTTGCCTTTGGTATGGGAATTGAGCGAATCGCTATGTTGAAATATCAGATAAAAGATCTTCGTCTATTTACTGAGAATGATGTGAGATTCCTGAGGCAGTTTAAGCCACTTTTATAAAAATATATGGCGATGAGAAATCAGCACCTTTTTTTGGCATTCTTACTTTACCTCAAATGTCAAACAGGTTTTTGCGGAGAGTGCAAGTGGACATTTTGTTATCCCGCTTCTCCAGAAGCAGGATAACATTGCTATTCAATTTCGCCAAGCACATAACGTTTTTTCTATTAGATTCAATTAATTCGCTAAGCTGCCAGCGGATAGGAAAGCGCTACTAATGGTATGTGTTTCTTAAGTTCAGCTTCTGGAGAAGCAAAACAACTTAAATTTCCCCTGTGTATTCTCCGTGGTTTAAAAGATAGTATTAGACCGCTTTTGCTGTTTCCATTTTATAGATGATTTCCTCGTAATCGAGTTTGTTCCAATTCTCTGTGATCAGTGGATCAGCCATTACGCGATTCATTATTGCTTCCTGGAGCTTTCCTTGTGTATAAGCTTCTGAATACCTCATATCTGTGAATGTCACCATAGAATATAGTGGAATCCAGTCATTCGGATACAAGTCGTACAGCCTAGCTTCTATTTTCTTACGAAGTACAAACTTAGGATCAGCCACAGAATCTTTCATTTCTTCAAAATTCTCCATAGCCAATTGGCAGATTGCATCGGTGTCTATTTTACGCTTTTTCTGAAATTTCTCAAAAACCAAATCCCAGGAGTTAGTCCCGAACTTATCGATCAGGCTATTCAAAATCGAGCAATCTTCAAAGCCACAGTTCATACCCTGTCCATAGAAAGGAACCATCGCATGACTAGCATCTCCCATCAGTAAACTCGTTCCTTGTACCCAAGGGAAACATTCCACATTGATCAATGCTGAAGTAGGATTCGCAAAGAACTCAGTCTTCAAGTCTGGCATCATTTGGTACGCATCGTCAAAATAATTGGAGAATAAGATCTCAAGATCGTTCTCATCATTGATATTATCGAAGCAAACCTTTGTTCCGCTATGCGGCAAAAACAGTGTACACGTGAATGATTTATCAGGATTTGGGAGCGCAATAAGCATAAATTTGCCTCTTGGCCAGATATGCAATGCATTTGGATCCATAGCAAAATTGCCATCGGCGGTAGTCGGAATGGTCAGCTCCTTATATTCGTGCGTGATGTATTCCTGCTTATAATTGAATCGAATTTGCTTTTGCATCGCTAATCTAAGCGAAGAATAGGCTCCGTCGGATCCAAATAATACAGGGGCTAGAATTTTCTTTTCACCTTCGGGCGTCTGGAAATTGATCTCCTGATTACGGAAATCTACATCTGTACATTTGTGATCAAAATTGAATTTCACACCTATATGCTCACCTTCTTCTACGAGCAACTGGTTGAATTTTCCTCTGGATAAAGAATAAATAGCCTGATTTTCTTTTCCGTAGGAAATAAAAGTAGTGCCACCGTGCTCATCATGAACCTTTCGGCCATACATAGGAATAGCCAAAGGCATCACTTTCTCCTTCAATCCAACTTCCTCCAGCGCCTTCCATCCTCGATGGCTAAGTGCCATGTTGATGGATCTTTTGCCGTCTTCAAAAGTTGATTTGCGCTTGTCGGGTCTTTTGTCAAAAACTTCAACTTCTAGGCCCTGACGCTTCAGATATATAGCCATTAGGGAACCGATTAATCCGGCTCCTAATACGGTAACTTGATTCTTTTCCATTTGGATTGTTTTATCCATGCCTCATTTAAGCGAATTTCTTCAGAGATTGTTCCAAAATCTGTGCAAATCGGAACACGTCTAGGAAGCTGTTATAAAGTGGTGTAGGTGCCAGACGGATCACATTTGGATTGCGCCAGTCGCCCACAACTCCTTGTTTATACCATTCATCGAATACAGCCTTGCCTCCGTGATGAATGTGCAAAGATAACTGACAGCCTCTTTCCGCAGGATTTTTAGGAGTAATAATTTCCAAAACCCCTGATTCCCCACTGATTTCCTCGATTAGATAGGCTAAATATGCTGTAAGCTCTTCAGATTTCCGTCTCAAATTTGCCATTCCTGCTTCTTGGAAAATATCCAAAGAAGCCTGATGAACCGCCAATCCAATGATATCGGAATTGGACAATTGCCAGCCATCCGCACCATGCATAGGCACAAAGCCTTTTTCCATCTTAAAGCGTTGCTCCTGATCGTGTCCCCACCAACCGGCAAAGCGATTTAAGTCAGTGCGCTCTGCAAATCGCTCATGGATAAATACCCCTGAAACATTCCCTGGGCCTGAATTCATATATTTGTAACTGCACCAAGTTGCGAAATCTACATCCCAATCATGCAGACTGAGCGGAGCATTTCCTGCCGCATGTGCCAGGTCAAATCCTGCATAAGCGCCTACTTCATGTGCTACAGCAGTAATAGCTTTCATATCAAAAACCTGCCCAGTATAATATTGCAAGCCAGCCATATTTACCATGGCGAGTGAATCTCCCTGTTTTTTTATTTGGGCTAAAATATCCCCTGTACGAAGCGTATGCTCCCCTTCTCGCGGAGCAAGCTCTACGATTACATTCTCAGGATCTAGCCCATGAAACTTCACCTGTGTTTCCAGCATGTACTGATCGGATGGAAAAGCTCCGGCTTCCACGATGATCTTATATCGATCCTTGGTAGGCTGGTAAAATGAAACCATCAAGAGATGAAGATTTACCGACAGATTATTCATAGCTACCACTTCATGCTCATGTGCTCCTAAGATCTCAGCGAGCGCTGGTTTAGACTTATGTCTTGCAAAATACCAAGCATCTTCTCCGTGAAAATGCCCATCAACGCCCATTTCTGCCCAATTTGACAATTCCTTTGTTATGTAGTCTTTTACTGACTTAGGCTGTAAGCCCAGAGAATTTCCACATAGATAAATGGAATCTTTTTCGTTGATCTTAGGGAAAAAGAAACGATCCCGGAAGCTGGAAAGAGAATCATTCTTATCCATCTCTCGAGCGAATTCTTCTGAATATTCGTAGTTCATTTTTGAAATATTTGGGGTAATTAAACTTTTAACTGTTAACAGACGAAAGCATCATAAGTTTTGGTTAATGATATCAATTAAGCAGCACCGGTCATCCGACTTCGGACATCATACATTAGTATCGAATGGAGATAACCAATTTATGGCATCTTCGTCACATCTCTATTTCTCCAATACTGTTCCACACTTTTTGCAAGTGGTGTTTTCTGGATTACTCCAAAATCTATCCATAATTGGCGGTAATTGATTGACTATATCAGTGACTTCGGCATATTCTTCATAGAGCTTTTCCCCGCAATTTTCACAATGCCAGATAAATCCATCCATCTCCCCATCTCTTCTGTAGCGCTCTATCACCAGCCCTATTGTATTGGCAGGGCGACGAGGAGAATGCGGTACTTTGGCTGGGAGTAAGAAAATTTCTCCTTCTTGGATTGCAATGTCTTTTGGCTTGCCTTCTTCGATTACTTTCAGCACGATATCACCTTCCAATTGATAGAAAAACTCCTCTCCTTCGTTCGAATGATAATCTTTTCGGGAGTTTGGGCCACCGACCACCATTACGATGAAATCATCGTTTCCTTTGTATACCTGCTGATTTCCAATAGGTGGCTTAAGGAGATGTCTATTATCATCTATCCATTTTTTGAAATTGAAAGGTTGAGATAAGACCATATTGCTTATTTTAATGATGAAATTGAAAATCTGATTAAGGATTACAGATAAAGTAATCCTCCCTAAAAGTATTAAAAAACGTATGCTTTTTTGGCTTACTTTGTCCTAACCCCGAAAAACGATGAGATTCCCAATAATTGACATGCACTGTGATTTGTTATCTTACCTAGCAATGATACCTGGTGCAGATCCTTTTGTAAAAGATGATATAGCCTGCGCAGTTCCCTGGTTGATTTCTGGTGGCGTGCGCATGCAAGTGCTGGCAATATATACTGACGTAAAGCCAGAGAGTATGGGTTTGGCGACTAGGCAAGCAGTGATTTTTGAGGAACTTCATCAGAAATATACAAATGACCTGGCTTTCGTAGATTCCGAATTTTTACAAAATTGGGACAAACAAAATTGCGTAGGGATCAAAGCCTCCGTGGAGAATGCTGCAGGCATCGGTAATGAACATGCGAGTTGGAAAGAGATTTACACCCAGTTTGATTTTATTCTCGAAAAAGTAAAATCGCTTGCTTATATCAGCCTCACGCATCACACCGAAAATCGCTTTGGTGGGGGGAATTACACCAAAGGAATTGGCTTGAAAGACGATGGCAAAAAACTGTTGGACTACATGTCAGGTAAAAGCATTCCCGTGGATCTTTCGCATACTTCGGATTTGTTGGCAGAAGGGATTTTGAACCACATCGACAGTAATAAGCTGGATATTCCCGTGATCGCAAGTCATTCCAATTTCCGGGAAATCTGGAATCATCCTCGAAATCTTACAAATGAATTTGCCAAAGAAATCATACATCGTGGAGGAATTATAGGAGTGAATTTCCTCCGAGCTTTCCTAGATCCAGAGGTGCCTGAGCGCTTGTTTGAGCATATTCTTTATGGCTTTGAATTGGGAGGAAAAAAATCAATCTGTTTTGGAGCTGATTATTTTTATACCAAGGACTTTGGAGATCCATTACGTTTCCCATTTTATTTTCCGTTGGCAGAAAATGCCGGCAAATATCCATCATTGATCGAAAGTCTGGAAGACAAATTAAGTCCTGTGGACTTGGAAGGTTTGGCTTATAGAAATTCCCTAGAGTTCTATCGTAAAATCCAGTCCTAATGTCATCTCATCATTTTGTCAAAGATCAACAAGAACCTGCTGTTCTAATTCTGGCTGCGGATCAGGTTCGTTTTGACCAAGTCTCGCCTCTTCTAGAATGGGTTCCTACGGTAGTCGTCAGCGAAAAAGCACTGGATCAAGTGCTAAGTTGGGGAATAAAAATAGACGTCATTCTCGCTTCAGACACTTTTCAACTAGAAAATCAACAGCTGCTTGAAGAGCAATATCCAGTTAAATTTGTCAACACGGTAGACGATGATTATTTGCTGACAGGACTCGATTATTTAGTTTCTTCTGAGCATAAAGCAGTTCATCTGGTAGGGATTTCGCATCTAAAAGCACTTGATCTTCAAGACCAACTTCAGCAGATTAACTTGACCATTATCGATGGAGACTGGAAATATTACCCTGTGAAATCAGGGGAGCTCAAAAAGTGGTTTGCGGAAAGCAATATTCATATTCACGGCAAAGAAGGCATGCCTGTAGAAATTCAAAATGAAAATGGAGAACTGATCTTGCCTATAACTTATGCGACGATGCTGGAAGTGCCCGAGGGAACTACAGAGATCAAAGCGCCTGGGGTTTTCTGGGTTGGTGAACAGGTTTGTTCATAAACCGGTAGAAAACCAACGTTCCCACCAAGTAGCATAGTACGTCTAGAAGATCTGCAGTGTAAGCTGTAGAAAGTCGCGGAAGAACTAATTCAAAAATTACTGAAAAATAGATAAGGCCAATTAGAAGTTGCTTTTTACTAAAAGTGAGCTCAGATTTTAATGGATGAAACCATCGCATCAGCTGCAGGCAAATCCCAAAAACTACTGGCATAGCCATGAGATCATCGCCATAGCCATGATAAGTGGGCACAAAGATTTCAAGTGTTTTTTCTAGGTATTGATTGATCCAAAATGCTGATGCAGCGACAATAAATATGGGATGTTTGAAGATGTCGATCATCCTGGCAATGCTGCGATCAGCCACATGATGAACGTCATAATGGCCATGAAAACTGTGTAAAAAACATTACCGGATTTCTTAAAGAATTTTTTGAGTCCACTATCCTCGGGCTTGATGTAAAACATCCATTCTTTTTCGAGGCGCTCTTTTTCTGCTTCTTTTTCTAATTGACGATCGAGTTCTATTGGAGAAAGCTTCTCTCCACAATGCTCACATCTATCCTCGTAATTATTCGTCCATGTCGACCATTTACCACAGTTGGGGCATTTCTTCTGACTCATATCAATTATACTTTTCTTCTCCTAGTTCTATACTAGCTCTTTCTTTGATTTACCAACCAAAATTTCAACTGGCAATCCAAGATTTTCACTTAAACCTCTAATCATGTCAACAGTCAGGCATCTTTTCCCAGAAAGTATCTTCGAAAGATTACCTGGATCACCCATAATCGATTCTAAATCTTTGTTTTTGAGATTGAGATCTTCCATCCTGTTTTTTATTGATTCGATTGGTTTAAGGACTGGTAAATTAAAGTTTTCTTGTTCATATAGCCTCACCAATGTGATGAGTAATTCTAACTCATCTCCTTCAATCGTGCCAGTGGAAGCATTAAATAAGGCCTCAATTCTATTTAAATAGTCTTGATACATTTCCTTTGACCTGATCACTTTTATTATACCACAATCTATCTACTTGATACTTAAATCTAACGTCTTCCTACCGCCATTCTATCTTTCTCATTCAAATCCTTCAGAACTCTCACTTCTGAGTATCCGAGATCTTTCATCAAGCTCGCCACATCGTTTCCATATTTCTCATTTATTTCAAAATACAATTTGCCACCTGGCTTCAAGAGTTGCTTACCTATTTCGGCGATCCTTCGATAAAAAATCAATGGATCATCATTAGGCACGAAAAGAGCCAATTGAGGTTCAAAATCCAGCACATTTTTGTGCATCTCAGGTTTCTCCTGTTCTGGAATGTAAGGCGGGTTCGAAACCAAAATATCTAATTCAGCTACGTTAGGCATCTCAGTAAGAATATCACACTTACTAAAAAATACTTCTGCACCCAATTCCTCTGCATTTTTCCGAGCGATTAGCAGAGCTTCTTCTGAAATATCCTCTCCAAAAACTTTCGGATTGTTCATCTCCAAAGCCAGGGAAATCGGAATGCAACCTGTGCCAGTTCCAATGTCCAAAATCTTCAATCCGGGCTGCCGATTCTCCTTGATTATCAGATGCACCAACTCCTCCGTTTCATTTCTAGGAATCAAAGTAGCTGGACTGACGAAAAACTCTCTTCCGTAAAAAGGGCCTTTTCCAAAAATATATTGAATAGGTTCACCGGTTTTCAATCGTTCGAAGTCTTCATAGATCATGGAGGGAAAAGTCGATTCATCCGCCTCGTTCAAAATGTCAGTCCTTCGCCATCCTATGTGATGCTCCAAAAGCCAGCTGACCAATGACTCAGCCTCTTGTCTGTCGTAATCTGTAAGCTGAGAAGCCCAAGAAGAGAGAAGGTTTTGATAGGTAGACATGGTTCTATGAGATGTTGAGGGTTAAATGACAAAGTTATCAAAACGATTTTTTCTTACGGTACATCTGCAATGCTGACTGAAAAGAGATTAAAGCATTTTGTAATTATGCTCTAACTAGCATTGAGGCCTCTCCGGTCTTCCGTCCTCCCATTCAAAGAATTTATAAGTGATGGCATAGTGGAGACCAAAACCTAACTCACCATCCCAAAGAACCGTTTTTCTATCCTTTTAAAATCTCATTCTGACAGACTCAGAAAGAAAAACTACCTTTGTGCAGAATTTATTTCCCATGAAACTACACAACAACACCATCCGCGGAGTTCATACCGCACTAGCAGCAATTTTTGAAGAAGGTCAGTACGCTGATAAAGTGATCGAAAGAACACTTAAATCCAATCCAAAATGGGGTGCGCGTGATCGCTCTTTTATCGCAGAAACTACCTATGAGATGGTTCGTTGGTGGCGTCTGATCAACTTTTTGAGTCCAAGTAAGGAGCCTTACGATCTATTCGGTACCTATTGGCTGATGCAGGGTCATAGCCTTCCGCCATGGGAGGAATTTGCGAAAATCAACCCTGACAAGATCAAAGAAAAGTACGAGAAACTGGAAGATCCTGCCAAGCTGGAGTCTGTTCCAGATTGGCTTTTTGAAAGAGGACAAAAAGAATTGGGAGACAAATGGGAAGCAGAAATCCACAGTTTGAATCAAGAGGCACAAGTAGTTTTGCGTGTAAATACGCTTAAAATCACCCGTGAGCAGCTGAAAAACAGATTGGCTGAGGATAATATCCATACGCACATTATCAAAGGCTATCCAGATGCGCTGATCTTGGATGAAAGAACTAATGTATTCCGAAATCCTGCTTTCAAAGAAGGAATGTTTGAAGTGCAGGATGCGTCCTCTCAACTGGTGGCTGCAGCACTAGCTGTAGAACCTGGAATGCGCGTAATTGATGCATGTGCAGGTGCGGGAGGAAAATCTCTTCACATAGCAGCTTTGATGCAAAACAAAGGAAAGATTCTTTCTATGGATGTGGAAGAGTGGAAACTTCAGCAAACCAAGTTGAGAGCTCGTCGTGACGGTGTTGCGATCATTGAGCGAAAAGTGATCGAAGGTTCCAAGACCATCAAACGGATGAAAGAAACTGCTGATAGACTATTATTGGATGTTCCGTGTTCTGGTTTGGGAGTTCTTCGTAGAAATCCTGATACCAAGTGGAAACTTAGCGAAGAATCCATCGCCAAAGTTCAGAAAACGCAGCAGGAAATCCTTCAAAGTTATCCATCTATGGTGAAGCCAGGGGGACAAATGGTCTATGCTACCTGTAGTATTTTGCCTTCGGAAAATCAGGATCAAATCGCCATATTTTTGGCAAGTGAAGCTGGAAAAGACTTTACCTTAATCGAAGATCAGAAAGTCCTAGCGCAGGAAAGTGGCTTTGATGGTTTCTATATCGCTAGACTACAGAAGAAGTAGATTTTCACCAAATTGGATTAGTTAAAAACGTGATCCTATGAAAAAGGCAGCTGTACTAGAGAATTAACTTCTAAAACAGGTAAAGTTTAAAAGAAATTAGAAGCATATATTTTAATAAAACCACCTATCCCCCCCCCCCTAGCCGATCAAATAAAGTTTAACTTTAATCATGTGATTATTTTTTAGTTTGATAACATGAAAAATTTTTTTATTTCTACAGTTATTGCGTTGACTGCAATCTTTGTTTCTCAATCTGTGTATGCTAGATTACCAGATTGCGAAAGTTTTGGTGGTACATATTTGGTATGTACTTTAGAGGAAGAACAAGTAATATTTAATGCAGTTGTAGATGCATGTGATGGGGATTGGCCTACAATTGGTGTCCTCATAATTTATCCTGAATCATGTGATAATCCTGAATAATCTTAAGCCAAATTACTTGGCATTGGAAATGCCAAGTAATTTTCCTCTTTATGAATAAAAAACAAATCAGTATTTTCTTCCTTCTTTTATGCTTTTGCTCAGAGAAAGAAATATCAAAAGAATTCATCAGTTCAAAGCAGATAGCTATCCCTATTGATTCTAATTACTCGTCAACGTATGAAATTGCCAACACTTGGGCAGACGACTATTTCATAGGCTACTTTTTCAATAATCATTCACTCGATATTTTCAGTTTAGCTGATACAATACCCTTATTTCAAATAAAACTTACTTCTGAAGAACCCATATCTTTTACTATAGGTGGAGGTGTCTCAAAAATTGACAATCAATTATATTACAAATCTGCAAATAGTCTATACAGAATCCCTCTCAAAGAAAATCCAGACTTTTTATCGGAGACACTACTTTACCCACTTGGAAGAACGCTAAGTTTTGATAGTGTGGAATACCTGAATTCAAAAAAGGGATATTCAGTTGCTTTGAATGATATACCATCTGCACCCATCATAGATAATATGTTGGTAATGCCCTATTTCGATTTGACAAAATCCAGTTTGATATCTGGAATTTACTTTCTTGACCCAGACCTTGAACTTGTTGATCATCATACATTTCAGTTTAGCGAAGATTTCCAATCCAATCTTAAGCTGTATGAAGGATTGAACATACCCTTTATAACCACTTCATCAGAGAATGTATTAATCCAATTCCCATTTACTTCTGATTTGATAATTTATGATCCTAAAACTGGTACAGAAAAGAGAAAAAGCATTCCAGGTAAATTCATCAGTACACAAATAAATGCTGCCCCATTCGAGGAGGGGAAATACAATATCCCAGCAATAAGGTGTTCCTCTCAATTTTGGGAAGTTATATGGGATTCCTACAGGAAGCTTTATTATAGAATTGAAAAGGAAGAACGTTTTTTTGAATCAGATGAAAAGGCATATTTTAAAAGAGGATATCACTGGATAAATGTGATTTCTGAAGACTTCAAACTTTTGGGGCATTTCAAAATTCCTGCGGATTGCTTTGCCAAACCAATGGTTGCGAAAGAAGGAATCTATTTCCACCGTTCAAATCAAGAGAATGAATCTGAGGTTCGATTCACTTTTTTCGAAGGAGGTTTGCCTTTTGATTAGTGGAAATCTGTCCAGTGAAATAAAACATAGTTAAAAACTATTGCATGTTTTTTTGTGCTTAACTGGTTTCGCATAAGAATTTGTTTTTAACTTTGACGTGCAAATAGGGTTCCTACATACCAATATTTGCCATGAATACAAAATCAGATAAATTCCTTTACGAAGCACTCACTTACGACGACGTGCTTTTAGTTCCAGGTTATTCAGAAGTCCTTCCACGTGACACGAATACCTCCACCCAACTCACCAAGAAAATCAGGTTAAATATTCCTTTGGTTTCCTCCGCTATGGACACGGTCACTGAAGCTGAATTGGCTATTGCTATAGCCTTAGAGGGTGGTCTGGGATTTGTTCATAAGAACATGTCTATAGAGCAGCAGGCGGCGCAAGTACGCAAAGTAAAGCGCTCTCAGGCGGGAATGATCCTAGATCCTATCACACTTCACATAAACGCAAAAGTGCGCGATGCTGAGCAAATCATGCGCGAATTTAATATCGGTGGTATTCCTGTGGTGGATGAGTATAAGATTTTGAAAGGTATTATCACCAACCGAGATCTTCGCTTTATTAAGGACCAAGAGCGTCCTATTCGGGAGATTATGACCATTGAAAATCTAATCACTGCCAAATCTGGTATATCCCTGGAGCAAGCAGAAGAAGTCCTTCAGGAATATAAAATCGAGAAACTTCCAATTGTAGATGAGGAGTACAGGCTAACAGGCTTGATCACTTACAAGGACATACTCAAGAGAAAAGACAAGCCAAATGCTTGTAAAGATGAGTTTGGAAGGCTTCGTGTAGGTGCGGCAGTAGGTGTGACTGCGGATATAGTGGAGCGAGTAGAAGCATTGATGAATGCAGGTGTTGATGTAGTGTCTATCGATACTGCCCATGGACACTCCAAAGGGGTAATCGAAACGTGCAGGAAAATCAAAGATGCTTTCCCTGATTTGGAAGTTATCGTAGGAAATATTGCTACACCTGAGGCAGCTATTGCTTTAGCCGATGCAGGTGCAGATGCTGTCAAAGTGGGTGTAGGTCCTGGTTCTATTTGTACTACTAGAATTATTGCTGGTGTAGGAGTTCCTCAATTATCTGCTGTGTATGAATGTGCAGAGGCTTTGAAAGGCCGTGATGTTCCTGTTATTGCGGATGGTGGAGTGCGATATTCTGGTGATTTGGTTAAAGCAATCGCTGCAGGTGCAAGCTCTATCATGATTGGGTCATTACTTGCAGGAACAGAAGAAGCTCCAGGTGAGATGATCATTTTCCAAGGAAGAAAATTTAAATCATATAGAGGTATGGGATCTTTGGAAGCGATGGAATCAGGTTCCAAAGATCGTTACTTCCAAGATGCTGAAGAAAATGTTAAAAAGCTCGTTCCAGAAGGAATTGTAGGTAGAGTTCCTTTCAAAGGATTAGTTTCTGAGGTTCTTTATCAACTTGTCGGTGGGCTAAAAGCAGGAATGGGTTATTGCGGGACGGCAACTATCGAAGATCTTCAGAACAATGGGAAATTTGTAAAAATTACTGCAGCTGGGGCGAAAGAATCACATCCACACGATGTAAGTGTAACTAGAGAAGCTCCAAATTATAGCCTTAAATCTTAAGGTTATCGCGGGTTTACTGCCCGATGAAAAATATAACTAGTCAAAAAAAGATCGGGAATTCTCGGTCTTTTTTGATTTATCAACTAATCAATCTTCCAATTTGTCAACGCAGACAAATTATTCCAATCTCAAGAATTCACCTCAAAACTGACATCCCATTCCTCAACCAATTTTACACAATTTCGAAAATCGGGATGTAGGGGGTTGATCAGGATATTATGCTCGCTTGGGTAGCTGCTCAGCGGTATTCTACAAGAAGGTATTTTCAATACTGGAGAGATCATACCTTTCGCCCAAGCAGTTCCAAATTCCTGAGTAGATTTCGGATGTGGTCTATTTTTCCAGTCAGATGGTAAATGAGAGGCGTCCAGTTCTGGGACTTTTTCAGGAATTTCAAGTACGACCAGCTTCCACTTGCTTTGTGTAACTACCGCTCCTTTGATACTTAGAAGTTCTAGAAAATTAAGTGCGGACGTGCTGCATCCATAAATGATAGGAGTGCCAAATTCATTCCATCTGCCTGCTCCCAAGCCAAAGCCAAGAGGACTTCTTCCTGCTAGATCTTCAATCAGTCGAAAATACCGCACAGCCTACAAAATAGCTCCCCAAGACATCCCTTCCATCGCTTCATCTACGCGACCAATCCCATAGGGATTCTTCATGAGTACCGATGGCTTTTGATCACCCAAGGATGTATTCTGGGTGTGAAGCCATTGGGAAAGCAACTCTTCGGAGCCAAAAATCCGGATACCTTTGGCAATCACCTGATCCATCTCCAAGATACTCTTGGTGAGCATTTTATTGAGCTTTCTGTCTTCTTTGCGCCAGCGAGATAAGGTGCTCGGATCTACCTCAAACATTTCTGAAACGTCTTGCTGGCTAAATTCCAAAAAGTCAAAAATCTCACCCGTATCGTGAAATGAAACCGCAACATTATAGATTGCGGCTGGCTCAGAGACTACAGAAATAGCCTCTTGAAAGAAATAATAGGAATCATTGCCCGTGTGAATGGCCTCAGCTCCCGCCTCTCCAAACGATATCTTCCAAGTGTGTGTCATAGCTATTCAATTGTCCCTCACTAATTTACACAAAAATGTTGCAAATACAATATTATGATATTGTATTTGCAACATTTTAATCACTTACTAATCAAGTAGCTGTTTGATCTCATAGTCTTGAAGGTGCGCATTGAGCCATCCAGCTTCGAGAGTAGCTCCATATTTTCTGTAGAAATTGATTGCTGGCTCGTTCCAATCGAGTACTTGCCACATCATACCCGTACAGCCATCCTCTAGACCTTTTGCCATGATACGATCAAAAAGCAGTTTACCTGCACCGTTTCCTCGTTCAGATTGAGTTACGATCAGATCTTCCAAATAAATTCTTCTCCCCTTCCAGGTGCTGTAGCGATAGTAATAAATCGCAAGGCCGACAATCTCCGAAGTCTCATCTTTAATGCAGAGAAAAGTCCCGAAAACAGGGTTTTCACCAAATCCGTCGGCTTCCATCATCGCAAGTGTATTGGTCACTTGCTCAGGTGCTTTTTCATAAAGCGCCAACTCATTTATCAATTCCAATACTCGAGGAAGATCCTCAATTTTTCCTTCTCTTAGCGTATACATGTTCAAAGTTTATAAAACCGTTTAATTTTGGGAAAGGCTAATTTAATAAAATCCAAGAAATAATGTTTTTAGCAATAGATGCGGGAAATTCAAATGTAGTTTTTGCGCTGTACGATGAAGTGAGTGAAAGCTGGAGGAATCACTTTCGGATTGAAACACATGCTGACAAATTTGCACCACAACTCCACAAAAAAGTCCCAATGTATTTTTTGGAGCATGGGATAGGTTCTGGAGATATTAAGCGAATCGGTTTCAGTTCAGTTGTTCCTGAGATTAATGAGCAAATTCTTCAGTTTTGCGAGAATTACTTTGGTACTCAGCCATATCTCATCGCTCCAGCTAGTTATAAAAAACTACCTATAAAGTCTCTCAGACCAAATGAAATCGGAACAGATTTGATGTGTAATGTGATGGCAGGGTATTCGAAGTACAAAGGAGCACTAATCATAGTCGATTTTGGAACAGCACTCACTTTTACTGTGGTGGATGCTAAGGGAGAAATCATTGGTGTCAATATCGTTCCAGGGCTGAAAACAGCACTTAATTCACTGGTTCAAAACACATCCAAACTACCCGAAGTAGAATTGATAATGCCTGAGTCTGCATTGGGTCAAAATTCCATTCATGCGATCCAAGCTGGAATTTTGTACGGATATACGGGTTTGGTGAAGGGAATGCTAGAATCGATAGAAGATGAAACTCAGCAAAAATTCCAAGTAATTGCTACGGGTGGACTTTCTTCTGTGTTGATTCCGCTCGCAGAAGTTTTCAAAGAAATTGATAGAAATCTGACGCTGGAAGGATTGAGATTGATTACTGAAGCCAATCTTTAGATTACTTCGCTTCGCAATATTAAATTAGGATCTGGGCAGATAGTCGTGTATATATCAATTTCTCGCTTAGAACAAACTCCAGGAAAATCACCAACGTTTCCCATCAAATCCCTAATCAACTGAAAATGCAAGTGTGGAGGCCAATCTCCATTTTCTGGAAATGGCCCTACTTGAGCTAGCAATTCGCCAGACCTTACTTTTTGTCCAAGTTCTAGGTCTTTGAGATTAGAAAGCAAAAGATGGCCATAAAGTGAATAGAGCTTCTTTCCATCTAGCTCATGCTCCAAAATAATGGTAGCCCCGTAATTTCCAAAGCCAGAATTGTCTTGAAAGCTGTGAATTTTTCCATCCAATGGGGCGAAAATAGGTGCACCAGCCTTCGTCCAGATGTCTATGCCGAGATGAATGTTTCGGAAATCAGCTTCTGCTGTAGCAAATACAGCACTTCTCCGGTAGATCGCCCGATGTTCCAAGTACCCTCCAATGCCGTAGAGACTTCCTGAATCTTTAATCTGCTGAGTCACATAGCCATCAAAGGCAGCTGTATTTGCTAAGTCCAAACTCTCCATATCTGGATTAGTTGGGCTAAAATCCAACTTGACGGTATTTGCTCTATTTAGCTGTTCACCCATCACTGGGAAAAAATCAGTCTCATTCCAATTCATGACCGAAGATAAATAATCATCTCAAAGCTGCGGATATATTTCTCAATGCTCTAAATCTCTTTTCTTATATTCTCACTAATTTCAACACATGAAAACTGATTTCCCTTCTCTCGTTGACATTCGGGCTGCTCACGATCGCATTCAGCCATTTATTCATAGAACTCCCATTTTAACTTCGTCCGCAATCAATGAAATCGCAGGGTGTGAGATATTTTTCAAATGTGAAAATTTTCAGAAAGTTGGAGCTTTCAAAGCTAGGGGAGCGGCAAATGCGGTGATGAAACTTACCGACACGCAGAAAGCAAAAGGAGTTGCAACGCATAGCAGTGGAAATCATGCTGCCGCTTTAGCCAGAGCTGCAAGCGTAGCCGGTATTCCTGCCTACATCGTCATGCCATCCAATGCCCCAGAGATCAAAAAGAAAGCGGTCAAAGGCTATGGGGGAGAAATCATCGAATGCGAACCTAATTTAAAAGCCAGAGAAACTACTTTGGAAAGTGTAGTAGCGAAAACAGGAGCGACTTTTATTCCTCCATACGACTTTATGGACGTGATCGAAGGCCAAGCAACTTGCGCATTGGAGCTAATCGAGGATCAGGAAGACTTGGACATCATTATGGTTCCGGTAGGTGGAGGTGGACTTCTGGGCGGCACAGCACTGACAGCTTATTATCTGAACCCAACTATTGAAGTAATTGCAGCTGAGCCAAAAGGTGCAGATGATGCATTCCAGTCATTTCACGCAGGAAAGATTATCCCGCAGTCTGGCCCAAATACGATTGCTGACGGTTTATTGACTTCTTTAGGAGTTTTGAATTTTGAGCTGATCAAAGCATATGTTTCTGATATTTTGCTAGCTACTGATCCGCAAATTATAGATGCAATGCGTTTGATTTATGAACGTATGAAAATCGTCATAGAACCTTCTTGTGCTGTTCCTTTAGCAGCTTTGCTTGCAAATCAAGATAGATTCAGAGGTAAAAAAGTAGGTATTATTCTTTCAGGAGGTAATGTGGATTTGGGGAAATTGCCTTTTTAATATGTGCCTCCAGACAGCACCCTTCCCGTTAGGAAGTATGGCGCCGCTCTGCGTTGCCCGGACTTTCCTCTCTCTCCCGGTACCTGTACCTATCAGGACAAGACAGCGACAAGACAACTTGCACGCTGCAAAGTACGGTATTTCTCCCATTCGGTTTTTGCCTAAAAAGTGACCTTCCTCATTTTTTTTATTTCTAGTCTTTCTCATATTTGAATTTGGATTAATTATAAATAAGGAATACTTTTGACCTATCGATAATTAATCTAAATAATATTAAAGAAAATATGTTTGTCATTTCACTCATTTCTGCACTTATAGCTTTTGGGGAACCCAATTCGACTTTAGTCAATAGCAATTTGTCCGAATTAAACGAAAACATTGTTTCCGTTTCCGGGACAGTAAAAACAAAGGAAGGGGAACCGGTTGCTTTTGCAAATGTCCAGGTGAAAGGAACTGTGAAAGGAGCTTTCACAAATCTGGATGGATCATTTCAGCTCTTCAATTTGGAGAACGGAGCCTGCGAAGTACAGATTTCTGCGGTAGGATATAAGACAGTATATAAATCCTTAACCATTGACACTGGGCAAATCCAAAATCTGGAAGTGATTTTTGAGGATGTGGGAGTTGAAATGCCACAGTTTGCAATCATCGCCGATAAGGATAGGATTTTCAGTAAAGTTCCGGGATCAGTTTCTTTTATTGATCAGGAGGAAATCAAAAATCTGAAACCTATTTCAGGGAATGAAGTCCTTCGCCGAGTTCCGGGTCTGCATGTGGTAGACGAAGAAGGACTTGGAATGCGCGTTAATATCGGAATTCGAGGTTTGGATCCTGATAG
>Ga0105055_10000772_pt1 | contig 51995 bp, 50 predicted proteins | sample BON03_FD_78090 | JGI IMG/M metagenome (GOLD analysis project Ga0105055, IMG submission 78090) | Freshwater microbial communities from Lake Bonney liftoff mats and glacier meltwater in Antarctica - BON-03 | ecosystem: Environmental > Aquatic > Freshwater > Ice > Glacier meltwater | place: Lake... | reverse complement strand
CTCAAATTTTCCCACCATTCCTGCTGCCCGGTGTCCCGGAATGGAGCAAAAATAGGTGTCATCATTCACAGCAATAAATGTGATGCTCGTAGTAGCTCCTTTTTCTAGAATTGTTTCACTTTTGATTCCGAGCTTTTCCATGGCCACATCATGGGTCATGATCTCACCATTCGTGATGGTGATGGTGACTCGATCACCTTTTTTTGCCCGTAAAGTAGGGTTTCTCGTGCCATCCAAGGCAAAATACCCTAGCATGGTTGCCTGTAATCTGAACTCAATGTCTGCCGCTGGAGCACTGAGAAGAATAGTTTCGGCGTCTGAAGAAAAAGAACTAGCGCAGAGAATCACGCAAAAAAATACTATCCATTTTTTGATCATGTCGTTTGGGTTGATTGATAATCGAAAGAATTCTTGAATTCAATTTTTAATCTATTCTTTTTGAGGCAGTTCTTCAATGAAAATGTCCTTAAATGCTACTTCGGCTTTACCGCCGCCATGGATTTGTATGCCTATCAAGCCAGACTGGGGAATAGATTTATCTTCCTCGGTGTAATCCACCGTCTGATGCCCATTAATAAAAAGCTGTATTCTCCCATTTTCAGCATGAATCTCATAATCATTCCAATCATCTATTTTGACCCAAGACATCACTTCAGCTGAGTCGGGCGAGATCAAAGTTAGATTTCTTCTAGATTCGTCATACAAACTCGCCCAGTAGCCTTCGCCCCAATCTGCCTGATAACCTTCCATCTCGTAGGATGGATTTTTCAATCGCCTGCTGTGAAATTGAATGCCTGAATTGATGAAACCGTCGTTTCCAGTTAGCTTGATTTTAGAGGTTAAAATGAAGTTATCATAGCTTCTGGTAGTTACCAGAAATTCATTATTTGGCACTGTTTTTTCCAAAGAACCACCTACAATCATCCCATCTTCTATACGCCAGATGCTTAAAGTATCTCCTTGCCAACCTGAAAAGCTTTTGCCATCAAAAAGAGCAACAGGAGAATCAACTAAGTTTGCGCCACACCCCATAAGAATGAATGAAACAAAAGTGAAAATTAGTAGAGCAGCTTTCATAAGTGAATGGGGATTTAAACACTGGTTATATATAGCGTAATTGATTAATTGAACTTCGAATGTAGCTTGTGATATTTCTAATAATGAAGATTACAATCCTGCCAAATCCCACTTTTTGATGATCTCTTGGATGAATGCTGAGACTTTAGCATTTACTTTTTGGAAATACTCATCTGCCTGAGCCTGATCAAAATTTGGATAGCCTTGTCCTTCTTGATATAGACCTATGGATGATGGAAATGGTACGGCTGACCACATCCCTGCTGCCGGATAAGGAGTTGCCATATCGGGATTGTACTTTTCTTTGTGTACCAGAGTGGGATCAATGGCTTGGATGTAGGCAGTCTCATTTAAGCCTGCATGTCCACCATCTTCTTTGAATACTTCCAAGGTCACATCTGATGCAAATGACCACCAGTTGATCACCAGAGTTCTCACTCCGAGTTCAGTTGCCACTTCGCCAGCCACTTCTTGAAGTACTTTAGTTTGCCCACCTCCGTGACCATTTAAAATGATGATATTTTTAAACCCATTTTTTGCAAGACCTTTTATGATATCTCTAATGAAAGGTCTGTAAGCTTCCTCGCTTATTTGAAAAGCGCCGGGGAAAGCCGCCATACTTCCAGTAATCCCATAATTCAGCGTAGGAGCGATGAGTGCATTGAGCTCCTTGGCCATGTCTCTGGCCATAGCTTCTGGGGCTATATTATCTGCTCCGTTATTTATAACACCATGGGGTTCTAATGTCCCAGTTGGTAAGAGAACGGTATTAATATACCCAGGTACATATTCTGCAAACTCCATCCAATTGATGAGATTCATTTCGCGGGTGGATATTTTTTCTTGGGCATTAATCTGCGAAAATGAGAAGAGCAGAATAAGTAGTAAAAGTGGTTTGATCATCGCTGAAAAATTTAAAAAGAAGATTTTATAGAGAATTAATATACTGAAATACAAGGCTTCAGGCCCAAAATACCAATCAATTTTTGATATATCTCAAAAATCTTTCGGGTTTACTAAATCCAATTGGAAGAAGGGCTTCGTAATTGTCTATACCGTATCAGATCGATCAAATACGATACTGATTGAAAAAAATTTTACGAAAACTATAACCGAATTATTAACCTAAACACTCAGAACAATGAATTAATTAAGCCTCAGGGACTGCTGAAAAATGCGAATCGAAGACAGTTTATTAAAACTAGCTCTCTTTCGGTAGCAGCAGCAGGATTAATAATGGTTGGCTGTAAGGATATCGAAGAAATAAATGCAATGCCACCAATGGAAAATGGCGTAAAGTTAGGATTAGGAGATTTTGGAATCTTGAATTATGCCTATGCTTTGGAGCAATTGGAAGCGGCATTTTACGCAGCTGTAATCGCAGGTGGGTATTTCGCAAATGCGAGTGCTGAAAAAAAGATAATCATGGGCGATTTAGAGAAGCATGAAAGAGCTCATAGAGAGTTTTTCAAAGCGGCTTTAGGTAATGCTGCTATCGGCAACTTAGAGGTAGATTTCAGTTCAATTAATTTTGGAGATAGAATGTCCGTATTGAACGCGGCAAAGACTTTTGAAGATCTCGGAGTTGCAGCTTACAATGGTGCTGGACAATTTATCGAAAGTGTAGATTACTTACTTATTGCAGGTAAAATTGTTTCTGTAGAAGCTAGACATGCTGCTGCGCTCAGAGATTTGATCAATCCAGGTTCTGCTGATTTTGCAGGAGATGATCTAATTGATGCAAATGGACTAGAGCGTACGCTGAATTTCACACAAGTGTTTACTGCTGCTAGCACGTATGTTACTACACCAATTGACTTCAGTCAGTTACCATCATAATCCACCACCTTAAACAACAGAAGACATGAACTTATTAAATTTATTAGATAAAATGTGCCCGGACACCAATACTCCGGAAGAGAAAGATATGTTTTTCTCCAGAAGAGAAGCATTCCGCCAGTTCGGTGATTTGAGCAAAAAAATGGCTATGGGTGCTGTACCTCTTGGTATCCTAACAGCTTTACCTAAAGTTGCTAAAGCTGATATTGCTAGCTTGATTGGTGTTTTGAATTTTGCATTAACCTTGGAGCATTTGGAGTACAGATATTACCAAACAGCTCTTGAAGCTGGAATTGTTGACTCCGCAGAGATTGCGATTTTCACAAAAATCAGAGATCACGAGATTGCTCACGTTAATTTCTTAAGTGAAGTAATTTCTAATGTATTGAAGGGAACTCCTGTAGCTGAGCCAGCATTTGACTTTACAGCAGGTGGCAACTTTATGCCATTCGAAGATTATCCTACTTTCCTAGCTCTTTCTCAAGCTTTTGAGGATACTGGAGTTAGAGCTTACAAAGGTCAAGCTGGAAACGTAATGGAAAGTGACGTGGTATTAACTGCAGCTCTTTCTATCCACTCTGTTGAAGCAAGACATGCGTCAGTAGTTAGAAGATTAAGAACGAAAAAAGGTCAGGATGACGTGAAAGGTTGGATCACAAATGGATCAAGAGGAACTCTTCCGGCTCCTACACAGCCTATCTATACCGGTGAAGAAAACGTAACGCACGGGGTGTGAACGTCGTTAATTTGACTGGAATAGGTGCTGGTGCAGTGACTGAAGCATGGGATGAGCCGCTAAACAAAGAACAAGTGCTAGGCATTGCTTCCCTTTTCCTGGCCTAGTAAGGTTATTAGTTGGGGTTGAGTGGTTTAGATGTCATCTCTTTATGGAGGTGGCATCTTTTTTTCGTTTATCAGTTTAGATTCTAGCAACGGCGCAGCGGCGTAACAATTGATTAATCTTATTTTATTGTAAGTTTTCTCTAATCGTACTACTTCTCCCGAAGCTGGAATTTTTCTGTTGTATAGACAAAACTTTTCCAAAGTTCTATACTTTGGGAAAGTTGATTTTAAAGAAGAATCTTATAAAGAGTACACGTTTGTAATCTTGGGTGGCTAACCAAATCAGGATGTTCAAAGTCATATTCGTACGTCATCCCGATTTTTTGCATCACGCGTATTGATGCTTGGTTTTTAGAGGAAGCCAAAGAATACAGTTCTTTAATGCCCAATTCTTTTCCAAATTCCAGACATCTTGCTGCGCCTTCGGTGGCGTATCCTTGATTCCATAATTTTTTTTTGATTCGCCAGCCTATGTCGATGCAGGGAGTGAATGGTGCTAAGAAAGATTTGGTACCCAAGCCTATCATTCCAAGAAATTCCCCCCTTTCCAAGATCTCAACTGCGAAGTAACAGTGTCCTTGATCGTCATAGAGTCTTGTCATTCTATCCATCAAGGCTTTGGATTCCATCTTAGAAAGTGGATGATGGAAAAATTTCATTGTCTCCTCATCCGCATTCATTTCAGAAAAAGCAGGCAAATCTGATGGAAGCCAAGTGCGAAATCCAAGTCGCTTACTGGCGAATAAGTAAGGTGAATCCATTACCCAATTTAATAGATTCGAAAAAATAGTTGATTGAATTTTTTGATTTTCAATATTAGTTTATAGTTTAGTGTCATAACACACTATGACAGTATAAAACTATGATTGTTTCCGTCAAAGATTTAGATTTTTATTACCGTAAAAAGCCATTGCTTTTCGAAGGACTTCAGTGGACTGTTCCGGAAGGTTCGGTGGTCGGTTTACTTGGTAAAAATGGTGCTGGTAAATCTACCTTGCTTCATTTGCTTTCCGGTTTATTGTTTCCGAAAAGTGGCGCAATAGCACTTGGTCCGCACATTCCAAAAAATAGAGCGCCAGCTTTCTTGGCAGATATTTTCTTCCTTGCAGATGAGGTGGCATATCCGGGAAATATGAGCATTAGCGAATACCAAAAGGTAATGGGTGCTTTTTATCCCGCTTTTGATTCATCCCAATTTGACCAGATTTTGGCTGACTTCGGATTGGAAAAGAAAGTCAAGCTGAAAGAGCTTTCTCTGGGAGAGAGAAAAAAGGTGTTTTTGTCCTTTGGGCTGAGTACGAATTGCAAGTTTTTACTTTTCGACGAGCCGACCAACGGGCTGGATATTCCTTCCAAAAGTGTCTTTCGGAAAGTAGTGGCCGGCAATCTCACCGATGAGCAAACCTTGATTATTTCCACGCACTTGGTGGCTGATGTGGAGAAGTTGATAGATCGAGTGGCGGTTTTGAATAATGGAAAGATACAGTTGGATGCAGATGTTTTAGAATTGTCTGACCGCTTGGTATTCGGTACTTCTTTCAATCGTCCTGATGAAGCATTGCATGCAGAAAAAGTTGGGACAGGCTACCAATTTATCAGATCTAGAAAAGACCACGAGGCACAGACACCTGTCAGTTTGGAATTGCTTTTCAATGCAGTGCTCCACAATAGTCTCAACGAGAATTCGATTCTTCAAACTCAAAATCCCGAAGTCCTATGAATGCTAACTTAATTAGTTCACAGCGTCTGAAAAACCTATTCCGATATGAGTGGGCAATTGACAAAAGGTTTTATCTGCTAGGCACAATTGGGATCTTCATGATCTCATTTGGCGTGTTTTTGACCATTTGGTTTAATAATATTGAAGGATTCGTCTGGCGTACGGTGGATTATAATTCCATCTTTTTCGGTGGATTTGTTTTTCTTTCAGTTTTTGGGATCAGTCAGAGTTTTATTGATTTAAGGGTGAAAAGCACTTCCATTCGCTATTTGACTTTACCAGCAAGTGCAATGGAAAAGTTCCTTGTGCAAGTCTTTCTCCGCTTAGTCTTACCATTGATTATTTATCCAATTGTTTTTTGGCTAGGAGCAAATCTCTCCGTAGATGTTTATTATTTCATACAGCATTCGCTCTTGGAAAAGACTGCGCTTACTGAGGTTAGTAAGGTGGAGGTTTTGTATTTGTACTGGATTCCTAATTCAACTATTGACATAGGATATTGGATACTTTTTGGATTGATTATATCTATTCCTGTGCTGATGTTTATGGGTGGGGTAGTTTTTGGTAAATGGAATTTTATAGTTACGCCTTCAGTGGTTGCAGGATTCCTATTGATGATGTTTGGCAGTTACTTTGGCTTGAGTTTCATTTTAAATGCAAGTGCTTTTGGAGCAGGAGGCAATTATTCTATTCGTGTTGATGATCCTGAGATATTTGAAGGAGTGCCTTTGTTTATATTGATTTGTCTGATTCTGACTTGGTTCGCAGTGTTTTTACCTTTTGTAGTGACCTATTTCAAACTCAAAGAGCGGGAGGTTTAAGATGGATTTTAACGAAACAAAAAACATCTTTCTTCAGATCCGAGATTGGGTAGCGGATCAGATCCTACAAGGGAAAATCGTAGCAGGAGAGAAGATTCCCTCGGTGCGTGAACTGGCGGTAGATATGGAGGTAAACCGAAATACAGTGATGCGAAGCTACAGCCTGATGGAGGAGGAGGGAATCATCGAAAATAAGCGTGGTATAGGTTTTTTCGTAGCCGCAGACGCAAAGCGAAATCTACTCAAAATGCAAAGGCAGACATTTCTGAATGATGAACTGCCCGCGATTCTGCATCAAATAGAAGTTCTCAAACTCAATTCTGAGGATCTACAAATCCTGATTCACACCATTCAATCCAACGACCATGAAAACCAGTAATAAAATTATCATTTCCTTTTTGACTTTCGCTTGGCTGAGTATTATGGCTTCGCTGTTGATTTCACATCAATTTGCTGATTATAATAATATTCCTGGAATGCGTAGAGTTGTGAAAACTGAGACTGATTTAGCAGATTTTTCGGTGGTTAAAATTGAACAAGCTGGAACCTTAATTATTTCTTCCTTGCCTAGGAACCGATTAAGATATGAAAGACTAGTAGGAGAAGGAATCGCAATCTCTGAAACTGATCCTATTGAAGATTATGTTGTGAGAAATGATACGTTATTCGTTAAAAATTTACAGCAAGCAAGTGATGGTCATTTTTTACTTGAAGTAGAAAATTTGAAGCATTTGATAGTAACCAACACTAAACAAATACATCTGTCTAATTTTGATCAAGACCTCCTTTTAATCACAGCAGATAATAGTAAAGTAGCAATTTCGCAGAAATCAAGTTTCTCGTATTTGAATGTGTCATCGCCTGGAAAACTGAATTTAAGTTTTACTTCAGCTAAAGATTTTAGCTTAGTGTTAGATGAATCTCAATGCAAAGTTTCTGGTCAGATTGATGGGATCTCCGGAACTATCAGAGACGGTATAGAGCTAATTGTCCCTACTGAAGTAGGGGAGTTGGATGTGAATACTTCTGAGAGTGGGAAGGTTACATATGCTAAAAAGACTGATGATAATCCGAAGTAACTACTTTTAAAGAAGTAGTAGTGGTTATTGATAGCTTAAAAACACTGTGAATGTTAATCATTCAATTCCACAATCACCTCTATCTCCACAGCCATATTATTTGGCAATGCTGCTACGCCTACAGCAGATCGCGCATGTTTCCCTTTTTCTCCAAAGACCTCTACCATCAAGTCAGAAAACCCATTGATCACGGCTGGCTGCTTGGTGAAGTCCGGATCAGAATTAACCATTCCCAATACTTTTACAAACTGCTTGATCCTGCTTAGATCTCCTGTCGCTGCCTTTAGCACAGCTATCACTTCAAGACCGGTTTCACGAGCAGCCTTATAGCCTTCTTCTACGGTTAAGTCAGCTCCGACTTTACCAAAAACGTCTGGGCCAGTACCAGACAAATACAACATATTGTCGACTTGTCTCCATTTTACATAATTGGCTATGGGTATCCCGACTTCAGGGAGTGATAACCCGAGTTTTTCTAATTGCTGCTCAGGAGTTTGGGCATTTACTAGAAATGCAAGAAAAAGTAGCGGAAGTACAAGGAAGGATATTTTAAGTTTCATAAGCGTGGTTTTTGTATTTCTAAGCTAAGTGATTCTTTTTACTTTTGGTCTTCGTCATCTAATAAGTTGTCCAAATGGATCAGATTGAGATAGTACCTTATTCCTCAGAATTTAGCTCTTTCTTCAAATCTATCAACCAAGCATGGGTTGAAGAGCTTTTTTCAATAGAACCGTTTGATCAGGCTCAGTTCGACAGTCCTGAAGATAAAATTGTGAAACCCGGAGGCACGATAATTTTCGCAAAGTTAGGTGACCAAATTGTCGGGACAGTAGGTCTTCATAAAATCTCGGATTTAGAGTTTGAACTTATTAAAATGGGCGTGATATCTTCGGTTCAGGGAAAAGGCGTGGGAATGAAACTTGCTCACGCTATTTTAGAAAAAGCCAGAGAAATGGGAGGGAAGAAAGTAGTGCTTTACAGTCATTCCAAACTAGTGGCTGCGCTAAAGATTTATAAAAAACTAGGATTTAAAGAAGCAGAACTTGAAGAAGGAAAGTACTGCAGATGTGATATTAAGATGGAATTGGATCTCACTTGTGTTCGGTAGAGATCATGCTCAAAATGGAATTCTGAAAAGCTTCTATTCCTAACTTTCTAAGACCAAAACCAAAACCTCGAACAGGTGAATCAAGACAGATTTAACGATTTCAAACTCTCAAATTTTAATCTTATAATTCTTTTCTCTACCAGAATCGGAAAGCTTTCTCGTTCACCCTGTTTCTGAAGAAGAAGTTGTCCCAAATGTCGGGAGAAAGGTAAATTTCAACGCCCAAATTCACTGTCATGTAGCCATCGTATCTGTGCTCAAGACCTGAACCACGACGTATCCTGCCACCATTTTTTAGGATTTTGTCAACATCCGGAAAGCCATTGTCATCGAGAAAATCCGGATTACGAACAGCTAGTCTCAGGCGTTCAGGGTTTTTTCCTGTCACATAATCATCTACCAGATCAAGATAAAATTCGCTGATGTTATAAGCTGATATATCGTCCATATAATCAGTCATCGTAAATCTATAGTTTCCCTCCAACGTCAAGTCCATGTACACATTGAGCTTATATTTCAAGCCCAAACCCATTGGGAAAACAATGATATTTCGCTCGTAAGGGTTGTTTTCCAATTGGAGGGGTCGGAGATCTATCCACTCGCCATCTAGCTGAGTTTCCGGGTTATTGGTCGATATTCCTAATCCTGCAAAAATGTAGGGATTCCATAAGGATCGATGAATATTTGGGAGCTTCACTGGGTATAAATAGTATTCAACCATAGCTGTTGCTTCCCAGTTTTTAGCCCTAAAATTGAGGTTTCTAATAGCTCTGTGCGCTCGCGGATCTGAGGGGGGATCCTGACCGGACATTTTTATGTAAGAGAAATCAACTCTAGCTCTGAGGTGGGTTCCAAAGGTATAGTGTGCAGCAATATTCGCATTCCAATCAGGTTGCACGCCTTCACTATATTTCCAGAAAGAATACAATTCGCCAAAATATTGAGTAGCTCCAGCGCTTGCTGAAAACGACCAGGGTTCTTCAAATTTGAATCGATAGAAACTCTGGGAATAGGCCAGTGAAGATGAAAGAAAAAGTATAACGAAGAATAGTTTTTTCATAGTTGGCCTTTATGTGATTTCACATACAAATGCAAACACAGGTGAATATTAGGCTATTTTTCCAACTTATCAAATCCGGATTTGAGATGAAGGTCGCGTTGTGGGAATGGAATCTCGATGCCTTGCTCACCAAATTTCTTGAAGATTTCATAATATAATTGGCTTTTCAGCACTTTTGGGCGATTGATATATTCCGATGACCAAACACGCAAAATGAAGTTGATGCTGTTGTCTCCATAGCTGTCGAAAAGAACATCTGGAGCAGGAGTGCTCAACACTCCGTTATTTTCTTTTGCAGCTTCTATGAGAATACTTTTCACCTTTTCGGGGTCTTCTTTGTAAGATACTCCAACTGGGAAGTTGAAACGGATATTTCGGTCATTGTGCGACCAATTGATCACCGGACTGTCTATAAATTGACTATTAGGAACAATTATCGTGATATTATCATTAGTGACTATAGTAGTGGACCGAGCTGAGATTCTGATCACATCGCCAGATACATCACCCACTTCTATGCGATCACCCACTTTTATGGGCTGTTCGAAAAGAATGATCAACCCAGAAATGAAGTTGTTAGTGATATTTTGCAGACCAAAACCGATACCAACACCAAGTGCTCCAGCCAAAATCCCAAATGCACTGAGATCAACACCGTTGGTTTGCAGGATAGAGAATATTCCTGCCAAAACCAATACATACTTGACTATCATGCCGATAGAGGATCGGGTGCCGGATTCGATCTGATATCTGGTCAATACCTTGTGAACCAGTAATCTGCGTATCCATTCTGTGATAATGAATAGAACTACGAAGGATATGATTAAGGTGAGAATTAAGCCGACGGTAAGCTTGGAATCTCCTAAGTTGACGAGGCTATAACTGAATATTTCTTGTACCCATTCGATAAAACCTTTGGCTTTCTCTTGAGCGACTTCTTTTATTTCTTGCTGCATTATAGTTGGCGCTTTCTTTTTCGTCTTACCAATACCAAATCTATCTAGAATTACTTTTAATATAATATAAATCTATCACATCATGATCTTTCAAGGATTGCTTGCTTTCTATCTTAAAGGACGAGTCTTTTGAAATATCTAATTGATTTTATCTAATTTTGAACCATGAGTAAGCAAAAAGAAGAGTTAGAGCACCGGCTTAAGCTGCGAAACGTAAAACTTTCGGACTATGAGGACATTCAGGAAATCATGAGTTCGATTTATAAAAATCAAGGCGGCGCATGGACTAAACAGGAATTTAAGAATCAACTGAAAGCTTTTCCGGAAGGTCAGATTGGTATAGAGGATAATGGCAAACTTGTAGCTGCTGCATTGAGTTTGGTGGTCGATTACAATAAGTTTGGTGATAATCATACCTATGATCAGATTACTGGCTTCGGCAAATTTGATACCCATGATATGGAAGGCGATACGCTGTATGGTACGGATGTCTTCGTACATACAGAATATCGAGGCATGCGACTTGGGCGTAGATTATATGACGTGCGAAAGGAGATTTGTGAAAATCTGAACTTACGATCAATCATTGCGGGAGGAAGAATTCCTGGATATAAGGATTACGCAGATGAAATGACGCCCCGAAAATATATTGACCTTGTTAAAAATAAGGAGATATATGACTCTGTGTTGTCTTTTCAGATTGCAAATGAATTCCACGTAAGAAAGGTAATTACCAAGTATTTGCCTTCGGATACAGATTCCAGAGCCTATGCTACCCTTCTTGAGTGGATCAATATTTATTACGAAAAGGACGAAAAGCTAATTGGTAATAAAAAGTCAATTGTTCGTCTTGGACTGGTGCAGTGGAAAATGCGACGCTTCGCAAATGTGGATGACCTGATGCAGCAGGTGGAATTTTTTGTGGATACGGTTTCTGGGTACAAATCAGATTTTTGCCTACTTCCCGAATTTTTCAATGCACCGCTTTTGGCAGAATTCAATGATATGGATGCCTCTGAAGCGATCCGTAATCTAGCGGAATACACAGACGAGATTATAAGTCGGATGAGTGATCTTGAGGTTTCATATAATTTGAATATAGTGGCAGGTTCCATGCCAGAGTATGATGGCAAAAAGCTTCGAAACGTAAGCTATCTCTGCCGCAGAGACGGTACGCAGGACAAGCAATATAAGCTGCATATTACTCCTGATGAGGCTTCTTATTGGGGTTTGCAGGGAGGAAATGGAATCAATGTCTTTGACACTGACGCTGGAAGAATAGGTATATTGATCTGCTACGATGTGGAATTCCCTGAACTGGGAAGAATCCTTGCCGAGCAGGAAATGGATATTTTGTTTGTGCCGTTTTGGACAGATACTAAGAATGCCTTCCTTCGGGTGAATACGTGTGCTAAGGCTCGAGCTATCGAAAATGAGTGCTATGTGGCAATCACAGGTTCAGTTGGAAATCTGCCAAAAGTGGAAAACATGGATATCCAGTATTCTCAGGCAGCGATTTACTCTCCTTCAGATTTCTCTTTTCCACATGATGCCGTAGTGGCTATGGCTTCAGAAAATGAAGAGACAATCATTGTAGCGGATGTTGATTTGGATCTTTTGACCAAGCAACGGAAAGCAGGAAGTGTACGAAACCTAGAGCAGAGAAGACTTGATCTTTATTCAATTCAATGGAAACAGAAAAAATAGTAGCTGATTACTTTGCTCATATTTCGGAAGACGTGTGGGAAAGAGCAGCTAAAATAAAACTAATCATCACCGACATAGATGGAGTAATGACTGACGGCGGTATTATCTATGATGATAATAAGTTGGAGTTCAAGAAATTCAATGTGAAGGATGGCTTGATCGTATTTCATCTACGAAAGAGTGGGTTGATGGTGGGAGCAATTACCGGTAGAGAATCTTACGTGGTTCAAAACCGCTGTGAGGAGCTCAAGTTTGATTTCCACTACCATGGCGTAAAAAACAAGGGCAAGAAGTTTAATGAAGTCCTAGAAACACTGGAACTCCAAGCTGAGGAAGTGGCCTTTATCGGGGATGATCTGATAGATCTCCCTATTTTAGCCAGAGTCGGTCTAGCTATAGTTCCAGCTGACGCTGTGGAATATGTGAAGCCGAGCGCGCATTATGTCTCCAGATTTAAAGGAGGAGAAGGTGTTTTTAGAGAGGTGGGAGATTTGCTTCTTCACTCCAAGGGTCAACTTGTCCCAATAATTGATACTTTATCCCAAAAGGCAAATGATAAGAAATAACCAACCCATGCGAATCACTGATTCAGTGATTTTGGGAGAAGATAAGCCTGTATTGTTTTCTGGGCCCTGTGCAGTTGAGAGCTATGATATTTGCCTGGAAATAGGGACGAAAGTAAAAGAGTGGGCCGAGCAACATGGCTTTTCATATGTGTTCAAGGCATCTTTTGATAAAGCCAATAGAACTTCCTCTGGTTCTTTTCGAAGCATAGGAATGGACAAATCGCTGGAAGTTTTGCAGCGAGTAGGTAATGCATTGAATGTGCCTTTGGTGACGGATATCCATGAAAGTTATCAGGTGAAGGACGTGGCTGAGGTAGTAGATGTGCTTCAGATTCCAGCATTTCTTTGCCGGCAGACAGATTTGCTTTTAGCTGCAGGAGAAAGTGGAAAAGCTGTCAAAATTAAGCGAGGTCAATTTATGGCTCCTGAAGATATGCAATATGCAGTGAGTAAGGTTCGCTCCACTGGAAACGAGAATGTGTGTTTGACAGAAAGAGGTTTTTCTCTGGGCTACCATAATTTGGTGGTGGATATGAGAGGGTTACCGATCATGCGCCAGTTTGCTCCTGTGGTTTTTGATATTACGCATTCTGTGCAGCAGCCAGGTGGGCAAGGTGGAAGTAGTGGAGGACAGCGAGAGTTTGCGCCAATTTTGGCTAGAGCTGCCGCTGCAACGGGAATCGATGGTTTCTTTATAGAGACTCACCCAGATCCATCCAAAGCGCTGAGCGACGGACCAAATTTGATCCCTCTTCATAAAATGGGTGATTTTCTAGAAATGCTCAAAGAAGCTTGGGTTCTTGGAAGAAAATACCAGGATTTTGAAGTTGAATAATCAATCCAAATTTATGCAAAAACACCTGTTATTAATGATGCTCCTGAGTTTTGCTCCGGGGCTTTTTTGTTTTGCCCAACGTACTGATCTACAAGATAATATTCGGATAAGACTGGAGATCGATCAGCCTGATATTCCCTTAAACGTGCAGCAGCAGGAGCTTTTTGCCAAAGGCGAAATTTATCGGTTTTACAATAACCGTTTGTTTGAACCTGCCTGGACTGAAAATGGTGTGCTCACAGAGATCGCTTACGAACTTCGTTTTGAGATTATTCAAAGCAAGTTTGATGGTCTTAACCCCAGGGATTATCATCTGGATCTGATTAATGTATTTTTCACACAATTCGAGTCTAACAAAAAACTGACAATTCCGAATGCGCTGGATGATCTGGCTGACGTAGATTTACTTCTATCGGATGCTTTTTTTCATTTGGCTGCGCATCTGGAAATAGGCAAAGTAGATCCTCAATCTCTTACTGGTGCCTGGCACATCATTGCTAAAACTGCCAAGGTTTCGTACACTGATTTGCTAGAAGTAGCGCTGAACAAGAATCAGATTAGACAATCGCTGGAGACACTTTATCCTACAATCACGATTTATAAAAAAGGACGTGAAGTAATTCGGGCAATGGATGAAATCCGTAAGCAGGATACACTTAACTGGAAGCCAGTCAAAATCTCCAAAACCATTAAAGTCGGTGATTCGAATGGAGGGATGCCAAACCTACGGGAGCGTCTTGATTTCTGGAAATATTTGGCGCCCTACGCATTAGAACATGAAAAAGAATATGATTCTACCATGTTTGCTGCTGTTAAGAAATTCCAGCAACGAAACGGTCTAGAGCCTGATGGGGCCTTAGGGAAAAATACGATCGATGCGCTGAATCAATCTCCAGCAGATATGATAGACAAGGCTTCAGTAAATATGGAGCGTCTACGCTGGCTGCCAGATACATTGCGCGGAGCTGAGATGATTTTGGTGAACATTGCCAACTACCAATTGGATTACCTTAGCAATCGAGATACGTTATTTAGCGCCAAAGTGATTGTAGGTAAGAAATACCACGAATCTCCCATTTTTTCCTCTGCGATGAGCTACATCGTTTTTAGTCCTTATTGGAATTTGCCAACCTCCATCGTGCGGAATGAAGTAATGCCGTCAGTACGTAAAAACCCGAATTACTTAGCACAGAAAAACATGGAAGTAGTCACGTTCGCAGGCAAACCTGTGGATCCTGCGTCTGTGAATTGGAGCGGAAAATCCATTCCTTATATGGTACGCCAAAAGCCTGGCCCTACCAATTCTCTGGGCTTGGTGAAATTTATGTTTCCTAATGAATATAGCGTATATATTCACGACACGCCTGCCAGAAGCCTTTTTACGAGAGAAGATCGAGCGCTGAGTCATGGCTGCATTAGAATTCAGGATCCTGCCAACTTTGCGGGACTACTTCTGAAAGGCAATAGTTCGTGGACGCCCGAGAAGATAAATTCTGCTATGCATCAAAGCTATGAGCAGATCGTAACGCTTGACCGTAAGATCCCTGTTGTATTGCTTTACCTTACATTCTGGGCAGACTCAAAGGGACAAGGACATTTCCGACAGGATATTTACGACAGAGATGAGGAAGTTTTGGAGGCGCTACGCAACTAGTTCCTGATTAATATGCTTTTTTTAACCGCAAAGACCACAAAAAAGGCGCTAAGACAGCGTTCTGTCCTTGACAAATGATCATTGAGTGTTTTCACTACATATCCCGAGCATATTAGTTTCTTACTGCTTATGCCCATCGGGTCAACTGGTTGGTAGCTTAATCGGATCTTGCTCGTTTTCATATGGTCAAGCAATTGTCGTCATTCGTTCCTATGGAACGATCAAAAATGAACATATTTTCTTGCTAGCAACCAGTCGTTATTACGGAATGGAATAGTTTGAGCATTGAATTGTTCTATTGACATAGTCGAGCAATGAATATTGGCCATTGCTACTCTTTCATCCTCTTATGTTTATTTAAATTAATGCAGGTTTTTTAAAGAGGAGTTGGCTATTAATTGTAGCTGTTCGTGTGCCACGAAACGTAGGCGACAGAAAGTTTGAACCCCAATTTGGGTAATTAAAAGCACAGTTAAAAAATCGGTGTCTTATGGTCTTGAGTTTTTATTGAATCTCAACCAGTTGATTTCAAGTGTGATGTATCGATGACGCAGGAATTTATTTTTTCATCTAGTTTAGCGTACGAACTTTGACTAATAATGGGTTATACAAAAAGCCTTTTATAAATAAGAAGATAATTATCCCAATATCCGCTGTATTACTTCTAGCGGCAGGACTCACTTGGTTTTTTAACCAGCGCAGGTCTGACATTACGGATGAGCTGTCGCAAAGTCTAAGTGGAGATACAAATACTATTTTGGCACAATCAGGCTATTCAGAAGAAATCCAGGCATTCTATGCTGATCGAGATTACATGGAAGTATGGCTTTTCAATGGAAGTCTTTCCAGCGAAGGAGACGCATTACTTGAGCAAATCGAAGAATCTAAATATGACGGCTTACAACCTTCAGACTATAATTTAGACCAGATCTATTCCCTTTCGGCCAACAAGGACAAGGAGAATAAGAAATTTAGGAATCTGTCTTCTGAGGATAAAGTCAACCTTGAACTACTGTTGACTGACGGTTTTTTCAACCTTGCTCATGACTTGGAAAAAGGCAAAGTAAATCCTTCTACACTTGATCCAAACTGGAAGTTTGAAGAGAAAGAGACTGATATAAATTATTCAGATTTGTTGAGAGACGTGACTAGTGGGAATTCTGTGAAGAAAACTTTCGAGAGGCTATATCCAAATTCTGAACTCTATGCTCATGGCAAGGAAGCGATCAGGGAATTGTATGATATTCGAGATAATGATACTTTGACTTGGAATTTTGAACCTGTTAAGGGTGCCGTCAAGGTGGGAAATAAACATGCTGCCATTCCTGAATTACGCAAGCGACTGGTCTTTTGGGACTTTTTGAAACAATACGACATGGAAGATCCTACACTTTTTGACTCCACGATGTTTGCTGGACTTCAGGACTATCAGAAGTCCAACGGGATGAATCCAGATGGCGTGATCGGTGCCTTGGTCGCTGAGTCTCTTAATAATTCTCCTCAAAATTTAATTGATATTGCTTCCATCAATATGGAAAGACTTCGCTGGATGCCAGCAATTGATTGGGATCAAAAAATGGTTGTAGTCAATATCGCCAACTATCAGCTTGACTATATGGAAAAGTCGGATACAGCCTTTACTGCGAAAGTTATTGTAGGAAAGGAATACAGTGAATCGCCTACATTCACAGCGTCGATGAGTTACATCGTGTTTAGCCCGTATTGGAATATACCTGAGTCGATCACTAATGATGAGATTATTCCATCTGTTCAGAAGAATCCAAACTATCTCTCGCAGAAAAACATGGAAGTGGTAAACGGAAGCGGAGAAGTTGTAAAGGCTTCTAAAGTCAATCTATCTAAAGAAACCGGCTATAGAGTACGTCAAAAACCGGGTGGGGATAATTCCTTAGGCTTGGTGAAATTCATGTTTCCAAATGAGTACAATATTTACATCCATGATACACCGGCTAGAAGTCTTTTTGAGAAAGAAACAAGAGCTTTAAGTCATGGCTGTATACGAATTCAGAATCCAGATCAATTTGCTAAAATACTGCTGAATGATAAAAGCTGGACAGATGAAAAAATCAAGGAAGCGATGAATCAGGAGAATGAAGAGGTGGTGGAGCTGGATAGAAAAATCCCAGTGGTATTACTTTATATGACTTTTTGGGCAGATAAAGATGGTAAAGCCAACTTTAGATCAGATATTTATAATCGAGATAAAGCGCTTTTAAAAGCATTAAGAACAAATAAATCAGGCCTTGATCAGGCTTGATTTGTTGATGTAATTCTCGTCTTTTCCAAAAATGAAAAGCAGAGAGCCATCTTTAATCAGATCAATTGCTTGAGCAGAAAGCTCGCTTGGCAGTGCAGGACAGCCTAAGCTTCGGCCTAGTCTTCCAACTGATTTTGCGAATTCTTCGCGTGCATAATCAGCACCGTGAATGACTATAGCACGATTTCTCGCCTGATCATTAAAACCCTTTTCCAGACCATCCAATCGAAGTGAATAGCCATGCTTACCTGAGTAAGTTTCGGCGGTTTTGTAGAAACCTAAACTGCTTTTAAAGGATTCAGGCTGATTGGAGAATTTTTTTGCCATTAGTTCACCCGAATTTCTACCATGCGAAACCACTGAATTCAAGAGGACTTCTCCTTTTTCTGGGTCAATAATCCACATCCGTTTGGCGGTAGAAGGAAGACTGAAATCAATTACAGTCAAAACCTTGGACTTAAGATTGTCCTTCATTTTGTTCCATCCTTGAATTGCCATGGTGAAGACTTCTTTGGAAGGAAGCTCTCCACTGCTTGTATGCAATCCGTCGTAAATCGAGGAGATCGGATCTACAGATGAGATGGGACTTGGATTGTATTCTTTAACATCTGGATTGGAAAATATTCCAATGAACGATAGAAAGGTAATCGCAAGAGTTTGTGAAAGCATAAATATTTGGGTGGTTTTGCAAATTTAGGAGTATATCCTATGAGTTCAAACGAACTTGAATTCAGTCTCTTATTATAATGGTCATAAAAGATGTGAAATTTCTTATGGAACCTTGCTAAGGGCATTAGTTGTTCTCGGGTAGACAAGAATTCGGGGTGATTTTAATACCAAAAGATAATTCCGTAATTTTGTGAACCGAAATTTATACCGCTGTATTTCAGAATACTTGTAGTTCTGTAACCGTATTAGACTAAAATAATTCAAACAAAAGTTTAAAAACTGCTGTTTTGCTACTTAATGAACGTATCAGTATTTAGAAAAGAACATTTCAACGCGGCTCATCGCCTTCACAATCCTGAATGGTCGGATGAACAGAATCAAGCCGTATTCGGAAAATGTAATAACCCCAATTTTCATGGACACAACTACGAGTTGGTAGTCAAGCTTCGAGGGGAGATTGATCCTCGAACTGGCTATGTTTATGATATGAAAATGCTCAGTGATTTGATCAAGGAGCATGTATTGAGAAAATTAGATCACAAAAATTTAAACTTGGATACCGATGAATTCAAAGAACTTAACCCAACCGCTGAGAACATTGCAGTGGTTATTTGGAATATTTTAAGGGAAAAAATTGATCGAAAATTCGAGTTAACGATTCGACTTTATGAAACAGAAAGAAACTTCGTTGAATACGATGGGAATTAATATCGCTAGAGCTTCAGCGGAGGACATCGGAGATGAGCACGTGGGAACTTCCTTAGAGACGCCTCTTCGGGAAGATGCATTCGAAATGGATGATGAGCTAAAAATGGAGCTGATCGCAAAGCACTTCAGAGAAATCATGCATATCATGGGCTTAGATCTGACAGACGATAGTTTGAAAGGTACTCCAGATCGCGTGGCTAAGATGTACGTGAAGGAAGTATTCAGTGGCTTGGATCCAAAGAATAAGCCTATAGCAAAGCTTTTCGAAAATAAATATAAATACAGTGAAATGCTAGTAGAGAAGAATATCACGTTCTTCTCTCATTGTGAACATCACTTTGTGCCGATTCAGGGCAAAGCGCATGTAGCCTATATTTCCAATGAAAGTGTGATCGGGCTATCAAAAATTAATCGCATCGTTCAGTATTTTTCTCAGCGACCACAAGTACAAGAGAGACTTACCATGCAGATAGGAAATGAACTGGTAGAGGCATTAGGAACTGATGATGTAGCCGTAATTATGGACGCAGATCACATGTGTGTGAGTTCAAGAGGAGTAAAGGACACAACAAGTTCTACCCTGACCTCGTTCTATGCAGGTAAGTTTGAAAAAGACGAACAAACTCGAAATGAGTTTATCAAATACATTAGTTTAGAGAGATGATTTGAATTACTAAACCAACATTGAAACCGAGACGTGAGTCTCGGTTTTTTTTTAAAGTATCGTTTTTTTATCCGCTGTGGACACAAAGGATTGCGCAGAGAGCACAGCTTAAAGTGTTGTCCTGCTTCTCTAGAAACTGAACTTGATATTAGTGTTTTTTTTACCGTAATGGTCATGAAAAAAAAGTGAAGAGGTTTTTGATGAGCTTGGAGTTTTCGTTTGTAAATAGCACATGCGTTTTTTCAATCCCCGCCACGTCAGGCAGGCGCTTCTGGAATGTGGAGTGGAAATTGGGTGCGGAGCCAACTATCCCGAATATCTCGGACATGGGTGTCTCAGAGACATCGTACAAGTTAGTCATGGTTTGACTGCTTCGCAGTGTTTACGATTTTGAAGCATGGACCAATGATCCATTAGGGATCAAACCATGATTAGCCATGAGTAAAACCCATGGAGAATGAATGAGTTTTCGTGGTATTCCCAAGCCTGATGGGCTTGAACATTACAAAAACACCTTTCCTAAATACTCTGCCAACTTGGTTAAATAGACGTGGAAACCATTCTTTAACATCCATTAAAAATCTTATATTGATGCTTACAGTTCGCAATATTTTGCACGAATTGTTGAGATTATTGCACATAGATTCTGTATAAATGATTGAATTTGTATGTGTTAGATGGTTAAAGCCTATTTTTTTGTCTTGGCATTGTATTCGTTTTATAACAGGTATAAAAGCAAAAGGAAGCTAAATTAGAACTACTACGTTGTAGTGTTTATAGGTTTTGAAATAAGATCAAAATTAGTAAGGCTTCCATTTGCCAATGTTCCACCAAAAAATAAAAATCATGAAAAAATTAACTTACTTCTTACTATTTACACTTTTCAGTTTGACAATAGCTGCTTGTTCCAATAAAGGGATGAAAGTAGTCACTAGGGAAGGTGGTGATACTGAACTTACTAATTATTCCACCTATGCATGGGTTGCGGATGTAGAAGGGATTCCTAGTTCATATGCTTTGATAGGACCGCATGAAACAATACTATTCAATAATCCATCTGCCCAGAAAATGATAAAAGATGCGGTAGAACTTCAAATGAAAGCGAGAGGGTTTACCCTAGACAACAGTAACCCAGATATGCTTGTAAACTTCAAAGTTCTTGAAGGTGAAACTGAACTTAGAAAATTTGTATTGGATAATGGTCAGGGATATCTGGGATTCGGTCCAAGATCTACGGCTGTTCAGATGGTTTCAGTAGATGCAGGAACAGTATTAATTAACTTTATGAATTCAAAGTCAGGAGTTCAAATTTGGCAAGGATTTGCCTCAGGTGCCTTAACTTCTAATGACATCAAAAGTATGAGCGCGATGCAAACGAAAGTAGCTGCAATTTTTGAAGATTTTGACTTCAACCAATTTGAGACGAATATAAGCACTGATTAACAGAGATCTAAGTACATATTCTTCGACATTAGAGTCAGAGACAGTCTAAAAATATTTTAACCCAACACTGATTTAAGTGTTGGGTTTTTGTTTGATTTCAGCTTAATGGGGGCGAAGGGCATATGTGTCAACTGTGTCATTTGTGTTACGCAAAAGTAATAGACTGATTTTTCTATGCTCCTAAAAGCTGTAAGTTATTAGCTTCTAATACCTTAAAATCAGTGGGAAGAAAAGTGTTTTTCAGGTGATAAAATGTACTTGACAACTTGTCAATCTTCCTACAAAATCTATCTTGTTAGTAAAACAAGAATCATGAAGAATTTTTTATTCCTAATTATGCTCGCTGTGGCAGCTGCATGCGGCGAAAAGACCCAAGAAATACAATCAGAAGCTTATATTCCAGAGCTTGTCATCACCGATAGTTTGGTGATTGATCACTTGACTTCGCTTGGAATGATAGATGTCAAATATGATCATTCGGAATTTCTTATGTATGATTTTAAGACCAGTGAGTTCGTTAGGGTAGATAAATCTGGAGAGATTCTCCTCAAAGCAAATCGTAGTGAGGATGGGAAAGATAGCTTTAAGTCAAGTTATTTTACAACTGCTCATTACATCCAAAATGATCAGGTTTTAGTTATCACTCATACTTCTGCATTCATTTATGATCTTGATTTTAATCTAATAGAAACTAAAAAAGTAAACTTTGAATTAGTTACTCGAACTATCGGTGGAAGTCGAGCCGCACTTAGTTCTGGCGAATATTTATACACTTTTTCACTCGATGTAACTGGTGATGTCCGAGCAATAGTTGAGTCTGATGACTTCAGTGTCGTCTATCCTTTTATGACAGTTCGCGATATCAATTCACTGGACACATTGCATACAGCTTATATTCCAAAAGGAACTCAAATGGCTATCAATCCTGGTCAATACAATAATTTAGATCCGATTGTGAAACTTGTCAAGGATGAGATGTTTGTTCTTTTTCCCAATTCCCCTGAAATGTATGTCTATGGGTTTCCTGAATTGAAGTTTAAGAGAAAATGGGCGCTAAATCCTGGAAAGAGTTATAAACAGATTTTACCTACAAAGGATGAAACATCATTTGAAGGGTTCTTAAAAGCTTTAGCTAGTTCAGAATATACTAATTTTGGTTTTTCTAACTCCTATTTATTAACTCAATTTACTGGTTTTGCTCCTCAAGAGGAAGTAGACCAACTTCCAAGAGATTATGTGGGTGGCTCAGAGTTTATTGAGTTGGCAAACAAGTATAAATCAACTTCCTATTATCAAATCTTCAAAGGCGAAGAAAAATTATGGCAAGGCATCTGGGATGTGAATCTCAGGTCAGTTCGTGATGTCCTATATTCTAACGCTAAGCCAGGCGAAGAACCGGATGCCGTAGAGAAGGATATGCAGACCTATTATTTTTATGAGTTGCGATAAGTCGAAATTCCTCTGTACGAAAAGGTGGTACTTTCCTTATATAATTAAAACAATCTGCTTCTAAAATGCTTCTATGTGAAAGCGAAATACTTATGAAAGGAAAAAATATAGTGCTAATTGGAGGAAATTCTGGAATCGGAAACGCTGTTTCTGAACTTGCCAAGGCTAGTGGCGCCAACGTATTTACTTATTCCCGAAGCGAAGATGGGGATAACAGATTAGATGTGACAGAGTCATTTTCAGAGATTGCGAACTTGCCTGAAATAATTGACGGTTTAGTTTACTGCCCGGGTTCAATCAATTTGAAGCCATTTCACAGAATTTCTGTTGAAGATTTCAAAGCGGAAATGGAGCTAAATTTCTTTGGGGCTGTAAAAGTTCTCCAAGCTTGCATGAAAAACCTCAAAAAGTCCGATCAAGCATCTGTCGTTTTATACAGCACAGTAGCCGTGCAGACTGGAATGGGTTTTCACTCAGGCATAGCTTCTGCAAAAGGAGCAATCGAAGGGTTGGTAAGATCGCTGGCAGCAGAATGGGCTCCAAATAAAATACGCGTAAATGCAGTAGCGCCCTCGTTGACTGACACGCCCCTGGCTCAGCAGCTTTTGAGTACAGAGGATAAACGATCAGCTTCTGACAAGAGACATCCATTGGGAAGAATTGGAACTCCAGATGATATTGCGGAAGCGACAATCTATCTTTTGTCTGAAAAATCATCTTGGATTACTGGTCAGATCTTACCCGTAGACGGTGGAATGTCTTCTTTAAAGTAAGATTAAAAGCCTTGTTAGTTGATTCTTCAATAAATCAATCGGCATATTAGTTGATTTTCAGCGCAGGAGTTGGTTAGTTTTATATATGAAGCATTTTCTACTAACTGGTTTGAGTTTCTTGGTTCTATCTTTCGGCTGGGCACAATCTAAGTTAAACTCTACCTCTAAGTTAAACTCTACCTCTAAGTTAAACTCTACCTCTGTCAACACCGTCACTGGCCCAATTCCTATCGATTCGATGAGTATTTCGTTGATCCATGAACATATGTTGGTGGATTTTATCGGAGCTGATTCTGTTTCGCCCGCTCGATATAATCAAGATGAGGTGATTGCTAAAGTTTTACCCTATTTACTGGAAGTTAAGAAATATGGAGTTAAGACGATTTTTGATTGCACTCCTTCTTATTTGGCAAAAGATCCAAATTTGCTCAACAAGCTTAGCGAGCAATCTGGAATTCAAATCATCACAAATACTGGCTTTTACGGAGCGGTAGGAGGTAAGTATTTGCCTGATTTTGCTTTTTCCGAAACTGCAGAAGAATTGTCAAATCGCTGGATCTCAGAATTTGAAAATGGAATCGGCGATACGGGAATCAAACCTGGCTTTATCAAAATCTCGGTAAACGAGGAAAACCCACTTCGGGAAGTTGATGCAAAGTTGGTCATGGCGGCTGGACTCACACATCAGAAAACTGGCTTACAGATCGCTTCCCATACCGGTACTTGGGCTACCGCAAAGCAGGAAGTCGCGACTCTTCAGGAAATGAGAATTGATGCTTCAGCTTTTGTGTGGGTTCACGCCCATGCAGAGCAGGATTTTCAGAATTATTTGGAAGCTGCCAAACTGGGAGTTTGGATCAGTCTGGATGGAATAGGTTGGAGTTTGGATGAATATGTGGATCGCTTACTTTTTGCGAAGGAAAATGATTTTTTAGTAAATATCCTGATTTCTCATGACTCAGGTTGGTACGATCCAGCCAAAGTAGATGGGGGAGATTTTCAGCCATTCACCAATATCTTCGAAAAGCTCATGCCTACTCTGAATGCCAAAGGGTTTGATGAGTCAGATTGGCAAATGCTTTTGGAAGAAAATCCTAAAAGAGCGTTTGGAATTAGCAATGGTCAAATTCAATGATCAATTTTCAAACTCCAGAAATAGGTGAATCTATAAAAGGTTTGCAAAATGATGACTTTTAAGTATCTTTGAAAATGAGGATTCTCGTCAAGAAGACTATTTTATATTATACCAAAAAATATCCAATGGCTTCGACTCAACTATTGATTTGGTACAATGAGTTTTCTAAAAGAGAATTCTCAAATTTCAATGAACTGAAACAGATTTATGGAAACGCCAGTATTGTGAGTAATACGAGAGTTATTTTTAATATTAAGGGGAATGATTTTCGACTAGTGGTTTCAATAAATTTTTCGCAGAAAGCTTGCTATGTTTTGTGGTTTGGATTGCATAAAGAATACGACAAAATAGACGTTAGCAAGATTGATTTTGATCCTAAAATTTTAATTTAAACTTGTGATGGATATGAATTGGAAAGTACTGAAAAGCGAAAAAGACTACAGCAAAGCTTCGCTGAGACTTATGGAAATATTCCATGCAGAGCCAAATTCGCCCGAGAATGACGAGCTTGAACTGTTATTGGTTTTGGTCAAAGACTATGATGAGAAACACTATCAGCTTCCCGAGCTTGATCCGCTGGAGGTCATCAAATACAAAATGCAGGAAATGGGAGTCAAAGCCAAGGATCTCGAACCGATCATTGGCAGTAAAGGTCATGTGTCTGCAGTTTTATCAGGCAAACGTGATATCACGCTAAAAATGGCCCAAAAACTTAAAGATTTCTTGAGCCTTCCAGCAGAAGTGTTTTTGCATAGCTCTTGATATTTCGCTATCTCAGTTTAAACTCTGGGATAGCATATTTTTAAAATAGAAGAAACGGCTTCTGGTTAACTTACTACCTAAGCGTGATCATAGCGTTCCTAACTCCATTTCTGAATTTTAATGCTAAAGTCATTTCGATACATGAGTGTGGTAAACTAGAACTTAAACGCCTCCGCCTGCGCTTTTAAGTCAGCTTTAGCTAGCTCAATTTGCCTCAATACTTCCACATCTTCAGCTGGCACCAAGTCTTTAATCGTTTCCAGCGATTTTACATAATAATCCGTCCAAGTATCCAAGACCGTTTGCTCATCTTCTTTGGATCCACCTGCAGCAACTGCTTTTTTACTTAACTCATGTTCTATATTAAGTCGGACAGAAGCTTTTGTCATGAGCATTAAGATCGTTTGTTCGGCTGTATTTGAGTCAGCATTTAAAAGTATATATGCAGAAACCAAAGCTGCTGTACCCACATTAACCAAGGTTTTTTGAGACACTTTGTCCAATCGATCATTGTCTGTGTGATAAAACTGATCGGTAAAATGCCACAATAAAAGTCCTGGAATATCTGCCTGAAGGAATGGCGTATGATCAGAACCTCCTTCGAAAGGATTTGTCTTTACCACCCAGTCTGCATACTTGCCTTGGGCTTCGAAATTGGTTAGGATAAAGTCGTTTAAATAATGGGGTTTCATTTGGTCAACCGTCATCGGAGAACCTCCCCACTCACTATGCTTGTCCTCCCCGCGAGTCCAGATTGCAGAGGGATCAGGCATTTTTTCGATGAGGAAAGTTCCTCCGGTCACATCCGTATTTTCCCCCACCATATCCAGAGAAATACCCCAATTGATATCAGCTTGCCTGCGGTCCTTCTCCTTTATGTATCTTCTGGTTGAAATGATCTCATCTCCCCAGAGGAAAGTCAAGGTACGCTTGAGATCCAATTTGTCCTTCTTAATCAAATCAGCCGTGATGCTCGCCATTTCTAACTGTGCACCTACTCCAGTAGCGTTGTCATTTGCTCCGGGCTCCTGGATGTGAGCAGAGAAAACTAAGCTTTCCAGCGGCAGCTCGCTTCCTTTTACATTCGCAACTACGGTAAGTTCTTCTGAATCAAAAATCTTCGTTTCGGCTTTCACCAGCACTTCTACCTTGCCTTTGGCCAACTCAGCTTTCAATTTTTCGTTGGCTTCAAAAGAAAGCGCAATCGCCCAGGCAGGATTGTCAGCGGAATATCTCAAACTTCTAAATTGGATAGAAGTGACATTCTTCTCAGGTTGTAAATAGGCTGGCATATCATAAGTCAACACGCCCAAAGCACCTTTCTCAGTTACTGATGACTGTAAAACCCTATAGCTTACAACGTCTGAAAAAAGGATTTTTCCAGCTACTTCTTTTGACTCTAAGTCTTCTTTGCTTTCTACATAAACTACTTCTGCTTGAACCCCTTCTACTGGGGTAGAGCTCGAATACATATAAATCATGTTTCGGTTGGTCTCCGATGAAAGTAAATTATCGGCACTGCCCACGATTTTCAAAGATGAAGAAACAGGCTCCCAAGTTGGTCGGCTCATCTCACGAGTTTCAATTCTATAAGTGAATCGATCTGAAGCTGTAGTTTTTTCCTCCAAAATATAACCAGCTGCTTCCAGCTTCTCAGTGATCCGATATACGGTGTTATTAAATCCCGTATTCCCGGCTACTCGCCAATATTTCTCTACGAAAGCGACTGTTTCATAAGCCAAATCACCTTTGAACTCTGGTCTTACCAGCTTGAAATAGGGATCTGTGAGTTTTTGAAGGGGTGCATTTTGAGCAAAAGATAAGGTGCTAAGGAGTAGCAAAAGGAATGGGAGGGATGCTATTATTTTCATGTCGAAAATGTGAGTTCTAGTTGGTATAGAGGTGCTAGATAATACTTTCTGAGTTGAAATAGATAACCGTTTAGGGATTTTCGAATTAGATTTTACGAGGTCAATGAAACTTCAACCCAAATTTCCCAATCCCTTCCAACCAAACATTATTCTGTAAAATTTCACAGATCATTTCCTCAGTTTGCCCGCCCTGATTACCTTTGCGCATGGCAGAACAAATCTTGATCCTCGACTTCGGTTCTCAGTACACACAACTCATCGCCCGACGAGTTAGAGAGTTGAATGTTTATTGCGAAATTCACCCCTATAATAAAGTTCCAGAAATCACCGCTGATATCAAAGGTGTCATACTTTCAGGATCTCCTTTCTCTGTTCGAGAAGCAGGTTCTCCTGATTTAGATTTGGACGTTTTGAGAGGCAAACTCCCACTTTTAGGCGTGTGCTACGGTTCACAACTTTTGGCTCAGAAATACGGAGGAGAGGTGCTTCCATCCGAGATCAGAGAGTATGGCCGGGCAAACTTGAGTCATCTTGATACACATTATGACCTACTCAAGGAAATGAGCCATGGTTCGCAAGTTTGGATGTCTCATGGAGATACGATCAAGAATTTGCCAGAAAACTTTGATGTAATTGCTAGCACAGACTCTGTTCGAGTAGCTGCATTCAAAATAAAAGGTGAAGAAACTTACGGAATTCAGTTTCATCCGGAAGTAACTCACTCCTCAGAGGGCAAGAACCTCCTTAGAAACTTTGTAGTTGGAATCTGTGGCTGTGCCCAAGATTGGACTTCTGATGTGTTCATCGATGCTAGTATTGCTGATTTGAAAGCTAAAATCGGTTCTGATAAGGTCGTGATGGGACTTTCTGGAGGCGTGGATTCTTCCGTTGCAGCTACGTTGATTCACCGCGCGATAGGTGACAACTTGATCTGCGTGTTTGTGGATAATGGCTTGCTTCGCAAAAATGAATTCGAAGAAGTGTTGGATTCGTACAAGCACATGGGATTGAATGTGATTGGCGTAGACGCTAAGCAGAAATTCTATGATGCGCTAGCTGGAGTAACCGATCCTGAAGCCAAAAGGAAAGCAATTGGAAATGCATTTATCGAGGTTTTCGATGAGGAATCAAATAAATTAGAAGGCGTAAAATGGCTCGGACAAGGGACTATTTACCCTGATGTGATTGAGTCGATCTCTGTAAAAGGCCCTTCTGCAACTATCAAATCTCACCACAATGTGGGCGGTTTGCCAGATTTCATGAAGCTTTCTGTAGTAGAGCCATTGAATACCTTGTTCAAAGATGAGGTTCGTGAAGTGGGACGTGCTTTGGAGATTGTAGAGAAAATTATCGGAAGACATCCCTTCCCAGGTCCGGGACTTGGAATTCGTATTTTGGGAGATGTCACTGCTGAAAAAGTGAAGACTCTTCAGGAAGTTGATTATATTTTTATCCAAGGTTTGAAAGATTCTGGACTTTACGATCAGGTTTGGCAAGCAGGAGCGATGCTGCTTCCAATTCAGTCTGTAGGTGTGATGGGAGATGAGCGTACGTATGAGAAAGTTGTTGCTTTGAGAGCTGTAGGTTCTGTAGACGGAATGACAGCAGACTGGATTCACCTTCCTTATGAGTTCTTGGGCAAGATTTCCAATGAAATTATCAATAAAGTGAAAGGTGTAAACCGCGTCGTATACGACATCTCCTCTAAGCCACCTGCAACTATTGAATGGGAATAGAGCTCCTTTGAGGTGTCATTTCGAAGAATGAGAAATCTCCTCGAAGGTGTTATGTTTTGATATTCAAAAACCTGAAGACAATTCTTCGGGTTTTTACTTTTCTAGCCTTTTCGGCTTTGTACCAGTAACATGTCAAAAGTATTAAAGGATTTGGTAAATCCACGTATTGAGGCCGCATCGGACACCTGACATCTAAGGTCCAGCCTCCAAACCAAAGAATTCAATGTTGCTGGCATTATTATGAATAATATTACTTCCCCCCCCTTTTCGGCCTGAACTTTGGGTTTGAAAATAATGGGTTAAATTTGTACTCCCTGTTTGATGTTTGATTCACCTCCAAAAAATGAAAAAATTTCTTTTAGCACTTCCGGTATTTTTCATCTTGAGCATAGCTATCGCTCAAATCCCTACACCGGATGGGTATCGCAAGGCACAGTCCGAATTGGCAGCCAAAAACTATTGGGAAGCTATCCCGCTTTTCAAGCAATTCACTGATCCGAAACAGTATGGTAATTTGGCAAATTACGCAGCATTTCATTTGGGTGAGGCGTCACTTGGAGCCAATCAGCCCGTGCAAGCAGTAGCAGCATTGGAGCCGATAGTGAGCGCTAGTTGGGCGAAATCAGATGATGCTAAATACCTATTGGCTATTGCCTATTTCAAAAATCAACAGAATATAGAAGCGCTTCAGATCATCAAAAAGATTAAAGATGATAAGATTATTAAGATGGCAGAGAATGCTACTTATGAAAATTTGAAGCAGGTTAGTGCCAGCTTTATGATAGCCAATATTTCTGAGTTCAAAGAAAATAAGGGTTATGGAGAGGCTTTGAAGCGTGTGTTGGAGAGCCAAAGTATTCTTTCCGCAACAGAGCGAGCTGTTTACTATGAATTGCAAGGCAAGGGATTCGAGAATAAAAATGTAGTAAAGGATGACATTTTGGATATCGTGGTGATTTTGCCATTTACCAATTCCTCCCGCACGAATTTGTCCAGTATTCCGCAAAGTGATTTTGTCTTTGAATTGTATCAGGGTTTAGAATACGGCATAGAGCAATTGAAAAAAAGTGGAACAAAGGTCAATATGTTGACTTTTGATTCGAATAGAGACATAGCGCATTTGCATACTATATTAGCAGATCCAGCTATTGCTTCTGCTGATGTCATCATTGGACCTATTTATCCCGAAGAAGCTGATTTGGTCAGTAGCTTTGCCGAAACGGCTAGGATTCCATTCGTTCATCCACTTTCTAACCTTGGAGATAGATTTGAGGAATTGACTTACAGTTATTTGTTCCGCCCGTCTGTAAGTTCAATTGCAACAGGAATTGTGGAAGGTTTGAGAAAACAGAATTGGGGAAAGAAAGTGGCGATAGGATACAGCGGTAGCGCCCGTGATGAGATGCTAGCGAAGATGCTGCAAGATCAATTGCCAAAGGCAGGATTTCAATTGATGAAATTTGAGCAAATAACTCCGAAAAATACCAGTGATTTTTTACAAGGATTGGGTATTAGAAGCGGTCAGTCGAAGATGTCTGTAGATCAGGTTATTCTACTTTCAGATGATCCATCCATTGCCCAGCCTGCTTTTTCACTCATGGAATCAATCACAGCTTCTATTCCTACTTTAGTAATGGACTCTTGGTTGGGATTTAACTTTGCCAACTATGAAATGCTGGAGTTTCCAAACTTCTATTTCATCGGAAATAATACCCTGAATTTATACGGAGAACCTATGCAGCAATTCCGAAACAGATTCTATAATAAGTACCTGAATTTCCCAAGTATGAACACCGCACTTGGAGTGGAAATGGTCAACTGGATTGCTTCTAACATATCCGATACCAAAGGCTTTGATTTGAGAAGAAATCTAGATCAGAAAGCATTTCAGCCAGGTATGTTGACTTGGGAGTTTAACTTCCAAGGCACTCATAATAATCAATATGTGCCTCTGTTTACGTTAGAAGCAGGGGAATTAAAACCTTTAGATTAACCCATGGATATTTCTAAGAGTAAAGAGCTTTTTTCAAAAGCCCAAAATTTCATTCCAGGTGGTGTGAATTCGCCTGTTCGTGCCTTTAGAGCAGTAGGTGGAGAGCCACTTTTCATCAAAAAAGCCGAAGGAGCATTTTTGTATGACGAGGATGGAAATAAATTTATTGAACTGATCAATAGCTGGGGGCCAATGCTTCTGGGACATAATCATCCTAAGGTCAAGGAGGCTGTGATTAACGCAATGGAAGATGGTACTTCTTTCGGGGCGCCGACCGCGCGTGAAGTGGAGATTGCAGAGTTGATCGTGAGTATGGTTCCTTCGATCGAGAAAGTTCGGATGGTGAATTCTGGTACCGAAGCAACGATGTCTGCGATACGTGTGGCTAGAGGCTTTACCGGCAGAGATAAGTTCATTAAAATGGAAGGTCATTACCATGGGCATGGGGATTCATTTTTGATTGCCGCTGGTTCTGGTGCGATGACTATGGGCGATCCGGATTCTCCAGGAGTTACCAAAGGAACAGCAAAAGACACATTGATTGCTCCTTATAATAATTTGGAAGCTATTGAAGATCTTATAGCTGCGAATTCAGGAGAAATTGCTGCATTGATTTTGGAGCCCGTTCCGGGAAATATGGGGCTTTGCCTACCAAAGGATGGTTATCTACAAGGTTTGCGAGATATCTGCACCAGAGAAGGGATTATCCTAATCTTTGATGAAGTGATGACAGGTTTCCGCTTGGCAAAAGGTGGAGCACAGGAAGTTTTTGGAGTTACTCCAGATATGACGACACTTGGTAAAATTATCGGTGGAGGAATGCCGGTAGGAGCTTATGGAGGAAAGAGAGAGTTGATGGAGTTCGTATCTCCTGCTGGCCCGGTTTATCAGGCTGGAACGCTTTCTGGAAATCCGATTGCTATGGCTGCTGGACTGACCATGTTGCATTATTTGAATTCCAACCCAGGAGTTTATGAGGAGTTAAATCACATCGGTACGAAATTGACCGATGGGATAAAAAGTATTAATAAAGAATTGGGCTTGGACTACACTGTGAACCAAAAGGGAAGTATGTATTCTCTGTTCTTTACTGATATTCCAGTGTTTGACTTTGAAAGTGCAAAGACTGCGGACACAGCGTTATTTGGGAAGTATTTCCAAGCGATGCTGAAGCGAGGAGTTTATTTGGCTCCATCACAGTTTGAGAGTTTGTTCTTGTCCACTTCTTTGAAAGACGAGTTGATCGATCAGATATTAGTTGCTCATAAGGAAGCAATGGTGGAGATCTTGGAGTTGTAGTTGAAATATATATGAACCAAATTTTCTACCGTTAAAGAGACAAAATTGTTATAGAAGAAGCTCAAATCTTGATTTGAGACTACTTCGGTCTCTCGGTAGCTATCGGGACGTCATCCCCGCTTGTCTTTTCGGGCGGGGTCTCCCCAACCTAAAACAAAGAGATTACGATTTCTGGCATATTTAAATAATAACAATCTTAGATTCAATTGATAAATACACTTTGTACTGTCACTCTTTCTTTTCAACCTTCCCCCAAATCATATTCCCTATTTTTTCTCCTTGTTTGACACCTTCTTCTATGGCATCTCGGAAGTGAATCCCACCATATAGTCTAGAAATAGCAGCTTCCTCTGAAGCATGTAGAAAAGATGGAAAGGGTCTTTCTGGTAATCCAAAATACGTTTCCGAGGTATCAACAAAATCAAAATTGTCACCAAAATACCCTGTCAAGACTACTGCGGACGCTCGACTAATTACAGAATGTCCCGATGTGTATTCCGGGAATGGAGGAGTTTGTAAAAGAGGTCTCCATCGTTGATCCATTTGCTGATTGATGACTGTTTCAGGCCTTATTCTATCCGTGTCATATTTTGCTCTCCAGCAAGAAATGAATGCATCATGAAGAGTCATTCCCACCAGCGCATGTACGTATGCTGTTTCTGCAAATGACAATTTCCCTTTTTGCGCAGCAATCCCGGTAATCCCAATCCAGTGTCCTCCTGGAGATATTTTCTTTACTCCAATGGCCATGTGTCCCGTAAACTCTACTTTAAAAGGATTACAATCCCAGAAGTTGGCGATCAACTTTCTTTCCTCATTCAATTCGTTGATAGTGGTATAGACTTCCATCAATTGATCATGGAATGAACTTCCCTCAGTCATGTCAAACGGAGCCATTGGCGCTGGCTCAAAGTTTTCTAAGTTTTGTATGAAAAATGGTTTAATCGTTTTCCACTCTGGTTCTACTGCTGAGATGTAAGCTGGAGGAGTCGGGTACCAGAATCCTTCCCCCGGTTGAGGAGTGTAGCGAGTCAGAGTAGAAAGCTGTAAGTAGCCATCTTTTTTTGCCACTTCCATGACTCTGGCAGCTACAGACTGAGCAAAGTCTAGGTGAGCTTGAAGTTCCTTTTTGGAAATTATTTTTGCCTTTAAAGCATTCTTGATCCACTCTGCTTGCTTTTCTTTCAACAGATAGCCTGAAGGCATGATTGCTTCACCTACTTTCAGCATGGCGTAAATTGACGCAAATTCAGGTGAGCTGATTCCTGAGTATGAAATTTCCCAATCTTGCCTTGCCAAATAGGTTTGGTTTAAAATATCTTGGTGCTTAAAGCCGCCTCCTGATTCTCTTGCAATTAGATATGCAGCAAGATTGGAATAAGCATAGATTCTTGCCGCTACAGGTGGACTCGCTACATCAGTTACCATCACTTCGGTAATATGAAATAGTTCTTCAGCATAAAGCGTTGACCAGTTGATATCCTTGTCCTCAGCGAAAGAAGGCTGCATCACTAAGAAAATGAGCATTAATAATGCAAAAGAAGATTTTATTAATTGAATCATCTGATTTTATAACTTTCCAACCTATGTTGATTGATTCCAAAAAGTAGCTGAATCCCCGTATCTGTTTTGATAGGCAAAATACATTTTATATCTCCTTTGATAGCCAAACCTGATTCCGATGGACTGAGTGGAATGAAATTCCCTTTGCCATCTCCGATAAGTACGAGACCGAGTCCAGCATCCATCAACCCGATTCGGATTCGGGAATAACTTTGGTTACCGCCCAGGATCAGATCCATATTCCCATCTTGGTTGAGGTCTAGTGGTAAGATGCTAAAGATAGGGAAGGATTGAGCTAGTCTTGGCAGTACTTTCACTGAGAAGTCCTCACCCTCACCATTGTTTATTAAAGCTACTGAATGCAGGGTGTTTGCTTCCAGTACCTGTGCTTTTTCGAGTTCGTGAACCGTGAAAAGATCACCCATTGTAGCGTTCGAATAGGAAGCATAATCAGTGAAGCGACTCCTCATACTTGCCATTTGATCGAGCAGCTCATCACGGCTCGGATAAGGATACATTTTGTCACCTATGAAGCATTCCAGTATCGGATCAATTGATCCATTTTGATCAAAATCAGCCGCATATAGCCGTAGCGTCTTGCCCTCATCAGCTTCGAATTGGGAGTTTAGACCAAAGTTTCCAGCGATCAAATCCAGATCTCCGTCCCCATCAATATCTGCTTTGGATAGTGTGTTCCACCATCCTGAAAGTGCCGAACTGAAATAGGTGGAGGTTTGATTTTCTAAAGTAACTCCAGTATTGATCAAGGCTGTGATAGGCATGTATTCACCTGCTAGAATCAGATCCATCTTCCCGTCCGAATTCAAATCCAACAATTCCGAAGAAGTGATCAATCCGAGTTTCCCGTCATTTGGTAAATAATCTTCAGTCAGATCAATGAAATTCCCTTTGCCGTCATTGATCAGTAATTTGCTTTCAGGAATGATCGGGTAGCGTCCAGGGATTAATCTAGCTCCGACAAATAAATCCAAGTTCCCATCGCCGTTTACATCAAGAGCCTGGGCAGTACCCGTGCTGAATTTATAGTTTGGAAATGAGTTTTGCAGTGTCAGTTTTCCTGCGCCATCATTCAGATAAAGTCGATCCAGCAACGATTCATCAGAAGCTAAGTAATCGTGGTAACCACCGCTTCCTATAAATAAATCCTGATGCCCATCCCCATTGAAATCTTCGAAAATAGCAACGGCATCTGTAAATTCACTAGAAGACTTGAATCCGGAATAGTTTTTCCAGCTTTCATTTTCGTAAGTCATTATTTTTCCAGCTTGCCCCTTTGAACCTCCAATAAAAACCTCTGGATTTCCATCGTTATTCAGATCTCCTTGAGATAAAATAGGACTAATATAGCTCGCCATAGTAAGCATCAGAGGCTGGCGCTTAAAATCGTTGTATAGATTGGGTACAGGTATGTAATCGGGAGCGAAATCAGTTTTCGTCATTAAGAGAACTGGCTCAGCGGAGACTTGAGGGCGATCAGAACTTTCTTTTTGAATCGTGAGGTGCTGATTGGAAGCAATGTTTTCGAGAAATTGTAATGAGCCATCCGGCCAGGTAATTTGAATTAATGGTATCGTAGAAAGGTCGTCTAGTCCAAATTGAAGTCTCGGACTGACGGAGGATTGAAAACCTCTGACAGGCTGCAATTCCAATGTTTGGGTTTCTCTGCCTGTAAAGACCTCTACTTTGGCTCCTATAGCATAAGTATTTCCGGAATTCTCCTTTAGCGAAATCTGCACCCAATTCTTCTTAGCGCTAACATTTTCATAGATGGAGGCTTGATCATTTAGGTTATTTACTACTAGATCGAGATCTCCATCATTATCCAAATCTGCATACGCAGCACCGCTGGAAAATCCTTTTTCGCCAAATCCCCACGCTATTGACCTGTCTTTGAAGTCTAGATTTCCTGTGTTTTCAAATAGGTAATTATGAACAGGAGTGGAGGTCATGGTCGTGACTAGATGAAGTGTATCTGCCTTTTCCTTTGCAATCGCTTGCTTGAAATAGTAATCCCCTTTGTACTTCAAAAAGTCTCGATTGGTATAATCCCTGTAGTAACCATTAGTGATAAAAAGGTCTTTTTTGCCATTATTGGTTGCATCAAAAAACAAAGCAGACCAGCTCCAGTCGGTATTAGAAATGTTTGCAAGTTGGCCTACTTCTGAAAATAGGCCATCACCCTGATTTAACTGAAGCATATTCCTCATGCTTTGATGGTGAAAACCCTCCTTTATCATCAAAGCATATTGTTCGTAATTCTCTGGACCATATAGCAGCTTTTGTCGCTCATTGTCCTCAGGAAGCATGTCCAGTGTATAAATATCAGGCTTTCCGTCATTATTGACATCCGAGATATCAGCTCCCATGGAAAAGTGGGAGATATGCTGAAAATACTCCGACATACGATCTGTAAATGTCCCATCACCATTGTTGATGTAGAGGTAATCAGGCTCTATATAGTCATTGGTGACTAGTATGTCTGGCCAGCCATCTTGATTGACATCCGAAGAAACGATTCCTAATCCAAAGCCCAAAGCAGAACCTTTTATGCCTGCTTGCTCGCTGATGTCAATGAATTTACCCCCATCATTTCTGAAAAGCTTATCACCTGCATAGGGATGTCTGATTTCTTTTGCGTCACCGAATTCTAGCTCATTGATGACTTGGATGTTATGATTGAGTAAGTATAAGTCCAAATCTCCATCCCTGTCAAAATCAAAAAATAAGCCTTGCGTGCTATTGGAAGGATCCGCTAGACCATAAGTTTTTGCTAGGTCTTTGAACGTGAAATTACCTTGATTAATCCAGAGCTCATTTTCTCTGGATTCTGGTTTTCCTTTACCGGAATAGCATACATAAATATCCAATAAGCCATCACCATTCACATCGGCCATACTGACACCTGTGGTCCAGCTATCTTTCCCTTCTACTCCAGCCGATTTAGTTTTATCTTCAAATTTCCAGTTTCCCAGATTTCGATATACTTTATTGGAACTCATGTTAGCAGTAAAAAATATATCCTCTAACCCATCATTATCCAAGTCTCCGACAGCAACACCGCCACCATTGTAGAAGTATTCATAGCGTAGAATATTGTTTTTATCGTCTTGTTTTAACTGGTTTTTGAAAGTAATCGCAGCTCTTTTGTTAGAGATTTTTTCGAACGCCGTATTCGGAGATTGAGCTAGAAGTGTGTTACCAAGCTGGATAACTAAGATAAATCCTAAAATCAGTAATGTGACTGTTTTGGACTGAGTATGGAACCTCATGCAGAGCTTATGTTTAGCCCAATCGACTGATTAAATCTTCAAAGAGCATTTCATTCACGACAGCGACTCCACCTAAAAGGCCAACGTCTTTACCTAATTTGTAAAGAACCAATTGGGACTTTTCACGCGATTTTGCCATGCTGTAAATATTCAATGCTTGTTGAATTGGGGTGATTAAATATTGATTTGCTTCGGCTACTGATCCACCGATGATTATTAACTCAGGATTCAATATTTGGATAAGCATAGAAATTCCTCTTCCGAGATCTAAGCCAGCTTCTGAAAGGATGGTGATGGCTCTCTGATCCCCAGATAAGGCGGCTGTTACTACAAGATCTGGTACAATGCCACCTTCCAGATTTCGAGACATTCTTGCTAATATACTGTCTTTATCCAGTTTAATGGCTGCTTCTGCCATCTTCACGATAGCTGTGCCAGAAGCAACTGCCTCCAGACAACCTTTTTTGCCAAAAATACAAGTCACATCTCTGGATTCAAAGATAGGTGAGTGACTGAATTCCCCTGCAAAACCGGATGCACCCTGGTATAACTTCCCGTCTATGATGATTCCTAGCCCAATTCCCCAGCCAATAAAGAGGCCAAGTACATTTTTATAATTATGATCGGTAGCGAATTTGAATTCAGCCAAAGTCATTGCTCGAGCATCATTTTCGAGAAATATTTTCTTAGAAAATCTAGTTTCTAGGTTTTCAAGAAGTGTTTTATCACCAAATCTCAGGTAGGTGTAATTTACCCCACCAATAGAATCGGTCAAACCAGGCATGGAAAACCCAATTGCAATTACTTTGTGAGCGGGAATCTCCGTCTTAATCAAGTACGATTCGATCAGTTCGCAGATATGCTCAAAAGTTTCCTTTTCGTTGTCTAAGCTTATTCTATGACTTTCTTTCTCGGTGACAATTGTGTGATTGCAAGAGTAAAGCGCAAAATTGATATTGAATTTGGAGAGATCAACTGACAGCACATAGAAAGCATCTAGCTCCAATCTATACAGATCTGGCTTTCGTCCACCCTTAGACTCTGCACGTCCTTCTTTGATTACTTCTCCACTGGAAATCAAGTCACCTAGTAGTGAATTGACAGTTGGTAAAGATATTCCAACTTCAGCGCATATCTCGCTGGCAGTGTTGGCACCTTTAGTATATAGGTTCTTAATAATCTTAATTTTGTTGAGGTAGCTTTTGATTTCTACCACTCCATCCATTTTATCGATTACTTCTTGAGGGTTAATTAAGTGCATAGGTCTAAATTATTCCTCAATTACGACAATTTTTCATTTTCAAAAAAGAACTTTTTTAAAAAATTAAGATAACATGAGTTTAATTGTTGTGATATCTCGGGAATATTGAATAGTTGGGTGTCGTTTTCTGTAAAAGATTTCGAATGTAAGAATTTTGATGAAGAATTCATTTTTCGAATGAATTAAGTATTTTTGAGAAATGTATTTTCAAAAATAGGTATGAATTTAATAGATATTAATGCTGGCCTTGGCAAGGAAGAGGTATTCCTGAAAGTCCAAGACTTTTTGGACGTAAAAGGTTTTAGAATCTCTAAAGTGGATCAGACTAGACCTTGGGGTGGTTTTTTTGTGCTGGACGAAAGCCAGATACGTGAATTTAGAGCAATGTTTTTTGATGATGTTGACCTTTCGGAGGAGCAATTGGAGCAGAAATTAAGCCCAAAGTTTTTGCTGGTAGCTCCTGGAGCCCGTCTATCCTGGCAATATCATTTTCGAAGAGCCGAGCTTTGGAAGCTTATTAACGGGGAATCTGGAATTGTTCGCAGTGAAACTGATGAGCTTGGGACTTTGGAGAAAATGGAGCTTCGTAAAACAGTGTCCTTGAAGCAAGGTGAGCGCCATAGGTTGGTAGGCTTAGATACTTGGGGGATTGTAGCTGAGATATGGATGCATGTGGATCCAGAAAATCCATCCGATGAAGAAGATATTGTACGGCTAGAAGACGATTACGCTAGGAAATAAAAAAAAAGCTCGGGGTTTAAACCGAGCTAAAAAGCTTAAATTTTGTCCTTCGTAGCTCAATCACACTCAAATAAGATTTTCAGTTTAAAAAAATCCTGCTGAACTAGGTAAAAGAGTGGATTAGAGTACATGTATCTATTTAAAAGAATACATGTAAAAAGAGCTCATGTGGATACGAAAATATGTTTACAATCGATCTATCTTTTTAGCGATTTCCTCAGCTTCCACAGCCAGTCGGTCTGCTTCTTTTCTATTCACCTGAGATGCTTTATGTACTTCAGCCAGTTTCTTTGAATAGGCTTCCTGTAATTTCTCCTTTTCTGATTTCTTATTAAATAATCCGAACATAAGATGTTTTATTAATCAAACCGAGTGACGTATGATTTGTTATGAATTAGTTGAAATTAAGCAGATTGGTAATTGATTCTTCCTGAATTTCATCATTCTTAAAATTGATCAAATCCTCCAAACGTCCAGCTGGATTGTAGTATCTCCAAGGACCTTCCTTACTTCCGTCTTTCATTTGACCTTCAGAAGCTTTTCTTCCATTCTCATGGTAAAAAAACCAAGTACCATCGGCTTTTCCTGAGACATAGTTCCCCTCTGATTCTTTTTTGCCATTTACGTAGTAGGTGATTCTTGTTCCTTTTCCATCTTTCAGCGTTCCTTTATCTAAGTTCTCACTTCCGTCATTGGATTTATAATCACTGACATTCATAAGGCGACCGTTGTCCCAAAATTCTTCTTGAGTCAGCTGCTTATTGTCATAAAAAAGTCCCCAGATTCCATTTTCAAATCCGATATTGTAGCTGCCAACAGATTTCAGCTGGCCACCATCGTAATAGTAAACCCATTGGCCATTTTCTAGCCCTAGGGTGTATTCCCCTTCAGCTACAAGTATTCCGATTTTGTTGAAATATTTCCACAGGCCAGTTTTGAGATCATTTCTATATTCTCCAAGCGAATAAATCTCTCCATCAGAGAAAAAGTTTTTCCAAATCCCAGTTTTCATTCCAGTTTGATATTGGCCGGATACTGACACTTGGTTAGAACTATGATATTCTACATAGTCGCCTACAGGAACACCTAATTCATACGTTTTTCGCTTGGCCACCGCCTTGTTAGGGAAATATTCTTCCCAAGTCCCAACTGCTATTCCGTTGTCATATTTTTCTATTCTCGCTAGTCTTTGATTTTCGTAGAAATACTTCCACGTGCCAATTCGATTGCCATTTTCATCATAAAATTCCTCTGACTCTTTGGATTTTGTGCCTGTGAAATAGCGTGTCCATTCCCCTATTTTTCTACCTTCTTTATAAGTTCCCTCCTCAACTATAAGATTTGGATACGTCAATCTTTTAAAAGCCCCGTCAAGTTCACCCTGATTATATAATCCTTCTGTAATCAATATCCCTTCTTGATCGTATTCTAGAAAAGGGCCTTCTCTGAGGCCATTGACATAGAACTCTCTTACAGCTACCTCTCCGATGTCATAATATTGTACCCACTGACCGGTCTTTTTGCTGTTTTCATACCGGCCTTCTATGGATACCTGAGTTGCATCAATGTATTCAGGCATACCAGTTCTCCCGAAATATTCTATGTACTTACCTACAATGACAGAATCCTGAAAAATCATTTCTTTCTTCAATGCACCGTCTGCGTCATATGATTTGAAAGGGCCGAAAAGTATTCCTCCTCTATATTCTGCCACTACTTTTTTTCTCCCATCTGGATAAAAACTTACCCAACTGCCATTCCGCGCACCATTTTTGAATATGCCTTCAGTCAGAAGTATATTTGTTTTGGGATTGTAATATTTCCAAAGCCCCTCTCTTAAAGCAGCTGTCAGAATCCCAGATGACATTAGTGTGGAGTCTGAATTGTATTGGCGAACCATTGTGCTTTCTTGGGCAAATAGTGGTGTGCTGAGGAGAATTAATGCGAAAAGAATATATTTCATATAGTTTGGATTTCGAGTGGATTCAGCGGCTTTTCTGAATCTTTCAAAAGGATGAACTGAATAGTGTACGAATGAACTTGATTCCTGTTTAAAAATAAGTTAATTCCAGCTTTATCCCATTTTTTTACGAAAGTAAGAATATCAATTTATTTAGTTCATCCAAAATTTCTGACTTAATATCAGTTATTTCTCCAGATATCTGAATGGGTTTGTGCCATTGGTAGAAAGTTGACTTTTTGAGCAAATTAGCTGTTGGAGTACTGGTAGAAGCACTTTTCAGAAGTGTTTCTGGATATTCCCAGGGCGTAAGAGATTGGTCAAAAGCCCAAAGGTGGTCAGTCAATTCTTCAAAAGGTGCTTTAGGATGATTTTTCCCTAATAAAACAAATAAGAAAAGCCCATGTCCAAACCAGTTTAATACCCGAATATTCAGACCAACCTTAAGATCAAAGTCTCTGATCAAATCCAAAACTTGGTAGGGAAACCCTTTAAGATCGTTCCCTTTAGAAAGTTTTGCCCCGCGACTCGAAGAATGGATTTGTGTAAGTTTTTCAGAATCAACTGAATTCCCCACCTCTGCGAGAATCTCCCAAAACTTAGCTTTTAGAATATTTTGGCGAGGAATTATATCCTGATCAAGCCAAAGTTCAAGATCTAACTTGTTGGGGTTTTCTACCATTTACCACTTAAGTAATGCGGAAGCCCAAGTGAATCCTGAGCCAAATGCAGCAAGGCAAATCAAATCACCTTCCTTGATTTTACCTTGTTCCCATGCTTCACTGAGCGCAATTGGAATCGTGGCAGCAGTTGTATTTCCCATGGTCATTATATTGTTAAAAACTTTTTCGTCAGGAAGTCCTAATTGCTTCTGGATATATTGGCTGATCCGAAGATTCGCTTGATGTGGAACGAGTAAGTCAATAGCTGATTGATCTAGTTGGTTTGCTTCAAGAGCTTCCTTGATCACTTCCATGAATCTTACTACGGCATGTTTGAAAACGGCATTTCCATTCATTTTTAGAAAGAAACTGCCAGATTCGATCAGTTCTGGAGAAATCCTCACTTCTCTGCTACTCCCAGGGTCTTTACAATACAATTCTTCAGCATATTCACCCTGAGCATGAAGATGAGTACTAAGGATTCCCGGTTGATCGGATTCTACTGCGCCAAGAACTGCAGCACCTGCTCCATCTGCAAAAATCACCGAACTAGATCGGCCTTCGTCACTTTTGTCCAAAGCAGAAGACTGAATCTCTGCGCCTATTACAAGTATTTTTTTGTACATACCAGTTTTGATAAACTGATCTGCGATTGAAAGTGCGTAAATAAAACCAGAACATGCATTTCGAATATCCAGCGCCCCAATTGTTCCCATGCCCAATTCTCGCTGAAGCAAAACGCCATTTCCAGGTATAAAATAATCAGGAGTGATGGTAGCGAAAACAATGAAGTCTATTTCGGAAGCCTGCACACCAGCTCTAGCCATAGCCATTTGAGCTGCTTTTTTGGACATATTCGTCACTGTGTCAACTCCCGGAGTAAACCAGTGCCTAGACTCTATTCCAGTTCTCTCAACGATCCACTCATGATTGGTGTTCATCATCTCAGACAGCTCGTGATTAGTAACGCTTCGCTCTGGTACATAGTGACCAACTCCTAGAATCCTGGATTTTTTCATGTCAATTTGGGTTTTCATACAATTGACTACGAATATCGCTAGATCAATTTACTCTAGCAAAAAGGGAGATGATTAGCGGTAGATTTAACCGAAGAGTGTATAATTCCCATGTTGATCCATAGGAGAGGTCTTACGGATGATGGCTGGGCTGTCATTCTGAACTGAATTCACTAAAGGTGAAACAGTAAAGCCAAGCATGGAATCAGCTGAATAAGGGTTGAGTAAGCTCAAAAGGTCTTCTTCTTCGGTATATTTGTCTAGCCATTTTTTTTCTGCATCCCGATCAAGAATAACAGGCATTCGATCATGAATTTCGGAAACTACCGAATTTGAAGAAGTGGTAAGTATTAAAAAGGTATGTTGAGTTTCTCCGTTTGCAGACTCATATTCTTCCCAAATTCCAGCAAATGAAAAGAGCTCATCCTCGCGCAAAGTGAATCTATAAGGGACGGAAGTTTTTTTGCCTAGTCGCTTCCATTCGTAGAATCCATCCGCCGGGATGATGCAGCGTCTCTGTCGGAAAGCTGTTTTAAATGATATTTTTTCATTCACTGTCTCCGCTTTTGCATTGATGAGCTTTTGGGCCACAGGCCTGTTTTTGCCGAATTCAGGAGTAATGCCCCAGTAAAAAAAGGAGAAGCCTTTAGTGCTTTGCGAAGTGATCACAGGGACAAGTTGTGTAGGGGCGATATTGTATCTGGGTTTCAGATCAGTCGTCATTTCTGCCTGAAATCTTTCTTCAAGTTCTTCTTTACTTTTGCTAAGGGAATATCGTCCACACATAATTTATATCGCTGTAATTGGCAGGAAGTTATATAACAGCGCTTATAAATTCAACTGCTCTTCGCTCTGAATAATAGGGTTTTGATGAGTTTTCAGGAGAAAACCCCACATGACCTCCATGTTTTGGGAATTCGCAATAGACCTCATCCAGCGATTTAGCAAGCGTTTTGGGAAAGCATTGTTCACTGAGAAAAGGATCATTTAGTGCGTTTAAGACCAGTGTAGGGACTTTTATCTGATCGAGAACGTATAGAGAGGAATTCACTTCATAGTATTCTTTTGCATCTGCAAAGCCATGTAAAGGGCCTGTGAAAAAATCATCAAAATCAGCCAAAGTTTTAATGTTTCTTATCGCTTCCACTGGGATTTGACCTGGGTGTGCGGCGGATTTCTCAATAATTTTCTTTTTTAGGCTTCGCAAAAAGCGTTTGGAATACAACGAGTTTTTAGTTTCAGATATTTTTTTGGAAGAACTCCCCAAGTGCAAGGGAACTGATATCCCCACTCCTCTATGAAGTTTTGAAATACTGTCGCCTTTTTCACCTAAATATTTTAAAGTCAGATTTCCACCTAAGCTGAAGCCTACCAAATTTATTTCTTCATAGGAATTATAGGCATGCTTCACTACCAAATCTAAATCGTAAGTAGCCCCGGAATGATAGAAAATTACCTGCTTATTCATCTCATCACTGCAGCCACGAAAGTTCCACGTGAGCACATCAAAATCCTTCCTCAGAAAAGCATTTACCATTCCAAGCACGTAAGCCCGAGTGCTGTTGCCTTCCAGTCCATGACTGATAATGACTAATTTTGACTTGTTTTGGCGATACCAGTCCAGATCGAGAAAGTCTCCATCGGTAGTTGAAATTCTCTCTTGGATGGGTATAGGGACAATAACTTTCCGAAAAAGTGAAGGATAAATTGTCTCTAAGTGTCTGCTGAACAGCCATTTGGGTCTTATGTAGGTGCTGGTTTCTACTAAAGGCATATCAGGGGGATATGGTTTGAAGGCTGAAATGCTTGGGGAAATTACTAGTTTTAAATTTGATTAAAGCCATTATAAAAACTATTTTTGGACACTTTAAAATGAACTAGCGCGGAATAACCTATGGCCGAAATAATAAGAATGCCTAAAATGAGCGACACCATGGAAGAGGGTGTGATCGCTGTATGGTTGAAAAAAGTTGGAGACTCAGTGAAACCAGGTGATGTCCTGGCGGAAGTAGAAACCGACAAAGCAACTATGGAGCTTGAATCCTATGACGAGGGTGTGCTTTTATATATTGGAGTTAAAGAAAAAGATGCAGTACCAGTAAATGGTGTGATCGCTGTGATCGGAGAGAAAGGTGAGGATTATCAGCACCTACTTGATAGCGATAGTGCTCCTGCGGATGAAAAGAAAGAAGAAGCTCCTAAGGCCGAAGAGGAAAAGGCTGAACCTGCCAAGTCTGAAGCCCCAGCAAAAGCAGATAAAATAGATGTATCAAACATCAATGCTACTGTGATCACCATGCCTAAGATGTCAGATACCATGCAAGAGGGGACGATTTCCTCTTGGTTGAAGAAAGTAGGGGATGATGTGAAATCGGGTGAAATCATCGCTGAAGTAGAGACAGATAAAGCAACTATGGAACTTGAGTCTTATGACGATGGTACTCTGCTTTACATCGGAGTGGAAGCAGGAGACAGTGTGCCAGTGGATGGTGTGATCGCTGTGATCGGTGAAAAAGGAGCGGATTTTGAGAAACTTCTTAAAGCTCAGAAATCTGAATCTACAGAAGCGCCTGCTGAAGCTAACCCTGAACCAGCTGTAGAAGCTAAAAAAGAAGAAGCTCCTAAAACTGCTGCTTCGCAGACAAATAGTGCTCCCACGGCTACTGCTGATGGAGAAAGAATGAAAATATCTCCTTTGGCTAAGAAAATGGCTGAAGATAAAGGAATAGATATTCGTGCCGTAAGTGGTTCGGGTGACGGTGGAAGAGTAATAAAGAGAGACGTAGAGAACTTTGTTCCTGCTGCTCCCCAAGCTGCTGCTTCCGCTGGTACTGCTGCTCCTGTCGTGGGAGTGGAAAGCTTCCGTGAAGAGAAGGTTTCTCAGATGAGAAAAGTGATCGCAAAGAGACTTGCAGAAAGTAAGTTTGGCGCACCACACTTCTACGTGACCATGGAGATCAACATGGACAAATCTATCGAAGCTAGAAAAAGCATGAATGAAATCTCCCCGGTGAAGATTTCCTTTAACGATATGGTGATTAAGGCAACTGCAGCTGCTTTGCGCCAGCATCCTAAAGTAAACGCTAGCTGGCTAGGCGACAAGATTAGATATAATGACCATATCCATATCGGTATGGCAGTAGCAGTGGAGGAGGGACTTTTGGTTCCAGTGATCAGATTTGCAGATAGCCTTTCTCTATCTCAGATTTCTACTCAGGCAAAAAGCCTAGGTGGAAAAGCAAAAACTAAAGAACTTCAGCCAAAAGATTGGGAAGGTAATACCTTCACTATCTCTAACCTGGGTATGTTTGGAGTCGATGAATTCACTGCAATAATCAACCCACCTGATGCATGTATCCTAGCAATAGGAGGTATCAAAGAAACTGTAATCGTGAAAGATGGTCAGATGCAAATCGGTAACCTGATGAAGGTGACGTTGTCCTGTGATCATAGAGTTGTGGATGGATCTGTGGGATCGGCATTCTTGATTACGTTAAAAAGCTTACTCGAAGATCCAGTTAGAATACTGGTTTAAAAAAATATCAAACTGTCAAAAAGTCCTGATTTCGGGACTTTTTGCTTTTTGTACGCTTTTGGCTAGTAGACAGGTTCTGAGTGATTGGAGATAATCTTTACTCAGTAACGAACAAGTAATTAACCACAAGAGAATACGAATCACATGACAAGAATAAAATCAACAACCGTAGTTGCGATCAGACATAATGGAGAAGTAGTCATTGGAGCTGATGGACAGGCTACTTTAGGAAATACGATAGCAAAAAGCAGCGTAAAGAAATTGAGAGTTCTGCAGGGTGGTAAAATCGTGTCTGGTTTTGCTGGATCTACTGCGGATGCCTTTACACTTTTGGAGAAATTTGAAGAGAAACTTGGTGCGTTTGGCAATAACATGAAGCGCTCTGCAGTGGAGTTAGCCAAAGAATGGAGAACGGATCGTATGCTGTCCAAGCTAGAAGCTATGATGATTGTGGCAGATAAGGACGATATTTTGATTATTTCTGGAAACGGTGATGTGATAGAACCTGATATGGATATAGCCAGCATAGGGTCTGGAAGTATGTATGCTCAGTCCGCAGCAAGAGCGATGAAGCAGTTTGCTCCGCAAATGACAGCTGAAGAAATGGTGCGTGAAAGTCTAAATATCGCTGCTGATATCTGTATCTATACCAATCATAATTTGGTCATCGAGAAAGTATCAGGCTAGATCAATAGCAAAAGTATGTTTCTAAACCGAAGCTAATATCTTCGGTTTTTTTGTGGAAAAATTAACCGCGATGGACACGGGGACGGAGCAGAGGCCACTGTTTTTATAAGATCTTTAAGAGGAGGTTTTAAGATTGACGGCACAAACTCTACCTTAATTGTCGTATTGTTTTTGAAAACTTCAAAGCATAAATGGGGTCGGGGGATTATAGGTTAAGTTATTTTTAAGCACAGCTATTTAATATTGGACTTCAGCTAGTTAGAAAATTCCTTAGTTCATTAGGACTGAAATCTAAACCAATCAAAAAAGCAGCTATGAGGGGTGGGTTATAAACGTGGAGACTTGGAACTCCAATCTCACAAATGTTTTTCATGTTTTTCTAAACCTGTTAGCTCTAATGACTGTTAACCATGTGTATAAAAGAGATGCTATGGAAACTACCACAGTTAAGAAAACAACCAAGAAGGATCATAAAAAGCTGATTTTGGAAAGCTTTAAAAATCATGTGCTTGAGCATGGTGATTTGCCCAAATCAGTTTTCAAATTTGCTAAGGATTTAAAAATGAAAGAGGAGGAATTCTATACGTATTTCACTTCTTTTGAATCCATCAAGTCAACTGTACTAGTTGATATTTTTGATGAAACTATCGCACAAATAGCTATTCAGGGCGTTTTCGAGGAATATTCTGCCAGAGAAAAGTTTTTGAGTTTTCTATTTACATGGATAGAAGAACTGAAGAAGAATAGATCCTATTTGCTAAGTCTATATGAAAGTAAAGCAAAATCTTACGGCACTTTTCCAAAGGAATCCGCTGAGTTTAAGGAGAAGTTTAAGGCTTTTGCAAATGAAATAATTCTCGAAGGCAAAGAGACAGAGGAGATCGCAACTCGCCCGGTGATCTCTGATCGATATGACGAAGCGCTATGGATTCAGGTTGGATTTGTCTTCAGGTATTGGCTGGATGATAGATCTCCAAGATTTGAGAAGACAGATGCTGCTATTGAGAAATCAGTAAATCTGGGATTTGATCTAATGGGAAAAAGTGCGCTGGATTCATTTCTAGACTTCGCTAAATTTATGTATCAGTCTAAATAAGCCATGGTAAATAATTTAAACGAGCAACAGGCAATCCCTATATCAAAAGTACAACGTGCTGCTAAGTTTATTTCTACGGGAGCAAAAGTAGGGGGTAATTACGTGAAGCACTACGCAAAAAAGATGGTGAATCCTGGAATGGACAGGGAAGAGCTGGATCAAAATAATGCTTCAGATATCTATTCTTCACTCAGCCAGTTAAAAGGCTCTGCGCTCAAAGTGGCTCAAATGATGTCCATGGACAAGAATCTCTTGCCAAGGGCATACCAGGATAAATTTACCATGGCACAATATTCTGCGCCACCATTATCGTATCCACTTGTTCTAAAAACTTTCCAAAAATATTTCAGCAAGACTCCCGAGCAACTCTTCGATACGTTCACCAGATCGGCTGTGAACGCAGCTTCTATTGGCCAAGTCCACAAGGCTACTTTGGGAGATAAAACCTTGGCCGTGAAAATCCAATATCCGGGAATTGCGGATTCGGTAAGCTCAGATTTGAAACTTGTCCGTCCGTTTGCTCTACGTTTATTGAACATGAATGAGCGAGAACTGGATCATTACATGGAAGAGGTAGAGGAGAAGCTGCTAGAGGAAACTGATTATGTGTTGGAAGTGAAGCGATCAAGGGAAATATCCGGAGAATGCAGCCACATTCCAAACCTAAAATTTCCTATCTATTATGATGAACTAAGTGCAGAAAGGATCATCACGATGGATTGGATACATGGAGCGCACATGAAGGAATGGTTAGCAACAAATCCGAGTCAGCAATCCAGAAATCAGATTGGGCAGGCACTTTGGGAATTTTACCATCATCAGGTTCACAATCTCAAGACAGTTCATGCTGATCCACATCCCGGAAATTTTATTATTCAGGAAAATGATCAATTGGGTATTATCGATTTCGGTTGTGTGAAAGTGATTCCTGAAGATTTCTATAATGGGTATTTTGCGTTGATCAAAAAGGACTTGTTGATTAATGTCGACGAATTGGATCAGATTTTCTTTGACCTAGAATTTGTCTCTGACAAGGATACACCGGTGGAGCAGGAGTATTTCAAATCTGTTTTTAGGGAAATGATTTCCCTGCTAGGTAAACCGTTTCACGTAGATAAATTTGATTTTTCAGACGATAGTTTCTTTCAGCGGATCTTTGAATTGGGAGATCGGATTTCCAATGATAAAATGTTCAAAAAGTCCAGACAGGCTCGTGGGTCCAAACATGGCCTTTATGTAAACAGAACTTATTTCGGATTGTATAATTTGTTGAATCAGCTTCAGGCAGAGGTGGTGACGACAAAGCCAGAGTGGTTGAAGTAATTCTCAAATCATATATTTTATAGCCTCAGAAAATTTCTGAGGCTTTTTTTTTTAATACTTTCCAAAAAGTGTAACTTAGTTTTCAAAATAAGTTTAAAATTGAGAATCATATCTGAGTGTACGTTGACTGATTTTACTGCAAAGCATCCAGATGCTAAATCAGCCATTGAGCGATGGATTAAAATAGTAAAAGAGCTGAATTCAATAATCTGAATGAAATCAACATGTTCTTTGAATCTGCTGATACACTGGCAAACAACAGAGTGATTTTTACTATTGGTGGAAATAAGTACAGATTGATTTCTGGTATTCATATAGCGAAAGAAGGAAGGCGAGACATTGTCTACACAATTTGGATTGATACTCATGCAGAATATGATAAAATAGATGCTACGTTAGTCTAAATGAATGTGAAATGGAAGTATTAGAAAAACCTACTCTCAAGGTAATTGTGAACGATCTTGAATACCAAAATTCACTTGATCTAATTAAGTCTTTAATTGAATTGGGAGATACGCTAGATGTGGAGGATGAGAATTACTTAGAGGTACTTTCTATTTTGATTGAAAAATATGAAGGGGAAAGCGGTTACAAACTCGATACTTCTTACATAGATGCTATCGATGTTCTAACCTACTATTAGGCTGAAAATAATCTTCAGCAAAAAGATCTAGTTCCTGTATTGGGCCCCGACAGTAGGGTTTCTGAGATAATGAATAGTAAGCGTAAACTTAGTTTAAGGCAAATTAAGAAGGTGAATAATGCTTTCAAGATTCCAATAAAGTTATTGATTGATTAAAAAAGGGAAGCAACTTGTTTCCCTTTTTTATTTTTTGAGTTTCAAAACAGAAATTACAAGCTTTTCTTCTCGAAGTTTTAACTGGTTTTTGGCTATAAATTTATGGATTCCCTCATCTTTGTTTATGTCTTTTATATTTCCAAATTGATTTAGGTAATCGTCATAGAAGAGACTTGAATGAGTTACATAAACTAATTCATTGTCTCCATATGTCCACGGAATACTTCTGAATTTCATGCTATCAATGTCATTTGTAAATTCCATGGCTTGTAAATCGACATTTAAATCTTCATCAAGAAAAATCAGATGGTATTTATTTCCTCTGAATAAAGGCATAAAGTATCCATTTTTAATGGGAAAAAATTCAGTGATATCTATTACTTTATTTTGACTTTCTCTAAATGAGTATATAGACTTATTTTCCATCAAATTTAACATATGTTTTTCTTTGATTTTTGCTTCGCCCAAGTCAAAATAAACAAGTTCGCTGAGGAAGCCATCTGAGTTAAAAAAAGCAACCTCATACGTGTAGGACATGTTAAATATATACTCATTCCTGAATTTATCTATCTTAAATCCATTCCTGTCTGTTACCCTAATTTTTTCAAATCCAATTTTTATCGGGAGATATGCAGATAATTCTTTTTGTGGTGCTAATCTGACAAAGTTAAATCCTTTAGCATCTGAATTGTTGTTCATGAAGTACAGCCTAAAACCTACTTTATCAATGAAGTTTTCGGCAATTAATTTTGTTCTTTCTTCGGAAATAAATTCGCCATTTTCTTTAAACCGGATAATTTTATGAAGCTGGGTGTCAAAAATGACTATGTCTCCACCATCTACTATAAAATCATTTATATAATTGAACTCTTGAGGGCCTTCTCCTGATGACTCTATCACATTTATTACTTTCCCGTTGCGGTCAAAAATAAATACATTGTGCATGACTATGTCCCATACGTAGATTTTATTAGGCAGAATTATAAATTTTATTGGATTGACAATTGGTAAACTGTCTTCATAATCAAGAAGAATATATTCAATTCTTTCTACTTTACTTGATAATAACTCGGTTTTTGAATTGTCTAAATCAATAGGGACTATTCTTGTTTCAGTTTTAGTCCTTAAATCTGTATCACATGATGTGAAAATGAAAAGAATGATACCAATTAAAATATAAACTTTCATACATGAAAATTAAAAAATTCCCTCTAATTAAATCAGAAGGGATTTTTAGTGTAAATTATAAAACTGAGTAATATGATGATCTCGGTTGTGGGCACAATTCCTGCGCGCTTACATCACATTTTGCTATGGTGTTTGGGCGGCAGATATCAACTTCAATCTCTGGATTATAAAAACATGGGACTTTATCCATTTCATATCCTTCCCTTTCCGCATACGAGTAGTTTACAGCAGACCCAGCAAATAACAGAAATACTGCTATGATGGAAAATTTGAATATTTTTTCCATGATAATTTTTGTTAAGTGGTTAAAATAGTGAAATATATTGTTCCCTTAATTGGTAAGTCTTTTAATGTATTATTATTATTATTATTATCCTAATTTATAGTTTACTAATTATCATTGATGAAATCGATAGGTGTTATGTATTTAGAATTTTTGTAATTCGAATTCTTATTTTTGTATTTAAAAAAAAGATGGTTAAGATAAGCCTTCACAACAGAATAAATAGTATATGTAAATTATTTTGCTGAATACGTGACCCGATAGATCACTCCTGCCATATCGTCGGAAATCAACAAACTTCCGTCTTTCAATTCCTGCACATCTACAGGACGACCCCAAGCTTCTTGGGCTTCCTCATCCAGCCATCCTGACGCAAATTCTTTTTCGTCTGAAGCACCAGCACCTTCAACTTTAATTGATGTTAAAACATATCCTGACTTCTTGCTTCTGTTCCATGAACCGTGTTTTGCGATGATCACTTGGTTTTTGTATTCCTCAGGAAACATGCTGCCTTTATAGAATCTCATTCCCAAAGGAGCTACATGT